>Ga0184633_10000900_pt1 | contig 11781 bp, 9 predicted proteins | sample PLM31_170_b1_FD_133156 | JGI IMG/M metagenome (GOLD analysis project Ga0184633, IMG submission 133156) | Groundwater sediment microbial communities from an aquifer in East River, Colorado, USA - PLM3-1_170_b1 | ecosystem: Environmental > Terrestrial > Soil > Riparian zone | place: USA: East...
ACCAGCGCTTCGCCGCGCTCTACAAGCCGCTCATCGAGCGGAACGGGATCAAGTTCATCGAGCGCACGAGCGCCGGAGCGGTCGAGAACCTCGCGCTGCTGCGCTCGGCGGAGGAGGAGCTCGACGTCGCCTTCGTGCAGGGCGGCCTCGGCCTGGGGAGCGACACCGCGGGCCTGGTCTCGCTCGGCAGCATCTACTACGAGCCGCTCTGGGTGTTCTATCGCGGCGCGGAACCGGTCGACCGCCTCGTGAACTTGCGGGGCAAGCGCATCGCCATCGGCGCCGAGGGCAGCGGCACGCGCCAGCTTGCGTTCGACTTGCTCGAGGCGAGCGGCGCCGCGGCAGCGCCGACGCGTCTCCTGCCGCTCGGCGGCCTGGCGGCGGTCGAGGCGCTCAAGGCCGGCGAGGCCGACGCGATTTTCCTCGTCGGGCCCGCGAACTCGGGCGCGGTGTGGGCGTCCTTCTACGCCGAGGGCTTTCGCCTCATGAGCTTCTCGCAGGCCGACGCCTACGTGCGCCGGTGGCCGTACCTCTCGAAGCTCACGCTCCCGCGCGGGGCGATCGATCTCGTGCGCGACATCCCGGGCCGCGACGTGGCGCTCGTCGCCCCGGTGGCGTCGCTCGTCGCCCGGGAGTCCATTCATCCGGCGCTCATCGACGTCCTGCTCCAGACGGCCGCCGAGGTCCACGGGCAGCCTGGGCTCTTCCAGCGCGCCGGCGAGTTTCCGAACCCCCGGCAGGTGGACTTTCCGCTCTCGAGCGAGGCCGACCGGTTCTACCGGTCCGGCACGCGCTTCCTGCAGCGCTACCTGCCGTTCTGGGTGGCGACGCTCATCGACCGGCTCGTGGTGCTCCTCATTCCCGTATTCGTGCTCGCGATCCCGCTGATGCGGATCGCCCCGGCGCTCTACGGCTGGCGCTCGCGCTCGCGGATCTACAAGTGGTACGGCCAGCTCAAGTTTCTCGAGGAGGCGTGGCGTCGCGATCCGGGTGCGCGGCCCCGGGACGAGTGGCTGTCCGAGCTCGACCGGCTCGAGGCGCGGGTGAACAAGATCCGGACGCCGCTCGCGTTCGCGAACCAGCTATACATTTTGCGCGAGCACATCGGGCTCGTGCGGCGGGCGATGCTCGGGAGCGGCGAGGCTACGGCGGGGGTACCGGCCGGGACCTGACCGTTCGGACGATCCCCCGGGCGCGCGCGGGTTGCTACACTGCCGCTGTCGATGACCCCTCGAACGCTCGGTCGATACCAGATCCTCTCGCTGCTCGGCGAGGGCGGCATGGGCTGCGTCTACAAGGCGCTGGATCCCGTGATCGGGCGGACGGTCGCGATCAAGACCCTGACGACCGGGCTGGGCGAGGAGGAACTCGCCGACTTCAAGCGCCGCTTTCTCCGGGAGGCGCGTACCGCGGGGCGCATCGCGCACCCCAACGTCGTCACGATCTACGACGTCGGCGAGGCCGACGGTACGCCGTTCATCGCGATGGAGTACGTCGAGGGACGGACCCTGCGCGCGGTCCTCGACGCGGACGGGCCGCTCGGCGCGGAGGCGGCCTGCCGCATCGCCACTCAGGTGGCGGCGGGGCTCGCCGCCGCGCACAAGCTCTCCATCGTCCACCGGGACGTGAAGCCCGCGAACATCATGATCGTCACCGGCGCGCCGGTGAAGCTCATGGACTTCGGCATCGCGAAGCTGCCCGACGGCACGAAGACGCAGACCGGACTGATCCTCGGCTCGCCGATCTACGTCGCGCCGGAGCAGGTGATCGGGCGATCGGTCGACGGACGGTCCGACGTCTTCTCCCTCGGGGTCGTGCTCTACGAGATGCTCACCGGCAGCGTGCCGTTCGGCGGGATGGCCGTAGGTGCGCTGCTCTACAGCGTGCTGAATGAGGCGCATCCGCCGCCGAGCGCCTACAACACGCGCGTCCCGGCGGTCTTTGAGCGGATCCTGGCGCGGGCGCTCGCCAAGCACCCCGACGACCGCTATCAGGACGCCGAGGAGTTCGCGCGCGACCTGCGTGACTGGCGCGCGCTCCCCCGGCCGACGCCTGAAGAGCTCGCTACGTTGCGCGAACCGCCGCGGCGCACGCTCGACCGGCGGACCGCGCGGCGCGGCTGACAGTTCCGTCAGCCCGACCGAACGTCGCGCAACGCGCGCTTCAGGAGCTTGCCGTTCGCGTTGCGCGGCAGCGCCTCGGTGCGCAGCGTGAAGAAATCCGGGACTTTGTAGTCGGCGAGGTGCTGCGCGCAGTGCGCCCGCAGCAGTTCGGCCGTGCAGACCGAATCGCGCGTCACGACGAACGCGTGCGTCTTCTCGCCGAGCACCGGGTCCGGTATCGCGACGAGCGCCGACTCGACGACGGCCGGGTGCAGGCTGAGCACGCTCTCGACCTCCGCGCTGTACACCTTGTAGCCGCCGCGATTAATCATGTCCTTCTTGCGGTCGAAGACGCGCACCAACCCCCGCGCGTCGATCGACCCGATGTCGCCCGACTTCCAGTAGCCGCCGGCGAACTCCCGCGCCGTGGCGTCCGCGTTCTCCCAGTAGCCCGGCACCACCATCGGCCCGGCGATCCAGAGTTCGCCCGGCTCGCCGGGCGCGACCTCGCGGCCCGAGTCGTCCATCACCCGCACGTCGCCGCAGGGCACGACCGCCCCGACGCTGTCGAGATTCTCCGCCTGCCGCCCCATCGGCGTGATCGTGGTCGGGGAGGTCGTCTCGGTCGCCCCGTACGCATTCATGAGTGTCAGTCCCGGGAGTCGCTCCGCGAGCGTCCGGATCGTTCCCTCGGGCATCGGCGCGCCGCCGAAGCCGCCGACGCGCCAGGCCGAGAGGGCGAATCGGCCGAAGTCGGGCTCGCGCAGGCACAGGTTGTAGATCGCCGGCACGACCAGCGTGTGCGTCATCCGCTCGCGCGCGGCGAGCTCGAGGAAGGCCCGCGCCTTGAACTCGCGCAACATGATCACGCAGCCGCCGACGGCGAACATGGCGAGGGTGATCGCCACGAGCCCGGTGACGTGGCTCGCCGGCACCGCGAGGACCGAGCGGTCGGCCGACGTGAGCAGCATGCACGTCCGGTAATGAAGCACGGAATGGATCACGTTGAAGTGCGTGAGCACCGCGCCCTTCGGGCGGCCCGTGGTCCCTGACGTGTACAGGATCACCGCGGGCTCCTCCTCTGCGGGATCGGCGCGTGGAGCCTCCGGCGAGTGCGTCTCGAGCAGCTCGTCGAAGGCAATCGCTCCGGGCGCCGCGCCGCCGACGCTCAGGCGAACGGAGAGCGAAGGCGCATCGCCGGGCGCCGGGAGGCGATCGGCGAGGGCGGCGTCGAAAGCGATCGCTTTGGCGCCGCACTGATTGAGGATGAAAGTGAGCTCCGGGCGCTGCTCGCGGACGTTGACCGGGACCGCGATTGCGCCGAGCCGCAAGGTGGCGAGCAGGGCGTGCACGAACTCGCGCTCGTTCCCGAGGTACAGCGCGATCCGGTCGCCGCGCGCGAGGCCGAGACGGTGGAAGTGCCCGGCGAGGCGGTCGGCGATGCGGTCGAGCTTCGCGTAGTCGAGGCGTTGCGCGCCGTCCACCAGGGCCTCGCGGTCACGGTGGCGCACGACCGTGTCGGCGAACATCGCGTTGAGGTTTCGTGGCCGGTCCGCGAAGCAGCGCATCGCGCGACCGAAGTGGGTTTCGGGGCGGAGCGGCGGAACGTCGGTCCAATGCATGGCGCCGGGATTGTACTCAGGCTCGGCGCATGAGCCACTCGCTTCGCTATACTCCCCGCACGCATGCCCCCGACGATCTCTTCCTTGCCGGTCGACCAGCTCGTCGTCGTGATCGCGGTCCTGGTTGCCGGCCTCCTCATCGGCGTCGTCGTGGCCTGGCTCGTCGCGAGCCGGTCGAGGGCGGACGCGCTGGAGCAGGCGGCGCTCCGCTTCGAGGTCACGCGCGCCCAGCTCACCGAGCGCGCGGGAGCGGCCGACCGCGAGCTCGCGGATGCGCGTGCGCAGCTCGCGGCCGAGAGCGCCAAGCTCGAAGAGAAGCGCGCCTCGCTCACCGAGCTGCACGCGCGCGCCGAGAGCCTCGCGACGGAGCTGCGCCTCGAGCGCGAGGCGACGACCGGGAAGCTCGCCGAGGTCGAGCGTGCCCGCGAGCACCTCTCGCAGGCGTTCAGCGCGCTGTCGGCGGACGCGCTCAAGAGCAACAACCAGGCGTTCATCGACCTCGCGCAGGCGACATTCGGCAAGCTGCAGGAAGCGGCGAAGGGCGAGCTCGAGAAGCGACAGGAGGCGATTGCCGAGCTCGTCAAGCCGGTGCGCGAGTCGCTCGACAAGTTCGACGTGAAGGTGCAAGAGATCGAGAAATCACGCGTCGGCGCCTATGCCGAGCTCAGCCAGCAGGTGCGCTCGCTCGCCGAGAGCCAGACCCAGCTGCGCAGCGAGACGTCGAACCTGGTGAAGGCGCTGCGCCAGCCGCACGTGCGCGGGCGCTGGGGCGAGATGCAGCTGCGGCGGGTGATCGAGATGGCGGGCATGGTCGAGCACTGCGACTTCCTCGAGCAGGAGACCGCGACGGTCGACGACAGGCGATTGCGCCCGGACGTGATCGTCAAGCTGCCGGGGGGCAAGAATCTCGTCGTCGACGCGAAGGCGCCGCTCAGCGCCTACCTCGATGCGGTCGAAGCCCCCGACGACGACACGCGCCGCGCATACCTCGCGGACCATGCGCGGCAGCTCCGCGCCCATCTCGTTGCGCTGGGCCGCAAGGCGTACTGGGATCAGTTCCAGCCGTCACCCGATTTCGTCGTGATGTTCGTTCCCGGGGAGATGTTCTTCAGCGCCGCGCTCGAGCAGGACCCGTCGCTCATCGAATCGGGCCCGGAGCAGGGGGTGATGCTGGCCGGTCCGCTGACGCTGATCGCGTTGCTGAAGGCGGTCGCGTACGGCTGGCGGCAGGAGGCGCTCGCGGAGAACGCGCGCGCAGTGAGCGCGCTCGGCGCCGAGCTGTACACGCGCCTCGCCACGATGGGCGAGCATTTCGCGACGCTGGGACGCAATCTGGAGCGTGCGGTCAGGTCGTACAACGACGCGGTCGGCTCGCTTGAGTCGCGCGTGCTGGTCAGCGCCCGGAAGTTTCGCGATCTCCAGGCAGTGGGCGTCGACGCGATGCTGGAGTTACCGGCGCCGATCGACTCGCTGCCGCGGGACGTCCGCGCCGAGGATCTGGCCTCCGTGCCCGGCGTCGAGGCGTCGGATTAGTCTTCTAGGCCAGCCCGTCCATCGCCTGGACGCTCACGAGATCGCCGGGCTTCACGTCGCCACGCTCGTGCTCGAGCACGATGAAGCAGTTGGCCTCGGACATGGAGCGGAGCACCCCCGAGCCCTGGCTGCCGGTCACGCGCACCGTCCAGTGGCCCTCGGGGCCCCGGGCGAGCACGCCGCGCTGGAACTCGGTGCGGCCGGGCTTCTTGCGGAGCGCGCTCGCGCACGGCACGCGCACGACCGGTAGCGCGAAGTCGTCGGTGCGCCCGGCGAGCGCGAGCAGCGCGTCGCGCACGAACTCGTAGAACGTCACCATCACCGCCACCGGGTTGCCGGGCAGCCCGAAGAAGTACGCGTCGCCGATCCGGCCGAACGCCATCGGCCGTCCCGGGCGCATCGCGATCTTCCAGAACAGCACCTCGCCGATCCGCGCGAGGAGGTCGCGCGTGAAGTCGGCTTCGCCGACCGACACCCCGCCCGAGCTGACGATGGCATCGGCCGTGGCGGCAGCCTGCTTGAACGCCCGCTCGAGCGCCGCCGGGTCGTCGCGCACGACGCCCATGTCGATCACGTCGACGCCCAGGCGCGACAGCATCCCGTAGATCGTGTAGCGGTTGGAGTCGTAGACCTCGCCTTCCTTGAGCGCCGCTCCGATCGAGGCCAGCTCGTCGCCGGTCGAGAAGAACGCCACGCGGAGCTTGCGCCGCACCGCGACCTCGGCCAGGCCGAGCGAGGCGAGGAGCCCGAGCTCGGCAGGCCGCACCGGGTGGCCGGCACGCAGCACGAGGCGGCCGAGGGCGAGATCCTCGCCGGCGAGCCGGCGGTTCTGGCCGGTCTTCTGCCCCGGCGGCACCACGACGCGTTCGCCTTCGGTGCGCACGATCTCCTGGATGACGACCGTGTCGGTTCCGGGGGGCATGACCGCGCCGGTCATCACGCGCACGCACTCGCCCGAGCGGACCTGGCCCTCGAAGACGCGACCGGCAAACGCCGTGCCGAGCTCGCGCAGGACCGTCTCGCGGTCCGGATGGAGGTCGGCGCCGCGCACCGCCCAGCCGTCCATCGCCGAGTTGTCGTGCGCGGGAACGTTCACGGTCGACACGATGTCCTCGCCGAGCACCCGACCGAGGCTGGCGCGCACCGCTACGCGCTCGTTCGCGGCGATCGGCGCAAGAAAGGAGCGGATGACCTCGCGCGCCTTGTCGACCGGGAGCGCATCGGGATCGTAGCCGTCCATGCAACTCACGATGTGCTTGAGCGAGCTCATGCCCGTTTCTCGAACGCCGTCAGCTCGTCCCGGGTGTTGATGTTGGAGAACGCCTCTGCCTCGTCGTCGAACGGCACTTCGACGACTTTCAGCGCGGCGTACCACGCGTCGATCTTGCGCCCGCCCCCCTCGAGGAATCCGGCCAGATGCGTCGACAGCGACTCGCGCACGAGCGCGAACACCGGGTGCGGCTGGTCGCCGGTCTTCGCCACCGCGAGGTCGGCGTGTTGCGCCACGAGCGCCGCGTGCAGGCGCGACACGAGGTCGCGCGGCAGGAACGGCGAGTCGCAGGGCACGGTCACCAGGAACGGGTGGACGTTGACCTTCAGGCCCGCGTGCAGCCCGGCGAGCGGGCCGGCGAAACCGCCGATCTCGTCCGCCACGACGCGGCAGCCGTAACGCGCGTAGTCGGCCTGGTGCTGGTTGGCGTTGATGACGACCTCGGTGACCTGCGGCTCGAGCCGCTCGAGCACCCACTCGACCATCGGCCGGCCGTGCAGGAGCTGCAGGCCCTTGTCGACGCCGCCCATCCGACGGCCCTGGCCGCCCGCGAGGATGAGCCCGGTGAGCCGGACGGGGTCGCGGAGGTCCACTACGCCAGCATCGTCGGCATCGAGGTCTTCACGAACCGATGCTTGCCGGTGAAGAGGAGATAGTGGCGGTTCACCGCCCGCCCGAGCATCGTGAGGCCGACCTGGTCGGCGATCCGCCAGCCCATCTGCGTGAGCCCGGAGCGCGAGACCAGGAACGGGATCCGCATCTGCGCGCACTTGATCACCATCTCGGAGGTGAGCCGCCCGGTGGTGTAGAAGATCTTGTCCGAGCCGTCGACGCCGTCCAGCCACATCTGGCCGGCGATCGCGTCGACGGCGTTGTGGCGGCCGACGTCCTCGACGAACGTGAGGATCTCGCTCGCGCCGTCCGCGTTGGTGGCGAGCGCGCAGCCGTGCACCGCGCCGGCGGTCTTGTAGATCGTCTCGTGCTTGCGAACGAGATCGAGCAGCGCGTACAGCGTGTCCTCGGTCAGTCGGGCGTCGTCGCCGAGCTCGATCGACTCGACTTCCTCCATGAGATCGCCGAAGACGGTCCCCTGGCCGCAGCCGGTGGTGACGGTGCGTTTCTTCATCTTCTCCGCGAGGCCCTTGATCCCCTTGCGCGTGGTGACGACGACCGAATCGGTCTCCCAGTCGACCTGGACCGCGGCGATCTCGTCGAGCGAGCGCGCGAGCCGCTGGTTGCGGAGGTAGCCGATCGCGAGCGCCTCGGGTGCCTGGCCGAGGGTCATCAGCGTGACGATCTCGCGCTTGTCGACGTAGAGCGTCAGCGGATGCTCGCCGGCGATCGGGGTCGGCAGCGCTTCGCCGCGCTCGTTCAGCGCTTCGACGGTGAAGGTCGCCGGGCGTGCGGCGTTCGTCAGTTGCGGCTTGTGGGGCGTCTTCATCCGCCGATGTAGGACATCTCGATCTTGCGGGTCTTCGCGGTCTCCGCGGTGCGGATCTCCGAATAGCGGTCGGTCCGCGCGCGCCAGATCCCGGCGATCGCGCCCTCGATGTCGCGGTCGGAGGCGCTGCCCCGCAGCAGCGCGCGCAGGTCGTAGCCGGAAGCCGCGAAGAGACAGGTGTAGAGCATGCCGTCGGTCGAGAGCCGCGCGCGGGTACAGGTGCGGCAGAACGCCTGGGTGACCGACGAGATCACGCCGATCTCGCCGCCGCCGTCGCGATAGCGCCATCGCTCGGCGACCTCGCCGTAGTAGTTCGCGTCGACCGGCTCGAGCGGGAGCTCGGCGGCGATGCGCCGGACGACCTCCGCGGACGGCACGACGTCGTCCATGCGCCAGCCGTTCGTCGCGCCGACGTCCATGAACTCGATGAAGCGGACGATGTGGCCGGTGCCCTTGAACCGCCTCGCCATCGAGACGATGGTGTGGTCGTTCACGCCGCGCTTCACGACCATGTTGATCTTCACCGGGGAGAGCCCGGCCGCCGTCGCCGCGTCGATCCCCTCGAGCACCCGGGCGACCGGAAAGTCGACGTCGTTCATGGCCCGGAACACTTCGTCGTCGAGCGAGTCGAGGCTGACGGTCACGCGGTGCAGGCCCGCGTCCTTGAGCGACTGCGCCTTGCGCGCGAGCAGCGAGCCGTTCGTGGTGAGTGTGAGCTCGAGGCCGCCGAGCGCGGCGAGCATCTCGATCAGGCGCTCGAGGGTCTTGCGCAGCAGCGGCTCGCCGCCCGTCAGCCGGATCTTCTCGGTGCCGTGCTCCTTGAAGATGCGCGCGAGGCGGGTGATCTCCTCGAACGACAGCACGTCGCTGCGGGGGAGGAACTTGTAGTCGGGGCCGAAGATATCCTTCGGCATGCAGTACGTGCAGCGGAAGTTGCAGCGGTCGGTGACCGAGACGCGCAGGTCGCGCAGCGGCCGCGCGCGCGCGTCCGCGAGCGGCGCGGAGCGCTCGGCGTCGTTTGTCCCCACGCTAGGCAGGGGCATTGCCCGCCGCGCGTCGAGAAGGGGGATCACTCGGTCGGTCATGTCAACGCTTGCCTCGGCCCGCCGGGAGCACGCATCATAGGCGCTGGAATCGCACTGGCGTTCGTATTCGCCCGCAACCCGTGAATTCTAGTGAGAAAGGGACTTCTCCTCCAGGGGTGCCGATCGCCGTGGTCATGGAGCGGCAAAGGCTGGCGAACCGGTGGCAATCGGAGAAGTGGGAGCCGATCCGGATCGTCCCGGACGCGGGCGAGGGCGGGCCGCGTCTGCTGATGGAGGACAGCGACCGTGCACAATGGTTGCACCCCGGGTTCGCGATCGAGCTCCACCGCGACGAGGCGGAGGGCTACTACCTCAACCTCACCACGTCGACGCCCTACGTCTTCGTGATGTGGCGAATGGAGGAGGGCCGGGCGTTGCCGAAGGTGGTCACGGTGAGCTACCAGGAGGCGGGGCGCATGATGGACGGCGGCGAGCAGGTCGACGGCGTGCCGATGCCGCCGGGCGTCATGGCTTGGGTCGACGAGTTCGTGCGTGCGCACTACCGGCCGGAGCCGAAGAAGCAGAGGATCCGGCCACCGTCGTTCAAGGGCGCGAAGCGAGATTGATTGGATGTCGAGCGACGGCGACGACAACTTCCTGAATCGCTGGTCGCGGCGTAAGCACGCGGCGCGCCGCGGCGCGGCCTTGCCCGAGCCCGACCCGCCGCCGCCGGCGGCTGAAGCCCCGCCCGCTCCGGCGGCGTCGATGCCGGCGGCAGAGACGCCCGCGCCGGAGCTGCCACCGGTCGAGTCGCTCAAGGGCCTCGAGTCGGAGTACAAGGATTTCCTGCGCCCGGACGTGGATCCCGCGACGCGCAGTGCGGCGCTGAGAAAGCTCTTCGGCGATCCACACTTCAACCAGATGGACGGGCTCGACATCTATATCGACGACTACACGAAGGCCGATCCGATCCCGCCCGCAATGCTGCGCACCCTTTACCAGGCACGCACCCTCGGGCTGTTCGAGAAGGAGGAGCGGGAGGAGGAGGAGGAGAGGAAGAAGGCGGAAGGTTCCACGACCGAGCCGACCCCCGCAGCGACGCCCACGGAAACGGCCGCGCTCGAGCAGCCCACCGAGCCGCCGTCCGTCGAACCGACCGCACCGTCACCGGCCGAGCAAACGACGAGGACGCCAGGGGCGTGAGATGGCGCTCGACGACAAGACGCTGAAGGTCTGCAACTGCAACCGCACCATGGCGCTCGACGCCAAGGCGCTTGGGGCCGCGTTGCAGCTGCGCTCGCCCCTCACCATCCACACCGAGCTCTGCCGCAAGGAGGTGGCGGAGTTCGGCGCGGCGCTCGCCGGCGGCGAGTGCATCGTGGCCTGTACCCAGGAGGCGCCGCTCTTTGCCGAGCTGAACGAGCAGGCGGGCGGCAAGACGGATCTCAGGTTCGTGAATATCCGCGAGGTGGCGGGGTGGTCAGCGGAGGGCGACAAGGCAACAGCGAAGATCGCGGCGCTCCTGGCGCTCGCCGAGCTGCCGGAGCCCGAGCCGGTGCCGAGCGTCTCCTACCAATCGAACGGGCAGCTGCTCGTCATCGGACCGGCGGACGTGGCCGTGCAATGGGCGGAGCGGCTGGCCGGCGAGCTCGAGGTGAGCGCATTGATCACCACTTCGCGCGGCGGCGAACTCCCGCTCGAGCGGCGCTACCCGGTCTGGTCGGGCCGGGTGAAGTCGATCACGGGCTGGCTCGGCGCGTTCGAGGTCGAGTGGGAACAGACGAATCCGATCGACCTCGACGTCTGTACCCGCTGCAACGCCTGCATCCGCGCCTGCCCGGAAAACGCGATCGATTTCACCTATCAGGTCGACCTGGACCGGTGCAAGGCGCACCGCGAGTGCGTCAAGGCGTGCGGGCCGGTCAACGCGATCGACTTCGAGCGCCAGGAGCGCGCGCACCACGAGCGCTTCGATCTGATCCTCGACCTGTCCGCGGAGCCGATCCTCAAGGTGCCGCAGAAGCCGCAGGGCTATCTCGCGCCCGGCCGCGACCCGCTGGACCAGGCCCTCGCCGCCGCCGAGCTCGGACGCCTGGTGGGCGAGTTCGAGAAGCCGAAGTTCTTCGCCTACAACGAGCGGATCTGCGCCCACGGCCGGTCCGGCAAGGTGGGCTGCACCGCCTGCATCGACGTGTGCTCGACCAACGCCATCTCGGCTGACGGCGACAAGGTCAAGGTCGAGCCCCATCTTTGCGCCGGCTGCGGCGGCTGCGCGACGGTCTGCCCGTCGGGCGCGATGACCTACGCGAGTCCGCGGGTGCCCGACCTGGGCGCCCGGCTGAAGCGGCTGCTCGCGGTCTACGGGCGGGCCGGCGGCCGGGATGCCGCGATCCTGTTCCACAACGCGACCGACGGTCGGGATCTGATCGCACGCCTCGCGCGGCGCGGGAAAGGGCTCCCCGCGCGCGTGATCCCGCTCGAGCTGTTTCACGTCGCCTCCGCGGGGATCGACACGCTGCTCGCCGCGATCGCCTACGGGGCAAGCCAGGTGCTCGTTCTGGCGTGCGGGACCGAAGCCGACGAATACGGCGCCGCAATCGAGCGCCAGATGGGGTACGCGCAGACGGTCCTGAACGCCCTCGGCTACTCGGGCGCCCATTTCCGGTTCGTTCACGCGGCCGAGCACGGCGCGCTCGAGCGCGCGGTGTGGGACCTGGCGCCGGCGCGAACCGTGGCGCGGCCGGCGACCTTCAACCTCTCGCCCGAGAAGCGCACGACCCTCGAGTTC
>Ga0184633_10000901_pt1 | contig 11776 bp, 16 predicted proteins | sample PLM31_170_b1_FD_133156 | JGI IMG/M metagenome (GOLD analysis project Ga0184633, IMG submission 133156) | Groundwater sediment microbial communities from an aquifer in East River, Colorado, USA - PLM3-1_170_b1 | ecosystem: Environmental > Terrestrial > Soil > Riparian zone | place: USA: East...
GTTGTTCAAGTTTTCTAGTCCATATCTTGCAATATTATTTATTGCGTTAATGGTTGATTCTGCACTATAACTTTGGTAGTTTTTTAGATCAATGATATAATGAAGTCATTCAGAGGTAATCTTTTAATGAAATTTTATCTTCGTTAGGAATATTAGCAATCTCAAAACCTTCTGGTATTTTTGATAAAGGTCTCGTTGCATCAATGCCAAGTTTTGTAGTAAGCAAGTTCTTTTGATCACTTGATGGATCAAGACTAGAGCCTCTTACCTTTTCTATAATGATCAAGTCTTTATCAGCTTGAAATCTGGTGGCCATTGCGTATTCTACACTAACTGCATTACTAGGATCAATGTCATCATCAACTACAGTTACCATTTTCAAAGATCTATGTGTAGCAAATGTTTTTTCAATCACTTTCTTTGCATCAGAATCTTTCTTTTTTGTAATCTGCACTACAGCATGTAGCCAATTGCAACCTCCATCACTCATAACTATTTTTTTTGTTTGAGGAAATGATTTTCTAACATCACGATTTAGTTTAGCTTCAATTGGCATTCCCATTAGTAAACGATGTTCAGAATAACCTGAAAGTATGTCATGAAAAATAGCATTATTTCTATAGTAAAGGTGTTCTAGCTCAAATACTGGTTGTTCTCTTTTAAAATCATATGTTCGAAGCATTTCAACCATCCATTCCTTGTGTGTTTTGTCTTTGAGGATCTTTCCCTCCATCACTATTTCTGTACCGGCTGGTACTTTCATACCGGAATATGGCAATTTTAATAAAGTTAATTTATTTCCCAAAATTGCATTTGCAATTTCTAACTCATCTTCTCCCCATTCTGCTTGGTATGCTCCAGCTATCGATACAGCTGGGTGGACGCCAACTGTAATTGCCACTTTTAGGTCCTCTCCATGTTCTTTGGCATACATAAATGAACGATGCAGGTGTCTTCCTTCCACCATTCGCACAGAAAAGTGCTTCTTATCAAGAGGCATTAATCTGTGAAACGATGAGTTTTGAGTATTTTTTTCCTGATTTAAGGTATAGATTATAGAAGAAGTGATAAATGGACCAGGTTCTTTATCGAAGTGCGTCACTATTGGTAAAATGGATAGATCTTTGGTCCTGTTTTCCATGAATTTCCCTCTAGAAACAGTCTTTGGTTTTTTAGCATATTTTATTGCAGAAATCACCTTTTCATGTATATTGGATTCTTTTGCGTTTACTGCCTTTGCAAACCTTGCTCTTGTACCTACTAAATTTGCTACAAGTCTAAGTTTACTTTCTTTGATGTTTTCAAACAAAATTGCATTTGTTCCGTCTACTTTAGCAGTCAAAGCTGCAATCTCATATTTTGTAGAAACTTTCTTTTTTATAACATAAAGTTGATTCAGATTTTTTATCTGATCAATGTAAGAGCTAAGATCTATCATTGTTTTACAATTTCCATTATTTCATTCATAATGATTTTCATATCTTCAAGTCCAAGATCTTTTTGTGTGTTAATAGAAACAATACAAATTCCGTTTATAATTGAGGCTATACGTTCTGAGATCATTTTGAGAAAAAGGGATTCAGACTTGGATGGTATTACTGTTACTGTACTAGTACGAGGTCCAGAACCAATTGATACAACCATAGCACCAATTTTTTCTTTTCCTTCAGTTATTGAAATAAAATTACCATTATCAAATGGAACTACCTGAACCAAGAATTCCCGATTATCCACTTTGACGGTTTTTTTCTTATAACCGACTTGGGACATCAATCGTCTACGTCAGCTACGCCTTTATTGCTACCGGCGCTATCGTTACTTTCTTAACAGTAGCCTTTGCCGTCTTAGCCCTTTTTGTAGGCTTTTTTACTGCTACTGCTTCTACTTCTATCTCTTCTACTTCCGCAGCCTTTACAGCAACAGCTTCTAGTTGAGAATCAGCTTCAACTCTAGCACGCAATTTTGCTTTGTATTTTAGGTTTCTTGGTTTTGTTCGCAATCTGTATCCACAGCATGGACACCAGAGTCCTTCCCATTTTATGAAAATTTCACAAATCTGGCATCTTTTCTGTCCTGATGCATAGCGACCAGTACCAACAGGCTTTTGTGCCTTGTATCTTGTGCATATTCCTTTACATGTCATTTTTCATTCACTTTCCTTTTGTAATTACTTATAGTAATACTAACTATTTAAGGGTGGATCACAATTTCTTATATTAATAGTGACAATTTTATAGAAAAATTGCATGTACACCTCTTGAACCATTCCAGAGTTTTCAGAAAAAACGAAAAAAGCTATATAAAAATGTATGTTTTTTGAAATTTGGTAATTTCCCAATTTTTTACAAAAAATGCTAACCTTCCTAATAAACATTTTCTAAAGATAAAAATTAGCAATTAAAATTTTAGAGTTATCCTGTTCTGGATAACGGCAAAACAAGATGACGATAGCCTTCTCTTTGTGAAATATACCTTGCTGACATTTTGTCACGTTCTCCTCTTTTGTTATAATTTTTTGTCCTCAAGGAAGTTTTACGCTCATCAACAAATTCTAATTCAAAATGAGAGCAGAATTTTAGATTCAAGAGATTAGTTATTTGTCTAGCTATCCTCATGTTTCCATTTCCTATTTTTACAATTTTTCTATCAGCTTTCAATCCAGCTAAAATTTCGGCAACATGTGATATCAATTCGTCAAGTGATGTGTATATTGAACGTTCTATTTCTTTTTGATGATAAAAAACAGATAATCCGATTCTATTACCAGGATCTATCCCTATTACAAGTGAGTTTTCATGCATGCCCGATTCAAGTTTTTGTATGATAAGTCCATTGATTACTGTAGGATCTGCATTAAACTCTTCTTCATACAACACTAAGTTAGTATCAATATTTGGTACATCACGCATGGTTGTAAGAATAAGTCTTTTATCAGATTGATTGATTTCATTTGGCAGTATAGAATCATAATTAATTTTTAGGTGTTGTAGTGTCTTTACAAATTTGAAATAAGATCTACCATAAACTGTTGCTACCGCAATACTGTTTTGAGTATGGTATGCTATACTTTACTTTGACTATAAGTGAAATTTAAGGTTTTATTTTTATTTTAATATAGAAGAAATGGTGTCTTCTACAGCCTCGTCGAATTTCTCATTTATTTTGGTTTTAATTTCAGCTAGGCTCTTTTCACCATCATTTAGTATTTTCTTTGCGTCTTGATTTGCAACATCCCTAGTCTTTGATATCATGGATTCAGATTCTTTTGTGGCCATTTCCACTACCTTTTCTCGAAGGTTTTCTATCTCATTTTCAATTCTTGCATGAAGTTTCTTTTTCATATCTGCCACTTTTTCATTTAAAGAGTCGATGTTTTCTTCTAGTTCAGAGAGTGTTTTGATTATTCCTTCGACCTTAGAAACGGCTACTTCACTCATTATGGCTAACACCTCAAAATCCTGTTATTAAATCCTTCATTTGGTTGTAAGTAACAAGATTGCTCTTGCCAGATCCCCTTTGGCTTCTACAAGAGCATTATTTGCAGCTTCTTGTGAAACACCAGCTTGTTGTGCTACTAACATTATGTCTTCTTCACTAAATACAGGTACTTCCAATTCCCTTTCTTCGTAGCTTTCTGCTATAACTTGAAAAATAGAATTATCTTTTGACTTCATTTCTGATACTGTAGGTTTTGGGATTATAATCTCCTTTTTGTCAGTCTTAATTATTACTTCCTGTACGTTAGGGATTTCTTTCATCTCTAGACCCATCTTGTCTAGCATTCTCCGCATCTCGCGGTTTCCGCCACGCATCATGTATTATCCACTGATCAGGTTGGACTTTTTAAACTATCTCTGATCTTAACAGCCACACCGCGCTTTAGACTGTTAATCATTCGTGAAGAAAGGACAGATCTACCAACTGCAATGACAGTGTCTTTGTGGAGAACTGGAACATCTGCTCCAATTAGGATATTTTTTCCGCACCAAGCAACATGCTTACAGAAAACAGAACTTCCTTTTTCTACAAAAGGCTTTGAATCTTCGTCTACTTCTAGACAGTTTTCTTTGAATTTTTTACTTTTCAGTAACATCTGTGCAAAATACGGCGTAATTGCAAGGCCTCCATCTATTCTTAAGGTGCAAAGAAGTTTTTCATTTTGAAATACATGTTGAATGCGTCCAGTTCTTTTTGAATATGTTATTTTGATTTCTTTTGGGAGATATCTTGATACTCCAGTACCAAAAAGTGCATCAATAGTATACTTTAGTTTTAAAATTGAATCCAAACCAACAATATTGCAGTTATGGGGCTCTAATTATTTTTGCAATGTAACAGCATACTATATAGGACTTTAGAGTAACTATATAGTATGGGCGTGAAAAGATGGATTATGGTAAATAATGAAGAAATGAGAAAAATTCAGTTTACTGGAAAATCTTCCTATATTGTTTCATTACCAAAAGAGTGGGTAATGGATCTGGGATTAAAACAAGGTGATCAAGTTACAATAGTAAGACAAGGAACATCAACATTACAAATCACTCCATCAAAACACCATACAAAAGTAACCGAAGCCGAAGATGCCACTTTTGAAATAAATCCTGACGATGAAAGTGCAGTAATTGTACGTAAGCTAGTTTCATTGTATTTTCTTGGTTTCAAAACCATAAATGTAAAACCAAAATCAGGTAGATTGAAACCATCACAAAGATTTGCAGTAAAAGATGCTGTGAAAAGAGTGCTCATGGGTACTGAAATAATTGCAGATTCTACAGACGGTATCACAATTCAAGTATTGGTAAATCTATTTGAGCTTTCAATAGATGGGGCATTCAAAAGGATGCTTCTTATTGCAAAATCGATGCAAAATGATGCACTTCTTGCACTTGAAGAAGCAAATTTTGATCTTGCAAATGAAGTCATAAATAGTGATGATGAGGTGGACAGATTTAGTTTTTACATTATAAGACAGCTAAAAATTGCAATTCAAAATGAGCATATGTTAAAAGACATGGGCTTTGAAAATGCTAGAAGCTGTCTTGGATACAGAGTAATTGTAAAAAACATAGAAAGGGTTGGGGATCATGCAGTAGGTATAGCAAAGGATCTTTTAGAGTTCAAAAAACCAGTAAGAAAATCGGTGATGGTGGAAATTCGTGAGATGAGCAACTTTTCCTTATCAGTCCTTGATGAGGCATGTCTTTCTTTATTCAAGAAGGATTTTACTCAAGCAGAAATTGCCATCCAAAAATCAGCTGATATTACAAAATATCAAAAAAAGGTATTTGAGAGCATCAAATCGTTAAGAGATGATGAGGAAGTTTATCGTGTAAGAAGAATGGTGGAAAACATACGAAGAATTTCAGAATATGCAAGTGATATAGCTGAAATAGTCATGAATATGACAATAGAGAAAACTTTGCGAAAGCAATAAGACCCGAATGTATCACTTTTAAAACATGAAAAGCTTGGCAATTCTAATCACCTATGATAGAGAAGACATTGTAAAAGAGGCCCTTGCCCTTTGTGAATCAGCAGGATACCAAGTTTTCAAAATAATCAAGCAGAAATTTCTTAACAAAGCAAAATTTGGCATAGGTGAAGGAATGGTAGAGGAATTAAACGAATTAATAAAATCAACAAAACCAGATGTCATAATTTTTGATGAATATCTCAAGCCAAGTCAGAACTACAACCTTGCTTCCAAGCTAAAAACCAACATAATGGATAGAGAATCTTTGATTCTTGAGATATTTGATCGTAATGCAACAAGTTCAGAATCAAAATTACAGGTAAAGATGGCACAACTAAGATATGAAATGTCACATGCAAAGGAAAAAGTCAGATTGGCAAAAATGGGAGAACAGCCTGGTTTCATGGGAATTGGTAAATTCGAAGTTGATGTTTATTTCAACGATATCAAAAACAGAATGACTGCTATCAAATCAAAACTGGTAAAAGCTGGAAAACAACGAGCATTACATAGACAAAGTAGAGACAGGATAGGATTCAAAACTATCTCTTTAGCCGGCTATACGTCAGCTGGAAAGACTACGCTCTTTAATGCTTTAACAGGTGAGAAACAAGAAGAGAATGTAAAGCTCTTCACAACCCTTTCTACAACAACAAGAAAAATCAAACTTTCAAAAACTGAAGTTCTAATATCAGATACTGTCGGATTCATAAGCAGACTTCCTGCGTATATGATTGAAGCTTTCAAATCTACACTTGAGGAACTTATCTACACAGATGTGGTGATACTTGTAATTGACATAAGTGATCCCATTTTTGAATTAAAAAAGAAATTCAGAAGTTGCATAGGTACGTTGGAAGAACTTGGTGTAGACCAAGACAAAATAATTTTTGTGTTAAATAAATCAGATCTTGTAATAGCAGATGAAATTATGGAAAAAGTAGATTATCTGGGATTAAAAGAAAACAAAAAATGGCTTCCTATCTCCGCAGTAACAAAACAAAATATTTTACAACTAAAGGATCTTCTGTTAATTATTTTAGAAAGTAAACCGAAAGTGACTGAAAAATTGAAAGCACAACAATCAGAATTCAAGATTGATTATGAAGATTGAAGTGTTAAGAATAGGTCAGAGACTAGTACGTGACGATAGAGTAACAACGCATGTTGCGCTTGTTTCAAGAGCTTTTGGAGCTTCGAAAATACTTATGCAAGAAGTCAACCCAGAAATCAAAAAAACAATATCTGATGTAAACAGAACGTGGGGAGGTACCTTTGAGGTAGAAATCATAAATAACTGGAAAAAAGTTCTAAAATCAAAAAAGAATTCTTTCAAAATTGTTCATTTAACAATGTATGGTGAAAACATTGATTCTGTAACAGATAAGTTGAAACAAGAAGAACAGATCCTCATTGTTGTAGGAGCAGAGAAAGTTCCGCGTGAGGTATACGACCTAGCAGATTACAATGTGTCTGTTGGTAATCAACCTCATTCTGAGATTAGTGCCTTGGCAGTATTATTAGATAGGGTTTTGCAAGGAAGACAATTTCTTAAAAAACATGAAAATGCTCAGAAAGAAATTGTTCCTACTAAACGAGGAAAAAAAGTATTAGATAAAACAATTGATTAAATATAGAATCTAAATCAAAGATGACAATGACAAATAGTCATGAAGATCCTTTTGTAAAAATAGCAGCTTTGATTGGCGGGGACGAATATCTTAAAGTTACTCGCTCGCTTTTAAATACAGAAGATGCTACTGACGAAGAAATTGCAAGCTCTACTGGTCTAAGAATAAACATAGTAAGAAAAGTGTTATACGATCTTTTTGGAAAGGCTCTGATTACAGGCATTAGAGTAAAAGATGAGAAAAAAGGTTGGTTTGTTTATCGATGGCGTGCACGAAGGGATGAGGTAGATAACTTCATAGGAAACCAAAAAAAGAAAATTACTGAAAGGCTACAACAAAGATTAGATTATGAAAGTTCTGCTGAGTTTTATCATTGTGGAAATGAAGATTGTACAAAACTTACATTTGAGAAGGCTTTGGATTTGTCTTTCAAATGTCCCACTTGTGGAAAGCTTGTGAATATAATAAAAAATGATAAACTCAAGAAGGCACTTCAGTATAAAATTGATGAGTTACATGAAGATCTAAAACACTAAACGACATATCTAAGTACTAACTCATTTTTTAGACGATGTATATTTTTTAGTTTGAGAGAACGGGACTGTGAGATTTTTCTAAAACCGTCTCCTTCTACTAATGAAATTGCATTTTTACCACCAAGTATGAAGGGTGTAAGTGTTACTATAATTTCATCAACAAGATCATCTTTGAAAAATGACCAGTTAGTTGTTCCACCACCTTCAACTAAGAGTTTTTTGATATTTTTCTTTTTTAGAATACATAGTAATTTTTTCAAGTTTATTTTTTTATAACCACATTTTATTACTTCTAGACCATATCGTTGTAATCTAGCAACATTTTTTTCAGAGATCTTTTCAGATACAGCAATTATTGTTGGAATTGTTCTGCATCTTTGAATTATTTTTGAATTAGATTTTATAGAACCAGTAGAATCTAAAATTATTCTGATAGGATTTTTTCCCTTTACATATCTGACTGTCAAAGAAGGATCATCGATCATCATTGTACGTTTTCCAATTAGTATTGCATCTACATTTGATCTAAGTTTATGTACTCTTACAAGATCTTTTTTTGAAGATAGTCTAGAGTCTCCAGTTTTTGTTGCCATATTTCCATCTAAGCTTATGGCTGCACTAAGTATTACATACGGTCTAGATTTTACCATGTATTATTTTACCACCAATCATTACTGCTTTGATTACGGTTTCAGATGCTCTGTGCACAATTGAAGCGTAAGGATCATGCATTGGTTCTAAATCTATTTCATGTTTATCTATGAAAATACAGTCTGCTAAATTATTTGGTTGAATTGAACCCAGTTTTTTATTTTGAAGCATGTTTCCTGCATTTACTGTGGCCATTTTTAGTATGGATTTTGGAGAAACTCTCTTTTTTTGCGTACCCATAGAGACTTTCCAAAGATAATCCATTTCCCTAAACATGTCTGGCGAGTTTATCATGACATTATCTGTCCCTATGGTTATGTTACATCCACTTTGAATCATTAAATTCACATCAGGAATTCCTTCTGCTAGAGAGGCATTGGCCCTAGGACAAACGACAATACTTGTTTTATGTTTTGAAGCAAGAAGAAGATCTTTTTTTGATGCGTGTGTCATATGAATTAAAAAATGTGGTTTTAAGATCATAGCTCTTTGAGTTTCCGTTTTTCCTGTTGTTTTTTTTGAAATTTCACAACTTTCAATTGTTTCTGCGGAATGAATTGCTCTTAGTTTTTTGGTTTGAGAATAATATCTTAGTACTGGATTGCTGTTTTCATTTGGACCACTTATTCCAAGTCCATCGCATTTTTGTAATAGTGTAAAAAGTTCATTCTTTTTAGAGTCAGGTAATGATGTGTTTTTTTTAATTAGTTTGTGGTCTTGATAATAATCTATTCTACCTAGAATAATGGATCTTATAGGAAGATTAGATATTGCCTTTTGCAAGATATCTATTCCTTCAAGTCCTCCTTCTCTGAAATCAACAAAGGTTGTTATTCCTTTTTTCATCATAGAAATGCATGAATTTCTGATAAAACTAGTAAGATGTGATGGTTTAGTATTTCGCAAAATCTTTTGTTTAAATCCCATAACTGGATGAATTTTTTCTTCTACTCCATAATCTATACCAATATCTTTTGCTATTGAATCACCTACATGAGTGTGAGCATTAACAAATCCCGGAATTACTAAAAGTCCTTCACAATCATGAACTTCTTCTTTTTGTACTGGTTTGAGAGTAGTGTCTAGTTTATCAAAAAATTGACCAGAAATACGCATGTTTGTGTGTTGGATATACTCTAGTTCTCTGCCGTAAAGCACACTAACATTTTTTATCAGCATGTCAGTTCAAGCACTCGCTGCTTTTTGCCAGAATCCCTCATTTCTCGTATAGTATCAAGGGATTTTGTTGCAAGATTAGCAGCTTCTCGTGCTGTCTTTGCAGTTCCTATTCCACAATTCATAGAAATACCATATTTTTTTTCTATTAGTTCCAAAAATTTTGTTACGTTTTCTTTTGCAGTTGAAGATGAAATAATCATAAAGTTATCTCCACCCATAAAGAATGTGAGTGAATTTTGTATTAGGAAGAATTCTGACATTTCAGAATATAATTTGAATATTAACGAAGAAATTTCATATGGTGATTTTTTTGCAGATATTGATGTAGATCCATCGATGTCCATGTGAATTATGCTTACTGTTTGTTCTGATTTTCCATCCACAAAACCAAATATGTCAAATTCTTTGTTTAAGATAGTCTTTGATTTTCTTGCGTTATCTGCTTGAAGATTTGCATCAAATGGAGACTGTCCATATCCTATAGTCATAGAAAATTCGAGTTCAAATGAATCTTTTAATTTCTTTTGAATTTCCATATGATCATTTAGGGAAAGGCCGTTTGTAATTACAAATAACTCATCAAACCTATTAGCAAAAACAAGACAGTTTTTTTCTGAGAAGAGTTTTTGCATTTCTTTGTATAGAGAGGATTGAAGTATCTGGAGTTTGTGCTCTCTGTCACTTCCAAGAGTAAGTGTCCATGGTCCGTATCCTGTTATTTTGATGATGGTAAGCTGGATCATTTTATACTTCCTAACTGACTTGCTATTTTTACTATGGCTTCTAATGCTCTTTCTGCCATAGGTCTTATTCTTACCTGTGCTTGTCTTTTTGTCATGCCTGGACCTGTGATGCCCAGAGTCACTGGTTTTTTGTATTTTACGGCAAGTTCTGTTAGAGATTTAGCAACTGCATTTGCAATGAGTTCATCATGCTTTGTTTCTCCTTTTATTACAGCACCAAGCGTTACAACAGCATCGATCTCTTTTTTTTGTAATAATGCATCAATCACAATTGGCATATCGAATATACCAGGAACTTTACAAGTGAATTTTATGTTTAGTTTAAGACTTTTTGCCTTTTCAAGTGCCACGTCAAGCATTTTTGAAGTCACTTCTTGGTTAAACTCCGCAATCACAATTGCAATATTCAAAATTAATGCACCTTAGAGAATTCTAAAAGTTCTTTACCTTCTAGAAACGGAATTGCGTTTTCTTTTGCATATTTTTTAGCTTTTTCAACTGATAAAGCTGTATACGATTCTGAATCTAGCATTTCACATATTGCTGCAACAGGTGATAATTTTGAGAGCTCCATCAAATATATCGACATTTCTGTGTGACCTAATCTATTTGATAATAATCCATTTTTTGCTATTAATACCGGTACATGTCCTGGAGTTTTAAAGGAAGAGATAAATTCTTGTTTCTTATTTCCATTTAGATTTTTGTAAAGACTGGCCATTTCTTTTATTGTTAGAGATCTGTCTCTATCAGTTATTCCAGTGTAAGTCTGGATATGATTTATTGAAATTGAAAAAGATGGTTGATCACCATATGGTGCTTTTCCCATAATCATTTTTTTAGATTCGTTATCAACTTCTTGCGAATTGGAAAGAATATCATGCATATAGTGCAATCCTAAGTTTTGAGCAAATGAGTGGTTTATCGTAAGACAAACAAGCCCCCCTGCGTGTTGACGCATTCTTGCTATGTGTGCAGGAGTAACAAACTCCGCTGCGACTACCATGTCTACCTCATTCTCACGTTTTCCTGCATCATGAAGTAGAATAAACTCGCCACTTTTTAGTGAAGAGATTGTTTCATTTAAAGACATTTAATAAAATGATCATTTTAGTAATTATAAAGCTTACTACAAAATTAGTTACTACTACAAAAGTAGTAAATTGTCATCTTCTAGCAGTTGTGTATTTGCCAAGTATATCGGTTTCAATATTAACTTTGTCGCCAATTTTTTTAGAATCAAGATTTGTAGTTTCCATTGTATGCGGTATGATGCATACGGAAATTTTATTTTTTATTACATCAGCTAGTGTTAAGCTTATTCCATCTATTGCAATTGATCCTTTTTTAACAACATGTTTTGTTAGATCATTTGTAAGTTCGATCCAGAGTTTGATTTCTTTTGGTAATTTTTCTATGTTTATTATTTTCCCAGTACCATCGATGTGTCCTAGAACAAAATGACCTTCCATTCTATCACCAACCTTCAAGCTACGTTCTATGTTTACTTTATCTCCAGATTCTAGTTTTCCAAGATCAGTTTTCTTTATAGTTTCTCCA
>Ga0184633_10000902_pt1 | contig 11772 bp, 9 predicted proteins | sample PLM31_170_b1_FD_133156 | JGI IMG/M metagenome (GOLD analysis project Ga0184633, IMG submission 133156) | Groundwater sediment microbial communities from an aquifer in East River, Colorado, USA - PLM3-1_170_b1 | ecosystem: Environmental > Terrestrial > Soil > Riparian zone | place: USA: East...
AGGGGGCCTTCAGCCGCCAGGAAGAATCGCGTGAGGCGGTCGGTCTGGTTGGGCCAATCACGCGCAAGATTTAGCGTGAAAATCCCCGTCGCGACGGCAAACACCAGTCCCCCGGCCAGGACGGCGCGCCATGGCAGTCGCCGGACCCGCAGTAAGATCAGCCCGCCGACCTGAACAGGAACAATGATCAGCGCGAGCAGGTAAGACTGGCTAAATACGGTGAGAACGACCAGCGCCCCGAACATACGCCAGCCACGACGAAACCGGGGCAATCCAGACAGGGCCGGGAGGAGCAACGTGAGAATCAGGGCGGTGGAGATTGGCGTAATGGCTCCCGACCATGTGGCGCGACTGAAATAGGTGACCCAGGGGCTGACGGCCAGAAGGAACGAGCCAATCAACGCGACGCGCTCGTCAAAGAGATCGCGCCCCAGGCGATACAGAAGCGGCACGGCGAGGACGTTCAGGGTCGTGAAGAACCAAACGGTGCACCACCACGAACCAAAGAGGAGAATTGGGATCAGGCTGAGGTACGCCTGGCCAGGAGGGTTGTTGAAAAAGAACGTTGTGACCTGGCCTAAAGCGGGCCATGAGCCTTCTGAAAGCAGTCGTTGCGCTTGAGCGATGGGATAGGCGTGATCCCACAACATACGCATGTCGTTCAGGTGATGCCAGCGCATGACTGTTCCCAGGAATGTGATGAGCAATGGCCAAACCATACGGGGCAACGATCCGGTGCGTTTTCCATATCCGGGTTTCCGCGCCGCTACTTGTGTCACGTCAGACCTCATCTTTCCAACGGCTTTGCTATCGACTTGATGAAAAGATAGGGCTTCCTGGCGGCAGGTTTCGCGACGACCGTCAGTCGCGCGCCTCTGATTAACATCACCAGCGGGTCATCTGGCAGCGGCGTAGCGGTCGGCTACATCCCGCCTTGTCCTTCGGACATTCCCCCACCAGAGAAACCTGTGCAAAGTCGCGCTTTATGTCACGTTTTCATTCAGACGCGCCAGGTCAACCGCCATACCTGGCACTTGCCTTTCGCTAATGAAACCATGCCTTTCCAAGTATATAACCAGATCATTGGGTTGTGTGGCAGGCCCCGTCCACCAGAGCAGGGGAACATTACTTCAGCGCATCAATATCCCCCGAAAAATCCCCCACCAGGGCATTGTTTCCAACGATCATCCAGCAGTAGAATGGGGCATCAGGAAAGCGCTTCTGCCGACAGATGTTGTGCTACACCCTTTCCCTTACGCCGTTTTCGGCCTGCCACAGGCCTGTCTGGGCTGCAGGCAAAATCATCCATCTTCCTGTCCTGATTGCATCCGCTAATCCGCTATCCATCCGCTGCCAGATTCTACCTAATTAATGGTACAATTGTTCTATAGGCAGTTCCCAACTCTCGAATGTGGATAGGAGGTCAAAAAATGAGCAGCAACGGGAAAGTGAAGGTTCTGGTAGGCACGCGCAAAGGCGGGTTCATTTTCACCAGCGACAGGGACCGCAAGAAGTGGTCGGTCGGCGAGGTCCTGTTCAAGGGCTGGAATATGATGCACATGATGATGGATCCGCGCGATAGGCGGCTGCACGCCGCCGTGAGCCATTTCGTATACGGCCCAACCACGCAATACTCGGATGACTTCGGCCAGACCTGGACTCAGGCGCCGGCCGTGCCGAAGCTTTCAAGACCCTCAATTTCCGGCCGCCCGCACGGGACTGTCGAAGAAGCCTTTTCCGGGCAACCGGTGACGGATACCCCGGAAGGGGTGATCAAGGTTTGGAATATCACGCCGGGCCGGGTAGAAGAGCCGGAGGTGCTGTACGCCGGCATCCAGCCGGCCGCCCTGTTCAAATCCACCGATCGGGGCGAGACCTGGTCGCTCGTCGAGAGCCTGTACGATCACCCGCAGCGAGGCCAATGGAATCCCGGCGCCGGCGGGCTCTGCCTGCACACGATCGTTCTCGACCCGCGCGACCAAGACCGCATGTATATTGCCGTCTCGGCGGCGGGCGTTTACCGGACCGACGATGGCGGGCAGACCTGGCAGCCGCGCAACAAGAACGTGCTCGCCGACTTTAATCCGGACAAGTTCCCCGAATTCGGGCAGTGTGTTCACAAGCTGGAGATGCATCCCTCCCGGCCCGAGGTGCTTTTCCAACAAAACCACTGCGGCGTCTATCGCAGCGACAACTGCGGCGACGACTGGATTGATATCGGCGAGGGCAAACTTCCCACCCGTTTCGGTTTTCCCATCGCCGTCCACCCCCACGACCCGAAGACCATCTACGTTGTCCTCGAAGAGAGCGACCAAATCCACATGAGCGTCGGCGGCCAGTTTGCCGTGTGGCGCAGCCGTGACGAGGGGGAGAATTGGCAGCGCCTGACGGAGGGGCTGCCCGCGAACGCGCACGTGGTGGTGCTGCGCGAGGCCATGGCAACGGACAACCTGGACCGGGCAGGAATCTACGCCGGCACCAATACCGGCCAGCTCTTCTACAGCCGGGATGACGGCGACACCTGGGAAATCCTCGCCGATTTTCTCCCGCCGATCCTGTCCGTAGAGACTGCGGTTGCTTAGAGCAAATTCCACATTGGTTTATGGCTGTCATTCCCCCGGCACTTGCGTCCGGGGCAAGTGTGAGCGGAGCGAAGAATCTCGGTCCCCAGACATGAGACTCTTCGCTCTGCTCAGAGTGACAAACCCGTAGTTGTGCTACACTCCCTTCACTGCCCCGCTTTCCCCGTCCAGTCGCCCTGTGCGGCTCGCGGAAAGATGGCCGCGGAAGGAAGAAGGAAACGGTCGGCAGCGGATTAGACTCACTATCTGTTTAGATAGTGAGTCTAATCCGCGCCCGACCATCTTCTCGTCCCCCGCGATCTGCCCGCGTCCCGGCCGATGCCGACAGATAGTGGTGAATTGCTCGGGGTCAGGCGTTCGTTATCCATCCGTTGACGGGCGTGCGCATGCAAAAGCTATCAGCAGCGTGACATGACCTTGTGCCCGTGTGCCACTTTTGCCACCTGGGCCACCTTCGCAGACACCCCCACATATCTGAGGTCCGGCTTCCAATGGTCTGGCAAGGTCAGACCATCCGACAAGCCTGACCCAAAGTAGGATTACTCCCCCGGCAGCATACCCCCTGGCACGTGCCATCGGTAAGTCGCTATAATAAGCGTCTGGAAAGGGTTTACCGGTGACCATCTCTCCGAGTGATTACGCTGCATATCTGCGCACTGCCCGCCTCCGGGCGGAGGCTGCGCCTACTCGCTGGGCCGAACGGCGCGAAAAAGCCTGGGCAGCCGCCCGGCGAGCTGCCGCCTATATTCGGGAGCGTTGCCCCACCGCCCGCGTTCGGGCTTTCGGGTCGCTACTCCACGCCGATTCGTTCGGCCCTCGGTCTGTTATTGATCTTGCCGTCGAAGGTGTGGAATGGCCAGACTACTTGCGTCTGTGGAGCGCGGTGGAAAAACGCGAGCCTGAATTCGAGTTTGACCTGGTGGACGTAAACATCGTGTCAGATGGGCTGCGGGCGCATATCGAGCGATGGGGTCTGCTCCTGTGATCGAGCGCTATAAACGGCTGGCATGGGCGTTTGCGTGGGAGCTTTAGGGGATTTGGCTGCGCAATGACATGGCAGATGGCCAGAAATGATGATTTGATCAATCCTGGATAGGGTGGTGAGCAATGAAAGCGCCTCTGACCACAAGGAGAATTCTGATCATCTTGAGAAAGGAAATGCCGAATTTACGGCAAGAATACGGAGTGGACAGGATTGCCATTTATGGGTCGTTTGCGAAGGGCAATCACACAAAGAAAAGCGATGTAGACATCCTCGTTCAACTGGCTAGACCCCTCGGCCTGAAGTTTGTTGCGCTTGCAAACCATCTGGAAAAAGTGCTCGGAGCGAAAGTGGACCTGGCCACTTTTGACACCCTGCAAAGAAGCCTGGAAAACCCCCGATACAAACACATCGCCTCCGACATCCGGAATAGGCTCTTGTTTGTCTAAAGGGAGAGATCAGACCTATCACCTCGACACTCAAGAGGCGATATAGAGAATGGCAGGCTCAATCCGCCAGTGCATTGCCTACTGGAGAGCGGACACCTGCTCCGGACGCAGGTGCCGGGGTTAGCAAATCAACCAGCGAACGTGTGAGTGCACTTCCTGACTCATCCGCTAACACCTGCACTGCAACACACGCAGTGCGGTGCAAGTGTCCGCTACTCATCCGCTGGCAGATCATATATATGCTGAGGAGTCACCCATGCACACCGGTTCCTACATCAATGGAAAATGGATTCATCCAAACTCGGACCGCACCCTGCGCAACTTGAACCCGGCGGACACGAACGATGTGATCGCGGAATTCCCCACCGCGACGGCCGCCGAGGTCCAGCAGGCCATTGACGCGGCCCAGGCGGCCTTCCCCGGCTGGAAGAACACGCCCGGCCCGGAGCGCGGGCGCGTGCTCTGGCGCGCCGCCGACATCGCCCGCCAGCGGACCGACGAAATCGCGCGCACCATGACCCGCGAAGAGGGCAAGATCCTCAAAGAGGCCCGGGGCGAAGCGCTCAAGGGCATCTCGCTGCTGGAGTTTTATGCCGGCGAGGGCTTCCGCATGCACGGCAAGACCCTTCCGTCCGAAGCGCGCGACACCTTCACCTATACCATCCGCCGCCCGCTCGGCGTGGTCGGCCTGATCTCGCCGTGGAATTTCCCGTGGGCCATCCCGGTCTGGAAATCCGCGCCGGCCATCGTCGCCGGCAACACCGTGGTCTTCAAGCCCGCCGAACTGACGCCCGCGACCGCTTCGCTGCTGGCCGAGATCTACGAAGAGGCCGGCCTGCCGCCCGGCGTGTTCAACATGGTCGTCGGCGCGGGCTCGGTCGCCGGGGAGGCCATTGTCAACTCGCCCGTGATCCGCGCCGTGTCGTTCACCGGCTCGAACGCGGTGGGGGGAGCGCTCTACGTCAAGGCGGCCTCGCGCGGGGCCAGGGTGACGTGCGAGATGGGCGGCAAGAATGCTGTGATCGTGATGCCGGACGCGGACCTCGACAAGGCGGCGGTCGCAATTCACGGCGGCGCCTTTGGCTCTACCGGCCAGCGCTGCACCGCCACCTCGCGCGTGATCGCCATGCCCCAGGTCAAAGAGGCCCTGGTCGAACGCCTCGTGGAGGGCGCCAGAAAGATCAAGGTCGGCCCGGGGCTGGATGAAAGCGTGGATATGGGACCGGCGGTGGACGAAAAGCAGTGGAAGACAGACCTGCACTACATCGAAGTGGGCCGCCGCGAGGGAGCGCGCCTGGTGCTGGGCGGTGGGCCGCCCGATGGCCTGGACGGTGGCTACTTCGTCCAGCCGACGATCTTCGACAACGTTACGCCGGACATGCGCATCTTCCGCGAAGAGATCTTCGGCCCGGTGCTCTCGGTCACCACGGCGGAGACTCTGGACGAAGCCCTGCGCTTCGCCAACTCGGTGGAATATGGGCTGACGACATCCATCTTTACTCAGAACGTTGACTGGATCATGCGCTTCGTGGAAGAGGTCGAGACCGGCATGGTGCACGTCAACGAACCGACCATCGGCGGCGAAGCCCAACTGCCTTTCGGCGGCACCAAATCCACCGGCGTGGGCGAGCGTGAGATGGCCGAAGAAGGCCTGAACTTCTTCTCCGAACTCAAGACCGTCTTCATTAACTACTCGGGCAAGAGCGAGCGGCTGCTCATCCGCTAAGCGGACCGCCGACCGCAGACAGCCGTCTGCCGTCTGCGGTTACCATTCCCGCTCTAAGGGAACTGCCGTCGGAACCAGCATGATTCGTCTGGCCGCCTTTGACCTGGACAGCACCCTCATCGGCCCCGACCTTGTCCTCTCGCCGCGCGTTAGAGCGGCCGTGGCGCGGTCATTGGAAGAGGGGGTCGCCATCACCATTGCCACCGGACGCGGGCCTTCGCCCACCGATCAGTTCGCGGCCGCGCTCAACCTCACCGCACCCCTCATCTGCTTTCAGGGCGGCTTCATTTACGACTATCGCGCCCGCCGGATTATGCACGAAACCCGCCTTGACCCCGGTGTCGTGCCGATCATTGTCCGCCTGGCCGAGGAACGCGGCTGGAACCTGCAATTCGAGACTCCCGACATGATTTACCTCCCGCGCGTGTCGAATCATCCCGAGGAACTCCTGGAGCTCTTGCGAGTGGCCAACTGGAAGCGGGTGGAGGACTTCCTGACCGATATGCCCGAGACCCCGCACAAATTCATCCTCTCTGTCCACAACCGGGCTGAGCGCGATGCGCTGGCTGCCGAGCTCCGCGCCAGCTTTGATCGAACGCTCGCCGAGATTACCGTTGTCCCCTCCCATCCGCTCCTGGTCGAAGGCCTGCCGCGCGGCGTCAACAAAGGCACGGGTCTGGCCTGGCTGGCCGATCAACTTGGCCTTGCGCCTGCAGAAGTAATGGCTGTGGGCGACAATGACAACGACGCCGAAATGCTGAGTTGGGCCGGCCTGGGTGTGGCAATGGCTGACGGCAGTGCGGCCGCATTGGCGGCGGCCGATACGACCGTGCCGCCGGTGGGTGAAGACGGGGCAGCGATTGCGCTGGAGAGGTTTGTGCTGCCCTTCCGGGAGAACTATTGATACTATGAGTTGAAACTCCGCGCGCTCTACGGTAAAAAACCTGAAGGAGGAAAGCATGGCAGAAGAGGCAGGATTCACCACCATGGCCGGGACGAAGGCCGCCAGCAGCGCGCCCGAGATCGGAGTCGGGATGCTGGGCTATGCGTTCATGGGCAAGGCCCACTCGAACGCCTTCAAGAAACTGCCCTACATGGTCTACCCGCCCCCGGCCATCCCCAGATTGATCGCCATCGCCGGACGGAATGAAGAAGCCGTGAAAGAAGCCGCCCTCCGCTACGGTTACGAGACGTACTACACCGACTGGGAGCAGATGCTGCGCGACGACCGGATTCAGCTCTTCGACAACGGCGGGCCCAACGATACGCACGCCGGGCCGTGCATCGCCGCCGCGCAGGCCGGCAAGCACATCTTGTGCGAAAAGCCTCTGGCGCGCTCGGCGAAAGAAGCCGCGGCCATGCTCGAGGCCGTGACGCGAACCGGTGTCAAGCACGCCGTAGCTTTCAATTACCGCTTCGTCCCGGCGATTCGCCAGGCCAGGCAGTTGATCGAATCCGGCGCGCTGGGCGAAATTTATCATTTCCGGGCAGTATACTTGCAGGAATGGCTCGCCGACCCGAACTTTGCCATGGTCTGGCGGCTGACCAAGGAGCTCGCGGGGAGCGGCGCTCTGGGCGACCTGGGCGCGCACATCATTGACCTGGCCCGTTTCCTGGTCGGCGAGCCCCGCCAGGTCTCGGCCATCACCCAGACCTTTGTCAAACAGCGCCCCCTGCCTGACGGGCTGGGCGTGGGGCAAGTGACGGTGGATGACGCCTTCGCGGCCGTGGTCGAATTCGAAAACGGCGCGATCGGGACATTGGAGGCCTCGCGTTTCTCCCCCGGCCGCAAGAACTATCAGGCCCTGGAAATCAACGGATCGAACGGCTCACTCCGGTTCAACCTGGAGCGCCTCAACGAGCTGGAAGTTTACTGGAAGGACGAGTCCCCCAGAGAGACGCGGGGCTTTCACGACGTGTTGGTCACCGAGTCGTATCATCCCTTCGGATCCAACTGGTGGCCGCCTGGTCACATTCTCGGCTGGGAGCACACCTTCGTCCACGAGATCGCCCACCTGCTTGAGGCAATTGTGAACGATACGGACGTGGCCCCCTACGGCGCGACCTTCGACGATGGCTACAAGAACGCCGTCATCTGCGATGCGATTCTGGAATCCGCCGAGAGCGGCCGCAGCATACATATCAGGTACTAAATCCTCCGAATACGGATTGTAAAAACGGAGTTTTCACATTCCGTATTCGGGACCACTGTTGCCCTTCAGTCTGGAAATTCAGACCCGGAGTGTCTCGGAGACACTCGGTGTCTTACGAGGGAGATAACGAAATGACACGCTTACCCACCTCACCAGCGGACATAAAGCCGGAAGTGTTCTTGAAATGGCACTTCCGCCAGCACGGCTACGTCCGGGTTTCGAACAAAAAACGCAAGAAGGAACTCGGCCAGAACTACAAGAAGGGCTACGAGGTCCGCCTCGTCGCGACAACCCGGACCGAACTCAGGCAGATTCGCCAGCGGCTGAAGCAAGCGGGTTTCAAAGCCGGCAAGCCCTTCCAGAAAGGCACTCGAATCGTTCAACCCGTCTATGGCAAAGCAACCGTCGAATGGTTTACGGGCAAGAAAATCAAATAACTACCCACAACCGGAATCGGCGGTAAATAGGCGTTTAATAAACGCAATGTAGACGCTTGGCAAACGCTGATCTGCAAGAGTACTACCAGAATTATCAGGGCTTCAGAGTTGTACGCCGGACATTCTGGCTGAGGCCAGGGCCGGCTTATGGCAGGGTAGAACCTTGAATGACGCCTGCACTCAGGCACCGGTGGCGAGCGGATAGAAAAGGAGGACAGCCCTATGGACATCCTGCAGATTTCGCTCCTTGGCAGCATTCGAATAGCCCACGATGGGCAACCCGCGGCAGTGAAGATGACTCGCAAGATCCAGGCTTTGCTGGCCTTCCTGGTATTGCACCGCCAGCGAAGCTACCCGCGTGAGGTGGTCGCCTCGCTGTTCTGGGCCGACTATAGCCAGAAGCGGGCGCTAAACTGCCTGAGCACGGCCCTGTGGCGCCTGCGGCGCGTGCTGGAACCCAGAGACATTCCCCGGGGCACCTATATTGTGACCGCCCCCCCGGCGGAAGTTGGATTCAATCCGCAGAGCGAGCACTGGCTGGACGTGGCCGCCTTCGAAGAGCAGGTGGCGCGCGTCCTGGCAATGCCCATCCCGGCTGTGGAAGATACGGACGCGCAGGCACTCGAGCGCGCCGTGCGACTGTATGCCGGCGACCTGTTAGAAGGGTTCTACGACGACTGGGTGCTTCAGGAACAGGAGCGCCTGCGCCGGCTGTACCTGGATGCTCTGGCGTACTTGATGGGTTACTACCGGCGCCATGCGGCCTTCGCGGAGAGCCTGGCCTGCGGCGAGCGGATCCTGCACCTCGACCCGCTGCGGGAGGAAATCCACCGGGAAATGATGCGGCTGTATCTGGATAACGGGCAGCGGGCGCTTGCCGCACAGCAGTACGAGCATTGCCGTCTGGCGCTGGCCGAAGAGCTTGGCATGACGCCGATGGAGGAAACCCAGGCCGTATTTGCCCAGATCGCACGGACAGGCTGCGCTGGCCGGATACCAGCCGCGCCAGGGGCGCCGTCGAACCTTCAACAAACTCTCCAGGAGTTGCGCCTGGATTTGCGCCGCCTGGACGAAGCGCGCTCGCATCTCCATCAGGCCATTCAGCTCGTCGAGCAATTTACTGAATGACTTCCTCCGGGGCCGTCACTTTGTGAGGAATCGGTGACAGCCGCGTGATACCGGCGTGAGACCGGCCTGCTATAGTTTCAATCCAATTGGCTGAGGCTGGAGCCACAGATGGCGTCCTTCTCAGAGAACACGCACGTCTTCATTGTGCGCATCTGGCGCGAACCGCGAGAGATCGCGGGGGCGGCGCCGGAGTGGCGCGGGTCCATTGAACAGGTGCCCGGCGGCGAGCGGCGCTACGTGAAAGACCTGGACGATATCGTGGCCTTCATCGGATCCCACGCGCCCGGCATGGGGCTCAGCACGAAAACGACCGGCCGGGCAAAGAAAGCCGCAGAAAAACGGGGGGCGGGGAATACAAAACGCCGGTCGCGCAAGTCGTAACCGGCGCGGCCCGCCAGAACACTCAGCGCAGAACCAGAAAGGAGGCGTTCCAATGCCAGTCGCACCCACCTATCCAGGCGTCTACATCGAGGAAATTCCCAGCGGTGTGCGCACCATTACCGGAGTCGCTACCTCGATCACGGCGTTCATCGGCCGCGCCTTGCGCGGGCCGGCCAACCAGGCCAGGACGATCAATAGCTACGGCGACTTCGAGCGCATCTTTGGCGGACTGTGGGTGGAGAGCCCGCTCGGTTACGCCGTGCGCGATTTCTACTTGAATGGCGGCAGCCAGGCGATCATCGTGCGGTTGTATCACCCGGATCCAGGCGCCCCGGCCGCCATTCCGGCCGTTCCGGCTCCTCCGGCGAAGGCCAAATTGAGCGTCGGCGCGATCAAGCTGGAGGCGGCCTACGAAGGCAACTGGGGGAGAAACCTGCGCGCCACTGTTGATACGGATGTCTCAGAGGCTGTGGCGCTGAGCATGGGGCTTACCAAGGCCGACCTCTTCAATCTCACCGTCAGGGACATCGGCCCCAGCAGCATCGCCGAGCGTTACTTGAATGTTTCGGGCAAGAACAGTCCTCGGCGGGTGGACAAAGTGCTGGAGGCCGAATCAAAGCTGGTGCGATGGGAGGGGACGCTGGATCCGGCTTCACCACCTGCCATCGCCGCTGGCGACGACAGCGTAACGACGCTCGAGAAGAAGCTCGCCGACGAGAAGAAGAAACTTGCGGACCTCGAGAAGGCCACTCCACCAGATCCGGCCGCCATCGCCGCTCAAAAGACGGTTGTGACCAATGCGGATACCGCCGTGACGGATGCCAGAAAAGCGATGGAGACCTCGGACGGGCTGGCCCTGACGAAGGCCGCCGACTTCACGCCGGCAAACGCCGAAACGAACAAGAAGGGGCTGTATGCCCTCGAGCAGGCCGACCTGTTCAACCTGTTGTGCATTCCGCCCTACCTGGCAAGCGGCGACGTGGACGTGAGTCTGATCTCCGAGGCGGCGGCTTATTGCGAGAAGCGCCGAGCCATGCTGCTGATTGACCCACCCACCACGTGGAGGGATAAGGACAAAGCAAAGACCGGCATTGAGACGGAGGTGGGCGATCCGAGCAAGAATGCGGCCATATTCTTCCCGCGCCTGCGGCAGCCCAACCCGCTCCGAGACAACCAGTTCGAGGACTTCGTCCCGTGCGGCGCCGTGGCCGGTCTCTTCGGGCGCACCGACACGCAGCGCGGCGTGTGGAAGGCCCCGGCCGGATTGGAGGCGACGCTCGTGGGCGCGCCGCAGTTGAGTGTCTCTCTGACCGACCCGGAGAACGGCGAGTTGAATCCGAAAGGCGTTAACTGCCTGCGGGCGATGCCCGCCGCCGGGCGCGTCGTCTGGGGCTCGCGCACGCGGGTGGGTGACGACCGCCTCGCTTCGGAGTGGAAGTACATCCCCGTCCGCCGCCTGGCGCTGTTCATCGAAGAGAGCCTGTATCGCGGCACGCAGTGGGTCGTCTTCGAGCCGAACGACGAGCCGCTCTGGGGCCAGATCCGGCTGAACGTCGGCGCGTTCATGCACAACCTGTTCCGCCAGGGCGCGTTCCAGGGTTCCTCGCCGCGCGAGGCCTACTTCGTCAAGTGCGACAAAGAAACGACGACGCAGAACGACATCAACCTCGGCATCGTCAACATCGTCGTTGGCTTCGCGCCGCTCAAGCCCGCCGAATTCGTCATCATCAAAATCCAGCAGATGGCTGGCCAGATTGAAGCCTGAGAACAGGAGGTCCACTCATGGCTCAGTTCACCGTCAACGCGCAGCGTTTCGATCCGTATAAGAATTTCAAATTCCGTGTGTTCTGGGTAGGCAACACGACACCGGTGGCCGGCATCAGCAAGATCAGCGCCCTCAAGCGCACCACCGAAGTGGTGAAGCATCGCGAGGG
>Ga0184633_10000903_pt1 | contig 11770 bp, 9 predicted proteins | sample PLM31_170_b1_FD_133156 | JGI IMG/M metagenome (GOLD analysis project Ga0184633, IMG submission 133156) | Groundwater sediment microbial communities from an aquifer in East River, Colorado, USA - PLM3-1_170_b1 | ecosystem: Environmental > Terrestrial > Soil > Riparian zone | place: USA: East...
AGGGCGAAGCGTGGGAGCGCGCCGTCGCGCGCTGGCGGCAATTGCCCACCGACGCGGGCGCGGCCTACGACCAGTCGGTGACGCTCGACGCTTCGTCGCTCGAACCGATGATTACTTATGGGACGAACCCCGGGATGGGGATTCCGATTACAAAGCGTATTCCCAACCCCGACGACCTCTCCGACCCCAACGAGAAATCCGCGCTCGACAAAGCCTTGCGCTACATGGACCTGCGACCCGGCTCCACTCTGCTTGGCCATCCGGTGGACGTGGTCTTCATCGGCAGTTGCACCAACTCGCGCCTCTCCGATCTGCAGCTCGCGGCAAATCTGCTCAAAGGCCGCAAGGTCGCGCCGGGATTGCGCGTGCTGGTCGTCCCCGGCTCGCAGCACGTCAAGAAGCAGGCCGAGGCCGAGGGGCTGGATCGCGTCTTCAAAGAGGCCGGGGCCGAGTGGCGCGAGTCAGGCTGCAGCCTCTGCATTGCCATGAATGGGGACGAACTACAAGCGGGGCAATACTGCGTTTCGACTAGCAATCGGAATTTTGAGGGCAGGCAAGGAAAAGGAGGGCGTACTTTTCTGGCGAGTCCACTGACCGCCGCCGCAACCGCAATTACAGGAAAGATAACCGACGTTCGGACCCTCATTGTGTGATTGGGCGATTGAAATCACTCAATCACGCAATCCTCTAATCACCCAATAGACCAATGGCTCACTTCACCACTCTCACCTCCCGCGCCGCCCCGCTCCCGGTGAACAACGTGGACACCGACCAGATCATCCCGGCGCGGTTCCTCAAAGCCACCGATAAGCAGGGTATGGGCGATCATCTGTTTGCGGACTGGCGCTACAACGCCGACGGCTCGCCGAAGCCGGATTTTGTGCTGAACAAGCCCGAGGCGCGGGGCGCGCAGATTCTGCTGGCGGGCGGCAACTTCGGGTGCGGCTCGTCGCGCGAGCACGCGCCGTGGGCCCTCACCGGCTTCGGTTTCCGGGCCGTCATCTCTACGTCCTTTGCGGACATCTTCCGCAACAACGCGCTCAAGAACGGCCTGCTCCCGATTGTAGTGGATGAGGATACGCACCGCACGCTGTTTGAGATGCTCGAGGAAATCCCGAACGCCGAGCTCACGATTGACCTCGCCTCGCAAACCGTGGCCCTGCCCACCGGCCAGGCGGTGACGTTCCCAATGGACGGCTTCTCGAAGACCTGCCTGCTCAAGGGGACGGACGAGTTGGGATACTTGCTGGGATTTGAGGAAAAGATTGCAGCGTATGAAAAGGCAAGGAACTGAAGGAACTCACGGCATTGAAGGAACAGCGAGTTCCTTCAGTTCCCCCAGGTCCCTGAGTTTCCAGAGCCTCCTATGATCCAAATCTACGACACCACCCTCCGTGACGGCACACAGCGCGAGGGCATCTCGCTCTCCTGCGCGGACAAACTGCGGATTGCGTGCAAACTGGACGTGTTAGGCATGGCCTTCATCGAGGGCGGCTGGCCCGGATCCAATCCCAAAGACGTGGAGTTCTTCGAGCGCGCGCGGGACATGGAGTGGAAGACCGCGCTCATCGCCGCGTTCGGTTCGACGTGCCGGGTGCAGGGCAGGCCGGAAGACGACGCGAACATCGCCGCCCTCCTCGACGCGCGCACGCCGGTTTGCACCGTGGTGGGGAAGACGTGGACGCTCCACGTCGTCGAGGTGTTGCGGACGACGCTCGACGACAACCTCCGCATCATCGAGGCCAGCCTGGCGTATCTCCGCGCGCAGGGCCGCCGGGTGATTTACGACGCCGAGCATTTCTTCGACGGCTTCAAGGCCGACCGCATGTACGCGCTGGAAACGCTGAGGGCCGCAGTGCGCGGCGGCGCGGAAACCGTGGTGCTGTGCGACACGAACGGCGGCACGATGCCGTGGGAGCTCACCGAGATCGTGCGAGAGGTCAAAGCCGCGATCCAGCATCCCCTCGGCATCCACACGCACAACGACGGCGAGTGCGCGGTGGCCAACTCGCTCGCCGCCGTGCGCGAAGGCGCAATTCAGGTGCAGGGGACGATCAATGGCTACGGGGAACGCTGCGGCAACGCTAACCTGTGCTCGATCATCCCCGACCTCGAACTCAAGATGGGGCGGCGCTGCCTGCCCGAGGGCAATCTGCCGAGGTTGCACGAGGTGGCCCACTTTGTGGCCGAGGTCGCCAACCTCGCGCCGGACGAGCACCTCGCCTACGTGGGCCATTCCGCGTTCGCGCACAAGGGCGGGATTCACGTCGCGGCGATGCGGCGCACCGAGAAGTCGTATCAGCACGTGGACCCGGCCCTGGTGGGCAACCAGATGCGGGTGGTGGTCAGCGAACTGTCCGGGCGCGGCAACCTGTTGAGCAAGGCGGAAGAATACGGGCTGGATGTGAATGGCGGTGAGGAAGTCGCCGGGGTGCTGAACGAGATCAAAGCACTCGAAGCGCAGGGCTTTTCGTTCGAGGCCGCCGAAGCCTCGGTGGCGATGATGATGAAGCGCCAACAGCCGGGTTACGCGCCGCCGTTCGAGTTGATTGACTTCTCGGTGAACGTCGAACACCGGCAGGGCCGAGGCATCTTCGCGGAGGCGACGGTGAAGGTGCGCGTGAATGGCGAGGTGCTGCACACGGTGGCGGAGGGGAACGGCCCGGTGAACGCGCTCGACCGCGCCTTGCGCAAAGCGCTCATCCCGCGCTACCCCGCTATTGCTCATTTCCAACTGGCCGACTACAAAGTCCGCATCCTCGACGGCAGCAACGGCACGGCGGCGACGACGCGTGTGCTGATTGACACGCAGAATGGGACGAAACACTGGAGCACCGTCGGCGCGGCCACGAACATCATCGAGGCCAGCTGGCGTGCGCTGGCGGATTCGGTGGAGTATGGGTTGACGATTGCAAGTTAGAGACTGGAGATTAGAGATTGTGAATCTCCAATCTCTAATCTCCAGTGACCAGAGAAAAGAGAAGTGAAAGCCAACATCGTTCTTCTCCCCGGCGACGGCATCGGCCCGGAAGTGGTGGGGGAGGCCGTGCGCGTCCTGCGGGTGATCGCCCACCAGCACGGGCACACGATTGAGTTCGACGAGCATCTGATGGGCGGGTGCTCGATTGACAAATACGGCGTCGCGCTCACCGATGAGACGCTCGCTGCGTGCAAAGCCTCGGACGCTGTGCTGCTTGGCGCGGTGGGCGGGCCAAAGTGGGACGATCCGACGGCGAAGGTTCGGCCGGAACAGGGACTGCTCGCGCTGCGCAAGGGACTGGGTGTGTTCGCCAACTTGCGCCCGGTGCGCGTGCATCCTGCGTTGGTGGGCGCCTCGCCGCTCAAGCCTGAGAAACTTGCGGGCGTGGATGTTCTCGTCGTACGCGAACTCACGGGCGGGCTGTACTTTGGTCAGCCGAAGGGACGCGAGCGATTGAACGGCCACGAGCGCGCGGTGGACACGCTCGAATATCACGATTACGAAATCCGGCGTGTGGTGGAGTTGGCGTTCCGCCTCGCGATGGGCCGCCGCCGGAAGGTGACGTCGGTGGACAAAGCGAATGTGCTCGAGTCCTCACGGCTGTGGCGGCAGATTGCTTCCGCCATCGGAGCGGAACACGAGGGGATTGTACTCGAACACATGTTGGTGGACACAGCCTCAATGCGCCTCATCACCAGCCCGGCAAGTTTCGATGTGCTCGTGACGGAGAACATGTTCGGCGACATCCTGACTGACGAGGCCTCAGTGCTGGCCGGTTCGATGGGGATGCTGCCCTCGGCCTCGCTTGGCGACGGCGGCCCCGGGTTGTACGAACCGATCCACGGGTCGGCGCCGGACATCGCGGGCAAGGGCGTTGCCAATCCCGTCGGCACGATGCTGAGTGCCGCATTGCTGTTGCGCTATTCGCTCAAGTTGGAGAAAGCCGCCGCCGCAATCGAAGCGGCGGTTGACGCCGCGATCACTGCCGGTTGCCGCACCGCCGACCTGGGCGGGACGCTGACGACGGGGCAGATGACGGACGAGGTCATCGCGCGCCTGCCATGACCAGTTTCCTTGAGTTCCTGCTCAGGGGGAACTGAAGGAAAGGAAGGAACTCAAGGAATTCATCTCGACAAGGAGCAGTGATTATGGGCATGGAATCCAAATACATCTGGATGAACGGCGAACTGGTGGAGTTCGAGAAGGCGACCGTTCACTTCCTCACCCCGGCTCTGCACTACGGGGTGGGAGTCTTCGAGGGCATTCGGTGCTACGCTACCGAGCGCGGCCCGGCCGTGTTCCGGCTGAAGGAGCACGCGGAGCGATTGGTGAACTCGGCCAAAGTGCTGGGCTTCCGCACGCTGCCGTACACCGCCGCCGAAATGGCCGAGGCGATCAGACTCACCGTGTCGGCCAACGGCTTCGACGAGTGCTACATCCGCCCGCTGATCTACCTCGCCGACGGCGGGTGGAATCTCACCGTGGACACGGGGAAGGCCAGCGTGGGCATCGCGGTGTGGGAGTGGAAGAACTACCTCGGCCAGGAGGCGCTGGAGAACGGCATCCGCGCCAACATCGCCTCGTTCACGCGGCATCACCCCAACGTGACGATGACGAAGGCGAAGGTCACGGGCAACTACGCCAACAGCGTGCTGGCGAAAACCGAGTCTGTGCGGCTGGGGTTTGAGGAAGCGATCATGCTCGACCCACAGGGCTACGTGGCGGAATGCACGGGCGAGAATCTGTTCCTCGTCCGGGGCGGGAAAATTTACACCCCGGCCACCGCGCCCGTCCTCGAGGGCATCACCCGCGACGCGCTCGTCACGCTTGCGCGCGACCTCGGCTACGAGGTGGTCGAGCAGCCCATTGCGCGCGATCAGTTGTACATCGCCGACGAAGTCTTTGTGTGCGGGACAGCGGCGGAGTGCATCGCGCTGCGCGAGATTGACTTCCGCGTGATCGGCGTGGGGAAGATGGGGCCGGTGACGCGCGCGGTGCAGCAGGCCTTCCACGCTGCCATCCGGGGCAAGCACCCACGCTCGGCGGAGTGGCTGGACTACGTGAATACGCCCGCGTCCGTGCCTGTGCGCGAAACGGCGGACACTGCAAGGAGCTGAGGGAAACGCAGGAACTGAAGGAACGCATGCCGGTTCTCCGGTTTCCTTTATTTCCCTGAATTCCTTGAGTTCCCAACCCTTATGCGCGTCGCATTTCAGGGCGAACCCGGTGCGTACTCCGAGGCCGCGGCGGTCGAGCGTTTTGGATCGGACACGGCCACCGTGCCGTGCGAGACCTTTGATGCAGTCTTCGCGGCGGTCGAGGGCGGCGCGGTGGACTGCGGCCTCGTGCCGATTGAGAATTCGCTCGCCGGGAGCATCCACCGCAACTACGATCTGCTGCTCCAGCATTCGCTCTCGATCGTCGGCGAGCACTATCTGCGCGTGCAGCACTGTTTGATTGCGCACTCCGGCGTCGCGCTCGCCGACATCCGCAAAGTCATCAGCCATCCACAGGCGCTCGCGCAATGCGAGCGGTATCTGCGCGCGCTCGCGGGTGTGACCTCGACGGCGGCGCACGACACCGCCGGGAGCGTGCGGCTGCTCCGGGATCAGGGCGACCGAGCGGTCGCCGCCATCGCCTCCCGCCGCGCCGCCGAGGTGTACGGGATGGCGATCCTGGCCGAGGGCATCGAAGACGACCCCGCGAACTTCACGCGCTTTCTCGCCATTGCCACGCAACCGGTCGTCCCCAACGGCGACTCGAAGACCTCCATCGTCTTCACTCTCCGCAACGTCCCCGGCTCGCTGTTCAAAGCCTTGAGCGTGTTCGCGCTCCGCGATGTTGACCTGACCAAAATCGAATCGCGCCCGCTGGCGGGCCAGCCGTGGGAATATCTCTTCTACATTGATTTCGCCGGTTCGACCGCCGACCTGGTGGTGACGCGCGCGCTCGACCACCTGGGCGAGTACGCGCTCACGCTGCGCGTGCTGGGATCATATCCCCGCCATCGGGCATAGCCGCTGCTACTTTCCTTGCGGGACAGTCAGCGCGACACGGGTGTAGGCCCCGGGCTTGCTTTCCACCGCCAGCATGCCGCCAACGACGGCAAGCATGGTACTGTGCAGAGCTAGGCCATGGCCGTTGCCCCGTTGGGATTGGCCCGTCGTCTCTAATCCTACGCCGTCATCCTCAATCACAATCTTCAATCCGTCTTGCCATTGCGCTGCAACGCGAAGGTGAAGGGCACGAGCCGCATTTGAGTCTGAGTCGCGGCCATGGCGGGCGGCGTTGCGGATGGCCTCGCGCGCCGCGTAGAAAAGCACTTCCGCGGTGACGGGAGGAAGACTCTGTGCTTGGCTCTCCGCTTCCGGTTCAATCTCCCACGTCACGAAGTCGAAGGCGCCCCCCAGTTCGTCGGCTACCGTGCGGCGGAGCGCGCCGAACAGCCCGAGCTGCGCGACCTCCGGGGCCGTCGCGATGGGCATCTCGCGCAGGAGGTCGGAGATTTGGCGATGGACCTCGGTGAGCGCTGCCGAAATTTCGGAAGTGCGTTGAAGCCTTCCGAAATCCGGCGGCTGATTCAGCGTCAACAGCGCAGCGTGCAGGCGGGGCAGGCTATCGTCGTGCAGGACGCGCCGCGCGCGCCGGTCGAGGACTTGACTCTCGGCCAAGCGTTGACGCTGGAGGGCCATCAAACGCCGCGACATCTCGGCGCTGGCCTGCGTGTCAATCAATCGTTCGCCGCTCGCGCGCGCGATTTCGATTTCTTCTTGCGTGTACAGCCCGCGGTCTGCTTTTTCGCCCAATAGCAGGACGCCGATCAGGCCACGCTCGCTCCACAACGGCACGGCCCACAGCGCGCCGTGGTAACGCGCCGGGTCGAGCGGGAGGCACATGGTTTGGGGAGAGTCGAATTGAGCGGCGAGGTCCGTGAGGGCGGGCAAGGCGATGGGAGGGTTTTCAGGGTACCCCAAAGCGGGTTCGACGAGCGGGGCGGAGGGGCCGAGTGGGACGAGAAAGGCGAGCCGGGTCCCCAATACATCCCGGCAGAGCGCGCGGAATGGAGACGCGACCTCCATCTCGGGCGCGGCGCGTGTCAACAGGCTGTCGTACAGGCGCTCGCTGGCGACGAAGGGGCGGAGTTGACGAATATAGTGGTCGCGCTCGACGTATGAGCGCCAACTGAACAGCGCGTAGAAGGCGGTCATCAACACTGTGGTGAGCAGGAGGCTGTAGATGGGGCGCAGTTGTAGCGTGAGGCTCCCGCTGACGACGACGCCGTAGCCCGCGGCGAGGATGACGGCGCTGCGCCAGTAGCGCCGGAAGCCGCCGCGCGGCAGGGTCTTGCCCGTGAAGACCTCGTACGAGACGACGGCGCGGCCAAGCATGAGGGTGGCGGCGGCGATGAGGGAGGCGATGATAAGGTCGAACCCGCCGACGGTGAGCGCCATGTCGGCGAGGAGATTCGCGAGCGTGCGCTGGCGGGCGTTCAAGGTGATCCACAGCATCACCCACGCGACGAGCAGGCTGACGACGAGAAGGGTGATGGCGGTGGCGACGAGCCAGGGGCGCGCGCGGCGGCGGGCGAGGCTGCCCATCATCCGCGCTGTCGGCCCGGGCCGGAGGAGCGCGTCCAGTGAAAGGCTGATGCACAGCAGGATGTAGATCGGATAGGCGATGATCAGCAGGGGGAGGCCGCCGATGGACAGCGAGGCGGAAAGGTCGAGTTGTGCGACCTGCGTGAATGAGGGCAGGGGGTTGGCGAAGAGCAAAAGGCCGACGAGGCCGGTGGTGAGGAGCGCGGTGCAGACCAGCAACGGTCTGTGCCGCCGATGCAGTGCGGTCTGCGGGTCATCCCAGAACCCGCTGTACCAGAGTGTGACGGCGTACCACGCGAAGGGCAGGCCGATGACGGGCGCCCAGCCGACGTGCCACCAGAAGTCCATGCCCGCGCCGATGAGAGGGCCGCGCCCCAGAATGGCGGAATGGCTGATGAAGAACCCCGCGCCGAGGAGCAGGCTGCTGCCCGTGAGCCAGAGGCCCCACGTTCGGCGCTCGGCGTTGAGCAGGATGGTCATCCCGAGCCAGAGCATGAGGATCGTGTTGAAGAGGGAGACGGCCAGGATGGGCCAGTCGAGGTAGAGGTGGCCGGTCATAACTTCACCCACTCCCCGCGCTCGTTCATCACTCTCGCCACGCCCTCCGCGTCCCATTGAATGAGCCTGCCTTCGCGCGCGATGAGGGCGGCGCGGGTGCGCGCGACCTTCTCATCCGTGGTGCTGTCGGCGAGGCCCCACGCGGCGTAGATCTGCCCATTGGTGCGGCTGATGGTGCGCTTGTCGCGGAAGCCGAGGCGGGCGGCGATCTGCTCGTTGGTCATGCCCTGCGCCAACATATGCGCGACGGCCTGCTCGTTCGGTTCGAGCAGCGCCATCGGCGATTGCTCGTCCTTGTGGCGCACCTCTTGCACCCGGGCTTCGATCTCCGGGTCAATGAAACTGCGCCCGGCGGCGGCGTCTTGCAGGAGGGGGACGATCATCTGCGGCAGCAGGTAGTTGGACTTGCGGACGTAGGCGTAGTGGCTCAGGATGCCGGAGCGGCGGAAGGCGCGGTAGTAGGCCTCGTCGTCCTGAATGGAGTAGAAGACGACGGGCAGGCGCGGGAACTCACGCCGGATGGCGACCGCGGCCTCAATGCCGTTCATCGCCCCGGCCAACTGCACGTCCAGCAGGATCGCGTCGGGCGGACTTTCGGTCAGGCAGAAAGTCAGGGCGGCCTCGGCGCTATCGCAGTCGCCGATCACGCGCACCGCGCCCGTGTCGTTCAGCCCGGACTTCAACGCAGCGCGGAGCTTTCCATTGTCTTCGACGAGCAGTATGTTGAGCATCACTTGACCCCCATCCCCGGCCCTTCTTCCACCGTAGGGAAATTCCCCGACACGGGAAGGGGGTCATCATCCCGCAACACCGATTGGCAATTGTACTTTGTGATCTATGAGAATGGCGAATCGGGATTGTGTCAAGCACTCAGGTGTGTTGAGGGCGGGCCTCGAGCGGTGGATTCGTGGGGGCGAGTTGAGTTAGTGTGAGCCTATGAGGCGACACTGGCGCAAACTCCGCCGCGCCGTGCGGATGGCGTGGCGTTTGATTTGGATCGCGCTGGACGTCGCGCGCGTCGCCTATCGCAAGTAACGGGAGGATCGTATGACTGAAAAACAGCGTTGGTTGGTCGTCGCCCTCTTTGCGGCGGCGATGGCCTGGGTCGAGTCCGCCGTCGTCGTTTATCTGCGTACGCTGATTGGCCGCCTCGAACCCTACCAGCCAAACCCGCTGCCGGTGTCGGTGGGGTTGGGACAGACCGAAATCGTCCGCGAGGTTGCCACGCTGGTCATGCTGTTCGCGGTCGGGTGGCTGGCCGGGCGGACGTGGCGCAGCCGGGTGGGATACACCATGCTCGCCTTCGGCGTGTGGGACATATTGTATTACGTGTTCCTCGCCGTGATCGGCCCGTGGCCGCATTCGATCTGGGACTGGGACATCCTATTCCTGATCCCGCTGCCGTGGTGGGGGCCGGTGCTCGCGCCCGTGCTCATCGCGGCGCTGATGATCGTCGCCGGAACGCTCGCCAGTCAAAGCGATCAGCCGGAGGAGCCAGTCTGGCCGGGACGGCTAGCGTGGGGATTGAACCTGGGCGGCATCGCGCTTGCGCTATACGTGTTCATGGCCGATGCCATCGGCGTGGCGGGCGGCGGGATGGAGGCCATCCGCACCGTTCTGCCGACCTCTTTCAACTGGCCGCTGTTCATCTTAGCGTTGGCCTTGCTGGCTGCACCTGTCATTGACGTGGGTTGGCAAATCCGGAGTTGTCACTCCAATCCGGCTCAACTCCGGAGGCCCGCATGAAAGTCAAAATGATCTTGCCTGCGCTGACCGAGGCGACCAGCCCGTTCTGGCGGCCCATCAAGTATTCGCTCTTTCCGCCGCTGGGGCTGGCGACGCTCGCCGGGTATCTGCGCGACGAGGACGAGGTCACGCTGCAGGATGAGCACGTCGAGAAATTGGACTTGAATGACGACCCCGACCTCGTCGTCATTCAAGTCTACATCACCTCGGCCTACCGCGCGTACGAGTTGGCCGACCACTACCGCCGCAAGGGCGCACACGTGTGCCTCGGCGGGCTGCACGTCACCTCGCTGCCGGACGAGGCCGCGCCGCACGCCGACACGATCTTCCTCGGCCCTGGCGAGGACACCTGGCCCGCGTTCGTCGCCGACTTTCGCGCGGGCAATCCGGGGAGAGTGTATCGCTCGCAAGTGCGCACATTGTTCGGGTTGCCGAAAGTCCGCCGGGATCTCATCCGGCGGCATCTCTACCTCGTCCCCAACTCCATCGTCGTTTCGCGTGGTTGCCCGCACACCTGCGACTTCTGCTACAAAGAAGCATTCTTCAAAGGCGGCAGGTCATTTTATACGCAGGCCGTTGACGAAGCGCTGGCCGAGATCGAACGGCTGCCGGGGCGTCACTTGTACTTTCTCGACGACCACCTGTTTGGGAACCCGCGCTTCGCCGCCTCACTCTTCGACGGGATGAGGGGCATGGGGCGGCTGTGGCAGGCGGCGGGCACGGTTCAAGCGGTGCTCGCGCCCGGCCTGCTCGAAAAGGCGGCAGCCTGTGGCCTGCGGAGTTTGTTCGTCGGGTTTGAAACGCTCAACCCGGCCAACTTGAAAGAACACCACAAATATCAGAACCTCAGCCGCGATTACGCTGCCGCCATCCGCCGCTTGCATAGTCTGGGCGTGATGGTCAACGGCAGCTTCGTCTTCGGGATGGACGGCGACGACGAGACGGTGTTTGATCGCACGGTGGGGTGGGCGATCTTGCAGGGCATCGAGACTGCCACCTTCCACATCCTCACACCGTACCCGGACACCGGGCTGCGCCAGCGGATGGAAGCGCAGCGGCGCATCCTTCACAACAACTGGGATTTGTACGACACTCGCCACGTGGTCTACCGCCCGGCCAAACTCACGCCCGAGGCGCTGGAAGCGGGCTACTGGAAAGCCTACCGCGACTTCTACCAGTGGGGTTCAATCTTCCGAGGCGCGTGGGCCAAAGAGGGCTGGGGCGAGCGGCTGCGGCACGTGGCCTATGCGGGCGGATGGAAAAAGTTCGAGCCGATGTGGGATTGGGTGATCCGCGCAAAGCGGGTGACGGCGATGCTGCCCATGCTGGAGAACATCCTGGCCGGTTTTGGCTGCCATCTGAATAATTCAAGAGAAAGTCGTGTCGCCAGCGCCGAGGCAGAGCTAAGAATCACCTGACCGAAGCCACAGATACGAAGTGTGTCCGCGCAGCGAACACTGCGCATCTGCTCTCGAAGGAGAAAACATGCCCGCTCAAACCCTATTCACGATGATCACGTTCTATCTGATGGCGCTATCCGTTCCAGTGGCGGCATTTCTGTTATTCAAATGGCCCCGGCTCTGGCATCTCTTGCTCGCACTGTATCTTGGCCTGCTCGTCGGCTTGACCGACCTCCGCACTGACGACCCACAACTCCCAGCCCTGCTCCTCATCACCTTTGGACTCTTTCTGGGTTTTGCTCAACCCAAGGCGGCGTGGCGGTGGGCGCTCGTCCTCGGGTTGTGGATTCCCGTTCTCGGATTGATTGCTCGCGCGGCGGGCGTGACAAACGCTCAATTCTCGGATGTGCTCTTCTCGCTCGTCGCGCTTGTGCCCGCGTTGATCGGGGCGTATGCCGGAGTGCTCGTCCGCCGTTTCACGTCCAGGG
>Ga0184633_10000904_pt1 | contig 11760 bp, 10 predicted proteins | sample PLM31_170_b1_FD_133156 | JGI IMG/M metagenome (GOLD analysis project Ga0184633, IMG submission 133156) | Groundwater sediment microbial communities from an aquifer in East River, Colorado, USA - PLM3-1_170_b1 | ecosystem: Environmental > Terrestrial > Soil > Riparian zone | place: USA: East...
AGATCAACCTCGGCTCCGCGTATCCCATCGGTGGCGACCGGCGGACCATGGAGGTGAAGGGGCGCGATCTCATCGATGGCATCCCCAAGACCATCGTGATCACCGACGAGGAGATCCGGGAAGCTCTGCGCGAGCCGGTCATGACCATCGTGGAGACGGTGCGCACCTGTCTGGAGCGCACGCCGCCCGAGTTGGCCGCCGACATCGTGGACACGGGCATCATCCTCACCGGAGGCGGCGCGCTCCTGCGCGGTCTCGACCACCTCCTGCGCCAGGAAACGAACCTGCCCGTCACGGCGGCGGACGACCCGCTGTCCTGCGTCGCCCTCGGGACCGGGAAGGTCCTCGACGAGCTGGACCTCTTGAAAAAGGTCGCGATCCCGACGTAGCCGGTCGCGGCGTCGCGAAAGGTCGAAGGGTGAAGATTCGCCGTCTGGTCGTTCTCGCGTGCATTCTCGTCGTGTGCCTCGTGCTGCTGACCTTGCAGGCGCGCGGTTACGGGACGCTCACGGGCGACGCCGTCGCCCTCGTCACCACACCGGTCCAGATCGCGGTCGCCGCGATTCCCCGCGCCGCCTTCGGCGTGTGGTCGCTCTATCGCGACTGGAAGGGCGTGCGCGCCGAGAACCGGCGCCTCCGCGAGGAGATCCAGCGGCTCCGCGTGGAAGCCCTCTCGGTGGCCGAAGCGACCGAGGAAAACGGCCGTCTGCGTCGGCTGCTCGACCTGCGCAACCGCTTGCCCGTCGCGACCCTCCCCGGCGAGGTGATCGCGCGCGAGTGGGGCGGCTGGGTGCGGTCCCTCACGGTGAACCGGGGGCGCGGTGACGACGTGAAACGGCTCACTGCGGTGATCTCGCCGGATGGGCTCGTGGGACGTGTCGTCGAGGTCCGGCTGGGGGCCTCCATCGTCCAGGTGCTGACCGACCCGTCCTCCACGGTCGGCGCCCACGTGGTGCGAACGCGCACGCCCGGCATCGTCGAGGGCGAGCCGCGCGGCACCATCCGCTTCAAGTACATGGCCCGTGAGGGCGCCGGTCTCGTGGTGGGGGACGTGATCGTCACCTCCGGGCTGAGCGGCGTCTTTCCTCGGGGCTTACCCATCGGGCGCGTGCGCGCGATCGACGACCGCGGCTCGGCGCTCTTCCATTACGCGCTGCTGACACCTGTCGTAGACTTCGCCCGCGTGGACGAGGTACTCCTGGTGACCGGCGAGCGGATGCCCGACCTCGCCGGCTACTTCCCCACCGATGGCTGAGCTCGTGACGACATCGACGCCTTGCGAACCCGGTGGGGTGTATCGGGCCGGGGGAGGCCGAGGGGGGCGTAGCCCTCTTCGTGCGATCGATCCAGCGGTCGCTCCCCCCGACGTTGAATAATCCATGCGCGTACTTCTGGCCCTCACGGTGTTTGGCGGCGGCGTGGCCCAGGCGACGCTCGTGCCGGCTCTCAGGATCGGCGACGTTGCCCCCGACCTCCCGCTCATCGTGGTGGTGTTGCTCGCGCTCCGCCGGGGGCCGGAGTTTGGCGGCCTGGCCGGCTTTGCCGCCGGCCTCCTACAAGACGCCGCCGGTGGCGGACTCATCGGCGTCCAGGCGCTCACCAAGGCGATCATCGGGTTCACGATCGGGGCGCTCGGCAGTGGGCTGCGCGTGACGCAGCCCCTGGTGCAGGTGCCGGGCCTCGCCCTGCTGACCGTCGTCGAAGGCCTCGTGCGCTTCGCGCTCCTCAAGCTCTTCCACTTTCCCGCGCCCTTTGGCGAGCTGATGGTCTACGTCGTGATCCCGCAGGCGCTGTACAACGGCTTCCTCGGCGCCGCACTCGTCCTCGCCCTGGCCTGGGCCGAGGGCTATCGTCGGCACGCCTTGTGACCCGGACTGTGGCCGGCCGCCGCTCCGTGCCGATCCGCTCCGACGCCGGCAAGCGACGGATCGTCACGATCGCCGCCGTGGTGCTCTCGGCCTTCGTCGTCATCGTCGGACAACTTTGGTACCTGCAGGTCCTCGAAGGCAGGCGCTTCCTCGACGCCTCCGACAAGAATCGGATCCGCATCCGCCCGGTTGCCGCGCCCCGGGGGATTCTCTTCGACCGGCACGGCATCCCCCTCGTCGACAACCGGCCTGCCTTCACGCTCTCGCTGATCCCGCGCGAGCTGGATCGTGACCCCGGGCGGCGCCAGGTCGCGCTCGGGCGTGTCGCCGCGCTCCTCGGGATCCCGTACCGCGAGCTGGAGGAATCGGCCGCCCGAGTGTCGTCCGACTCGTTCCTTCCCGTTCGCGTGCGCCGGGGCCTGACGCTCGACGACGTGGCGAAGGTCGAGGAGTGGAAGCTCGAACTGCCCGGCGTCATCGTGGAGGTGGAGCCGCAGCGCATCTACCCGTCGAGTCGCTTCGCCGCCCATCTCCTCGGCTACGTGCGCGAGGCGAACGACGAGCAGCTCAAGCAGGGCCGGCTCCGCCGCGGAGACATGGTCGGGCAGAGCGGGCTCGAGCGGCTTCTCGACGAGTACCTGAGGGGCCGGGACGGCGGCGAGCGCATCGAGGTCGACGCGATGGGCCGGCTGGTTCGCCTCGTCCAGCAGACGGAACCGTACCCGGGTGCCCAGGTGATCACGACGATCGACCGGCGCATCCAGGAGACCGCCGAGCAGGCGCTGGAGGGTCGCGCAGGAGCGATCATCGTCATGGACCCGCGCAACGGCGACGTGCTGGCCATGGCGTCGGCGCCCGCCTTCGCCATCGACCGCTTCACGGGGACGATCGACCGTGACGCGTGGCTCGCCGTCGTGCGCGATCCCGACCATCCGCTGCTCAACCGGGCCGTGCAGAGTCAATACGCCCCGGGCTCCGTCTTCAAGATCGTGGTGGCGGCGGCGGGCCTGCAGGAAGGGACGCTGACGCCCCTGGACCGCGTACACTGCAGCGGTGCCTTCCATCTCGGCGCCTGGACCTTCAAGGACTGGAAGGAGGGCGGCCACGGCACGGTGGATCTTCATCGCGCCATTGCGCAGTCCTGCAACATCTTTTTCTACCAGGCCGGGCTCAAGGTCGGCGCCCCGGCAATCGTGAAGTACGCCAGCGCGTTCGGTTTCGGGCGACCCACGGGGGTCGATCTCCAGTCGGAGAAGGCGGGGTCCCTGCCCCAACCCACGGTCAAGCGAGGCCGTCAGCTATGGCAGGCGGGCCAGACCGTGAACCTGTCGATCGGGCAGGGTGCGCTCGTCGTCACGCCGATGCAGGTCGCGCGGTTCATGTCGGCCATCGCCAACGGCGGCGTGCTTTGGAAGCCGCGCCTCGTGCAGCGCGTGGAGCGGCCGGACCAGGGCACGCTCTACAGCGATCCAGGGCAGGTGATGGGGCACGTCGACCTGTCCCCCGTCGTGTGGGCGTTTCTCAAGCAGAGCCTGTGGTCGGTCGTCAACGACGGCGGCACGGGCGCGGCCGCCCGTATCCCCGGCCTCGACGTGGCGGGCAAGACGGGCACGGCGCAGATGGTCGCCAACTCTAAAGCCGAGCGCGGACAGGACCACGCATGGTTTGCGGCCTTCGCGCCGGCGAAGGAGCCGGAGGTCGTCGTCGTGGTGCTGGTCGAGCGGGGCGGCAAGGGCGGCCAGGTGGCCGCACCCATCGCGCGGAAGATCCTGAACGCGATCTTCTTCGAGAAGGTCGCGTCCGTCGGGTTCGCAGGATGAAATCTTCCCCTAAAATGATTTCCTGATGGTCGGGATCGATCGGCGTCTGCTCCAGAACGTCGACTGGCCGCTGCTGGCGGCCACGGCCGGCCTGCTCTCGATGAGCGCCATCACCCTCGGCAGCCTCAACGTGGGACGGGCGGGGGGCGGCGTCGTCGTCCGGCAGCTCGCCTGGGTCGGTGTGGGCGCGGTCGCGCTCCTGATGGTCGCGAGCCTCGACTACCGCCGGCTCGTCCGGATGGCGCCCCTCGTCTACCTCCTGGGGCTCGCCGGTCTCACGACAGTCTTCGTCTTCGGACGTACGGTCTCCGGCGCCCGGCGCTGGATCGTGCTCGGTCCCGTGTCGGTACAGCCGTCGGAGCTGTTCAAGATCGCCTTCGTGCTCATGGCCGTCTGGTGGCTCACCTCCCGCTGGGCCCAGCCGCTCGGGCGGGTCACCCTCGCGCTGATGGTGCCGATCATCGCCGTCCCGTTCGTCCTGATCGTGAAGCAGCCGGACCTCGGCACGGCGCTCCTCCTCTTCCCCGTCACGGTCGCTCTTCTCGTGGGGGCCGGCGTGCGGCTACGGCTGCTCGGCGGGCTCATGCTCGCCGGGCTCGGCGCCCTGCCGGTCACCTGGCTCACGATGAAGGACTACCAGCGGGAGCGACTCATGGTGTACCTGGATCCGCTCCGCGATCCCCTCGGGAGCGCGTACAACGCCATCCAGGCCAAGATCGCGATCGGTTCAGGGCAGCTCTTCGGGAAGGGCATCGCCGGCGCCACACAGAGCCGGCTCGCCTTCCTGCCGGAGCGCCACACGGATTTCATCTTTGCCGTATTCGCCGAGATGTGGGGGTTCGTCGGCTGCCTGGTGCTGCTCGTGTGCTATGCGCTGCTCCTCCTCAGGGGCTTCGACATCGCCGCGGCGGCGCGCGAACCGGCGGGACGCCTGGTCGCCCTGGGGGCGACCGCGCTGCTCGCTTCCCAGGTGCTCATCAACGTGGGGATGGTCACGGGGCTGCTCCCCGTGGTCGGGGTGCCGCTGCCGCTCATGAGCTACGGCGGCTCCTCGATGCTCGTCTCCCTGGTGGCGCTCGGCCTCCTGCTCTCGGTCCGGATGCGGCAGTTCCAATGAGGCGCTCGGGGGGCGTGAGGTTCCGCGTCGTCCGCCGCGCCGGCGAGGTGCTGCCGTGGGCAAGCGTATCGTCGTCAATGCGGGGTTCACCGAGACACGGGTCGCCGTCCAGGAGGGGAACCTCCTTACCGAGCTGTACGTCGAGCGGCACGGACGCCGCTCGATCGTCGGCAGCGTCCACAAGGGCGTCGTCACCAACGTCCTGCCTGGCATGCAGGCCGCCTTCGTCGACATCGGCCTGGCCAAGGACGCCTTTCTCTACGTGGGCGACTACACGGCGAACCTCGTCGACGACGACGCGTCCGAGCCGGGTAACGGGGGCGACGAGGACGACGATGTCGACGTCGACGTCGTCGTCGACGAGCCGGAGGCGCGGCGGGAGGCGCACGGTCCCATCGAGGAGGTCCTGCGCAAGGGTCAGGATGTCCTGATCCAGGCCTCGAAGGAGTCCCTCGGCACCAAGGGTGCCCGTATCACCTCCTTCATCTCGTTGCCCGGGCGCTACCTCGTCTACATGCCCCAGGCCCACCGGATTGGCGTCTCCCGCCGGATCCACGACGAACGCGAGCGCGACCGTCTGCGCAGCGCCGTCCGCGCGGTGAACCCGCCGCCGGGCGGGTTCATCGTGCGGACCAACGCCGAGGGCAAGGGAGAGGACGAGTTCGCCGCCGACGTGGAGTTCCTGGGGCGCCTGTGGGCGCAGATCCAGAGCCACTACGAGCAAAGCCGGCCGCCGGCCGTGCTTCACGAGGAGGGCGATCTTACCTTCCGCGTGGTCCGGGACCTCTTGGCCCCCGACGTCGAGGAGTTCCTCATCGACAGCCGGGAGGTGTACGACAAGTGCGCCGGCTACGTCCAGACGCTCGTTCCCGCGTTGGCCACCCGGGTGAAGTGGTACGAGGGGCGGACGCCGATCTTCGACGCATTCGGGATCGAGAAGGAGATCGAGAAGGCCCTGCGCCGCCGGGTGTGGCTCAAGTCCGGCGGCTACATCGTGATCGACCACACCGAGGCCCTGGTCTCGATCGACGTGAACACGGGCAAGTACGTCGGCAAGCGCGACTTCGAGCAGACCGTCCTCAAGATCAACCTGGAGGCGGTCGGCGAGGTCGTGCGCCAGATCCGGCTCCGTGACCTCGGCGGCATCATCATCATCGACTTCATCGACATGGAGGTGCCCGAGCACCGTGAGCAGGTCGAGCAGGCGCTCACGCGGGCGCTCGCCGAGGACAAGGCGCGCACGAACGTGCTGGCCATTTCCGAGCTGGGCCTCGTCGAGATGACGCGCAAGCGTGTGCGCCAGGACCTGCGCGCCCTGCTCACCGCGTCATGCCCGACGTGCAAGGGCGCGGGCGTCGTCAAGTCGGCGGCTACGCTGGCGGCCGAGGTGTTCCGCGCGGTGCAGGCCAAGGCCACCGACGCGGCCGGCCACGAGGTCATGGTGCGCGTCCACCCCGACTTCGCGGCCTTCCTGGAGTCCGAGGCGCGTGAGCCCATCCAGCGCCTGGCCCAGGCGCTCGGCATCAAGATCACGATCCAGCCGGCATCCGCGCCGTCGGGGCGCGAGGACTTTGAGATCCACGTGGGTTAGACCTTCGGAGGGTGGGGGGCTGTGGTAGCATCCCGCCAGCATGGGGCGGACGCCGCCGTCGCGGGTCAACCTAAAGCGCATCCTCGACCACTTGCGTGTGGCGTCGCGTAAGGGGGACCGCGCGGCGCTGACCCTGGCCGTCGACCAGATGAAGACGCTGGCGCTGTCGCCGCGGTACTGGGAGCGGTACCTCGGCCTCCTGCGCAACCCGCTGGCCCGCCTCGTCGACCTTCTCGTGATCAAGCAGGGCGAGCGCATCGCCCACCAAAAGGGCTGGACCCTCGGAGGGGGACGTCGCCCCCCTTCCGATGGTCGGCGCGCGCTTGCCGCACGCTCCTCCCGGCCTCCCCCCAGTCCGGGATTGCGGGGGCAAAGCCCGCGCGCGAAACGGCGTCGTTCACCGCGGCCGCCTTCGGGCCCTGCTGCGGACCAGCCGTCCCTCTTCGATTGACACGCCGCCGGGCGCGTCAGATACTACCCCCTAGGGGTATGGCGAGATGATCGACGCGGAGACCAAGGGCAAGGCGCAGGGGCGGCTGCGGCGGATCGAAGGCCAGGTGCAGGGTCTGCAGCGGATGATCGCGGCCGAGGCGTCCTGCGTCGACATCCTGTTGCAGATCTCGGCCGTGCAGGGCGCCCTCGAGCAGGTACAGAAACTCCTTCTCGGCCGGCACATCGAGTCGTGCGTCGCCGACGCCCTGCGTTCAGGCTCGAGGAACGAGCGGCAGCGGAAGGTCGATGAGCTGCTGGATGTCTTCTCGCGCTTCGGCGGGAAGTGACGGAGCGAGGACCGTGACGACCCGGGGACCGGGACGATGCAGACCCTGACGGCGCCGGTGCGGGGGATGCACTGCGCGGCCTGCGTGGGCAAGGTCGAGCGCGCGCTGACCGTCGTGCCGGGCGTCGAGACGGCGGTGGTGAACCTCGCCACCGAGCGCGCGACCGTGATCTTCGACCCCGCGCACGCGGATCTCCACGCGCTGCGCGACGCGGTGGCCGCCGCCGGGTACGAACTGGCGGCCCCGGCCGGCGGCGCCGCCGAGACCCCAGGCGCCGACGATGCCGAGCGGGACCGCGAGCAGCGCCTCACCCGCGTCAAGTTTCTGGTAGGCGTCGGCTTGTCCGCGCCTGTCCTCTTCGGGAGCATGACGGACGTCTTCCCCTGGACGCCGGAGTGGTTGCGGAACCCCTGGACCTTGCTCCTGCTCGCGACGCCGGTGCAGTTCTGGGTCGGCTGGCAGTTCCACCGCGGGTTCCTCCGCGACCTCCGTTACCGCTCCGCCAGCATGTCGACCCTTGTGTCGATCGGCACCAACGCGGCCTACGTCTTCAGCCTGGCGGTGACGATGTGGCCCCACGCCTTCATGGGCGCCGGACCCATGACGGGTATGACGTACTACGACGTGAGCGCAGTCGTCATCACGCTCGTGGTCCTCGGGCGGTGGCTCGAGGCGCGCGCGCGGGGGCGGACCTCCGACGCGATCCGGCGGCTCGTGAGCCTCGCGCCGCGGACGGCGCGGGTGCTGCGCGATGGCTCGGAAGTCGACGTGCCGAGCGAGGCGGTCCGTGTCGACGATCTCGTGCGCATTCGGCCGGGCGAGCGGCTGCCGGTGGACGGCATCGTCGTCGAAGGCGCCTCCACGGTCGACGAGTCGATGCTGACCGGCGAGAGCCTGCCCGTGGAGAAGGGCCCCGGTGCCGCGGTCGCGGCGGGCACCGTCAACCGCACGGGCAGCTTTGTCTTTCGCGCGACGCGCGTTGGGAGCGAGACGACGTTGGCCCGCATCACGCGCTTGGTGGCCGAGGCCCAAGGCTCGCGGGCGCCGATCCAGCGCCTCGCCGACCGGGTGGCCGCGGTGTTCGTGCCCGTGGTCCTCGGCATCGCGGCGGCGACCTTCCTGGCCTGGCTCGTCTTCGGGCCCGAGCCACGGTTCCTCATGGCGCTCACCACCGCCGTTGCCGTCCTCGTCATCGCCTGCCCTTGCGCCATGGGGCTCGCCACGCCGACGGCGATCATGGTGGGGACTGGCAAGGGCGCCGAGCACGGCGTCCTCATCAAGAGCGCGGCGGCCCTCGAGCAACTCCACCGGGTGGCGACGATCGTTTTCGACAAGACGGGCACGCTCACCGTCGGCCACCCCGAGGTCACGGACATCCTCCTGACGGACGGGAGTGCTGCAATTCGAGCCGCAGGCGGGGGCTTCGCCGAGGCGAGCAGTGAGATGGCCCTAAACGACGCGCTGGCGCTGGCGGCGGCGGCCGAGCAGGGATCGGAGCACCCGCTCGGCGAGGCCATCGTGCGGCGGGCCAAGGACCGCGGGCTCGCGCTGCCGCCCATCGAGGCTTTCGAGACGGTGCCTGGGCAGGGGGTCGACGCGCTGGCACCCGACGGCCGGATTCTGCTCGGCAACCGCCTGCTGATGGAGACGCGCGGCATCGACCTCGGAGGGTGGGTCGCGCCTAGCGAGGCGCTGGCGGCCGAGGGCAAAACCGTCGTGTACCTCGCCTTCGCCGGGCGCCTGCTGGCGCTGATCGCCGCCGCGGACGTCTTGAAGCCCGAAGCGCCCGCCACGGTCGCGGCGCTGCGCGCGCTCGGTCTCGAGGTCGTCATGCTCACCGGCGACAACCGCCGCACGGCGGACGCGATCGCGCGCCAGGCGGGGATCGACCGTGTGCTGGCGGAGGTGCTGCCCGAGGACAAGGTCCGCCAGGTCGTGGCGCTCCGTGGGGAGGGGCGTCTGGTCGCGATGGTAGGCGACGGAATCAACGACGCCCCAGCGCTCGCGCAGGCCGACGTCGGCATCGCGATGGGCTCGGGGACCGACATCGCGATCGAGGCGGCGGACGTTACGCTCATGCGCGGGGATCTGCGCGGCGTCGTGGCGGCGATCGAGCTGTCGCGACGGACGATCCGCATCGTCAAGGAAAACCTCGGCTGGGCGTTCGGGTACAACGCGGTGCTGATCCCGGTCGCCGCCGGCCTGCTCTATCCCGTGTGGGGCGTGCTCCTGTCGCCTATCCTGGCCGGCGCCGCGATGGCCTTTTCATCCGTTTCTGTCGTCACGAACAGCTTGCGTTTGAAACGTTGGATGCCAGGCCGCTTTTCATCGGCCTGAGGGGAGGGAAGTCATGGCGGTGGATCCTGTGTGCAAAATGACGGTGGAACCGGCTAAGGCGGCGGCGCAGTCGAACTACCAGGGCCAGACTTATTACTTCTGCGCCGTCGGCTGCAAGCAGAAGTTCGACCGGGAGCCCGACACATACCTGACGAAGTAACCCTGCGGCCGGCGTTGCTGGAGGGGCGCGACCGCTACGAGCGGGTCATGGACGGCTGGGTGGACAACACCCACCATGGCGCCGTGTATACTACTCGTCGCCGCCATGAGCCCCCTGCCCGTCGGGAAGCTCCGCGCCGATACGCTGCGCGCCGTCCTCGAGAAGCACGTGCCCAAGGATCCGCGCGTCGTCGTGGGCCCGCGCGTGGGCGAGGACGCCGCCGTCATCGACCTCGGCGACCGGTACCTGATCGCCTCGGCCGATCCCGTCACCTTCGCCACCGACGAAGCCGCGTGGTACGCGGTGCAGGTCAACGCCAACGACGTCGCCGTCCGCGGCGCGCGTCCCCGCTGGTTTCTCGCCACGCTGCTCCTGCCGCCGGGGAGCACCACCGATGAATCGGTCGAGGCGCTCTTCGCGCAGCTCGCCGAAGCGTGCGCCGAGCTCGACGTCGCCCTGGTCGGTGGCCACACCGAGATCACCCACGGTCTGGACCGCCCGATCGTGGCGGGGACGATGCTCGGTGAGGTCGACAAGGCGCGGTTGGTGACGACGGGGGGCGCGCGGGTGGGGGACGCCGTGATCATGACCAAGGGCGTGCCGCTCGAGGGCGCGGCGATCATCGCCCGCGAGCGCGAGGCCGAGCTGCTCGAGCGGGGCGTGCGCCCGGCGGTGATCCGCAAGGCCAAGGCCCTGCTCCGATCGCCCGGCCTCAGCGTGGTTCCCGAGGCCGAGATCGCCTGCGAGCTGGCAACCGTCCACTCCATGCACGATCCCACCGAGGGCGGCATCGCCACGGCGCTCGTCGAGCTGGCCGAGGCCGCCGGCGTCGGGCTTCGCATCGACGCCGACCGGATCGTCCTGCTGCCCGAGGGCGTCGAGCTGTGCCGCGCCTTCGGCCTGGATCCCCTCGGGACGATCGCCTCCGGTGCGCTCCTCATGACCCTCGCTCCCGCGGACGCGGGGATCGTGATCCACGCCCTCGCCCGTGAGGGCATCGACGGTCACTACATCGGGCAGGTGGTCCCGCGCGAGCAGGGCGTGAAGCTGGTCCAGGGGGCGGTGGAGCGGCCGATGCCGGTCTTCGCCCAGGACGAGATCACCAGGCTCTTCACGGGAGGCTAGCGTGCCGGACGTCGGATACTCGCATCGGCCCTTGGCCCTCGGACGGGAGGGCATGGTCGCCTCCGCGCACCCGCTCGCGACCCTCGCGGGCGTGGAAGTCCTCAAGGCGGGCGGGACGGCCGCGGACGCCGCCGTGGCCGTCAACGCCATCCTTGCCGTGACCCAGCCCCACATGTGCGGCGTGGGTGGCGATCTCTTCTGCCTCTACTACGAGGCCGCGAGCCGCCGGGTCCACTTCCTCAACGGCGCCGGACGCTCCGGCTCGCGCGCGGGGCTCGACGAGCTGGCCCGGCGGGGACGCGATCGGCTGCCCGTCATCGGACCCGAGACCGTGAGCGTGCCGGGCTGCGTGCGCGCGTGGTCGATGCTGCTCGAGCGCTTCGGCACGCGGCCCCTCGCCGAGCTGCTCCAGCCCGCGATCCACTACGCCGGCGACGGCTTTTCGTGCACGTCGCTCCTGGGCCAGTACATCGCCGAGTACGTACCGGCCACGCCGGATGCCGAGTGGCAGCGGGTCTACGCGCCTGGGGGCCGTGCGCCGGCGCTGGGCGACCGGCTCGTCCAGCCCGACCTCGCGCGGACGTTGCGCGATCTGGCGTCGGAAGGTCCGGACCTGTTCTATGCGGGGCGCGTCGGTCAGGCGATCGCCCGTCGGCTCGAGGTCCAGGGCTTCCTGACCACCGACGACCTCACCGCACACACGGGAGAGTGGGGCGAGCCGCTGGCCACGACGTACCGCGGGACCACGGTGTACGAGACCCCGCCGCCCACCCAGGGTCTCGCCGCGCTCCTCAGCCTCAACCTGCTCGAGGGCTTCCCGCTCCAGCGCTACCGCGTGCACTCGGTGGAGCACCTGCATCTGCTGATCGAGATGGTCAAGCTCGCCTACGCCGATCGCGACCGCTGGATCGCCGACCCCGAGGCGGCGCGGCTGCCCGTCGCCGGTCTGCTCGACAAGGCCTA
>Ga0184633_10000905_pt1 | contig 11758 bp, 11 predicted proteins | sample PLM31_170_b1_FD_133156 | JGI IMG/M metagenome (GOLD analysis project Ga0184633, IMG submission 133156) | Groundwater sediment microbial communities from an aquifer in East River, Colorado, USA - PLM3-1_170_b1 | ecosystem: Environmental > Terrestrial > Soil > Riparian zone | place: USA: East...
AGCGGCCGGAAGAAGCGGACTTCCCACCACCAGATGTTGATCTCGGAGGCCATGATGCGGTTGGCCTGTTCGAGTCCCATCTCGCGCTCGAGGTAGGTCTTCGCGTTGTCATCCACGCTGAAGATGATGCTCGACTGATACCCGTCGAGTTTCTGCCCCTGCGCGGCGAGGAAGCTGCGCGCCAGCTCGGTGGCCTGCGGCCGCGAGACCTTCAGGTTGAGCGCGGCCTCGGGAAACGCCTGGAAGAAATACCGGTAGGCCACCGTCACGCCGAGGATCCCCGCGAGGATCCACGCGAGCAGCACCCGCCAATCTCTTGCGTCGAGACGCTCTTCAGCCACGGTTCCCTCCGCACTCCCTCAGGGATTTTACCTCTCGGTGGCCCACGGCGGTCTCACTCTATCTGTACGCGGGCGGCGCGCGCAAGTATCGGGAAAGGCTCCGTCCGGCGATGGTATAAAGAAGCGATGCCGGGCAATCGCGGAGCCGAGCCGTGAAGGTGCCGCTCACCACCGACGTGAAATACCTGAAAGGCGTGGGGCCGCAGCGCGCCGCGCTTCTGGCCGAGCGCGGCATCCACACCGTCGAAGACCTGCTCGGCTACCTGCCCTTCCGCTACGAAGACCGCACGCGCTTCACGCCGATTCGCGAGGTCCAGCCCGGGAACGTCTACACGCTGCAGGCCGAAGTCGTCAGCGGCGGCGCGGTGCGCTACGCGCGGCGCTTCGCGCGACGCGACGCCGTATATCACCTGATGGTGCGCGACCCGACCGGCGTGCTGCACTGCAAGTTTTTTCACGGCGGCTACCTCGAAGGCCGCCTCAAGGCCGGGCAGCGCATCGTGCTTCACGGCAAAGCGGACATCGATCCCTACCGCCCCGCGCGGCTCGAGATGCTCAATCCGCAATTCGAGCTGCTGGGCGAAGGCGAAGCGGATTCCACCGAGGTCGGCCGCATCGTGCCCATCTACGAGGCCATGGGCAGCCTCAGCTCGCGCGTGCTGCGGCGCGTGATCTACGCGGCGCTCGGCAACCTCGACGGCAAGGTGCGCGAGCCGCTGCCCGCGTTGCTGCTCCAGCGCTACGGCTACCCGTGGCGCCACGAGGCGCTCGCCTATATTCATTTTCCGCCGGGGGACGCCAGCCTCGACGCGCTGAATACGTTCCGCTCTCCCGCGCACCAGCGGCTGATCTTCGAGGAGTTCTTCTTCTATCAGGTCGGACTGGCGTTGCGCCGCCGGCAGGCGCAGCACCGCACCGGCTTCGCGCTCGGCGTGCGCGAAGAGCGCATCCGCGAAGCGTTGAAGCGCATCCTGCCGTTCAAGCCCACCGGCGCGCAGAAACGCGTGCTGGCGGAGATCGGCGCCGACCTCGAGCGGCCGGTGCCGATGAATCGGCTGCTCCAGGGCGACGTCGGCAGCGGCAAGACGATCGTCGCGCTCGAAGCCGCGACAATCGCCATCGAAAACGGCTACCAGGCGGCCCTGATGGCGCCGACGGAAATCCTCGCCGTGCAGCATTTCCTGGCCGCGCAGCGCGTCTTCGCCCGCGCCGGTTATGCGGTCGCGCTGCTGATCAGCGGATTGAAGCCCGCCGAGAAGAAAGCGGCGCGCGAGCGCGTGCGCACCGGCGCCGCGCAGTTCGTGGTCGGCACGCACGCGTTGATAGAAGAAGACGTGAAGTTCGCGCGCCTGGGACTTGCAGTCGTGGACGAGCAGCACCGCTTCGGAGTGATGCAGCGCAAGCAGCTCATCGAAAAGGGCGCGGGCGAAGGCGCGTCCCCGCACGTGCTCGTCATGACGGCCACGCCCATCCCGCGCACGCTGGCCCTGACGCTCTACGGCGACCTGGACACTTCGGTGATCGACGAGATGCCGCCCGGGCGCATGCCCGTCGAGACGCGCTGCACGTCAGAAGAACACCTGCCCGGCGTCTGGGATTTTCTGCGCCGGCAGGTCGAAGCCGGCCGGCAGGCCTACATCGTCTATCCGGTCATCGAAGAGTCGAAGCAGGAGTTGAAGGCCGCGATGGTGGAATACGAGCGGCTGGCGAAGTCCGTCTTCCCGAAGCTGCGGCTCGGCCTGCTGCACGGCCGCATGCGCAGCGAGGAAAAAGAGGACGTGATGGAGCGGTTCCGGCGGGGCGAGGTGCAGGTGCTCGTCTCGACGACGGTGATCGAAGTCGGCGTGGACGTGCCCAACGCGACGGTGATGGTGATCGAGCACGCCGACCGCTTCGGGCTGGCGCAGCTCCACCAGCTCCGCGGGCGCATCGGGCGCGGCGCGGAAAAATCGCACTGCATCCTGGTGGCGCCGAAGACGCCGAGCGACGATGCGCGCGAACGGCTTGAGACCATGGCGCGCACGTCTAACGGCTTCGAGATCGCTGAGATTGATCTGAAGCTCCGCGGGCCGGGCGAATTCTTCGGCACGCGGCAGCACGGCGAACTGGGCTTCCACGTCGCCAACCCGCTGCGCGACCGCGAATTGCTCGAGCTGGCGCGCCGCGAAGCGTTTGCGATGGTCGAGTCCTCAGCGCAGACGGCGGAGGTACGCAAGCTCCTCGACTACCTGGGACCAAAGTGGCAGCGCCGCTATCAGCTTGCAACCGTCGGATGACGCCATGCGCATAATCGCAGGCAAATACCGGAGCAGGGTGCTGAAGAGCCCCCGCAGCTCGAAGACCGCCGCGCTGCGGCCCACCTCCGACCGCCTGCGCGAGACGCTTTTCAACATCCTCGGGCCCGCAGTCGAGGGCGCAGTCTTTGTAGACGCCTACGCCGGCACCGGCGCCGTGGGCATCGAAGCGCTCAGCCGCGGCGCGCGCGAAGTGATCTTCCTCGAGAAGGATCCGGCGGCCGTTGCCCTGATCCGCCGCAATCTCGAAGCACTCGGCATCCAAAGCGGCGTGGAGATCCTGGCCGTGGACGCCGCGCGTGGGCTGGAGATCTTGGCTGCGCGGCGCGTGCACGCGCATTTCGTTTTCCTTGATCCGCCATATGCCGAGAAAGAAGAGTACGAGCGCGCGCTCGATGTCTTGGATGTGTCGCCGCTGCTCACGCCGGAGGGGCGCGTGATCGTGGAGCACAGCCGAAAGCAGGAATTGCCCGAGCAGCTCGGATCGCTCGAACGCGTGCGGGTGGTTGAGCAGGGCGACGCCGCGTTGAGCTTCTACCGGCTGGCTCTGGCGGCCTAGCGGCTCACGGCTTGCGGAACAGGTCGAGGATGCTCTTCTTCTTGTCCGGCTGCGCCGGAGCAGCCTGCGTGGGCAAGGCAGCCCCGCGCCCCGTGGGATAGACCTTCATTTCAGAAAACGTGCCGCGGACGGCAAACGCGACGTTCCTGCGGCCCACGTTGCGGTTCACGACGTTGCCCAGGACTCCTGAGATGATCTGGCCCGCCGGATTCTGCGAGCCGCCTGCGAGTCCGCCGGCCAGGTCCACGTTGGCCTGACCATCGTAATCCAGCGTGCCGTCGAAGCCGGAGCTGCCGTGCAGGTCCACGGTGCCGCTCGGCGAATCGAGGTGGATTTGCCGGCTGGCGATACGTGAATTCTGAATGGACAGGTCGCCGGCAATCGAGCGGAAGGGCGTGTCGCCGCCGATGCCGAGCTTGCCGAGCGCCTCGAGCCCGCCGGGGAGATTAATGCCCGGCAAGCGGCCGTCGCGCACGTTGAAACGGCCCGTGCCGGTGAGCGATTTGGCAAATGAAGGCCCGAGCGAGCCGAACAGCTGCAGGTCGACCTCTCCCGTGCCGAAGAGCTTGCCGCGCATCGAAGGCGAAGCCACCGAGAGCATCTTGCCCACGTCCACGTTGCGCACCTGGATGTTGGAGGAAAAGCGCGCCGGCGATTGCGCGCGGTCGGCGCGCGCCGAGACTTGCAACGTCCCGCCGTAGAGCTCCATCACCATGGGCCAGACTTCGATGCGGTCGTTGAAGATGCGGATTTCAACCGAGGCGTTATTGCCGCGGTAGGGCTGCCACTGGATGCGCTCCGCCGTGACTTTTCCCTGCGCGACCAGTTCGCTGCGCGCGGGCCGCGGGTGCGCGGGCGCCGCAGGAGGCATCTCCCCCTGGAGCGCAAGCAACTGGTCCACGTCGAGCTCTGTGGTGTTCAACTCAAACTTGGACACGGCTTCTTCGATGTTCGCCACGTTCAGGGTGCCTTTGAAGTCGGCGGCTTTCCCCAGCCGCGCGCGGAATTCGGACTCGATGCGGCCGTCGTGGAGATTCAACTGCCCGGAGCGGAATTCCAGAGGCTCTTTCCAGCCGGGGATTTCGACCGTGACGCCGCTGACCGGCACTTCGGCCTTCCAGCGCTTGATAACGAGCGGATCGAGCGCCACCTGGCTCAGGCGCACGCTGATCTTCTTGGCATCGAGCGAAGGCACGATGTTGCGCCCGCGCCCGGTAACCTGGCCCAGGATCACTTCTGCGCCGGTGAAATCGATGTGGTCCACTTCGGAGAGCTGGAAGCTCGAGGAAGCCGCAGGCGCGCTCGCCGGGCTCGTCTCTTTGCGACGCCCGTCGGCCGGAGTTTCGCCTGTCGAGTAATTCGTGTCCCCGCGGTCGTCGGTGAGCAGCGTGAGCTTCGGGTGCACGAGTTCGATCGAGCTGAGCTCCAGCTTGCCGCCGAGCAGCGGGAGCAGCGCCAGGTTCCCGTGGATGGCTTCGACCGAGAGAACCTCGCCTTCTGCAAAGCCGCGCGGGTTGCCCAGATGAAAATCTTCCACGACGAAACCGGCGCGCGGCAGCAGGCGCGCGCGGATCTTCCCGATGGTGACTTTGCGGCCGGTCGCGTTCTCGATGGCCACGGCGATCGCCGTGCGATAGCGGTCCACGTCAATGAAGTACGGAATGATCAGTCCCAGAACGACCACGACGGCCAGCACGATGGCCGTGATGCGCATCCAACGCGGCATGCGGGCGAAGCTTTTCGTGACAGAGCCTGGGCTCATGGCAATGCCTCCGCCAAACAGTTGGGTGACATCCAACTATGCTGGCAAATTGGGGCCAGCCGGGCAAGGGGTTTCGCGTGCCGCGAAAGCCGACGGAGTATAATTGAAAGTCTATGCCCGTGCTGCTCAGACTCGTGCCGCATCCGCGTCCGCAAGGCCCGCGGCTCACGGTAGCCTGGCAGACGCGCTGGCAAAACTTCCGGAGCAGCGTCGCGGCTCTGCTGCACCCGCCGAAGGCCCCGAAGGAATTCCAGGGCGGCGCCTACTTCCGCGATTGCTGGGTGGGCGCGGCGGCGCCATGGTTCCAGGAAGCGCACCACCCGCGGCGCGCGTTCGTGGCCTCGGTGCTCTGGCACATCGTCCTCTTTACGTTGCCGCTTCCCATCTGGAAATTGTCGCAGCCGAGCCGGGAGCTCACGCTTCCGCGAATTGAAGTCGCCTGGTCCGGGCCGATCCGCGACTTCCCGCCGCTCGATTCACCGGGGCCGGCCTCGAAGCCCAGCCCGCCGGACGAGCCGGATAAACCTCTGCCGCGCCGCGGAGCCGATGCATTCCATCCACGGCAGACGATCATTTCTTCGCCCAAGGCGCCGACGCACCCGCGCCAGACGCTGATTCAGCCCGACGCTCCGCAGATCGCACCGAAGATCTTGCCGCCGCTGCCGAACATCGTCGAGTGGGCGCAGGCGCCGCAGCCCGCGCGGCCGCGTCTGCGAATCAGCCAGACGGACCTCGCGAGGTTCCGGCCCAAGCACCGGAACCAACGCCCCGCGGCGCAAGTGCCGCTTCCTGAAGTGCCGAACCTGGAAAAGCGCGCGGGTGAAATCAACATCGCTTCGAGCCCAGTGACTTCGGGGCATCCGTTGCTCCCGGTGATGCCTACAGCCGCTCCGCGCCTGGGCCCGCAGCAAAATACGCAGGATCCCAGCGCGGCGCCGGACATCGCGCCGAACTTCGGCGGCGAGAACGGCAACGCGCAGCGCCTGATCGCGCTTTCCGCCACGCCGGCGCCGGCTCCGCCGGCCGAGCCGATTCCTCCGGGAAATCTCTCGGCGCGGCTTTCGATTTCGCCCGAAGGCACGCAGCCCGGCGTGCCGGGCGGCTCGCCAAATGGAACGCTGGGAGCCAACGGCGGCGCGGGCGGCGGGCCAGGGAGTCCGGGCGGCACAGGCGGCGGAGGCACGCATCCCGGCACCGGCGGCGGTGACAATGGGGGCGGGCCCGCAGGAATCAGCATCACGGGCGGCGACCCGAATCGCGTCGGAATTGTTTCGGGGCTTGGCGGCACACCGCCCAATGGCGCCGGTGGCGCCTCACCGCGTTCGCTTGTCACCAGACCCGAGCCGCGTCCCGCTGCGCCCGAGCCGGTGCGTCCGAGCGCTGTGCCCAGCCTCGAAAGCATGAGACCGGGCGCGCCGCCTGAACAAATCTTCGGCCCCAAGCGCGTCTACACGCTGTACGTGAACATGCCCAACCTTTCGAGCGCCACGGGAAGCTGGGTGCTCAGCTTCGTCGAGCTCACGACCGGCGACCCGTCGCCCGGCGCCCCTCCGCCTCCGAGCGATCTGGTGGGGCCCGTGCCGGTGCACAAGGTGGATCCGAAATATCCGCCGGTTTTGGCCCACGCGAAGATCGAAGGCGAAGTGGTGCTCTACGCCGTGATCCGCAGGGACGGCTCGGTGGACAGCATCCAGGTGGTTAAAGGCGTGGATGCGCAGCTCGACCGCAATGCGATGGAAGCGCTGGCAAAGTGGAAATTCCGCCCGGCCGAACGCAACGGCGCGCCGATCGAGCTCGAAGCGCTCGCGCACATCCCGTTCCGCGCCGTCGCTCCGCTCTACTGAATCCCGATTCGCGTATATTCAGCTCGCGGCCTTTGGCCGAGCCGTCTCCAGGTTTTCTTCGAGAAGTTTCACCAGCGCGTACAAGGTGTGATTGACCGGCGTGGGAACCCCCAGCTCGCGGCCGCGGCGCACGACGTAGCCATTGAGCGAATCAATCTCCGTGCGCCGGCCGCGGAGGACGTCCTGAAGCGTGGAGGACGTCGCCTGGCCCAAATCCCGCTGCAGCAGCTTCAGCGCACTGGCGATAGCCGCCTGCGGATCTTTCAGGCCCGGCAACTCGATGCCCGCAGCGCGGGCCACGGCGATTGTTTCGAGCACGGTCGCTTCGAGCAGGCGGCGGGCTTCTTCGCTGGCCACGAGTTGTCCGTACGTGACGCGGCCAAGTGCGGAAATGGCGTTGCCCGCGCAGTTCCACACCAGCTTGGTCCACAGCTCGCCTTCGATGTTGTCGGAGATGCGGCAGGGCACGCCGGCGCGCGCGAAGCTCGCGGTCACTTGCTCGCATTCGGCGCGCCGCGAGGCGTGGCCGATGATCAGGTCGCCACGGCCCACGTGCTTGACGCGTCCCGGCGCGGAGATGGAGGCGGCAACGTAAACCACCGAGGGCAGCGCGTCGATTCCCGCGGCGGCGCGGATGCGTTCGACATTGTCCACGCCGTTTTGCAGGCTCACGACGATGGCGCCCGGCTTCAGATGCGGGGCCAGGGCGCGGGCGGCTTCTTCAGTGTCGCGCGTCTTGACGCAGAAGAGCACCAGCTCGGCATCGCGCGCAGCGTCGGGCTGCGTCGAAGCCGCCACGGCGACGCGCTCCTGGAAATTAATGCTGTCGAGGAAGAGGGCGTCGCGCGCAACGGCTTCCGCGGTCTCGCGGCGCGCGATCAGCGTGACGCGCATTCCCGCGCGCGCCAGCATCCCGCCGAAGTAGCACCCCACGGCACCTGCGCCCATCACTGCGATTCGCTGGATTTCCATTTACTCTCCCGTGTCCGTTAAACCACCAGCACCGCGAGCAGCCGGTCAATGTCGCGCTCGGTGATGAAGAGATGCGGCGAGACGCGCAGCGCGCCTTCGCGCAGGCTGACGATGACCTTCGCCTCGCGCAACTTTTCGTAGAGCGCCGCCGTCTTCTCCGGCGAGCGCGCGGCGACGCAGGCATACGGCCCGCGCGCATCGGGGTCCGCGGGGCTCGCGAGCACGCAGCGGTCGAGCGGCAGCCGCTCGGTCATCTCCGCCATCAGGCGGCGATTGTGCTGCCAGATATTCTCCACGCCGGCGCGCAGCACGAACTCGAGCGACGCGGCCATCGGCGCGAGATTGAAGAAGCTGGCGGTTTCCGGCGAATCCCAGCGGCGCGCGCCCGGGGCCGGCGTCCAACTGTTCCTTTGCCAGAGCTTGTGGAACTCGTGCGCGCCCTCGAGCGCCATCCAGTAAAACGGCGCGGGCCGCATTTCGGCGATGCGCTCGGCGCGCGCCCAGAAAAATCCCGTGCCGAACGGGCTCAGCAGCCACTTATAACCCGAGCAGACTGCGAAGTCCGCCCCGAGCTCGCGCACGTCCATCGGCATCGCGCCGGCGCACTGGCTGATGTCGAGCAGCAGGAGCGCGCCGGCTTCGCGGCACGCCTGCGCGAGCGCTTGGGTGTCGAGCCGCGCGCCGTCGTCGAACCGCACCAGGCTCACGGACACCAGGCGCGTGCGTTTGCTGATGTGGGCGAGGAAATCGGCGGCCGTGATGAAGCGTTCGCGCGGGGCGATAATCTTCACCTGCAGGCGGCCCGCTTGCATCAGCGGCATCCACGTGGCCAGATGCGCCGGAAATTCTCCCCGGGCGATCAGGATTTCGTCTTCCGGCTTCCAGTCGAAGCCCGCAGCGACCGCGGCCAAGCCTCCGGTCGCGCCCGTCGTCAACGCGATTTCCTCGGGGCGGCCTCCGATCAACGGCGCGATGAGCTCGCGGACGCGGTTGGGCAGATCGAAATAGATCGAGTCGGGCAAGCGCGACGGGTTCTTCTTCCATTCGAGCGCTTCCTGCGCGGCGCGAATAGAAACGCGCGGCATCGGCGCTTGGCCCGCCAGGTTCAGGTACGTCACGTCGTCAAATTCAAACCATTCGTTGCGCCAGTCCATATGGAACTCCCGATGATAGCGGGCGGGGGCGGAGGCCCGCCCCTACGCCAATGCAACAACCGGGCGGGCGCTGCGACAAGACCCAAATTGGCGGGCACGGGGGTCCGCCCCCATACGAATCACTCAGAAATGCTGCCGCAGCTCGCGAAAACTGGGAAGGATCAGCAGCTTCCCCGTGCCGCTCTGCACTTCGGCGTGCTCGAGCTCCCAGGTGGCCGCGTGCGGGATGAACACGGCATTGAGCCCCGCTTCGAGCGCCGGGTTGATGTCGCTGCGCGGGCTGTTCCCCACCATCCATCCGTTGGACTTCACGATGCGATGGCGGTTCACCAGGCCGTGGTAGATGGCCACATCTTTTTCCGTGACGATCTCGATGGCCTCGAAAAACGATTGCAGCCCAGAGCGTTCCACCTTCGCCGCCTGCTCGGCAGGCTCTCCTTTCGTGAACAGGATCAGCCGGTGCCGCCCGGAAAGGTATTCGAGCGTATCGGGCACGCCGTCGAGGATGTGCGGAGGCGTGCACTCGAGCTCGCCGACCATCTGCGCGACCTGCGTCACTACTTCGCGCCGCGCCATGTTCCCGGCGAGCTTCAGGTAGGTTTCCTCGAGCGAGCGGCCGAAGCTGCGCACGCCGTAGCCGTGCTGGCGGATGTTGCGGCGCTCGGTCTCGTTCAGGACGCGGCGGCAATAGTCACGCGCATAGCCGAGCGGCTCGACCAGGGAGATGAAATCCGCAATCGTCTTCTCGAAGAAGACGTTGTTCTCCCAGAGCGTATCGTCGGCGTCGATCAGCAGTGTGTAGCGAGCCATCGCTTGATTCGATTCTCTCCGGCGGCGCGGGGATGCAGCCTCAGGATGATTCCACCAGCCGCAGCGCGTCCGCTGCAATTTCGCGCGCAGCGGCGGGCCGCGTCATCGTTCGCGCCGCGGCACGCATGCGCCCCAAGCGCTCGCTGTCGCCGAGCAACTGCGCGATGTTCAGCCGGTCGAGCGCGAGCATCCGCCGCCGGTGGCGCCACGGCCGGTCAAAGCGTTCGCACACCAGGCCCATGATCCCGGGCGCGCGGCGGACGAGCGTGATATACGCGTCGTCGTAGATCTTCTGGAAGAACTTGCTGGTGTAGTCGAGCGCGTCGAGGTGTTCGACGGCGCATCCACCGGCCGCGGCGAACGTTTTCTCGAGCGCCTGCGCGGCGCGGACGTGCCCCGCGCCCGAGGAGGCGGAGAGGATCAGCACGCGACGCGGTGCGGTCATGGGCGGCTGGGCGGCCCGTGCAGCTCAGCGAACCTTGGGCTGGCCCTCGGCCAGCTTCTCGAGAATGTCCTGCGCAATCTTTTGCGTCTCGCCGAAGTGAGAGAGATAATTCTGGAACTCGCGGTTCAGGTCCAGCGCCAGGTTCGGATCCAGCTTCACGCGCAGGATCATGTCGCGCAGGTGAACGGGATGCGGCAGCACCGCATCCTCTCTCAGCTCGTCGAGCGCCGTCTTCGCGTCGTAGTGATACATGGAGGCTCCAAATCCCGATCGGGAGAAACAATTCTACTCCGTGTGCGGAGACGGAACCAGTTTTGCAGGTTAAAGCGCGGCGGACATGAATTCGTAGCGATCGATGCGGGTCGCCACGCCGCGCTGGCCGTTATGCGGCTCAACGCGGACCACCTGGCCGGAACAATGGATGTTAACGTCGCTGGCCAGGGTGATTTCCCGCGGGAGCGTCAGAATGAACTCAATCTCGTTGCCGGCTTCAAACTCGGCGTCAATAAAGAAGTAAAGGCCGCGGAAGCTGACGTCGCGGGTCTGGCCCCTTTTCTCCGCCGGTCCGCCCGATCTCGCGGACAGTACGGTGAGGGGAAGTGCCATTGTGAAGCGCCGGGAGGCCCGGCGTTCAGCGCCATTTGCCATCCGTCCCCCCGGAAGAGGGCGTTCCAAGGCGCGCCCAAGCTAGCATTGAAATCCCCGCCAGCGCAATCGGAATTGCGCCGGTTGTGGAAGACAAGCCCCTGAGGTGAAGGAAACATCCGCTGCTTCGTTTTTGACCCGCACGTGTGCCGGCGGCTAAGATGAATCGAAGCGGCTGAGGATGAATCCTCTCTCCACTCTGTTTGCGGAGCAGCGGCGCCACCCGCGGGTGCAATTGAGCCTCGCGGTGCGGCTGCGCTGGCTCGGGCCGCTCGGGCCGCTCATCGAGACCACGCATACCCTCGACGCCTCGCGCGGCGGCGTGCTCGTCACTCGCAGCGAACGCTGCCGCGTAGGGACGCTGCTCTGGGTGGCATTCCCGTTTGATGCCACGGCAACGATGCCGCAGCCGGAGACGCTCGCGCGCGTCGCGCGCGTGGAAAAGGCTGGCGGCGGCTTTCACGTCGCGTTCGACCTCGAACCGCCGCAAGCGCGCAGCCGCGCTTCCGGCGGCGCGCCCGCGTTTCTCGGACGCGAGCGGCGCCGCTCCGAGCGCGTGGCGCTGGCTTTGCCCATCCGTGTGCGCCATGCGCAGTGGCTCTGGCCGGAAGAAACCATGACGCGCGACATTTCAGACGAAGGCATCCGATTTGGCTCGCCGCGACTTTATGCCGCCGGCGACCGGGTGTTCCTCGCGCTTCCTCCCGGCGCGCTCGGCGGGCGCTGGGATTCGCAAGAGGAAGTGCCCGGCCGCGTCGTGCGCATCCGGCCGGTGCTGGACTCGGTCGAACAAGAGATCGCCGTGGCCGCGCTCACGGACAACGCAACGTGAGCAGCAGCTTCCAGCGCAACTTTTTCCTTACGGGACCCGCCGGGCGCCTCGAAGCTCTCCTGTGGACGCCTCCGGCCTCCGCTCCTGTAGAGCTGGCCGC
>Ga0184633_10000906_pt1 | contig 11756 bp, 5 predicted proteins | sample PLM31_170_b1_FD_133156 | JGI IMG/M metagenome (GOLD analysis project Ga0184633, IMG submission 133156) | Groundwater sediment microbial communities from an aquifer in East River, Colorado, USA - PLM3-1_170_b1 | ecosystem: Environmental > Terrestrial > Soil > Riparian zone | place: USA: East...
GATGGCGACGAGACGGCCTTCGAGGTCGTGGAGGCAGATCAGAGCGCCGCTCCCTTCCACCAGGTCCCGGTATTTCTCCTCGCTCTGCCGGAGCTCGTCCTGGGCCCGCTGACGCTCGGTGATGTCGCGGATCGCCGCCACCCGGACCGTCCGTCCTTCGTAGGGGAATGCCCTGCCCGAGACTTCGACCGGGAACAGCGTGCCGTCTTTCCTGCGGCACATCGCCTCGTACGGCTTTTCGTACCCGGCCTGCATGTGGCGAGAGACAAGGTCCCGAGACTCGGGTGCCACCAGATCCAGGGCCGACATGCCTGCGATCTCCTCGGGTTCGTACCCAAAGAGCTTTGCGAACTGATGGTTCGTCTCGAGGATCACTCCGCCTTCCGTGATCACGATCCCCTCGAACGTCGCCGCGGCCAGCCGGCGGAACCGCTCCTCGCTTTCGCGGATGGCTTCGTCGGCGCGCTTCCGGGCGCTGATGTCCACGATCGAGCCTTCGAGGACCGAGAGCGACCCGTCGTCGGCGCGGGCCAGGCTCTCGTTCATCAAGACCCAGACCGGGCTGCCGTCCTTCTTTCGCAGGCGGACCTCGACGTTGGTCAGGGCCTTCTCGGCGAGGAGACGCGCGATCAGCTGCGAGCGGTCCTCCGGATCGAAGTAGTAGTTCGTCGTGGGGTGTTGGAGCGCTTCTTCGCGGCTCGCGAGCCCGAGGATCCTCACGAGGGCCTCGTTGCAGTCCAGAAGCCGGCCGGAGATGTCGCTGCGATAGACACCCGCGAGGTTTCGCTCGAAAAGGGAGCGGTAGCGCTCCTCGCTGCGTCGCAGCCGCACTTCGGCGCGCTTCCTCCGGGTGACGTCGCGCAGGGTCATCTGCATCGCTTCGCGTCCGTCGAAGGAAACGAGCGCCGCCCGGATCTCGACGTCGAAGCGCCCGCCGCCGGGCGCCAGCGCGATGGCCTCGTAGCTCTCCGGGACCGGGTCCGCATCGAGGAGCGCCGTCCTCACCTCGAGGAGCTTTTCCCGTGACTCGGGGGCGAAGAGGAGGTGGAGGGGCTTGCCCAGGATCTCGCCTTCGTACCGTTGGAACAGCCGCAGGAAGGCCGGGTTGGCATACACGATCAGGCCACCCGTCTCGGCCACCAGAGCGTCGTTCGTCTCTTCGAGGAGGGAGCGATAGCGCGAGTCTCTCTCGGAGAGCTCGCGGGAGCGCACGGCTTTCGCGCGGCGCCAGACGGCGAACAGAAGGGCCGCCGCCACGGCCAGGGCGAGGAGCGACGCGGCGACGATGCCGTTCCGAGTCGGGGAGGGCGCCTCGGCGGCGAAGATCTGGACGATCCGTCCTCGGCCGAGGGTCTGAGGGAGGGGCGTGCCCAGGCCGAGCTGCTGAGCGCGGGGCCCGAGCTCCACGGCGATAAGAGGAATGAGAAAGGCGCCCGCGAGGAGGGCCGCAGGGACGAGGAGCCAGACGGCGACGCGCCCGGAAGTTGGGCGAAAACGGGCGGAAGAGTCTCCTTTGGAGGTTGGAGCGTTCAACGATTATCCAGAGAGCTTTGTGTTTGAAACGAGCGAGGCCGCCTGAGCCGGCCCGCCGTTGGATTATACGCGAAGCAGGCCCGCACCCCAGTGGAGGCCTGCCCCAAGGGCAGTGAAGCAGATGAGGTCCCCCGGCCGGACGCGGCCGGCGCGCTTCGCTTCGTGGAAGACCAGGGGGAGCGTCGCAGCTGTGGTATTGCCGTAACTCTGGATGTTGTTGTAGACCTTTTCGTCGGGCAGATCGAGGTGCTTCTGCACGGCCTCGTTGATACGCAGGTTTGCCTGGTGCATGAGAAGCAGCGAGAGGTCCTTCAAGGAGTGGCCGCGCTTCTCGAGGACTTCCCGGACGATCTGCGGCATGGCGGTCGTGGCGAGGCGGAAGACCTGGCGCCCCTCGACGATGGGGACGGTTCCGTTCTCTTCGAACATCTTCGGTGTGAAGTAGGGGAAGCTCGCCGACCCGCCCCCGGGGACGTAGAGCTTGTCCCAGTGCTCGCCGTCGGTCTTCATCTCGAAGCCCAGGAAGCCGCGCCCATCGTCCGCCTCGTTCGCCTCGAGGACGAACGCGCCTGCGCCGTCGCCAAAGATGACCGCCCGGTCGCGGTGCTTGGTCCCCCAGGCATAGGCCTCCGGGGAGACGGGGCCTTCCGACTCGCCGAACATGACGGCCCACTCCGCATCGCCCCACGGGTAGAGGCAGGCGTGGCATTCCGCTCCCACGAGGAGGACCTTTTTGTATGTCCCCGACCGGATGAAAGCGTCGGCAACCTGGAGCCCCGAAAGGAAGCCCGTGCACTGCATCCGTATGTCGAGGGCGTGTGTGGTCGTGAGGCCGAGCTTGGAAGCGAGGAGCCCGCCGTTGCCCGGAAAGTAGTGGTCCGGCGTCATGGTCGCAAAGACGATGAAGTCCAGGTCTCCGGGCGTCAGCCCGGCGTCCTCGATGGCCGCTCTGGCGGCCTTAAGGCCCAGGTCCGAGGAGGAGGTCCCTTTGCGCGCGTAGCGGCGTTCCTCGATCCCGGTCCTCTGCCGTATCCACTCGTCGGTCGTGTCCATCAAGCGCGACATGCGCTCGTTGGTGACAACCCCCTCGGGCACGAACATGCCGGAGCCGCGGACGACGGTCCTCACGGTTTTCAAGGCTGTGATTATAGAGACCGGAGGCGGGGCTGGGTTAGCATGCAACCCTCTATGCACTAGCTCCGAAAGGTGTCCATCTTGTTCGACTTCGTTAAGAAAGCGATCACGGGCGCGCTGCGGCCATCGTAGGCGTGGCGGAGACGAGTCCTTGAGCACCGATCAGCGTTCCGCGGCGCCCCGCGAACGACGGCGCGAGGATTTCGAGAGGGCCGAGCGGCTTCGGCTTCTGGTCGAGCAGATGCCGGCCGTGCTCTGGTCCACGGACCCGGACCTGCGCTTCACTTCCTGGATGGGTACGGGCGGGGGGATTCGCTCCCACTGGAAGCTCGAGCCGGGCCCGGAGATCGGCATGACGCTCTACGACTTCTTCGGCACAGAGGAGGCCGTCGGCGCGATCGCGGCGCACCGCCGAGTGCTCCGCGGCGAGTCGCTCACCTACGAAGGAAACTGGTGGGACCGCACCTTCCAGGTCCATGTCGAGCCCCTGCGCGACCGCTCCGGAAACATAACGGGCGCCGTGGGCGTGGCTCTCGACATCACGGAACGCAAGAAGGCGGAGGAGGGCCTGCGCGAATCGGAGGAGCGGTACCGCCTCCTCTTCGAGCGGAACCTGGCGGGGGTCTTTCGGAGCACGCCGGAGGGGCGGCTCCTCGACTGCAACGATGCCTGCTTCCGAATGTTCGGCTGCGACTCCCGCGAGGAGTTCCTTTCGCGAGAGGCCTCGAGCTTCTACTTCGACCCTGCCGACCGGGAAGAGATCGTCGCGCGTGTGCGCAAAGAGGGAAGTTTGACGAACATCGAGGTCCGCTTCCGCCGCAGCGACGGCAGCCCGGTCTGGGGTCTGGAGAACCTGAACCTCGTCCGGGCCGGGAACGGAGGAGACGCCGAGGTCTTGGTCGGCACGATCGTGGATATCACGGACCGAAAACGAGCCGAGGAGCAGATCGTCTATCAGGCCTACCACGACGCCCTGACGGCGCTGCCGAACCGCCGCCTCTTCGCCGACCGCCTTTCTCTCGCAGTCGCCCGGGCGCATCGCTTCCATCAGCTCGTCGCGGTCCTCTATCTCGACCTCGATCACTTCAAGCTCATCAACGACACGCTCGGGCACACGGCGGGGGACCGGCTTCTGCTCGTCGTCGCCGAGCGCTTGAAGGCCTGCGTCCGGGAAGGGGATACGGTCGCGCGGCTGGGGGGAGACGAGTTCGGGATTCTCCTGCCCGAGATCTCTTCGGCGGAAGAGGCGGCGCGGATCGCGCAAGAGGCTCTGCGGTCGGTGGACCTTCCGATCCGCGTGGACGAGCAGGACCTGTTCGTCACGGCGAGCCTTGGCCTCGCGCTTTACCCGAGCGACGGCGAGGACGGGGAGACGCTCTCGAAAAACGCCGACAACGCGCTCTACCGTGCCAAGGAGCTCGGGCGCAACAACGTTCAGCTCTGCACGGCAGAGTTGAACCGCCGGGCCGCCGAGAGGCTCGCGACCGAGAACGGCCTTCGGCTCGCCCTCGAGCGGCGGGAGCTGGCCGTCTACTACCAGCCGTTCTACAACGTCATCGACCGGCGGATCGTTGGTACGGAAGCCCTCCTTCGCTGGCAGCGGCCTGGACGGGGGCTCGTCTCCCCGGAGGAGTTCGTAGGGGTCGCCGAGGAGAGCCGCCTGATCCTGTCTCTCGGCGACTGGACCCTGGAGGCGGCCGGCACGGACCTCAAGGCCTGGCAGGAGATGGGCTTCCCCTCTCTGCGGGTGGCCGTCAATCTCTCGATGCGCCAGTTTCAGCAGCCGGGTCTGGTCCAGGGGATCGAGCGGACGCTGGCGGCCATCGGTCTGGATCCCCGTACCCTCGAAATCGAGATCACCGAGTCCGTGGCCATGGAGGATCCGGAGTTGACCCTCGCGGTCTTGAACGACCTGCGGCGGCTCGGCATCCGGATCGCGATGGACGATTTCGGGACGGGCCACTCTTCCTTGAGCTACCTCAAACGCCTGCCGATCCAGAAGCTCAAGATCGACCGCTCGTTCGTCGCGGACCTGCTCGGCCGGCCGGAGGACGCCGCTATCGTGAGGGCCATCATCGAGATGGGGCACAGCCTGGGTCTGACGGTGATTGCGGAAGGAGTGGAGAACGAGGAACAGCTCGCATACCTTGCGGAGAACGCCTGCGACGAAGTCCAGGGGTACGGCCTCTCCGAGCCGGTCTCCCGGCAGGCATTCGAGCGCCTCCTGAAGGGCTCTCCCGCGACGCGGCGGCTCCGCCCGCCGTAGCTTCAGCGCAGAAGGGCCCTCCGCGATCAACCTTGACATCCCTTCGCTTCGGCTGCATTCTGAACTGACAAATTGGCGGGGAAAAAATGGCGCGCGGGAGAGTAGGGGCGGGAGTGTGTCTGGCGGCGGCGGCCGCGGCGGGGCTCCTCTTCGCCTTCGCGCAGCAGCGCGCGGCCCCACGCGGCATCGAGAACATTCTCCTCGTCACGCTCGACACCGTCCGGGCCGACCGGCTGGGTGCCTACGGCTATGCTTCGGCCTCGACACCGCACTTCGACGCCCTCGCGCGGCGCGGGATCCTCTTCACGAAGGCCTTCACTCCGGCGCCACTGACGCTTCCCTCCCATGTCTCGCTCTTTTCCGGGCTCTATCCCTTCCGGCACGGCGTGCTCGTCAACGGCACCGACAGCGTGCCGGGCCGAGTCCTACTCCTCGCCTCGGAGCTTCGAAGCGAGGGCTTCGCCACGGGAGCGGCGGTGGGCTCCGTCGTGCTGCGGTCGGAGACCGGCATCGCGCGCGGGTTCGATTTCTTCGACGAGAGCTTCGCGGCAAACGCGAAGCCGCGGCCGGGTCAGCTCGCCGCCGCTGAGCGCCGCGGCGAAGAGGTCGTCGAGAGCGCGGGCCGGTGGCTGGACGGACTCGGGAAGGAGCGCTTCTTCCTCTGGGTTCACCTCTACGACCCGCACGCCCCCTACGATCCTCCCGAGCCCTACGGGGAGCGTTTCGCCTCCGACCGCTACGACGGGGAGATCGCCTACGCTGATGCCTGCCTGGGGCGCCTGCTCGACGGCCTCTCCCGGCGCGGCAAGCTCGCGAAGACGCTGATCGTCGTCGCGGCGGACCACGGCGAATCTCTGGGGGAGCACGGCGAGGCGACCCACGGGGTCTTCCTCTACGACGCGACGCTCTCCGTGCCCCTGCTTATCGCGCCTCCGGGGCAGAGCTCCGGCAGGCGCGTCTCCTCTCCGGTGAGCCTGGTGGACGTCGCCCCGACGATCCGCGAGGTTGCGGGCCTTCCCGCCGCACCGTCGGACGGGGCCTCGCTCTGGCCTCTCCTGCGCGAGGAAAGGCCGGAGCGTGTTGTTTACTCCGAGAGCGACTACCCGGCCGTGCTCCTCGGATGGTCGCCGCTTCGTTCCGTGCGTTCGGCGTCGGAGAAGTACGTCGAGGCGCCGCGCCACGAGCACTACGATCTCGCGGCCGATCCGAATGAGACGAAGAACCTCTTCGCCTGGGACTCGAGCCGCGCGCGTACCCTCGCCAGGGAGATGAAACGGCTGCGCGCCGCCGGCGCCCCGAGCGTCGGGGTCACGCGCGAGCCCGCCGGGGAGAGCGATCCGGAGATCGCACGCCGGCTGGCTTCACTCGGCTCTCTGACCCCGCGGAGCCCCGGCACAGACCTCGACCGCATCGACTCCACGCGAACCGACCCGAAGGACCGTATTCAGTATTGGGACTCGATCGAGCGCGGGATCGCGGCGCAGCAGGCGGGACGGCCGGAGCAGGCCGCGGCGATCCTGGAGAATGTCATCCGGAAGTATCCGGAGGAGGACCCGGTCCTCCTGCGCGAGCTGGCTCTGGCGTTCCGGAGGAGCCGGCGCGTGGACCGGGCGATCGCCCTCTACGAGCGCGTCCTTCAGCGCTTCCCGCCGATCGCTGAGGACCGCTTCGGCCTCGGCGTCTGCTGGCACCTCAAAGGGGAAGAAGAACGGGCCTTGCGCGCGTATGAGGAAGCGGTCCGGCTCGACCCGCAGCATGAGGCGGCCTGGGTCAACCTGGGGCAGGGCCACCTCGCACGCAGGCGGCTCGACAAGGCGCGCGAGGCCTTTCTCCGCGTCGTCCGGCTGGACCCAAAGAGCGTCGACGGGCTCTCGGGCCTGGCCGCCGTGGCCTTCGCTCAAAGGGACGTCAAGACGGCGGCGGCGAGGCTGCGCGAAGCACTCGCGGTCGCCCCCGATCATCCGGCCACGCTCGCGAGCCTCGCCCGGGTCGAGCTGGCGCTCGGCAACCGCGAGGAGGCCCGGCGGCTCTCGCAAAAGCTGGCGGTCGTGCGGTCGAACAGGGCCGGTGGGCCGAAGGCCTGACCGCCCTCACGTGACGTCAGAAGAATCTGGCTCAGGCCGCTAGAGCGCGGCTGGCTTCGGATTCCGGTCCGAGCGCCTTCTTCCGAATCCCGGCAGGACCTGGATCGCGATACCCTCTCGCGGCGCGAAGGCCGGCTTCCAGACCTGCCGGTAAAGCCGGAGCCAGTTGCCGCCGATGACCATGCGGACGTCCTCGTGCGCGTATCCCCGCTCGAGCAGGCCCCGCGTGACGTTGCCGGCTTCCGCGATGGACTCGAGGCCGCGGGTCGTCTGGACGTCGAAGAAACGCTCGGCGTGCTCCGCCGAGAGGGCGCTTAAGGCCTCGCGGGCGAGCTGACGGGGCATTTCCTCCATGAAGTCGGTGCCCAGTCCCACGTGGTCCACGCCGACCAGATCCACGAGGTCGTCGATCGCATCGAGGTAGTCCTCGATCGCGGCGCTCCGCTTGCCGGTCAGGGCGAGGGGAAAGGCCGTCGCTCCGACGACTCCTCCCTTTTCCGCAAGGGCGTGCAGGGCCTCGGGCGCCTTGTTGCGCGCCTCGCCGCAAAAACGGCGCGAGTTGGCGTGCGTGACGGCGACCGGCGCCTCCGAGGCTTCGATCGCATCCCGGGTCGTCCGATCCCCGCAGTGCGACACATCCACGAGAATGCCGAGCCGGTTCATCTCGAACAGGGCATCGCGGCCGAACTCTGTCAGCCCTTCGTCCTCCGCAACGGCATAGCCGCTCCCGAGCCGGTTCGCCGCGTTGTAGGTCAACTGGATCACGCGCACGCCGAGGGCGTGGTAGACGGCGAGCAGGCGGATGTTGTCCTCGATGGGGTCGGCGCTCTGGAAGCCCAGGATCACGCCGACCCGGTCGGTGACCTTCGCGGTCAGGATGTCGGGCGCCTCTCGAACCGGAATGATCCGGCCGGGCTGCCTTCCGAAGAGGTCGAAGTGCTCCGCGATCGCGGTCATCGTCTGCGCGAGGCCGTGCCAGGCGGCGACCGTCGCGTGGACCGCCGTGATCCCGCCGGCGTGGAGGCGGTCGAGAACCGTGGTCGCGCGCAGGTGGCTCGCGTTCAAGCCGTCGATGACGATCGACTCCTGGTGCAACTTCCCGGATTCGCTGGGATTCATCCCTGTTGCGCTCTCCTATTCCGGGGTGCGCCGAGGACTATTGCGAGCCGGCGGATTCGAATGAGAAGAGTCTCGTTCCTCGTCCGGAGATTGTCAACGGTGAAGAGAGGAGTGTCCGGCTGCGCGCCCCTAGTGCCGTTCCAACTTTTCTCGCCTACGCGGTGCGGCAAAGGTGGTCGATACCTGAGAACCCGCCTCGCCTGTTCGCTCTCGGAGCTTAGGGGAAACTAGTTGGAACGGCACTACCGCAGCCGCGCGAACTCGGAGTCCCCCGTGACGGCGTCGATCTCCCCGGTCGCCGCGAAGAGGCGCATGCCGGGAGAGGTCTGTAGGCGAATCGAGCCAGCCGCCTGCTCCGGCAGCCCAAGCGCCGCGAAGACGAAGTTCACGCGTGCGACCGCGTTCGCGCCAAGAGTGACACTAAGCCGTCCAACCTCGGCGCCTGCCGCGTCGAAGCCGACGATGGTGGCGGTCCCCGCGGCACCGCGGTTGAAGAGAAGAAGGTGCGAGCGGCGGAAGGGCGTCTGCGGGAGGCCGGCGGCGAGAAGGGAGCCGTTCTCGGGCACCGCCTCGGCGGCGGAAAGCGCCGTCGCGAAGGAGGCGTAGTCCCCCTCCAACTTGCGCGAGGCGACGCGCAGCGCCGCGGCGACGGGGTTGTCGGACTGGATCAGGAGCGCTCCCTGCCCCGCTTCCACGGAGAAGAGGGTCGGCAGGACGTTCTCGATGACGCGGCTGCCCCGCGGAGGAAGATCGACGGTGGAGGTCTTGGGCGCGCCTGAGCCCAGAGGGTAATAGGAGACGGTCACCGAGGCGCTCCCCTCGCCAGGATTGGAGAGGAAGAGGTCTGAGAGGTAGCTCCGGTCCGCGAAGGGCAGCGTGCCCGCGTTGGTGATGACGGACTCTACGCGGGCCTCGGCCGGGAGCGAGACCGCGACGTCGCCCGCTCCGGGATCGAAGACGTTCACATAGGGGAGCAGCGTGCCGGACGTGAGCGTGACCCGGATGACGTCGCCCGGAATAGGGGAAACGCCGAAGGCGGAGGCCGCCGGATTGAATTCCTGCGCGACGTTGGCGGCGACATGGATCGCGTACGTTCCGCGCTCCGCCCCGTCCGCCGAGAAGAGAGCCGCCGTCGCCTCCGCTCCAGAAGGGGAATAGAAGCCGAAGACCGAGACCTCGGAGGCACGGCCGCCGGTGAAGAGCGTGCGCGTCGCGCCGGGCCCGAGGCCCTCCGCGGCGGGGCGGCCGGGGATGGCGTAACCGAAGTTGGAGCCGTCGGGGCGGGTCCGGGCCGTGCGCACAGAGGCGACGAGGTCGGAGGCAGCGCCCGACTGGACCTGCAGGCGCACCGGGCCGATCAGAAAGGCCGCGGGAGAGGCCGCATCCTTGAAGGGATCCACCAGGATCTTAGTCTCGCCGGGGGCCAGAGTGAAGTCCGCGCTGCGCGCGAAGGAGCCGGGCGAGAAGAGATACAGAGCCTGACCCGAGATGGGCGCCGTCCCCCGGTTGTGGAGCGTGATCTCGACGCGGATCTGCGACTCGGGAGGGCCCGCGATTTGGGAGGCGACGGGCACCGCCAGGTCCTCCGGAGCACCGATCGTCTGGAGTACCAGTCGTGCCAGCTTTCCCTCCGAGCCGACCCAGACAACCCCTCCCGCGACATCGATGCCGAAGGCGTTGCGTGAGGGGAACTCGGTGGAGAGGACCCCCGGCACGGCCGAGGTCAGCTTCAGATCCGCTTGGGTGATGTTGCTCACCTCCGTGTTGAAGACGGTCGGCGTGATCGTGGTGTCCCGCACCGTCGCGCGCGTCCGGTTGGCGACGCTCCCGACGTCCAGTGTCTCCGGCGTCAGGATGCGCGACAGTCCGAGGGCGACCGCGGGATCGAGCACGGTGACCCGGCCGTTCGCCCCGTCCGCCTCGGTTACGTAGAGGCGTCCCGCGAAGATGTCGAAATGGATCGGCCGCGTGAAGCCCACGAAGGTCGTGATCATTCCTGTCGCGGGATCGAACCGGTCCACGCGCGAGCCCTGGATCTGCGTGATCCAGAGCTTGCCCTGCTCGTCGAAGCCGATCTGGCTAGGGTTCAGAAGCCCGAACTGCGGCTCCAGCATGGTCCAGAAGGTCTCGGTCGAAGCGCCAGGCTCGTAGCGGACGATGCGGTTGTTCCCGAAGTCCGTCAGCCAGAGCGCGCCGTCCGGGCCGGGCACGACGTCGGAGTAAGCGATCGTCCTCGTCGAGCGGTGGTCGGTGACCTGCAGAGAGCCGAGGTCCACGGCCTGGAGGCGGCCGTCGGTCTGCGGGAGCCAGACCTTGCCGTCGGCCGTCCGATGGAAGCCCGCGGGCCGCGTACCCGGCACGATCCACTCCCGCAATTGTCCCGTTTTCGTGTCGAGCCGGGCGAAGACCGACTGATTCGAATCGATCTGGCTCTGGCCAGTCTCGATCAACCAGACGAAGTCCCCGTCTATCTCGAAGTCCACCGGGTTGGCGCCGAGGTTCCTCTCGGTCCGGATCTGCCACTGGGTCATGACGCTGCCCGAGAGCCGGACGATCCGGTCGTTTGCCGGCAGGAGGAACCAGACGCTTCCGTCCGGGCGGGCCTCGACACGAACCCCGTTGACCGACCTCGTGTTCTCGGTCGTGTGGAGCACGCCCGCGGCCACCGTGGTCGGAGGGGGTCCCTGTGCGAGGAGCCGCGGCGAGAGCAGCAATGCGGCCGCGAGGAGCAGTAAAGCGTGGCGTTTGACCGACATCGGGCGATAATAACGTAGCGGTTCGCTACGGCATTTCTGAAGAATGGAAGGTGTTTTTCCTCTTCGATGGCTACTGCGTCCCCGATCGCACCGATCCTCGCCCGCCGCACGGTCGCGGCGGCGCCAGAGCTGGTGGAGCGCCTGCCCGACGGGCGCCTTCGCTGCTACTCCTGCGGGCATCGCTGCCCCATCCCCGAGGGGCGCCCGGGGGTCTGCAAGGTGCGCTACAACGAGGGAGGCGTCCTCAAGGTCCCCTGGGGCTACATCGGCGCGATCCAGTGCGACCCGATCGAGAAGAAGCCCTACTTCCACGCCCTCCCGGGATCGGACGCCCTCTCCTTCGGGATGCTCGGCTGTGATTTCCATTGCTCCTACTGCCAGAACTGGTTCACGTCGCAGTCCATCCGCGACCCGAACGCCGTCGCTCCGCCGCGCGACGTGACGCCGGAGACTCTGGTGGATCTCGCCATCGAATCGGGCGCGCCCACCGTCGTTTCGACGTACAACGAGCCTCTGATCACCTCCGAATGGGCGGTCGCCGTGTTCCGGGAAGCGAAGGAGCGGGGCCTTCGCACCGGATATGTCTCCAACGGGAACGGCACGCCGCAGGTCCTCGACTACATTCGCCCCTTCCTCGACTTCTACAAGGTGGACTTGAAGTCCATGGACGACAAGCACTATCGGGAGCTCGGCGGCGTGCTGCAGAACGTGCTCGACTCGATCCGGGGGATCCATGAGCGGGGGATCTGGCTGGAGGTCTTGACCCTTACCATCCCAGGCTTCAACGACTCGGAGGAGGAGCTGCGCCGCGCGGCGCAGTTCATCGCCTCGGTGTCGGTGGACATCCCGTGGCACGTGACTGCA
>Ga0184633_10000907_pt1 | contig 11751 bp, 26 predicted proteins | sample PLM31_170_b1_FD_133156 | JGI IMG/M metagenome (GOLD analysis project Ga0184633, IMG submission 133156) | Groundwater sediment microbial communities from an aquifer in East River, Colorado, USA - PLM3-1_170_b1 | ecosystem: Environmental > Terrestrial > Soil > Riparian zone | place: USA: East...
AGAGGCTCATGCGCGAGCCTCCGGGAATTGCCGCACGCGGAGGTCCTCCGGCCAGGCTGCCATGTCTCCACCCTTGGGGTCGTTCAGCGAGAACCCGATGGCGTCCGGCGGTCGCGTGAACGCACGTTCGCCGATCATGGGCGGGACGAAGTCGCGCCCGTCCTTCAGTAGGTAGTGATTCACCTCGAAGCCGGCGCCGTCGCCGAGGACCCACCGGCCCATCTGCTTCATGAAATAGGCCACCTTGTCCGATGCGCATTCATCACGTGTTTGCTCTGCCCACTGACGCATGAACGGCCGTGCTCCTGGCCCACTCTCACCACCCTGGATTACCCAATCTAGGCGAGCGCCCACCTTGAGGTACGGGCAAAGGCATACGATTCCAAGTTGTGGCTCGAGAGAGACGAACCTCACCGCGGCCGGCGTCTCAAGTAGGAGCGGGATGCGCTCGTCCGCTGTCTCCTGGTCCTCGACGCTTACGCCCTGCCAGATATGGTCTAGTGGATCGCCACCAATCTCCGGATCAAGGGCGGGCCAGCCGTTCTCCTGAACGAAGCGTTGCGCGTAGGCTCCCAATTCCCGCGAGCCGATCCGCCCAAGTGCTGAGTGCCAGCGATCGCGGCGATCCTCGGCCGAGAGGTAGGCCAACATCCGTTCCGGTCGCTTTGTCAGAATTTGGAAAACGTGCCGCGGATTCAGGATCATCACGGCGTACACGAGATCGATCGCCTCGGCGGGTAGGGACTCATGGAACAGGTCACTCATCGAATTCACGAACACACGTTGCGACTTCTTCCAGTGGAGCGGCTCGTCGAGTGCTTCCGTGACGAGGCGGACGACGCCGGTCCACCGGGGCCCGTTCTCGGTCATCCGGGTCAAGCCCTCATAGGGCCCGCCAGGGTAGTTGAAGCGGTGCGCTTGGCGCTCTGCGTAACAGCCACCGACCCGGCCAGGGCCACCGCACCCGAGGGACACCCGCGAACAGCCCCGCGTGGGATTCCAGACCCGATCCGTCCATTCAATCGAGGTGGCGCTCACCGTTGCCCCCTCCCGGTGACGCGCCCCTCTGGCTCCGGGCCCATCAACTCCGACAGAGCCAGGACAGCGCCCATGAGCAGGGATGCCAGGATCAGGAGCGCGGCGAGGAGGAGGCGTGCCTCGGTCACGCGGCTACCGCCCGCTTGTTCCGCGCCCAGTCCAGCCCGCGCCGCCACAGCCACCGCTTGGCCGCGCTCGACGAGATGCCACACGCGAAGGCGAACTGCGCCGCGGTGAGCGATCGGTGAGCGATGTCCCGGCGGTCGCGCTCAACCGCCTCCGTGACCTCGCGCCATTCCGCCGCGATCGCCGCGCGTCTCGCCTCACCCTCCGCGTTCTTGATCCCAAAGAGATGGGCCCGGACCGAGTGATGCCCGCGGGTGAGCGGCTCGCCGCATCGGCAAGCCAGATCCAAGCCCACAAATCGCGGCCGATGATCCGGCAGGAGGCGGAAGAGTTCCGCGGTGGTCACGAGCGCCCCTCCCATTTCGCGATCGCGGCGTCGGCGTCCTTGAGCGCTTCTTCGATCACGTCGCTGACCGGAAATTGAGTCACGCGGACTATGTGACGGAGCGCCTTCGCAAGCCCCTCCGCCGCCTCCAGCTTCCAATTCGTCTCCGCCTCGTCTTCTTGGTAGCCGGGCTGCCTAGGCACGAAGCACATCGTCTCGGTCTCAGCAGCGCCGTGCTCGTCAAAGACGATGGACTTGTAGACCCAGCCACCGGGCAACTTGAGGCGGAAGGTGGTCTCGTACTTGTCCACGCGCTCCCACGTCGGGAAGTCCGCACTCATGCCCGGCCCGCCCCCACATCAGCGGCGAACTGCTTCAGCTCCTTGTCGAGGTCCTCCATGCGCGCCATATCAGCCTCGGTCGGTTCTAGGCCCGGATCGAGTCCCTTCATGATCCCGACGTAGAGGGACTCGGCGCCCGCGTAGAAGGCGCGGCGACACTCCACGACCTGTAGCCGCATGGCGTTCTCCGGCATGACGCGCTCCCGATAGGTGGCCCAGGATTCGGCGAGGAGCTTCACCGTCGCATCCTCTTGCGCGCCTGCTTCTCCAGCTTACGGCGCCGCTTCCGGCGCTCGCCCTCCAGCCTGGACGCCATGCGGATCCGCCGGCTTGCGTAACGGATTGCCTTCTCGGGGCCGGTAACGAGCCGGTCCTCAGGCACTCCTTCGGCGATCGCCGCTTCCTTGCTCGGGTAGACCTTTCCAGTCCCTAGATCCACAGCCGCCCTCCTTCATGTCCTCGTGCAGCCGGGCACCGGGCTCGGGTTGACGAGGCAGTGGCCCGCAATCTCGATCACGGTATCGTTCGTCTCGGAGCCGTATCCGTACCGAGTCTCTGACTTCTTCTCGCGCTCGACGTAGTACATGCGCGCGCCACAGGCGCAGGTCGCCGGGCGTTTGGGCGAAAGGGAAAAGTTGTTCGGGTACTTCCACTGATGCCGCTTCGCCGCCTTCTTCTTCATCGTCCGTCCTCCTCTCCCTCGCTGCGAGCGGGGGCGTGAATTCAGAGCGGCAGTGACCGGGCTTGATTCCGGCTGCCGATGGTAACGATGAGATGGCGGGAGCCATCCTCCCCTCGGACCCGCCTAGGGGCATGGTCGGAGGCATCGTCGTGCTCTCCCATCGGTGGGGTCTGAAAACCCCCGCGCGTCCTTCCGTGCTGCACTGCCTCTCTGAATTCACGAACACGCGGTTCTTCACTTCAGCCTTGCCGCAAGGCGGCGGTCCCTTTATAGGGGGGCATGTCGCGCGCGGAAGAACCGCAGAAGGGCGCTCACGCATCGGCTTTCTCCATGGCTTGTCCAGGGTCCACGCCCTGCGCCATTCGTAGCGGTTTGGTCATGAGTGGGCGTCTCTCCGCCCTGTCACGCCTGTTTCGGCTTCAGGGGCGCAGCGGCTTGCCCTCGGCGTCCTCCCACTGGCGTCGTCCCGACTCAAGGGAGCCAGCAACCCCGTTTCACACTGGCGGGACTCAGGGGGGCTTGCTTCTGCCGCAGTTGCGCCCCAAACGGCCAGTACGGGCCGTGGCCCAGGCCGGCACGTCGAGAGCTCCGACCCTGCATTATCACCACGCGCTTTGACGCGGCACCGTTGGAAACTCGCAGGCCCGAAGAGCCGGAGCAGATCCCCACGGCCCACCCCCTTCCCGGCAGGGTTCGCCCGGTTCTCCTGCCTTTCTGCTCCGGCTCTCCTGACCTGCGTGGTCACAGGCACGCCTTCCACGTCCGGTACGCTTGGAGGAGCGCGCGCTTCAAGCCACCAACCCCGGTTTTCAGGCGCCATCGCTCACGCCACAGGTCAACGCGCGCTCGGCAGGGCCCGCAGAGCGCCGCAATCTCCTCGTCGGTGGCTTCCCACCAGCGAACCTCATTCGGCTGGTAATCGATGCCGCCGGCCCGCTGAATCCGATCGGTGCAGTAGTCCACTGGCAGACCTTCTGGATCGGGTGCTTCGCATGGAGCGACAGCCTTCGCGCGCCGCGTGAGATCAGCTATCTCCTCGTGACGCGCCGCGTAGGCGATCGCCGCATTCGTGACGCGCTCCAGCGGCGGGACCCGCGGCGGACGTATGGCCGGGCGCCGTTGCCCTCGCGCGATGACTACGGCTTCCTCGTTCACGGCACCCCCCACAGGACAGCGGCCGCGATGGCCGACCAGAACGCGACCCACGTCCCCAAGGCCACGAGCGCTCGCTTCACCCGCCGCCTCTGCATCCGGCGCGCTACCTCCGCTTGCGTGTCTTCCCAGGCGCGAACTCGGTCGAGAGACTGCGAAACCTGCGCGTGATCGGGCTGAACGGTGCGCCATGGACCGCCCAGGATGCGAGCCTCCCTGCGCTGGCGTCCGCGGGCTATGGCTTCGTCCAGGTCGAGGGTCATCACGCAATCTCGTCCGGCGGAGCAGCGCAACCCCAACACCGCATGTAGACCGCCTGGCCGCCGACGATGACGAAGTGCGGGTTCCCATGCCCACATCGCGCCACTTCGGCCTTGTATCCGGCGAATGGTGACTGACCATCGGAGCGATTCGTAGAAGCCCAAGTGGTGCGCCCATACCCCTGTGGTTTTTCCAGCAGAATCTTTACGCCCTTGATCACCGCCTCTCGCTTGGTCCGGGCTTCCACCTCGACGACGTCAGCCCCGTACTCTGGAGGTTCGCAAAGGGCGTAAGAGCCGCTTGTTTCGTAGCTAGGCGAGATGACGTAGTAGGGCTGCTCCATCATCGGTAGTAGTCCCACTGAATCGGCGCCATCCCGAACTCGTAGCCGAGCTGCTCGCAACGGTCCATGTACTCGCCGAAGGTCAGAGTCGTCAGCGTGGTTGTTGTCGGGCCCGCGTCAAGGATGCTCCCGTCTGGCATCGAGAACTGGCGACGTGGCAGCAGTCGGGCTTTCATTATTTCGTGAATCTCGTCGGGGTGGTGGCCGGTGTGCTCGGCCATGGCGTTGTAGATGATCCGGAGTCGCCTGTTCTGCGGGATGCTGCGAAGGCGACGTTCCGGCCGTAGCTCGAAGCGGACGCGCCGGCCCTTGAAGCTCTCGACCCACCGGGCGAAGGCTTTGGGGTTGTCGAAGACGGGAGAGCCGCCCTCGTCGATGACGGCCCCGAACGACGGCCGAATCCCATCATCCTGCGAAGGCATCCGCGAGGCGGCTCCAACCCGTGCGAACGTCCGGCCCCTTCAGTCCGACCGCCGTGCGCGCTCCGTTCGCCACCTTGGCCAGGAGATCGGCGGCCTTCTCCTTGTCACCGCCGGAAAGCCGGAGACACTCTGCGGCGAGCGCCCGGCCGTCCTCCCATGCCGGGGACTCCGCGCCGGGGAACGTCGGCTGATGCGGATCGAGGGCCGTCACCTCCGCGTCCACCACGGCCGCGCCTTCGGTCTCCAACTCCTCGGCCGGGGTGGGGCGGTAGCCTGCAAGGACCACGACCCAGGACAGGACATTGCGAAGGGCCTTCGCGCTGGCGCGTGTCTGCGCCATGGACGCGAGTTGAAATAGGGGAACGGCCTCCTCGCCAACGGCCTCGCGGACCTTCTTGGGCCGCTTCCCAGGCTTGTTCGGGTTGTCCTCCCACACAATCTCCTTGCCCGGATCGTCCTTGACCTTCTTGCCGGAGACCGTGAGGTAGAGCCACTCGTACTTGGTCCGGCCGCGCCACTTCTCCTCGTCGTTCAGGCAGTAGGCCGTAGCCCGTCCGATCACTCGGCCTGTCCGGTCGATCGCCACAGCCGACGCCTTGAAGCCTTGGACCCCGCCCAGGCTCACGTACTCGGGGTCCCCGTCTTCGCGCGCCGTGATGCCGTAGAACCGTCCCACGGTCTGCCAGTCCTCGAACTCGAGGTACTGCTCGCCGTTCATCATCACCTTGCGCGGCTTGGCGGCGATGATCCCCTGGAGCGCCTTAGCGGCGCGCTGAGCCTCAGCGAGGACGACTGTCGGCGGGTTCTCCAAGAGCACTAGCGCCTCGCCGTCCCTGACTGCCACGTCGGTGCTCATCTGCTGCCGCCTTTCTCTCCAGCGCTTCTTTCCTGGCCAGCTCTTCTTCGTGCGCGTACCAGGGGTGCGCCTCTTCAAGCTCGAAACGGTCCCGATGATCCTGAGCCGAGGGACCGGGGCCGCTCACCGCTCCCGTCCCTCCGGAGTGAACTTGTCGATCTGGATCTCCTGCGCGAGGTCGCCGGCCCTGGTCAGCGGGCGCCGCGCGTCGGCGAGGTTCTGGGATGCGCGCGAAGCGAACTCAACGAACTTGTGCTCATCCGCCTCGTCCAGCGCATACGCAGCCTCCAGCAGGAGTTGCGCCGCGCGAAGCAGTCGTCGGCGCTCGCTGATGCTCATCGGAGCCTCGACGAAACCACGGCACGCGGCTTCGCGGTCCCCCGGAGGTACGCCATCTCTGCGGCCTGCTGCGCGTCGAGCGCGCGCTCTACCGAGCCCCGGAACTCGGCCCGGAATCCCTGTACGTCTGCGCCGACATCGTTGACGCAGCCGTCGCCGATCGGCTCGGAGATGAGCACGGTCATCGTGCAGGGCTGCACGTCGATCGCTTGGCCTTGGACGTAGAGGATCACAGCCGCAGCCACAGGTAGATCGCCACGAGGACCATGGCGACGAGGGCGAGCCAGAGTGCAAGTGGGCATTCTCTGGGCGGCAACGGATTATCGTTGGGATGTTCGTAGCACATCCGCTCCTCCTTCTGCTCAATGATTTCGCTCAAGCGGACATCGATGACCGCCCTCTGCCCGGGCGCGAGGTCCCCGATGAAGAGTGGGCCAGTGCCGTCCCATCTGAAGTGCTTGTCTGGTAGGGTGCTCACGCTTGCCTCCGATCCTCACCGCCGCTGCGTCGGTCAAACCTGCGCGCGCCGGTTCCTGGGCTTGCACGGGCCCTCGTGGTCCTTCAACTCCCCGCAGGGTCCGCTCTCCTCGATCGTCGGACCCGTCACGAGGCGCATGCAGTAGGGCATGAGAGCGCGGCGCCAGGCGGCGAGATCGCCCACGGGAAGGTCTTGGTCTGGGCTCGGGGCGGACGTATCCGGGCTCATGCGTTCTCTCTCTTGGGTCGGCGCCGCTTGGTGGTCTCGGGCTTGCCGGCATAGCAATCAAGGCAGAGCCATGGGTTCGCCGGATCGACCCGCGACAGGTCGGCCCGGCAGCGCCAGCAGATGCCGCGGGCGAGGCGATCCGTGCCCAACCTGGGCCCAGCCTGGGCGGAATCCGGCCCGTCTTGGGTAGGCGAGACCCTACTCTCCATGGTTGCCTCTCTTGATAGGACTGGACTTGGAGGGCGGGGCGGGCTCGTGGCCCTGGCGCTCAGAGTAATCTAGACTTCGCCCCCCCACTATTTCCCGGGATTCTTGCGCCTGCGTGCCCGGCGTGTGCCCATCCAGGATGTTCTTGGCCCCGGGACTGCGCTGCTTGAGCCAGCTCCCGTAAATCCTGATCATCATGGCGAGGCTCGATATACCGACCTGCTCCTGAAGCCATTTCAGCGGCGCCTCGCGTACGATCATCTGCGAGATGTAGCTGTGACGGAGTCCGTGCGGTGTGAACTTCGGGAGCCCCGCGCGCCGAAGGATGCGCATGAAGCCTTTGCGCAGGTACTCCCGGCTGATCGGGTCTGCACCGGCCTGGACGATGCCGTGAAAGATCCACGGCGGCTCCTCGCCCCGGATGACACCGGGCGCGAGCGGCGCTGCGAGCCAAGCCGCGCCAGTCACGGAACGATGGCGCACCAGCAGGCGCATCACTGAATCGGCCAACTCGACCGTGCGGCCATGGCCCGCCTTCGGAGCGGCGACGGCTCCGTACTTCGTCCACTGCCGCTCTACGCGCAGCTCGCCGCGCACGAAGTCGATGTCTCCCCACTTGGACCCAACAAGCTCGCCGGTGCGGAGCCCGGTCCGGCTCATCACGAAGAGGAAGGGATAGAGCGGATCGCCCTCGGCGGCGGCGAGGAAGCGATCGAGCTGCTCCTCGGTCATCGCCTTCGGCCGGACGAGCTCGCCCCGCTTCCGCTCGGACGGCCGCAGGGACTTGCCCATCCTGGCCGCCGGGTTCGAGAAGGTGAGCCCGTCGTCGAGGGCATCGGCGAAGATGGCGGACGCGACCTGCATGATGGTCCCGACCGTGCTCTTCTTCAGGCCCTCTCGCAGCTTCGCGGCCAGCAGATCCTTCATGGTGCGGCGCCGGATCGCGCGGATGTAGAGCGGGCCGAGGGTGGGCTCCAGGTGCAGGCGGAAGTTCTTCTCGTACGAATCGTAAGTGGCGGGCTCGACCGTGAGCTTCTTCGTCGCCAGCCAGGGGCCGGCGTAGGCGTTGAACGTGGGGTTGGGCAGGCCCTTGAACTGGCGGGCTTCCTCGCGGCCGGCCTTCTCGATCGCGTCCGCATCGGCTCTCGTCAGGCCGGACTTGCGGACGCGCTTGCCGATCGCGTCCCGATAGTCGGCCATGTAGCGGGAGCCGCGGCGGCGGGGACTCATGCGGCAGCCTCTGGAGACATGGCAGCGGACGAAACTGCTTGGGGTGACGCGGGTGGAGTGGTCAGCCGCCATGCCTTCCAGAGATCGACGAGGAACCGCTTCTCCATGTAGCGGCGAGCACGGTTCGCGGTGTGTGCGTCGGAGCACCGTTCCGCCCCAGTCCGCTCGGCCTTGCCCTTACAACCCGGGCAGGGTGGGCGCATCTTCTCGCGCTCGATCTCCTTGCGTTCCAGGTAGAGCGTGCGATAGGGACCGTCCTGGTTCTGCTTCACGAGCGCTTCGCCGAGGTTGAACATGACGGCGCGGCGACGAGGGGAGTAGCCGTGCTCCAGCGCTTCGGCACCGGCGACCCTACGCTGCCGTCCGCCGTTCACGACTGCGAGGCCCATCCGCTTCCAGACCTTCGCTGGGTTCGCGTAGAGCGAGAGGTCGCCCGTCTCGCCGATCAGGAGTCCGAACCCGAGAGGGCCGATTCCGCGCACCCCCTCGACCCAGGCCGGCCACGCGGGGAGGGCCTGCGCGATGCGCGCGATTTCTTTCTCTACCGAGAGCCGGTGCTTCCGCAGGCCGCGGCGGTGTTCGTCCAGATGAACGGACACGAGACCGGCGACATCCGAGCCATGGAAATCGTCACTGTATTGGTCGCCGGACTCGCTCTCGGCAGCACCGAGACCATGGGCATCATCTACGTGATGGCCGCCGTTCGATCTCCTTCCAATCGCCTTGATCTGATTGGTCAGCCGCTTCTCCGAGTTGTGGTAGTCGTTGCGCATGCGGCACTGCTCGCGCAGCTCGGCAAGAACGTCGGCGAGCGGAGGCGGTACATGGGTGGGGTGCAATGGCCCTGTGGCCTCCGGCTCGCCTGGGCGCACGCGGCGTATGGTTGACACTCGCGACGAGGCACCCTTCGACACCGGAGCCGCGGCACGTCCTCTTTGGGACACAGTATGGGTTTGGCCGCGGCGAGAACGACGAGGGCGCGGCATGGCCCTCTTGGAGCGCAGAAGCGGCATGGCCCTCGCCCTCGATTTCATGAAGCCGCCTCCACGGATTCCGGCGCGACCTCGCGGATGGCCTTCGCCTGGAGCGTGCGCAACTTCGACTCGGTCAGGACCGAACGGACACGCTTGCGAGCATCCGGCATCGCGGCGGCCACCATCTCCAGCCAGCGACCGCGGACCGCGTTGCCTTTTGCTTGGGTCGCGTAGAACGCGGCAGCCTCAAGCACGACCTGCCGTGTGGCTTCGCCGAGGAGCGGCCGGCCCGCGCACGGAAGCGGAATGCCCATGAGGCCCCGGAGGTTCGCATCCGCGAGTCGTGGCAGACCTTCGTCGTCGGCGCCTGGGTCTGGCCTCGCGGGGACGCGCCATGCCAAGGCGCGGTCATTGCTCGTGACCTTCCGAATGAGGTCCCACGTCGCCTGCCCGATGAGCGGCTCCATCACGGCGCGGTAGAACTCCTCGTCATCGGCCATCCAGCGACGAAGTAGCTTGTCGGCCCTGGACCAATCCCCCCCAGTGCGCTTGAGGGCTTCCTTCGCCTTGGTGTAGATGCTCTCGCTCATGCCGATTTAGCCTCGATCCGCGTTCGCTCCAACAAGGCCGCCAAGTCGCTGCCCATGATTCTGACGATCCGCCCTTTGTCACCCTTGCTCGCCGGGAGAAGCGAGTGCCCCAGGAGGCCCTTGCTCAGCAACGCGCTTACGTACCATTCGCTCGTGCGCAGCAGCGCCGCGGCCTCGGCCACCGTGAACATCTCGTTCTTCGGCGTGGCAGGGATCTTCATCCTCGCCAGGGCCACACCACGCACTTCCGCGAGCCGCTCCAGAAAGACGGGGATCTCCTCGGTGGGCATCGTCTCCACCTGGGCGGCGAGCACGTCGAGGGCGGGGAGGCTCAATGGACAACCTCACGGAACAGCGCCTTGATCATCACTTCCAGCTCCGCGTCCGTGAACTTCGGGTCCTGCTTCTCTTCCCTCGACAGGGCCTTGACGAGCCAACGAGTGGCGACCACCACGGCGTGGGCGTAGCCAAAGACCCAGCCGAACATGACGCCGAGCGCGAAGGCGAGCACGAGCCAGGCGTTCACCGCGCCGCCCCCTGTGGGTCCGCATCCTCCGGTGGCAACGCAGAGCCGAAGGTACCGTCCAGCATGCTGTCGTCGCGCTCCACCACAACGCCGGTCCACTCCTGAGTTACAATCGCCCGGTACTCACTCAGGACCGGCCGACCGTCAGCGTCGAGCACCTGCACCCGGAGCGTGATCGTGTCGCCCACCTTCGCCCCGCGGACGATGGCCGCAAGGTCATCCTCGGCCGGGATGCGCAGGGCCTTGGCCGGATGCGGCAGATCCGCGTCGAACACGAGCGGCACATCCGGGAAGACGCTGCGGCCGGCCAAGCGGAACCTCATCGGATCCACTCGCCCCAGCCCACCGTATGACTGTCGGATCCGGGGCGCCCGTGCCGGGACCGGCAGGTGCTGGCCGGCGGCCCCTCCATGCAGTGCTGCCCATTTTCGACGCAGCGAGCCAACCCGCGAATCAATCGAGCCTCGTGCTCGAATCCGTTCGCCTCGTCGCGGTCCGCTTTCCACCGCAGCCAGCGCACAGCAGCAGCCCTTTCCGCTTCCCATGTTCGCTTCATCGTTCTGCCTTCGGCTCGCCCGGCCATCGTCCGCGGGGTCGTCGCACGCCGGGCCGCACATCCCCGAATGGCGACCAGCACGGCAGGGCCCCTCCGCAGTGTCGGCAGCTTCCGGCCGCTACCCGCTTGGCGTCGATCGCCTGCCGCGCCAACATAGCCTTCTGAGCCCGCTTCACAGCCCCCTCCCATTCCCCACCGCCGCCGCAAGCACCGTGACCGCCCGCTCCCGATCGGGGAAGGGCTGGTGCAGGTACGCCAGCGCCGACTGGATGGCCGCCTCCAGCGAGGCGCAGCGGTCCATGCGCTCCCGTAGCAGGAGGCTCTTCCCTGCGGGGGAGCTGGTGGTGAAGCGCGCGCTGCCGAAGTCGCGGCCCTGGAGGCTGGCCCGGATCACTCGGAGGCTGGCCCGGATCACTCCGTGCCGCCCTTCACGATGCGGCAGCACCACCACGCCGCGATCCACCAGCGGTGCGCATGCACCGGAGAGAGCGGGCACCACCACTTCCCGGGCCATGGCCCGTTGTGCGTAGCTGGCGCGCTCACGCCGCGCCCCTCAGCCCCGGGCACGCGCGGAAGGCGGCGCGGGCAGCAAAGCGGGCACGCTTGTAGGCTTGCAGCACATCCCATTCGTCTTCTGCGTACTCCATCCAGTAGGCCGCATTCCGTCCGTGGCGCTCAGCGATCTCCGTCATCGCGTCCGCCCTGGCCTGCTCGCTCGCACTCACGCGCCCCTCCTCAAAGAAGCCCGGAGCGTCGCAGCGCAGTCCGGGCAAATTCCGTGACTCGCCAAGCCCACCGCCACGACGGCGCGCCAGGATGAGCCCACGCGGACGGGTCGGCACCAGCCGCAGACGACGGTGATGACGAGGGTGGTCACTTCCCCTCCTCGCGCTTCCGCGTCTTGGGCTGCTCGGCCTTGGGCGGCACCGCCGCAGGTGGCTCTTCCGCAACCGGCTCGCCATCCCTCGCTATGGCCATGCCAGCCTCAGGCGCTGCGCTTCTTCAGGTATTCGTCCAGGGCAGCGGTCAGAACGGTCGAGAGGCTCGTCTCGTCCTGGGCGGCGAGGATTTTGGCGC
>Ga0184633_10000910_pt1 | contig 11743 bp, 9 predicted proteins | sample PLM31_170_b1_FD_133156 | JGI IMG/M metagenome (GOLD analysis project Ga0184633, IMG submission 133156) | Groundwater sediment microbial communities from an aquifer in East River, Colorado, USA - PLM3-1_170_b1 | ecosystem: Environmental > Terrestrial > Soil > Riparian zone | place: USA: East...
GATCGAATCGTCGACGATCAGCACGTTCTTGCCCTTGAACTCGAGCGCGATCGCGTTCAGTTTCTGGTGTACCGATCGCTTGCGGATCGTCTGCCCGGGCATGATGAACGTGCGGCCGACGTAGCGGTTCTTGACGAAGCCCTCGCGGTAGGTGAGCCCGAGCCGCGTCGCGAGCTGCAGCGCCGCCGGGCGGCTCGTGTCGGGGACCGGGATGACGACGTCCACGTCGAGATGCCGATACCGCCGGGCGATCTTCCCCGCCAGCTGCTCGCCCATGCGGAGCCGCGCCTCGTAGACCGAGACCCCGTCCATCACCGAATCCGGCCGGGCAAGGTACACGTGCTCGAAGATGCATGGCGAGAGCAATGGACGGGCCGCGCACTGGCGGCTGTGGAAACCGCCGTCCTCGTCGATCAGGATCGCCTCGCCGGGCGCGACATCGCGCACGACCTTGAATCCGGGCGTGTCGAGCGCCACGCTCTCGGAGGCGATGACCCAGTCGGGCCCCAGCTCCGCCTCGCGCTTGCCGATCACGAGCGGCCGGATCCCGAACGGATCCCGGAACGCGAGCAGCCCGCAGCCGGCGATCATCGCGACGACGGCATAGGCCCCGCGGCAGCGGCGGTGAACGTTGGCGACGGCGGTGAAGACCGTCTCGGGATCGACCTTCGGGCCCGTCGCGGCGCGCTCGAGCTCGTGCGCGAGCACGTTCAGCAGGACCTCCGAGTCGGAGTTCGTGTTGATGTGCCGGAGGTCGGTCCGGAACATCTCCTGCTTCAGCTGCCCGGCGTTCGTCAGGTTGCCGTTGTGCGCGAGCACGATACCGAACGGCGAGTTGACGTAGAACGGCTGCGCCTCGCCGCTCGCGAACGCCGAGCCCGCCGTCGGGTAGCGGCAGTGCGCGATGCCGACCCGGCCGGACAACGCGCGCATGTCGCGCGTCCGGAACACGTCGCGCACGTACCCGGGGCCTTTGTGCATGTGGAACTTCGCGCCCTCGGCGGTGACGATCCCGGCCGCGTCCTGCCCGCGGTGCTGCAGGAGCAGCAGCCCGTCGTAGAGCAGCTGGTTGACCGGGGTCTTCGCGGCTATGCCGATGATCCCGCACATCGCCTCACTCCTCTCATCGTGCCGCGTCGCGCCCCGTCAGCGCTCGTATCTCACCCGGTCGGCCACCGCACGGGGTAGATAGGGTTTCACCGCGATGGCCGCCGTCTCGAGCGGCGCCGACAGCTTCGCCTCGCGCCAGAAGGGCTGCCCCGGCAGTGCCGTCAGCCCGGCCGCCAGCACCAACACGACCAAGATGAGGGCGCCGCGGGCGATTCCAAAGACCGCGCCGAGCGTCCGGTCGGCAAGGCTCAGCCCGACGGCACGCGCGAGCTTCGACGCGAGCACCCCCCCGAGACTGACCGCCACCAGCACCGCGACGAACAGCACGATGACGGCGATGACCGCGCGCACCAGCGGCGTCGCGAAGCTCGCCGGCAACATCGCCGCTGCCTCGCCGGCGAACAGCATCGCGACCAGGGTTGCGGCGATCCACGCGGCGAGCGCGAACACTTCGCGCAGGAGCCCGCGCCAGATGCCGATCACTGCCGAGAGCCCGAGCACCGCCAGCACGCCGTAATCGAACCCGGTCATTGCCGTGCCACCACTGCCCCCGGGCTCAGGCCCAGGGTCTTGAGCCGCTCGCGGGCCCCCTCCGCCGCATCCTTGGTGGGGAACGGCCCGGCCCGCACCCGGGTCTGCTCTCCGCCGGACGTGCTGACGGTCTCGGTGAAGTACTTGACGCCCGCCTTGGAGAGCCTCGCCTCGAGCTGCTTCACGTTGTCCCGGCTCGCGAACGCCCCGAGCGGCACGACGTAGGTTTCGGCGTTGAGGATGGCCTCGGCGCGCTTGGCCTCGGCCTCCTTGTGGACCGCATCGCCCGGCGCCGCCCGGGCCATCGTCGCCGCTTTCGGCGCCGGCGCAGCCGCATTCGGCCGCTCGCCGGGCAGGCCGGACTCGGGCTTCACGTCCGGGGGTCGGGGGATCTCCTGGTTGGCCGTGGTCCGCGCTGCAGTCGCCGCGGCGTCGGGCGCCTTCGCGGACGCCGGAGCACTCGCGGGCGCCGCCGGAAGCTTCGGCCCGCCAGGTTGCTGCTTGGGGATCTCGACCGTGAGGTTGGTGACGACCGGCTTGGGCTCGAGATCCATCACCCAGGGCGGGATGAGCACCAGCGCCAGCACCACCGCGATCGCACCGATGAGGCGCCGCCGCGCTCGTCGTCGCAGCTCGAGCGTCTCGTCGTTACCCCGCATCTGGGCTCCGCGGTGTCGCGGCGCGCGCGGCCATCACCTCCGCCACGGTGTAGAAGGAACCGAACGCGACGATTCTATCATCTTCCCCGGCGTCTCCCTGCGCCGCAACAAGCGCTTCGCGAGGTGACGCGAAGCGCCGGACTTCGCCGCCAGCCCCGCTGCGGACGATCCCCTGCTCGACCTCCTCGGCCGTGGCGCCGCGCGGGTTGTCGAGCGTCGCCGCGTACCAGCAATCGATCCGGCCGTGCAACGCGCGGCACACTCCCGCGACGTCCTTGTCGCGCAGCATCCCGATGACGGCGAGGGTGCGCCGGTAGCGCCCCATCCCGGCGAGGCCCTCCGCCAGCACCGCCGCGGCCTCGGGGTTGTGAGCGACGTCGAGGATGACCGTGGGGCGCCCGGGCAGCACCTGGAAGCGCCCTGGCAGCTCGACTGCGGCGAGCCCGCGGCGAATGTCCTGCGCCCCGAACGGCACCCGCTCGCGGAGGCTGTCGAGCGCGGCGATGGCACACGCCGCGTTCGCGAGTTGCTTCGCCCCACGCAGCGCGGGGTAGGCGAGCCCCGCGCGCGTGCCGCCAGGACCGAAGTACCGCCACTGCCGAGGCTCCGCGTGATAGCCAAAATCGCGGCCAATCAGCTGGAGGCCCGCCCCGATCTCGCGCGCGTGGTCGAGCACGCTCTGCGGCGGGCTCGGATCACCGACGACGGCCGGCGTCGCGGGCCGAAAGATGTGCGCCTTCTCCCAACCGATCGTCGCGCGCGTATCGCCGAGGTACTCGCGGTGATCGAGCGCGACGCTGGTGAGGATCGCGCAGTCGGGCTCGAACGCGTTCACCGCATCGAGCCGGCCGCCGAGTCCGATCTCGAGCACCAGGGCGTCGGGCCCCGCCCGCGCAAGCACGAGCCATGCCGCGAGCGTGCCGAACTCGAAGTACGTCAACGCGGTGTCGCCGCGGGCGAGGTCGACCTCCTGGAACGCTGCAGCGAGCGTTGCGTCGTCGGCCTCGCGGCCGTTCACCCGCACCCGCTCGTTGTAGCGCGCGAGATGCGGAGAGGTGTAGCAGCCCACCCGGTAGCGAGCGGCGAGCAGGATCGACTCGATGATGGCGCAGGTCGACCCCTTGCCGTTGGTGCCGCCCACGGTGAAGATCGGGCAGGGCTTCGGGGTCGCGATCCGATCGAGGACCGCTCGCACCCGGTCGAGGCCGAGCGCGATCGTCTGCGGGTGCTGCCGCTCGATGTACGCGAGCCAGCCGGCGAGGTCCATCAGCCGACGACGAGACCGGTTCGTTCCTAGGCCGCCGGCGGCAGCCGCATCAACAGGGTGATGAGCGAGGCGATCTGATCGCGCAGGCGGCGGCGGTCGACGATGAGGTCGATCGCGCCCTTCTCGAGCAGGAACTCGGCGCGCTGGAAGCCCTCGGGCAGCTTCTCGCGCACCGTCTGCTCGATGACGCGCGGACCCGCGAACCCGATGAGCGCCTTCGGCTCGGCGATCACGACGTCGCCGAGCATCGCGAAGCTCGCGGAGACACCACCCATGGTCGGGTCGGTGAGCACCGTGATGAACGGCAGGCGGCGCGCGGCGAGCTGGGTGAGCGCCGCGGTCGTCTTCGCCATCTGCATGAGCGAGAGCAGGCCCTCCTGCATGCGCGCGCCCCCCGTCGCCGTGAAGCACACCAGCGGCAGGCTCTGGTCGAGGCAGACGTGCACGCCGCGCACGAACCGCTCGCCGACCACCGACCCCATCGAGCCGCCCATGAAGGCGAACTCGAACGCGCTCGCCACGAGCGGCACGCTCTTGACCGCCCCCTGCAGCACGACGAGCGCGTCGGTCTCGCCGGTCTCCTTCTCGGCTTCCTCGAGACGCTCGGCGTACTTGCGGGAGTCCTTGAACTTCAGCGTGTCCACCGGCAGCACCTCGGCGCCGATCTCGAAGCGGCCCTCCGGGTCGAGGAAGAGATCGAGCCGCGCCCGCGCGCCGAGACGGCTGTGGTGCCCGCACTTCGGGCAGACGTTCGCGTTCTTCTCGAGATCGGTCGTGTAGAGGACGGCATCGCAGGCCTCGCACTTCGTCCAGAGGCCCTCCGGCACGGTGCGCCGCACCGCGCCGGTGCGCTGGATCTTCGGCGGCAGCAGCTTCTGGAGCCAGCTCACTGGACTACCCTCGCGGCTCGCGCGCTCGGGATTCGCCCTTGGGACGGCCCGGCAGGCTCATGCGCGCCTCGCCGCGGCCTTCTCCGAGCCATCGAGCGCCTGCCGGATCCCGGCGAGGAACGCGCCGGCGCGCTCGATCGCCGCGCCGGCCGGGGCTTGCTCCATCTCCTGGATCAGGCGGCTGCCGATCACGACCGCATCGGCAACCGCGCCGACCGCCCGCGCGGTCTCGCCGTCCCGGATCCCGAAGCCGACGCCGACCGGGAGCGAGGTCTTGCGGCGAATCGCCGCGAGCTTGGCCGCGACGTCGGCGACGTCGAGGTGCGACGCCCCGGTGACCCCTCGCAAGGAAACGTAGTAGATGTAGCCGCTCGCGAGCCCCGCGATCCGCTCGACGCGGGCCTCGGTCGAGGTCGGCGCGAGCAGGAAGATGAGGTCCATTCCGCGCTTCTTGACGAGCTCGGCGAACGGGCCGCACTCCTCCGGCGGGTAATCGACGACCAGCACGCCGTCGACGCCCGCCGCGGCGGCCCGTTCGACGAACCGCTCGGCGCCGAGCGCCTCGATCGGATTCGCGTAGCCGAAGAGCACGAGGCCGGTCGCGTCGTCGCGGCTACGGAACTCGGCTGCGTATCCGAGCACCGTGTCCAGGCTGATCCCGTGCTTCAAGGCGCGCTCGCTCGAGCGCTGGATCACCGGGCCGTCGGCCATCGGGTCGGAGAACGGCACGCCGAGCTCGATCACGTCCGCGCCCGCCTTGACGAGCTCGTGCATGAGCGGCACGGTCGCCTGCGGCGACGGATCGCCGGCGGTGATGAACGGAATGAGCGCCTTGCGCCCGGTGCGCGCGAGGCGTTCGAAGATGGAAGCGATTCGGGACACGTCGCTCTAGAACTCGATTCCCGATTTCTCGGCGACCGTGTGCATGTCCTTGTCGCCGCGCCCGGACAGGTTCACCAGCAGGATCCGGTCGCGCGCCATCGTCGGCGCGATCTTCGCCGCGTAGGCGAGCGCATGGCACGATTCCAGCGCCGGGATGATCCCCTCGTAGTGGCAGCAATCCTGGAAAGCCTTCAGCGCCTCGTCGTCGTCGATCGTGACGTACTCGGCGCGGCCGGAGTCCTTCAGCCACGCGTGCTCGGGCCCGACCCCCGGGTAATCGAGCCCCGCCGAGATCGAGTGGGTCTCGATGATCTGGCCGTGCTCGTCCTGCAGCAGATACGTGCGATTGCCGTGGAGAACGCCCGGCTTCCCGGCGTTGAGCGAGGCCGCGTGCTTGCCGGTCGCCAGGCCGTAGCCGCCCGCCTCGACGCCGATCAGACGAACTTTCTCGTGCGGGATGTAGTCGTAGAAAATGCCCATCGCGTTCGACCCGCCGCCGACGCAGGCGATGACGGCATCGGGCTGGCGGCCGGCGACCTCGGGCATCTGCTCGAGGCACTCGCGCCCGATCACGCGCTGGAAGTCGCGCACCATCATCGGGTACGGATGCGGGCCGGCGACGGTGCCGATGATGTAGAACGTGTTGTGCACGTTGGTCACCCAGTCGCGCATCGCCTCGTTCAGCGCATCCTTGAGCGTCTTCGAGCCCGACTCGACCGGGACGACGGTCGCGCCGAGGACCTTCATCCGGTAGACGTTCGCGGCCTGACGCTTGACGTCCTCCGCCCCCATGTACACCACGCATTCCATGCCGTAGCGCGCGGCAACGGTGGCGGCCGCCACGCCGTGCATTCCCGCGCCGGTTTCGGCGATCACGCGCGGCTTGCCCATTCGCCGCGCGAGCAGCGCCTGCCCGACGGTGTTGTTGATCTTGTGCGCGCCGGTGTGGTTCAGGTCCTCGCGCTTGAGGAAGACCTGCGCACCGCCAAGGAGCTGCGACCAGCGCTTCGCGTGGTAGATCGGGCTCGGCCGGCCGACGTAATGCTTCAGTTCGTAGCGGAACTCGGCGAGGAACTCCGGATCCTTGCTGAAGCGCTGGTAGGCGGCGAGCAGCTCCTCGAGCGCGTGAACGAGAGTCTCGGCGACGAAGACGCCGCCGTACGGCCCGAAGTGCCCTCGCGCGTCCGGAAGATCATGCATCTGCATTGCGGACTCCCGCGATGAAGGCGGCGATCAGCCGCTCGTCCTTGACGCCCTTCGCCGACTCGACCCCGCTCGAGACGTCGACCGCCCACGGCCGCACGCGGCGGACCGCCTCACCCACGTTCTGCGCATCGAGCCCCCCCGAAAGGATCACCGGACGGGCGAGGCGCTGCGGGATCAGGCCCCAGTCGAAGGCCTCGCCGGTGCCGCCGTACAGGTCGTCACGATACGCGTCGAGCAACCAGCCCGCGGCATCCTCATAAGCGGCGAGGCATTCTAGCAAATCGACTCCGGATCTCACCCGCACCGCCCGCAGGTAGGGCGCGCCGAAACCCCGGCAGAACTCCGGGGCCTCCTCGCCGTGGAACTGCAGCAGACTCGGCCGGCACGCGCCGATCACCGCGTCCACGTGCGCTGCGGAAGGGTTCACGAACACCGCCACGCGCGCGACGAAGGGCGGCAGACCCGCGGCGATCTCCGCCGCACGTTCGAGCGTTACCCGACGCGGACTAGGAGGATGGAAGATGAGCCCGATCGCGTCCGCGCCGTGCCGCGCCGCGGCCAGACCGTCGGCGACCGACGTGATGCCGCAGATCTTGACCCTCGTCCTCATGAGCTATTCGGGCGCGACTCGGAGAAGAGCGGGAGCATAGGCGCGAACCGCGGCAGGTTCCAGCGTTCCGGGTACGTCACGCGCGTGAGGTAGAGCCCTTCCGGTCCGAAGGTCGGCGCGGCGCGGCGGCGGTCGCGACCGGCGAGCACCTCCGCGACCCACCCGGGGGGTTGGGCGCCTTTTCCCACGTGGACGAGGCAGCCGACGAGGTTGCGCACCATGTGATGCAGGAACGCGCTGGCAGTGAACTCGAAGACGACGTATTCGCCCTGTCGCTCAACCGCCGCGCGCATGAGCACGCGCACCGGGCTCTTCGCCTGGCACTCGGCGGAGCGAAACGCGCTGAAGTCGTGCTCGCCGACCAGCGCGCCGGCCGCTGCGCGCATCCGGTCGACGTCGAGCGGCAGATGGAACCAGCCGGTCCGGCCACCGAACACCGACGGACGGACCGGATGGTTGTACAGGACGTACGCATAGGTGCGGCTCGTCGCCGAGTAGCGCGCATGGAACTCCGCTTCCACCGCGCAGGCCCATTGCACTGCGATCGCCTCCGGGAGCTGCGCGTTCACGCCGCGGACCCAGGCGGTCTCCGGTCGCTCCGCCCCGGTGTCGAAGTGGGCGACCTGCCCGGTCGCGTGCACGCCGGCGTCAGTCCGCCCGGCCGCCGTGGCGCGCACCGGCGCGTTCGCGATCGCAGTAAGACCCGCCTCGAGGCGGTCCTGGATCGTATTGCCCCCGGGCTGCGACTGCCAGCCGGCGAAGGTTCGCCCGTCGTACGCGACGCCAATCGCGATTCTCAATGCGGTTTCTTCCAGAACGGACGAAGGCCGCGGATGCGGCCTTCGGAGATCGTCTGCGGAGCAGGCGTCTATTTCGAAGCGGACGTTACCTTATGGCCGCGAGCATCTGCTTCGCCTGCTGCTGCTGGGCGGCGTCGCCCTCCTTCAGCACCTCGTTCAGCAGCTCGCGCGCGCCGTCCTTGTCCCCCATCTCCTCGTACGCCTTGGCGAGGTCGAGCTTGGTGGCCACCTCCTGCCAGCGGGCGTCGACCGGCGCACCCTCGCCGCCCCCCTTGCCGAGATCGAAGCTGATCCCGCCGAGATCCATTGCGCTACCTGCGGGCTTCGTCGGGTCCCCGAGCTTGAAGTCGATCTCGGTCACGTTCGCCCGCTGCGCGGCCTGCATCCTCGCGGTCTGTTCGAGCGCCCCCGGCGCGGCACCGCCCTTCGTCCCCGGCAGCTCGAAGTCGATCTCGAGCGATCCGGGGGCGCCTTGCGCCTCGACCATGTCGCTGACCGCTTTCTTCGTGGCCGCGTCCATGATGAACGTGCCGCTCGGGGAGAAATCGCTCGCCTCTTCGACGGCGGGCTTCTGGGAGTCGCCGCCGAGGTTGAGGTCGAAGCCGAGATCCGCCGGCGCCTGGCTCGCCACGTCGAGCGAGAGGTCGGGCGCCGCCGCGCCGGAGCCGCGGGCGCCGGCACCCAGATCGAAGTCGATCGACGGCGGCCCCTTGCCGCCCGCCAGGTCGAAGGCGAGGTCGCTCGCGATCGCCGCTGCCGCGCCGCCGGCGGCCGGGAGCACCACCGTGTCGCGTTCGGGCGGGCGGCCACTTGCCGCTCGCCGTCCGCCGTACATCGGGTTGCTCGGGTCGATCGAGAGCCCGAGCTCGATCGCCTTCTGCCAATCGGGCCCTTGGCCGCCGGTCGCGGCGTAGATCTCTCCGGCCGTGGTCTCGAACGCTTTCAAGTCCTTGCGCGCCGCGTAAATCTCGAGGAGCTTCACCCGGACCGTCTGGCGGTTGGGGTCCTTCAGCAGCGCTTCCTTGAGGATCTCCTCGGCCTGCGCGTCGCGGCCGTACGCCATGTACACGTCGGCTTCGGCGACCGGATCGACCTCGTCGGTGTCGATCGCGCCGATCCCGCTCTGGCTGAAGTCGGTCTGAAGCGAGCTGCCGCCGGTGTCGACGCTGCGGCCGCCAGTCGTGCCGAAGACGGAGCTCGAGTCGGTAGTCGTGACGCCAAGCAGGCTATTCTCCAGCTTGGCGCTCCGCTTTTTTCGCCACAGATAGCCCCCGATCAGCAGGGCCAGGATCCCACCTCCCCCGCCTGCCAGGTACAGGGGCTCCTCCAGGATCGCGTCGACCAGGCTCGGTTCGGGGGGCGGCGGCGGGGGCGCCGCCTTCTTCGGCGCCGCCGCGGCCTTGGGTGGCGCCGGGGGCTTGGGGGCCTCGGCTTTCGGCGCTTCGGGCTGCGGTGCGGGTGCCGCGGGCGCAGGCTCGGCGGCCTTGGGCGCCTCCGGCGCTTTGGCGACCTCGACGGCCTTCGCCGGCTCGGGGGCCTTGGCCGCCGGGGGCTCGGCCTTGGGTGCCTCGGGTTTGGGCGCGGGTTCCGCTTTCGGCGGCTCGGGGGCCTTGGGTGCCGCCGGGGCTTTGGCGACTTCCACGGCCTTCGCGGGCTCCGGCGCCTTGGCCGGGGCCTTCGGCTCGGGTGCCTTGGCCACCGGCGCTGCGGCGGCCTTCGCTGCCGCAGCCTTCGCGACCTCCGCCTGCTTTTGCAGGTCGGCAAGCTGCTTGTTCTTCAGCTCGACCAGGCCCTGGAGATCCTTGACGTTCCGCTCCAGATCGGTGACGCGCGAACTGGCTTCCTGCAACGCGCGCTCGCGCGCCGCGAGATCGTCCGCGCGGGCCGCCGCGGCGGCCTTTGCGCTCTTCGCCGCCTGGTCCGCCTTCGAGATGCGCAGCTCGTCGCGCGGCGCGGCTTTCGGCGCTGCCTCCGACGGCTCGGGTTGCGCGGTGATCCGGCCGGCCGCGCGCTGCTGCGCCGCGTCGGCCCGGGCCGGCGCCGCGGCGATCGCCTCGCCGAGCTTGGCGCGATACTCGTTGAAGTCCTGCGCCTGCGCGAAGACGATCTTGCTCGCATCGACGGGGGCGATCACCTCGACGGCCTCCCGACCCGGAATCGTGAGGACCCGGCCGGCGCGCACCAGGTTCATGTTCTTTTGGATGAACGCGTCCTCGTTCGCGCGGTAGAGCGCCACGAGCATCTGCTGCAGCGTGACGCCGTCGGGCTTGTGCTGTTGCGCGACCTTCCCCAGCGTGTCGCCCTTCTGCACTTCGTACGTGGCCACCGCCTCGCGTGCCAGCGGGGACGCATCGGCGGGCGCTTGTGGGGCCGGAGTTTGCGCGGCCGGAGTTTGCGCGGCCGGCGTTGGCGCGGCCGGCGTCTGGGCGGCGGGCGGCTCGGCGGGCGCGGACGGTGTTGGCGTAGCCGACGCCGCAGGCGGTGCGACGACCGGCGCGGCCGGTGCGGCCGCGGCGACTTCCGGAGGCCGTGGCGCTTCGACCGGGCGCAGCTCGGTGACCGCGGGCTTCGGCGAAGCGGCGGCGATCGGCTGCGGCCCCCGGTAGTCGACGGGATCGAGCAGGAATGTGTATTGGCGAACGAGCCGGCCCGCGACCCAGTTCAATTCCACGAGCAGATCGAGGAAGGGTTCTTCGACCGGCTGCGGGGTCGAGAGGACGATCACGTATCGGTCGTTGGGCCGGCGCTCGAGCGCGGTGCGGACGCGCGGCACCATCGCTCCATACTCGACCCCCGCTTCGCGGAACGCGTCAGGCGTAGCGATCCTCGCGCTCAGCGACTCGGCTTCGCCACGCTGCAGGGACACGACCTCGATCTCGGCGCGCAGCGGCTGACCCAAGCCTGACAAAACGGCGAGCCGCCCCAGACCGGCCGCCGGCACCTCCAACGGCAGCAACGCAAGCGCCAGAAGGGCGAGCAGTCTCGTTGTAATCGTTCGGATTCCCACCGTGCCCCCCTCGGGGACTTCGATCGAAGTAACTAACATAGCATCAGGGGTTTAGCCTTGCAAGCTAATCCTCCTCCTCAAAATCGCCGCTAAGCCAACTATTTCGCAGTCATTTTGGACCTTCGACGCTGGTCGATGGCCGGCCCAGAACGCGCCTCGAAAACGTCTGCCGCGCCGCCCTCCAACGCGGCGGTCAGGCCGTCGCTGCCGTCCGAGCCGGGCCACGCGATCGGTGTTCCCCGTGCTCACGAAGGATCCAAAGCATACGCCGCAACGGTTCCGCGGCGCCCCAGAGAAGCTGATCGCCGACGGTGAACGCCGCGAGGTACTGCGGCCCCATCGCCAGCTTGCGCAACCGCCCGACGGGCACGTGCATCGAGCCCGTCACCGCCGCCGGCGAGAGCTCGCGCAGGCTCGCCTCGCGCTCGTTAGGCACGAGCCGCACCCATGGGTTCGCTTCGGCGAGCAGCGCGTGGATCTCGTCGAGCGGCACGTCGCGGGTGAGCTTGATCGTGACCGCCTGGCTGTGGCAGCGCATCGCGCCGATCCGCACGCAGACCCCGTCCATCGGGATCGGGTTCTCGGTGCGGCCGAGGATCTTGTTGCCCTCGGCCTGCGCCTTCCATTCCTCCCGGCTCTGGCCGTTGCCGAGGTCCTTGTCGATCCACGCGAGCAGGCTCCCGGCGAGCGGCGCGCCGAACTCGCCCTTCGGCAGCCGCTCCGATCGCAGCGCGTCGGCGACGCGACGGTCGATCTCGAGGATCGCGGAGGCCGGATCCGC
>Ga0184633_10000911_pt1 | contig 11741 bp, 9 predicted proteins | sample PLM31_170_b1_FD_133156 | JGI IMG/M metagenome (GOLD analysis project Ga0184633, IMG submission 133156) | Groundwater sediment microbial communities from an aquifer in East River, Colorado, USA - PLM3-1_170_b1 | ecosystem: Environmental > Terrestrial > Soil > Riparian zone | place: USA: East...
ACGAGGAGCGACTGGCGGCGCTCGATCCGTGGGTCGTGCACTACAACCACCACCGACCCCACACTGCTCTGGGAGGGCTCACCCCAATGAACGTCCTTGTCAACAACGTGTCCGTGAATCACAGCTAGCCCCACGCCGTCCCTCGCTTGGGCTCAGGGAACGCTTATGTGAGCATCGATTGCTCACGTGATGCGAGACGAAGTACGGTATCGACGATCGGCGGCTGAGCAGCGAACTGGAGAAATGCGACGTGAACGGTCTTCCGCGGTGGGCGCAGGCACTCAAAGATCGACATCCCAACGATGAAATGCCGACCCGGGACAACCCGATCCCCGAATGGCTCCAGCAGGAAGTCGCCCAGACCCCACTCTGGTACATCATTCGAGAGGCGGCGGAACCCCGGACGCAGCACCCGTACGTCCTGCTCGATGAGATCCGTCGTCAGCCCAACCAGTGGGCGGAGATACTCGGATCGAAGGGACTCGAGGTTGACCGCCTTGTCGACATCATCGTCGACGGCGGCGTGGAGCAGGTCATCTTCACCGGATGCGGTTCGGCGTTCTTCACGGCCATCCACGGGGCCTTCACCTTCCAGAGACTCACCGGCATCCGCGCCGAGGCCATCGAGTCGTTCGAGCTCACGCACTATTTCCCGAGCGTCGACCCGGCCCGGACGCTCGTCGTGGCGCATTCCGGTACTGGCGGGAGCATCGAGACGATCGAGGCTGTCAGGGCAGCAGCCGCGCGTGGGTGCCTCACGCTGGCCATCACGAACACGCAGGGCTCGTCGGTGGCAAGCGCCGCTCGCCACTCGATCACGTATGAGACCCGCCAGGCGTGCGGACCCTGCATTTCGGTGATCAGTACGCGGATCCTCCTGCAGACGATGCTCGCGCTGGCCGTGGCGGCCAGCCGGGGGGTCGAGTCTTCTCAGGAGGTGGTAGCGACCCTCCCGGGTGTAGTCGATGCCGGTCGCGCCTTTCTCAACCTGCATGAATCGACGATCTGGGAACTGGCGAAGCGGCATTGCAGCGCCGAATCGTTCATGCTCGTGGGAAGTGGGCCCAACTACTTCTCGGCACGGGAAGGGACCCTCAAGATCGAGGAACAGGCCATCCTCGTGGCCAAGGCCTATCGGACGGGAGACTTCCATCACGATGCCCTGAGCCTCGTCGCGCCCGCGCGCGTCGTCATCGGCATCGAGGCGGCAGGCAGCGCAAACGAGCGGGTCGTCGACGCGCTTCGCGCCGCGAGGGAAGGAGAGTCCCCGACGATCGCCGTGACGTGGTCCGGCGGTGCGGGTGTGTCCGACCTGGCTCAGGTGGCCGACGCCCAGATCGCGATCGCGGGTGGACTGCCCGAGATCATCGCCCCGATCCCGATGACCCTCGTCTTCCAGCTCCTCGGGTACTACCTCGGCGTGGAGCGGGGGTTCAACCCGGACACGCTGCGAACCGACCATCTTCCCAACGCGCGCGCCTGGCTCACCTCCTTCCCCCTCGGGACGCACTGACCAGGTGCGACACCCGGACCACCCGAATCTGGCGATCGGATTCGACGTCGGAGGAACCCGCGTCAAGGCCATCGGTATCGACCGGGCGGGCAGCGTACTTTCGTCGACGACAGTCGCGGTCCCTCCCGGCGTCGAGGGACTCCTCGCCCACGTCGTCGCGACCGTGAACGGTCTCCGCCTTCGCTTCGGCCCCGCGGCGTCACTCGGGATCGCCCTGCCCGGGCTGGTTGATTCGCGGTTCGGGGCCCGAAGCCTGCCCGGCAAGCTTCCCGGCCTCGAGGGCTTCGCCCTGGTCGAGTCTCTCCACCGGGCACTCGAGATCCCGGTCACGTGCTTGAACGACGGGGCCGCCGCCACCTACGGGGAGTGGCGGTATGGGGCGGGAACGGGGCTGTCCGACATCGTCGTGCTCACGCTGGGGACCGGTGTGGGCAGCGGTGTGGTCGTCAACGGCCGCCTATTTGCCAACGCACACCTTGGGGCGGGGGGCGGATTGGGCCATCTGACGATGAACCCGGAGGGGGCCCGGTGTCTGTGTGGGAATCGGGGGTGTGCCGAAACCCGGATCTCCGCGACTGCGATGATCAACGCGCTGCGGGACCACGTGTCCCGAGGAGTGCCGTCCGTTCTTGCGGAGCCCGTGCTCACCGGGCCTGGTGAAGTCCGCTTCGAGAACCTCGTCGCGGCGGCGACGGCCGGCGATCTCCTGGCCGCGGAGCTGATGGAGCGCTTCATTCGGGATCTGGGAGCGACCGTCGTGTCCGCCGTCCACGCCTTCAACCCGAGCGCCGTCGTGATCGTTGGCGGGATGACCGTGGAGGCTGCCGCCTTTCTCCCGCAGGTCCAGGCCTACGTGAGCGCGCATGCGTGGCGCTACCCGCGGGATCGCGAAATCCCAGTCCTGGTCGGCGCGCTAGCCGATCTCGCGGGCGCCATCGGCGTCGCCGCGTACGCCCTGGAAACTGGACGGGTCAAGAGGCCTCGATCGGCCGATTAGGCATCAGGCGCTCAATCTGAACAGGGATGGCGCCGGAATCGTGGTGGCCTTAGCTCAATCGGCAGAGCATCGGATTGTGGCTCCGAAGGTTACGGGTTCAATCCCCGTAGGCCACCTCACCACCTGGTCCTCGGAACTCGAGGCCTTGACTCGCGGCGTCCCGGCTACTTGACGGCCCCGGTCGTGATCCCCCGCACGAAGTAGCGCTGCAGGCTGAAGAAGACGATGAGCGGCACGACCATCAGGATGAAGGACGCCGCGCTGAGCAGGTTGAACTCCTGGCCGTAGGTCGAGAGGAGCTGGCTCATGGCCACGGTCAGCGGCTGCTGCGAGGGCTGCTGGACGAAGATCAGCGCCATGAGCAGGTCGTTCCAGACCCACAGGAACTGGAACACCGCGAGCGACGCGATCGCCGGCACGGACAGTGGCACGATGATCCGGCGGAAGATGCCCAGCGACGAGGCACCGTCCATCTGTGCCGCCTCGATGAGGTCGCGCGGCAGCTGCACGAAGAAGTTCCGGAGCAGGAAGATCGCAAAGGGCAGGCCGAAGGCGGTGTGGGCCAGCCAGATGCCGACGTAGGAACCGGTCAGGCCGAGCGTCCGGAACAGCAGCAGGGACGGGACGAGTGCGACCTGGATCGGGATGATCATCATAGCCAGCACGCCGAGGAAGATCCAGTCCCGCCCCGGGAACCGTAACCAGGCGAATCCGAATGCCGAGAGCGCGCCGATCGAGAGGGGCAGGATCGTCGAGGGGACGGTGATGAAGAGGCTGTTCAGGAAGTTCTGGGCGAGCCCCTGGCTGCTGAGCACCTCGGCGTAGTTGTCGAGGGTGAACCGCGGCTGGGCGAGGACGGTCCACCAGCCGCTGGACGCGATGTCGCTGGGGGAGCGGAACGACGTCACGGCGAGGCCGAGAGAGGGGATCAACCAGACGAGCGCGATCGCGATGACGACCACGTGGAGGACGCCACGACCCGTCAGCGCGACGAGGCGCTGCCCCAGGGGAGGACGGACCGCGCCATCGAGCCGGACGACCTCGCTGGCTGGGGACAGGCGGCTCAGCGGACCGTCTCCCCGGCCCGGAACCGCCGGATGTTCAGGGCCACGATGGGGATGATCAGCAGGACCATCAGCACCGCCACCGCGGCACCGTAGCCGACCTTGCCGGCCTGGAAGGTCTCCTCGAAGAACGAGTAGGCGATCACGCGGCTCGCGCCGTTCGGGCCACCCCGGCTCATGATGTAGACGATGTCGAAGACTTTGATCACGCCGATGACCAGGGTGATGGTGATGACCGAGACGGGCAGGCTGATCAGGGGCAGCGTGATGTGGCCGAACGTCTGGAACGGGTTCGCCCCGTCGACGCGCGCCGCCTCGATGATCTCGCTCGGGATGCTCTTGATCGCCGCCGAGAAGACGACGACGGCGAGCCCCGTGCCGGCCCAGACGGCGGCCACGATGATCGCGTAGTTGACCATGTCGCGGCTGCCGATCCACGAGACGGGGTCCACGCCCACGGCGCCCAGGCCGGCGTTCAGCAGGCCGACCCGCGCGTTGGGGGCGTAGATCAGGAGCCAGATGACGCCGACGGCGGTGGCCGAGATGGCCTGGGGTAGAAAGACGATGGACTTGACGATCGATTCGTAGCGCACGCGGTCGGCGAGGACCGCGATCAGCAGACCGAGGCCGACGCACAGGCCGACGTACAGGAAGATCCACAGGACGTTGTTGAAAACGGCGCCGGACGGGGGGAAGTCCGAGAGATCCAGGAAAAGCCGGTCACGCGTCAGGAGCCGGACAAAGTTGTCCAGCCCGACGAACTCTCGAAGCTGAAAGCCACGGCCGGTGTCCAGACTCAGCCGGATCGTGAACAGCATCGGGGCCACCAGGAACACGGTCATCAGCACGAGCGCCGGTGCCGTGAACGCGAAGCCCTGCAACCGGCGTACTCGTCTGCGCATGGCGCATGGCCTCCGTCCGGGTGCGGATGGGTCGAGCCCGGCGTCCGGGTGACGCCGGGCTCGACGCCTGAGACAGGCCGGGTCGCCTCAGCGACCGAATTCGGCCTTGGCCAGCTCCTCGAAGTCGTTCAGGAGACTATCGATGTTGTCGGGATTCTCGATGACGCCCTGCAGCGTCGTGCCCCACTGCTCCCCGAGCGTGCCCGGCAGGAGGTCGGAGCCGTCGAAGCGGAAGACCTCCGCACCGGCGACCTGCTTGGCCTCTTCGATCGCCAGCGGTGTCGGGTACTTGCTCGTGTCGGTGTTCTTGTTCGGGGAGATCGTCCCGGTCGACGCCCAGATGTCGGCCGAGTCCTTGCTCGAGAGGTAGGCCATGAACTGCCGCACCAGGTCGTTGTCCACGAAAGCGACGGCGAGGTCGCCGCCGCCGATGAGGGGCGTGCCGTGGGCGGGATCGATCTGCGGGAAGGTGAAGAACGCGATGTCCTCGACCGGCTTCAGCGACGGGTTGACGTCGCCGATCGCGATCCCGCCGACGAATCCGCCTTCGTAGTACATCTCGGCGTCGGCACTCGTACCGAACACGCGGCCGATGCCGTCGACGAAACCGGTTCCCAGGACGCCCTGGCGGCCGCCCGCGACGTACTTGTCGACGGCGATCAGGCCGGCCATCCGCTTCATGGCGTCCTTGACCGTCTGGTCGGTGAACGGCAGCGTCCCGCCGAACAGCTCGCTGTACTTCTCCGGCCCGCCGGTCCGCACGTAGATGTTTTCGAACCAGTCGGTCAGGGTCCACGAGTCCTTGCCGCCGACGGCGAAGGGGATCTTCCCCGCCGCGACGTACTTGTCGGCGATGGCCACGAGGCCGTCCCAGTCGGTGGGCGGCTCGACGCCGAGGGCCTGGAACGAGGCCGGCTTGTACCACATCGTGCTCTTCGAGTTCGCCTTGACGGCGACGCCGTACAGCTTGCCCTCAGCCGTGCCCAGATCCAGCCAGGCCTGGCTGTAGTTATCGGCCAAGTTCGTGATGTCGAGCGTAGCGAGGTCGAATAATGCGCCGTCCTTGGCGAAGTCGACCATGACGCCCGGTCGGGGGATGATCGCGATCATCGGCGGATTGCCCGCCGCCAGCCGCGTGCGCATGACGGGCAGGAAGTCGCGAGCCGTCTCGTACTGGACCGCGATACCGGTCTTGGCGGTGAAGCCGTCGACCACCGCCAGAAAGTTCGCTCGCTCACTGCCGCCCCACAGCGACAGGACGGTCAGGCTCCCCGCCTCGGGCGGCGGTGCCGTCGGCGCGCTGGTGGGCGGTGCCGTCGCTTGCGTTCCCGGCGTCGGCGAAGACGTTACCCCGCACGCAGCAAGCAGCATGCTGACGACGACCAGGGCGATGACCGGGATGGGCCGAAGTTGGCGCATCGAAAGTCCTCCTCTTGCGAACAGCCCGCTGGGGACGCGCGGGCCGCGCGGCGGAGCCTGTCCATGTGGCTCAGACGCGGTCGGGGGCCGATCTCGACCGCATTCCGTGCGACCAGGTCCGGCACCAGTAGACGCACATCATCGACGCTGCGTCAAGGTCTTGTAGCCGAGGGCCTCGTGCGGGCGGATCGTGTTGTAGACGGTCTCCCAGGCCCGCAGCTCGACCTGGAACGCCTCCAGCTCTGGTTCGGCGGTGGTCACCTCGTAGAACTCCTCGGTGTGGGTCCGGTTGGCCCGCTCGACCGAACCGTGGAGCTTGTGCGAGCGGGGCGGCAGGACGAACAGGGCGATGCGAGGTTCCGGCCAGTGCATCGCCGGGACGCCGGAGGCGCAGCCGCAGGTCGGGGGCCGGATCTTGATCGGTTGGGCGACGGTTTTGGGGCACGCTCAATCGACCTCCTCGTGTTGCGATGCGCGCGGTCACGGGATCGCGAGTGCGGCGACTACCGTCGTGGGATTCAGCGCAGGCGGACGGTTGCGATCTCCCAGGCGCCGAGCGGCAATCGAAGGAGGGATTCGGAGCAGGGGAGCGCTCGGCCCTCACGGCCGAGCAGATCGACGGCCCGGGCTTCACGGAAGTCTCCGCGAACGATCGCCTCGGTCGGTAGGGCATGCTCGGCCACGAGCCGAAGCTCCAGCCATTCGCCACGGCGGCGGAGGGCGCTCAGCACAACACCTGGCCCCTCGACGCTGAGACCGGCCCCCCCCGCCGGTCCGGTTGCCGCCCCGCGAGCCGTGCCGCGCACCGCGAACAGCGGGTGCTGGTAGCGCTCCGCCGCGGCCACGACGCCGGCTTCTGACCAACCGCCGGCATGCGGGAAGAGGGCGAATCCGAAGCTCCTGGCACCGATCCGCTGGGCGTCGGGAACCGGAACCTCAGGTCCAGCCGGGTCCTCCCGGAACGGATTCGCGTTGCGGCTGATGAGGCCGAACGAGCGGAGCACGGTAATGGCCAGCTCTCGACCGCCGTCGACGAGCTCGTACTCGGTCAGATGATCGAGCAGGACCGTCACCCCGGCCGCATGGACGAACCCCCGAGCGGGGTAGGTCGGCAGCGGCACCTCGCCGTGCCCGCCCTTGAGCGTCAGCCCACGCTCCACGACCGCGTACTGGCCCTCCGCGGCCGAGGTCTCCGCCGGTGACGGAAGTGGGACGTGCCAGCGCAGGCGGTGATCGCGCGAACGATTGTCGAATTCGATCCGTACCCGCGCGAATGGCTCGCCGGCGCGGAGCTCCAACCTGGTGGTGACCCCGGTCTCGACTGTCGCCTCGCTTCGGGCCGCGCCCGTCGCCTCGAGGCCGACCGGCCACGCGTAGCGGCGCCCAACGCTCAGCGCACCGAGCAGTGGACCCGACGCGACCGACTCGACCGAGACCGCGAGGGGGGCCTCCACCAGCCGGTCGCTGGCCGGCGGCCCGTAGTTGTAGCTGTCACCGAAGTCCCCGCCGTCGACGAGGCGCCCCACGCCGACCAGCTCGGAACCGCTTCCGCGGAGGGTGAGGGTGCCGTCGTCAGCGACGGCGACCTCGACGATCCCGTTCGACAGCGACCTGGGCGTTGCCACGACATCGTCGACGCCCCGCGGCTCGGCGAGACGTGGACACCCGGTCGCGACGTCCCGACCCGGTCTTCCTGGCTCGACGGTCGCCCAGCCGAGTGCGGGGACGGGGACGCGCACGAGCACCTGCAGCCGATCGGGCGCGAGGACGACCAGCTCCCAGGTCGCCTCAGGCGCCGCGCCGGCCGCGGCGACGACACCATCGAGCAGCTCGTCGACGTCTAGCTCCGGCGGCTCGGCGTCGTCGTCGACCGACAGGGTGACTGTAGGGATCTCGCCGTGCGGCTCGGTGTGTGCGCCGTTCAGCTGGCGACCGAACAGCTCCCGCCCGTGGCGCCGGCGCCGAAGGAGTTCCGCGATCTCGTCCCCGCGCAGGCGGAGTCGCGCAACCACGGGATCCTCGCGGGACAGCTCCTGAGTCGGCAGGGGCCGACGATTCGAGTGGAGCACCACACCGTCGGGCGGGACCGGCACATCCAGGGTGGCGAGATCGAGGCGCTCGCTCGGCGACGGGTTCACGATGGCCCAGCTTCCGACCTCGACGCCCGCCACGATCCGATGTCCCGTGGCTGCCACGATCCCCTGCGCGATCTGCTCGGCCTCGGCGAACCGGGTGAGCACCTGGGCCACGACGGCATCGTGGGAGCACCCGCAGATCGAGTCGTGCGCCGAGTTGTCGACGACCCGCCGCCAGGCCAGGTCGAGCAGGCGCTCTGGCCACGCTCCTCCGTGCAGGGCGACCAGCGGCTCCGCGTATCGTTCGAGCAGGCGCTCTGCCCGGGCGCAGGCCGCCTTGAGGTCGATCCGTGCCGAGGCCACCCCCATCAACATGTTCGCCCGAGCGCCGGAGCGCAGCTCACCGGTCCAGCGAAGCGGCGGCCGATCGTCAGTCTCGGTCCGTTCGACATAGTCGGCCAGGGTCTCCAAGCGCACGTCGATGGTGTCGTCGCCCCGGTTGACTTCATCGACCATGTCGGCGAGGCGCGGCGATGGGACTGCGTGATCGGTCCCATACATGGCGAGCACGGATCGGTCGCCGTAGAACGGGGCATTGGCGGCGCGATAGGCCGCAAGCTTGGGCCCGAATCGGTTGGGGACGTCAAACAGATAGGCGCCACTGCCGTACCCGCCGACGAGGTACTCGGCCTCGACCTCGGACCCGTCCGGGGAACTCCAGCGGAACGTGTTGCGGTCGATTGCCTTGGGCACCCCCCGCCACACGACCGCCCGGCTGATCCCGGCTCGTTTGAGGATCTGGGGCATCTGCGCGATGTGCCCGAACATGTCGGGTAGGTATCCGACCGCCATCGCGCCGCCGAGCTCCTCGGCACGCCTCCAGCCGAATTGGAGGTTGCGCACGATCGTCTCGCCCGAGACGAGGAACTCGTCCATCAGGATCTGCCACGGCCCGATCGCCAGACGTCGTTCGGCGATCAGCCGCCGGATGAGCGGCTCCGCATCGGGTCGGACCTCGAGATAGTCGTCGATCGTGGCCGCCTGACCGTCCAGAGTGAAATGGAGCCGTGGATCACGCTCCATCCGCTCGAGCAGCTGGTCCACCAGCTCGACCAGGCGCATCCGGAAGATCTGGAACGGCTCGTACCACTCGCGGTCCCAGTGGGTGTGGGGCACGAGATGGACGACCGCCCGCTCGGTCAAGCCGCCGCCTCGCCGTCGATCGGCAGGCCGAGCTGGGCGGCCCGGCGCGCCATGATCCTCTGTCAGGTGACGATGTTTGCGCGGCCCTCGACGAGGCCGGCCCTGGGCGGGCGCCCAGGGCGGTCCGGAAGACTCAAGCTGATTCCGGCGCGGGACACTAGCCATGGGCAAGTACCTCTATCGGCTCCGTTACACGCCGGTGGGTCTCGAAGGAACGATCAAGGAGGGGTTCGCGGCCCGCGAGGCGTTCTTCCGCGAGCGGGTGGCGAGCTTGGGCGGGATGACGGAGGCCGCGTACTGGGCGTATGGCGATGACGCCGTCGCTAGTCTGACAGGGCGGCGGCCCGTCCCGGCCCCCACGCTTTGGCATGCGTTAGGCTCTTGGCGGCGCGGCGCTCAGGCGCGAGCGTTCGTCCGGAGCGACACTAACCCGCGTTACTGACGCGTATTGCTAACGCGGATGACGGGATTCGTCAAGGCGCTTCCCGGATTCGGTTACATGCTCGATCGTGGCGTTCCGCGCGTCTGGCAGCGCCGTTGAAAAGGGGAGCGCGTCGATGACGATCAACCTGCCGGCGCCCCATGCGGCATGGCCTGATCCGTCGACCGATTGGTGGCGAACCGGCGTCATCTACCAGGTCTACCCGCGCAGCTTCGCCGACTCGAACGGCGACGGCGACGGAGACCTGGCCGGCATCGTCGACCACCTCGATCACGTCGGCCCGGACGGACTCGGCGTGGACGCCATCTGGCTGTCGCCGATCTATCGCTCGCCCTGGCGTGACGGCGGCTATGACGTCAGCGACCACGCATCGGTGGACCCGCGATTCGGCAGCGATGCCGACTTCGACCGGCTCGTCGCGGCGGCGCATGAGCGCGGCATCCGTGTGGTGCTCGACCTCGTCCTCAACCACACGTCGGACGAGCACCTGTGGTTCAAGGTGTCGCGTGCCTCACGCACCGGACCGTATGCGGACTTCTATCTCTGGCGCGACGCGGCCGGCGTCGACGCCCGCGGCCGGCCTCGGCCGCCGAACAACTGGCGCTCGTTCTTCAGCGGTCCCGGCTGGGAGTGGGATGCGGCCCGCGGGCAGTTCTACTTCCACACCTTCCTCGTCGAGCAGCCCGAGCTGAACTGGCGCGCCTCCGAGCTGGAGCGGGCCCAGTTCGACATGGTTCGCAGCTGGCTTGAGCGTGGTGTCGACGGCTTCCGCCTCGACGTCTTCAACGTCTTCCTCAAGGACCCCGCGCTGCGCTCGAACCCGTGGCGTGCAGGTCGCTCGGCGTGGGACCGTCAGCGCCATGTCCACGATCGCGACCAGCCCGACCTGCCGGCCCTCCTGGGTCGGTTCCGTGCAATGCTCGACGACTGGCCGGGCCGGATGTCGGTCGGTGAGCTCTTCGACGGGCCGGTCGAGCGGTCCGCCGAGCTGACGAGCGAGCCGCACCTCGTCTTCGATTGGGAACTGCTCGAGCAACCGTGGTCAGCCGCGCAGATCGGTTCGGCGATCGATCGCCGCGAAGCCGCGTTCGGACCAGAGCGCTGGCCGACGCTCGTCCTCTCGAACCACGATCGGCCGCGTCATGCCTCGCGACTTGCCGGTTCCGCCGGCATCGACAACAGCGATGCTGTTGCAAAGGCGGCGGCCGTGCTGCTCCTCACCCTGCGCGGGACGCCGTTCCTGTACTACGGCGAGGAGATCGGGGGGCGGGACGTCGACGTGCCGGCAGCGGAGAGCGTCGACCCACCCGCCAGCGTCGGCGATCCGCAGTTTCGATGGTGGGATCGCTCGAGGTGCCGAACGCCGATGCCCTGGACCGGCGAGCCCGGTGCCGGCTTCAGTGACGGGCCGCCGTGGCTCCGCCTCGCGCCTGACGTGGCGACCCGGAACGTCGCCGCGCAGCTCATGGATCCCGGCTCGGTCATGCACTGCTACCGCCGCCTGCTGGCGGCGCGTCGCGCCTCGCCGGCACTCCACGGCGGGACATTCGAGCGCCTCGCGACGTCCGACACCGACGTGCTCGCGTGGCGCCGACGATCTGCCGACGAGGAAGCGGTCGTCGTGCTCAACATGGCGAATTTCGAAACAGAGGTCAGCGTCCCCTCAACGGGTCGGCGCGCCGCGCGGGCCCTTGTCGGCACCCACCTCGACCCGCCGGACGTCTACGCCAATGCGGGCCGGCTGCGGCTGCGGCCATTGGAAGGCGCGATCGGCATCGGCAGCGTGGGCTAGGATACGGAGCCACCGACCACCGTCCGGGAGACCTTCGTGCCGCTCGATTTCCTGAAGCGCCGGGGCGGCGAGCCGAGCCCGTCGCAGCCCACGCCGCAAGCCTCCGTGACCTCGGTCATCCTGCCTGAGGAAGCCGTTGCCCAGGAGCATCAGCTCCGGCTGTCGTTCTCGGGCAAGAGCAGCGAAGGCGTGCGGATGAACAGCGGCCCGGCCGCGATGGCCGAGCTGCCGGGCATGCTCGACGGCCTCGGCAAGGCCGACGTCGAGATTATCGAGCCGCTGCCGCTCGAGTACAGCCAGGCGACGCCGACGATCGTCCGGCCGTCGGAGGCGA
>Ga0184633_10000912_pt1 | contig 11736 bp, 5 predicted proteins | sample PLM31_170_b1_FD_133156 | JGI IMG/M metagenome (GOLD analysis project Ga0184633, IMG submission 133156) | Groundwater sediment microbial communities from an aquifer in East River, Colorado, USA - PLM3-1_170_b1 | ecosystem: Environmental > Terrestrial > Soil > Riparian zone | place: USA: East...
AACAAAGACTGCATTAATATCTTTTCCATAAATTATTTCAAGAGTTCCAAGTACATCCCAGGGGAGTTTATGGTCAAGCGCTAAGTTGGTTGTCCAAACCTGAGGCCATTTGAAATCAGGATCCATTGCATTGAGATCAAATGATTGAGCTAAAGTTGAATTATCCTGTGTTGGTATTTGCGGACCTGTTGGGTAAAGATTTGGATTTGCACCCGGATTAGAAATTACATTTCCTATCCATACAAAAGGAATACGCCCTGTAAAAATTCCTGTACCCCCTCTTAGCTGTGTAGAACGATCTTCTGTGAGCGCAAGATTAAATCCAACTCTTGGTGAAAAAAGTGGTGTAGCACCAGGAAGTTTACTTTGATCGACAGTTTCAGGATTGTCGTTTTCATTTAAAGCTGTTAATCCTCTTGAAAATGGATTATCAACAGGTTCAGTTATATAAATTGGTATATCAACACGTAAACCGAATGTTACATTGAACATTTCTGAAACCAGGAATTCATCCTGGGCATAGAATGCAAGCTGACCTACATCAATAAATTCACCCTTAAAAGGTCCGGTTCCTATCATAGCGTTAAAATCAATAAAGTTCGGGTCACCCGGAGTGGTTTTTGTAAAGAATTCATCAAGAGAAGAAAATGTAGTTCCAATACTTGTTGGCGGGGCAGGAAGGAAGAAAACTCCATGCCTGAAAATATTGAACGAGTTGAAGAAAGAGAATTTTTCAAAAGTTCCGCCAACTGTAATTACATGTTTGCCAATGAAATAACTGAAGTTATTTGTGAACTGCCAGACGTCCTGATCTAATATATTTTGTATGGAGAAAGGTTCGTGACCAACAGTTGTATAGGTTACTCCGTTTTCAGCAATTTCGATAGTCGGGAAAGGTGAGCTGAAAGGATCTCTGAAATCTCTGAACCGGTTGTAGCTAACGAATAACCTGTTTGCAAAATCTGTATAATTGCTGTTTATCTCCGTTGCAAAAGAATTTAATTTATTATTTATCTGATAACCTGAATTTTTAAAAGGGAGACTATTTTCATTAGGTCCACGCCCGGTACCGCCTGCACTTAATACAAACGGGTGAGGAGGAAGATCGCGGTTTGCATTTAAAAAATTATAACGAAATGAAAAACGATTATTATCATTAACATTCCAGTCTAACTTAACAATAAATTTTTCATTATTTGTTTCATGAATAAATCCCTGGTAAGGTCCGGGATCGTAACCGTAAACATCAATCATCCTGTTTCTGATCGAATCCATTATTGCCGCCCGGACTCTTGAAATCCCGAATTCTGAGAGACCGGTGGTGCTCGCGACAAAATTAGTTCCCGGATCATCTCTGCGTTCAATTTCACCATTTATAAAAAGAAACAACTTATTTTTTATTAAAGGACCGCTTACTGCAAACCCTGATTGATTAAATGAAAGATCCGGATTAGCAATTACCTCATTACCGCTTACTTCATTACCGATAAAGCTTTCATTCCGTATAAAAGAATATAGAGTGACTCTGTAATTATTTGTTCCGCTTTTTGTAACCGTGTTAATACCAGCACCGGTGAAACCACCCTCGCGAACATCATAAGGGGCAATTGATACTTTAATCTGTTCAACTGCATCGAAAGGAACAGGTTCTGAATTAGTTTGGCCGCCAGGTGCAGGGTCATCGAGACCAAAAGGATTATTGAAATAAGAACCATCGACAGATATATTATTATACAGCCAGTTTTTCCCACCAAAGCTGTAATTGCCATCGCTTCGCGGATCAAGTCTTATTAGATCTCGTGTACTTCTTTTAACAGATGGAAGTGTCATAACCTGCATTGGGTCTATAAAAGTTACTGCACCTGTTCTTGAGCTGTTTAATACTTCATCTTCTTCTGACGTAACAACCACTTCTCCAAGTTGCAGAGATTCACTACTTAAAACAAAATCAAGTCTTACATTTTGTCCTAGATTTAGGAAAACACCTTCCTGCTTTTGTGTAATATAACCTACAAAAGAAACAGTAATGGTATAAGGCCCTCCTATCTTCATATTGGGAATATTAAATAAACCATTTTCTCTTGTAGAAGCTCCATACTGAGTTCCACTAGACACATGAACAGCAATGACATTTGCATTGGGAAGGTATTCTCCTTCTGTGTTGCTTACATAACCGCTTATAGACGCTGTTGTAACACCTTGTGAATATATTGGAAAAATAAAAATGAAAGTGAAAAAGAAGAAAAAGTATATAAATAACTTTAGCATGAACCCTCCCGTTTTTTTTGATTTATAGTTAGCTTAATGCATTTCGGATTAATGGAACAGATTATTTTTTCTAAAAAATAGGAATGCTGAGCCGCAGCAGGATATAAAACTCATAAAATCTTCAAAATGAATTTAAAGTAACTTAAGCGGAAAGAAAATTAGAAGCAATAAGAATTTCCTGAATTGATAGTATATCAATCCTCTTTAAAAAAAATAAACCTTATTGCAATTAAAAAACTAACTACTGAAGAAAATAAAAAAGGGACAAAAGACCCAAATTTATCCCACAGCAAGCCGGCTAAAAAAGAACCCGACATAATTGCAAGGCTGGTAGTCATAGTTAAAATTCCGATTGCTGTACCGCGATATTCATCGGGAATTAAATCTGATACCCAGGCTTTTGCTATCCCTTCTGTTGATGCAGCATAAATTCCATACAAAGCGAACATTATAAAAGTCACTATAAAATTTTCACTTACTGCAAATCCAAAGTAAACGATTGAATAGATTATTAGACCTATTATGTAAATGTTCTTCTTTCCAAACCTGTCTGAAAATTTTCCTATAGGGTAAGAGGTAAAAGCATAAACAAGATTGTAAAAAACATAACCGATTATTGCGAGTGAAGCTGAATCAGTTATTTGCTGTGATTTTAAAATCAGGAAAACATCGCTGCTGTTTACAAGTGCAAACAATGTTAAAAGAATGATAAGCTGTTTAAAAGTTTTCGGGGCTTCTTTAAAGAATTGAAGAAGTTTCTTTTCTTCTCGTTTTGTTTTTACAATTACATTATCCTTTATTGTTAATGTAAAAGCAACAGCAATGATTGAAGGAATAAATGCAATCAAAAAAATTAATTGGTAATCATCTGAATAAATATTTAACAAAAGAAGAGCAATCAAAGGACCTATTGCTGCCCCAAGAGTATCCATTCCCCTGTGAAAACCAAATAGAGCACCGGTATTTTTCTCAGAATAACTTGCAATCAAAGCATCTCTCGGTGCTGTTCTTATTCCTTTACCAATTCTGTCTGTTGCTCTTGCTGCTGCAACAACTGGTATGGAAGGGAAAAGTCCCGGCAGAGGTTTAGAAACTGCCGAAAGAGCATATCCTATTACAACAAAGATTGACCGCTTTCTGAGTTTGTCTGAGAGATTTCCTGCATAACCTTTTAGCATGCCTGAAATAAATTCCGCAATACCTTCAATCAATCCAACTACAGCCATGGATGACCCTAAAACCACAGTTAAGAAAATAGGTGTTACCGGATAGAGCATTTCACTTGCCATATCCGTAAAGAAGCTTACAAATCCGAGAAGTACGACCTGCCGTGGAATCCTTTTGATCTGCATAAACAAATTCATTAATGATATTGAAAATAATTCTATTATTTAATACTTGCATAATTGCATAGAGCAAAGTGCATAGGAATAGTGGAATGATGGAGTAGTGGAATGTTGGAGTGGTGGAATGATATTGAATTTTAAATTTTCTTTACTCCATTATTCCAATACTCCATTATTCCAAACATTTTGTTTGCAAGCAATACTCTATGCACTCTGTTCTTTGCCAGTATACTTTGCCCAATGCACTTTTGTTTACTAATTTTGAATTGATTTATAAATAAAATATTTAATGGATCTCTTATGCGTAAGAAAATTATCGCAGGTAACTGGAAAATGAATAATGATTTATCTGAATCTCAAAATCTAATAACAAGATTAACAAGCGGTTTATCCAATCTAAAAATCAATTGCGATGTTATTATATGTCCTCCTTATACTTCGCTAAGTGAAGCAAATACGCTTATTAAAAACACTGCTATTAAGCTTGGTGCACAGAATGTTTATTATGAAGATAACGGTGCTTACACTGGTGAAATTTCCCCTTTAATGCTTAAAAGTGTTGGATGTGAATATGTAATAATTGGTCATTCCGAGCGGAGGACAATCTTTAAAGAATCAAACGAAATGATAAACAAAAAAATTAAGAAATCTCTTGAGCATGGACTGAAGGTAATTTTCTGTATTGGTGAAACTCTTGAAGAACGTGAAAAGAATATCACAAATGATGTTATTAGAAAACAGGTGATGGAAGGATTACAGGATATTTCTGAAAAAGATATTTCTAATATGATTATTGCTTATGAACCTGTTTGGGCAATCGGCACAGGAAGAAATGCAACACCTCAGCAAGCACAGGATGTTCATCTTTTTATAAGAAAGTTAATTGAAGATAAATATTCTATGAGCTCAGCGGATAATCTTACAATTCAATATGGCGGAAGTGTAAAGCCCGATAACGCAAAAGATCTTCTTTCACAACCAGATATTGATGGTGCATTGGTTGGAGGGGCCTGCTTAAAAGCTGAATCTTTCATTGAGATTATTAAAGCCGCTTAATTTATTTTGACTTTAATAGCTTAACAAGGATACATCAATCAAAATATCAGGGGAACCGGGCTGTTTCATTGCATTCCCCTCATTCCGTTAGTATATTTGTGGGCTTAATTTATTATAAATAGGATTTTCGCACCGGATGGGATTTCCCAAAATAGTCTATTCTTTAATATTATTTTTCCTCATTTCCTTCCCAAAAATCTCTTTCTCTCAGATTATTTTTAAAGAGTTACCTGGTTACCAGCTTAATTTATCCGATTCTTCTTTTTTTAGCCTGAGTGAAACAAGAAGTATAATTCCTCTTAACGGAAAATGGACTGTATATTCTGCAGAAGATGAAGAACCAAAGAAAGCTTCTGTTAATGTACCTTCTGTCTTTAAGGGTAATGCAGAATTAATTTTTGAAAAAACTTTCAAGCTCACACAAGAGCAGGTAAGAGAAAAAAAGATAAAGCTTTACTTTTTAGGGTTAAATTACCTTGCTGATATTATTGTAAATGGTATTGTAATCTACAGGCACAGAGGGGGCGAATATCCTTTTAATGTCGAATTGCCAGGAGATATTTTACACACAGAAAAAAATAATTTGATTTCTGTAAAACTTTCATATAAACCTGACTCTGAAAATACTATTCCGCTTAAGCAGAGATTTCTTTTCCCCGGCAGTTATGGAGGGATAATAAGAGATGTTTATCTTTATCTTGAACCGAATATTTCAATAGCTGATTTTAATTTATCCTTCAGCAGAGATTCTAAGACAAATAAATTTCAATTGAACTTAAGTGAAAGAATTGAAAATAAAGAGTTCGGAAAAATACCTGATACTCTTAATGTTAAAAATGAATTTAATGTTTCTGTTAATGTTTACAATCCTGACCAGACTCCTGCAGTAAAAAATATTGAAACTAAATTTCAGTTAAAGATGAATGAGAATAAACAGCTTCAACACTCATTTGAAATTTCAAACCCTTTTTACTGGTCACCGAAATTCCCTCAGTTTTATTTTCTTGAAATTTCTTTATCACTAAATGGAGAATTAATAGATAAAGTAAAGAAAGAATTTCCTGTTTACTTCTTATCATCTTCTTTTGATGAACTTGAACTTAACGGGCAGCCTTTTTCATTTAATGGCGTTACTTATATTCCATCATTCAATGAGTCTGGTAATCTTGCTTCATTTAGACAAATGGAAGATGACATAAAACTTATTGCTCAAACAGGTTTCAATAGTGTGCGTTTTGCAAAGTCAGTCCCTCATCCATATTATCTTAGGCTATGTGAAAAGTATGGTCTTTTAACTTTCTTAGAAATCCCGCTTAACTATTTACCTGCTAACTTTGCTGCAGATCCAGATTTCATTACAAGAAGTAAAAATTATCTTACTGAATTTATTAAAGGTTATTCGGAGTTCGGGAAATTTGCTGCAGTCGGTTTGGGCAGTTCTTATCTGGCTAATCTTAAAGAACACCAAATCTTAATTAATGAATTGGAAAGCGTAGTACCAAAAGAAAAAGGGCTCCTAAGTTTTGCTTCTTTTACAGGAGTTAATTTTGAAAAGATTAATAATCTTGATTTGTATGGAATTGAAATAACAGGTGATTCTTTTACAGATGACACTACTGGTCTTAGTTCATTGATTGATCAATCAGGTAAAGGGAAAATATTTATAAGTTCAGTTACTTATTTCGTTAACTCCGGAAATTCAAATGGGTATACCAATGAAAATACTTATGAAGCACAGGCAAAATATTTTGAAGACTTTCTCTCTGTATTTTCCGGTGAAAAAACTTCTGGATATTTTATCAACACAATGTTTAATTACCGCGGTGATTATTCATCTCTTATATCAGGATATAATGAAAACAATGTTTATAATATCGGATTAGTAAGTGAAGACAGGGGAACTGCTTTTTTAAGTCAGAAAGTTATTAAATCAAAATTGCAAAATACCGAGAGAGTTACAATTCCTATCGGGACAAAAAATGATAGCTCACCAATGGCATTCATTGTTGTTGGGCTTGTTCTCGCTTTAATTATCGGTGTTCTTGTAAATTCAGGAAGAAAATTCAGAGAAAATGCATCACGTGCTCTGCTTCGTCCATATAATTTTTTTGCAGATGTTAGAGACCAGAGAATAATTTCCAGTTATCATAGTACTGTACTGGCAATTTTAATGGCAGTTGTAATGGCTCTTATTTTAAGCTCCCTTCTTTATTATTTAAAAGATAATATCGTCTTTGAAAAAATATTGCTTGCTTTCGGAAGCACTTCATTAATAGGAACAGTAAGCTATCTTGCGTGGAATCCTTTTACTGCAATAGTATGGTTATCTATAGCTTTTATAGCATTAATAATTTTATTAGTAATTGTAATAAAATTTGCATCCTTATTTGTAAAGAACAGAGTTTATTTAAGCGGTATATTTTTCAGCGTTGTCTGGGCGCTTCTGCCTCTCGTTCTTCTTATTCCGGTAGGAATAATTCTCTATCGTGCTCTTAATGCTGGAGCCGCTAATACTTACGTTTATCTAGGTCTCATTCTTTTTGCTGTCTGGGTCTTCCATCGCTTAATGAAAGGAATTTATGTTATTTTTGATATCAATCCTGGTCGTGTTTATTTCTACAGCATTGTAATAGTTTTAGTATTATTAAGTGCTGTTGTTTTATACTATGAAATAAAAAATTCCTTTATTGATTACCTACTGCTGACATTTAAACAATATAATATTAGTGATTTGCTATAATGTATTTATCAAAGCTTGAATTATTCGGTTTCAAATCCTTTGCACAAAAAACAAATGTTCTTTTCAATGAGGGTGTAACTTCGATTGTTGGTCCCAATGGCTGCGGTAAAACCAATATTGTTGATGCTATAAGATGGTGTCTCGGTGAGCAGAGAAGCTCTGCCTTAAGAAGCGATAAGATGGAGAATGTTATCTTCAATGGGACTGCCAATAAAAAACCGATGGGTATGTCGGAAGTTTCTCTTACAATTCAGAATACCAAAGGAATTCTTCCAACAGACTATTCTGAAGTTACTATTACAAGAAGAATTTTCAGATCGGGCGAGAGTGAATACCTGCTTAATAAAAATATCTGCAGGCTGAAAGATATTACAAATCTTTTTATGGATACCGGCATCGGTGCAAATGCTTATTCTGTTATTGAGCTGAAGATGGTTGAAACGATTCTCAGCAATAAGGCGGATGAACGCAGAGTAATGTTTGAAGAGGCTGCAGGCGTTAATAAGTATAAGCTGAGAAGAAGGCTTGCTTTAAGAAAGATTGAAGAGGTAAAAGGAGACCTTACAAGAGTTAATGATATTGTTACGGAAGTTGAGAAGAAAGTAAATTCACTTGAACGCCAGGCAAAAAGAGCAGATAAGTATAATAAGCTTTCTCTTACTTTAAGAGAAAAAGAACTTGATCTTGCTGAACGTGAATTAGCTTTATTTAACAGGGAGAAAGCTGATAATAAAATTAAGAAGGAAGAAAATTTCAAAATCAAAATAAATCTTGAATCACAGCTTTCCGAACTTGAAGATAAAATTAAAGATGTTAAACAGCTTCTCTCTGATGCTGAAGCCAAACTGAAGATAAAGAGAGATGAAGTTACTTCACAGAGAGATAAGATTTACAACCAGCAGAAAAAGATTTCTGTTGAAATGGAAAAGAAAAGATCACTTGAAGAAAATATTACAAGATACAAACAGGAACTTGAAGAACTAAAAATACAGCTTGAAGAATCTGAAAAAATTATAAATGAAGGTTCTCTTTCAATACATGAGTTTGAAAAAAATATTAATTCCAAAACATCTGATAAGCTTACTTTAGAAAAAGAGATAACACATTCTAAATCAAGCCTTGAAGAAAAGAGAAATGAAGTTAAAACTGAAAACCAGCTTCTCGTTGAACAGGTTAAAGAAATAACCAATAAAGAAAATGAGCTTTCAAATCTTCAGAAGCAGATTGAAGTAAGAAATGCTGCTATCACCAAAGCAAATGAAAAGATACAATCTTATACAAATAATATTGCCAAGACTGTCGGTTTTATTTCAGAATTAAATGATGAAAAATCAAAAACAGAAGAAGCGCTTGTTGAAGCTGAAGCTGAATATTCAAGTAAGCAAAAAGAGAAGGAAGAGCTTGAAAGGGAACTGAATCAATTAAAAGAAAAAGAGCTTGAGATAAAAACCGTTATTAATGGTTTAAATGATAAAATAGGTTTCATCCAAACTCTAATTGATAATCTTGAAGGTGTTTCCAAAGGTGCAAAAGCTTTACTTGAGAGCAATGAATGGACAAGCAAAGATAAAACTCTTCTTGCTTATGCCGGTAATACTTCAGAAGAATTCCGGTTTGCAATTGAAGCTGCACTGAAAAGTAATCTTAATAATATTCTTATTGATTCAATTGAAGAATTGAAAAAGGGAATAAAATATCTTAAGGAAAAAAATATTGGTAAAGCAGGGTTTTATCTTACTGGCTTTAGTGAAAAAGAAAATAAAGGTTTCCTGGATGTTCTTCAGAATTTTTTCATTAAAAGAAAGAGAAAATCTCTGGCTAAAGAAAAAGGTTTTCTTGGCTGGGCAAAAGATTCTATAAATGCTGAGCAAAAATGGAAAACTTTTTTTGATAAGATTTTACTTAATACTGCTATTGTTGATTCACTCGATACCGCTTTCAGGTTAAGAGAACAATATAAAGGATTCAATTTCACCACGCTCAATGGCGATTACATTGATAACTCTGGTTTGGTTGAAGGAGGCTCTTTGCCAAAAGGAGATGATTCTCTCTTCGGCAGAAAACAATATCTCGATAAAATAAAAGCCGAACTTCCGCTTCATAAAAAAGAGCTTGAGCATCTGCTGGAAAAAATTAATAACACCGAAGAAAAAATTAGCAGCATTGATCTTAAAGTTCTTTCAGAACAGGGAAGAATGCTTGTTAATGATCTTACCAATATAGAAAAGCAGATAGCGCAGTTTGAGTTTGAAAAGAAAAGAGCAAATGATGAAATAGAAAAAACAAGAGAGGAGATAAAAGATCTTGCCGGCGAATCAAACGGGATTGACAATGACAGGATAAAATTGGAAGACTTAGTTAATTCTTTGAGAATGAGAATGAAGCAGGAGGAGAAGAAGAGAGAGTCTCTTGAAGCAGAATTTAGTTCTTTTGAAGAAGAATTTAATCATAAAGTTTCTGAGTTAAACAACTTCAGCCTTGAACTTGAAAGACTCAGTGGTGAAAAAAGAAATACAGAAAATGCAGTTCAAAGAGCAAAAGAAAGCATTGATAATATTCAAAGAACAATTGTCAGAAGAGAAACTGATATTGAAAATTCTTCCAATGAAGTTTCTTCTTTAAATGAAACTTTGAGAACAGATGAGTTAAATCTTAATGATCTTGAAGAAAAAAAGAAGCTTCTTTTAGCTGAAGAAGAAAAAATAGAAACGGAATACAGTGAAATAAAATCAAATATAAATGATATTGAAGCTGAACAAAACAGGTTAAGAAAAGAAAGAGAAAGAATCCTGGAAGAGATTCATCTGTCCGAAATGAAATTGAATGAACTCTCAATAAAGATGGAAAACCTGAAAGAGCATATTAAAGAATCTTATTCTCTTTTACTTGAACAAAAAACCTTTGATGATCTTGATACTTTTGATTTCAGACAAAGAACTGAAGAGGTAAATACGTTAAAGCAGCAGATAAAGAATCTTGGCCCGATTAACCTTCTTGCATACTCGGAGTATGAAGAAGAAAAACAGCGGTTCGATTTCTTATCTAAGCAGAGAGATGATCTTCTTGAATCGGAAAGAGATATTGTTAAAACAATTGAAGAGATAAATATAACTGCCCAGACTTTGTTTATGGATACTTTCGGAAAGATAAGAGAGAATTTCATAAATATTTTCAGAAGCTTATTTGATCCCGGCGATGAAGTTGATCTTAAACTTGAAGAATCTGCCCAGGGTGTTACAGATCCTCTTGAAGCTAAAATAGAAATTATTGCAAAGCCAAAAGGGAAAAGACCAACTTCAATTGAGCTTCTTTCCGGCGGTGAAAAAACTTTAACTGCAATTGCACTCCTGTTCGCAATCTACCTTGTTAAGCCAAGTCCTTTCTGTATCCTTGATGAAATTGATGCACCACTTGATGATGCAAACATTGACAGGTTTACAAAAATCATTAAGGACTTCAGCAAGGATACACAATTTATAGTTGTAACCCACAACAAACGAACAATGGAAGCTGCCGATATTTTATACGGTGTTACTATGCAGGAGGAAGGTGTTTCAAAACTTGTTGCGGTAAGATTTAATGAAGATTTAAGTTTTGTTTCGCAGCAAATCTAAAAAATGAAAAAAGAGTTTAAAATATTTATTGATTTTGACGGAACTATAACCACGACTGATGTTGGTGAAAATATCTTTTTAAAGTTTGGTAATGAAGAGCGAGTAAAAAGAATAATTGAAGACCTGTTGACGGAAAAAATATCATCAAAAGAATGCTGGCTTTCTCTCTGTGAATCTGTTTATCAGATAAATAAGAATGAATTAGATAGTTTTATTGATGACATAAAAATTGACCCCGGTTTTAAAGAGTTCATTGGTTTCTGTAAGAAAAATGAAATAGCTCATTTTATCCTTATTTTCCAGGTTCGGAAAACTGCAAAAGAAATCAGATAATCAACAACAGTGGTGATGAAGATTATACGGTTTTTATCGGCGACGGTAACTCTGATAAATATACTGTTCATTATTGTGATTTTATTTTTGCAAAAAACGATCTCTTAAAGTATTGTGAGAAAGAAAGAATCTCTTATTACCCTTTTGAAAACTTTAATGATATTCAAAACATAATGATGAAACTTCTTTCCAGAAAAAGATTAAAGAAAAGATACCAGGCTGAGCTTAAAAGAAGAGAAGCGTACATACAGGAATAGATTAAGTATGAACAAACCTTTATCATCTTTACTCTTCAAATACCGAAGTTACACTCCGCTACCATTTATTCTAATTATACTGGTCTATGAAAATGCAAATATTTGGAGCCTGATAATTGGAT
>Ga0184633_10000913_pt1 | contig 11733 bp, 10 predicted proteins | sample PLM31_170_b1_FD_133156 | JGI IMG/M metagenome (GOLD analysis project Ga0184633, IMG submission 133156) | Groundwater sediment microbial communities from an aquifer in East River, Colorado, USA - PLM3-1_170_b1 | ecosystem: Environmental > Terrestrial > Soil > Riparian zone | place: USA: East...
ACGCCCGCGTCCCCATCTGGGTCGGCAGGTCGGCGGTATCGATGATGTCCTTGACGCCGATCGGCACCCCGTGGAGGGCGCCGAGCTCCGGCGTCGTTGCGTGGCGGCGGTCGCACTCGCCGGCGAGCGCGGCCGCGCGGGCTTCGTCGAGCGCCGCCCAGGCGTGGACGGCCGGGTCCCGCTCGCGGATGCGGGCGAGGAAGTGCTCGGTGCAGGCGCGGGAGGTCATCGCGCCGCCGACGAGCGCGCGGGCCGCTTCGATCAGGCGCAGCGACATCCCGGCTCAGGTCCTCCGCCGCGACCACGCGTCGGCGTTCAGCAGGTGCGCCGGCCGCTCCCCCGCGAGCGCCGCGATCAGGTTCGCGGCCGCGGTCATCCCCATCGCGAGGCGCGTCGCGCGCGAGGCGCTGCCGATGTGCGGCGTGAGGGCGACGTTGTCGACCTCGAGGAAGCCCGGGTGGAGCGCGGGCTCCCCTTCGAACACGTCGAGGCCGGCGCCGGCGATGCGCCGCGCCTTCAGGGCCGCGACGAGCGCCGCGTCATCAACGATGCCGCCGCGCGCGATGTTGACGAGGATCGCGGTCGGTCTCATGAGCCCGAGCTCCCTTTCCCCGATCAGATGATGCACCTCGCGCGTGTACGGCAGCGCGAGGCACACGAAGTCGGCTTGTCGCAGCAGATCGTGCAAGTCGACTCGCCGCGCCCCGAGCTCGGCTTCGATCTCGGGCGGCACGCGGCTGCGATTGTTGTAGAGGATCGTCATCTCGAAGCCGCGCCCGCGCCGCGCGATCGCCTGGCCGATCCGCCCCATGCCGACGATCCCGAGCGTCGCGTGGTGGACGTCCTGGCCGAGGAACTGGTCGTTCTTCCACCCCCGCCACTGGCCGGCCCGCAGCCAGCGCTCCGACTCGGTGACGCGGCGCGCAGCGGCCATCAGCAGCGCGAACGCGAGATCGGCGGTGGTCTCGTTCAGCACCTCGGGCGTGTTCGTCGCGATGACGCCGCGCGCGGTGCACGCGGCGAGGTCGATGTTGTTGTACCCGACCGCGAGGTTGCACACCGCCTTCAGCTTCGGGCAGGCGTCGAGGAGCGCGCCGTCGATGCGGTCGAAGCCGGTGATGAACGCGCCGTCCTTGTCGGCGAGTCGCGCCCGGAGCGCCTCCGGCGAGAGCGGGACGTCGGCCTGGTTGTCCTCGACCTCGAAGCGCGCGCGCAGGTGCTCTAGGACCTCGGGGAAGTTCTCGCGGGTGACGAGGATGCGGGGTTTCATGGGCGCGGCGGAATTCTGCGCCAAACACCGTCACGGCGCGCGGGCCACGGCGACGCCGCGCGCGTGCGTCTCGCGCACGAACAACGCCGCGGCGAGGCCGAACAGCGAGAAACCGAGGATCACCCACAGCCCGCGCTGCCATGCTTCGGTGCTGTGCACGCCAGGTGCCGCAGCGGACCGGTGCCAGTCCAGCACCCAGCCCACCAGGGGTTGGATCAGCGCCGGACCGAGGAAGCAGCCGGTGTTCACGAGCGCAGTCGCCATCCCCGAGTGCTGGGGAAGGTTCACCTCCTTCGCGCAGGCCCAGCTGACCGTGAGGCCGGCCGCCCCGAGCCCAATCGCGATGCACAGCAGCGTGCCGGCAGCCGACGGCAGGCGCATCCCCGCGAGCAGCGGCAGCCAGCACAGCGCGAGCAGCGCCGCGCCGGCGACGAACACCGGCCGGCGGCGCCGCAGCCGGTCGGAGACGGCTCCCCACAGGAAACCGCCGCACGCGAAGCTCGCGAGCATCAGGGTCGCGTGATTCGCGGCTTCGACCCGGGTCATGCCGTGGACCGCCACGAAATAGGGCACAGCCCACAGCCCGGCGAAGCCGAGGAACGCACCGCCCATCCCGAGGTTCGCCCAGAAGCCCGGCCAGCTCGCGCGGTTGCGGAGCACGGCCCACAGTCCCTTGCGCCAGTCGCCCGAGGCGAGCCGGACCGCGCCGCGCCCCGCGGGCGCGTCGCGCACGACGAGCAACGCGCCGACCGCCACCGCGACTGAGAGCGCCGCGAGGATGAGCATCACCGTGCGCCACGGCAGCGCCTGCAGGACCCACGCAAACGGCCCGCCCGCGGCCGCCGACGAGAGATTTCCGAGCAGCACGACGGTGCCGGTGAGCGTCGCGAAGCGGCGTTCCTCGAACCACGTCGCGATCAGCTTGAGCGCAGCGACGAACGCGACGGCGGTGCCCAAGCCAACCAGCATGCGTCCGAGCGCGGCCCAGCCGAATGCGGGGGCGAGACCAAACAGCGCCGCGCCGGCCGCAGCGATTAGGCCGCCGCCGAAGAGCAGCTGCCGCGGCCCGAGCGTGTCGGCGAGGATGCCGCACGGGAGCTGCATCGCCGTGTAGACCCAGAAGTAGGTCGCGGCGAGCACCCCGAGCCCCGCGGCGCTGGTGGCGAACGCCTGGACGAGGTCGGGCGCCAGCGCGGCGGGGGCGACGCGGTGGAAAAGCCCGAGCATGTACGCGAGGATCGCCAGCCCGAGCATCAGCCAGCGCCGCGACGAAGCTGCCTCGGACGCGGAGATCATGCCGGACCATACCGAACCTGCGTCCGGCCCGTCCAGTCCGGGGGCGACGCGAGTCTCGCTAGAATGCGCCCAAGAAGGCAAATCCAGTGAACCGATGAAATCCTGGTGGATCCGCGGCGCGGGCGGGAAGCTCGTTCTCGACCTGCGCGACGCGCCGGCCCCGGAGCCGAAGGCGGGCGAGCTCGCGGTGCGCGTGCGCGCGGCGTCGCTCAATCGCGGCGAGTTCATCGCCTCGCTCGGGTTGCACGCCGCCGCCGCCGAGGCGAAGCCGGCGGGACAGGAATGCTCGGGCGAGGTGCTCAAGATCGGGGACGGCGTCACGGGCTTCGCGCCCGGCGATCGCGTGATGGGCCGCGCGCGCGGCGCGTTCGCCGAGCTTGCGATCATGGATGCGCGCGAAGCCATAACGGTCCCAGTCCGCCTGTCGTGGGAGGAGGCGGCGAGCGTGCCGCTCGTGTTCCTCGTGAGCTACGACATGCTGTACCCGGGCGGGAGCCTGAAGCCGGGTGAGTGGCTGCTCGTCACCGGCGTCTCGTCCGGCGTCGGCGTCGCGTCCCTGCAGACCGCGAAGGTCATCGGCGCGAGCGTCATCGGCACGTCGGGCTCGGCGGCGAAGCTCGACCGGTTGAAGCCACTCGGGCTCGACGTGGGCGTTCAGGGGCGCGGGGGCGGGTTCCTCGAGGCGGCGCTGAAGGCGACCGGCGGCAAGGGGGTCGACCTCGTGGTCAACAACGTCGGCGGCACGGTGTTCGCGGACTGCGTCCGGGCGCTCGCGTACCAGGGCCGGCTCGCGACCGTGGGCTACCTCGACCGGACGATGACGAGCGAGATCGACCTCGATGCGCTCCACTCGAAGCGCCTGCGGCTCTTCGGCGTGTCGAACAAGCTCCGCACCGCGGCCCAGCGCGCCGAGACCGTGCGTGGCTTCGTGCGCGACGTGCTGCCCGCGCTCGCCGACGGCCGCATCCGGCCGCTCGTCGACAAGGTGTTCGCGTTCGCCGAGCTGCCCGCAGCGCAGGCCTACATGGAGTCCGACGCGCAGGTCGGGAAGATCGTGGTGGCGATGGGCCGCAGCTGAGTCAACCCCCGAGCTTCAGGCGGGGCACGGCAACGGCGCGCGTCAGTCCTTCTCTTTCAGCGACTGCCACAGGTCGACCAGCATCATCCCGATGCCGATGAGAATCACGATCGCGAGCTGCGGATCCTTCATCTTGAGGATGTACGGAACCAGGAAGCCGGCCAGCAGCACGATCGCGACGATTGCGGCGAAGATCTTGACGCCCATGGCTTGTCCTCCGATATCCGTCCCTCAGCCGCTCGCGACCTGAGCCGCGAGCCAGCGCGCGGTGCGCAGGAGCCGCGCATCGCCGTTTCGCGGGCCGACCAGCTGCGTGCCGAGCGGCAGGCCGTTCGCGCCCTGCATCAGCGGCAGGTTGAGCGCCGGCGTGCCGCACAGCGTCCACAGCGTGCAGAAAGCGGGGTCGCCCGTCGCGCCGAGGCCCTTCGGCGCCGTCCCCGGCGCCGCGGGCGTCAGGATCGCGTCGAAGCGCGAGAACAGCTCCCCGAACCCCTCGTTGAGCAGCGGGACACGCGCGAGCGCTTGCTGGTACTCGAGCGCGCTCACCTCCCGCCCGCGGGCGAGCTGCGCACGCAGGCGCTCGGAGAGCCGGTCCCGCCCCCGCTCCCACTCGGCTTCGAGGCTCGCCGCCATCTCGGCCGCCATGATCGTGCCGTGCCAGTCCCAGGCCGCGCGCGCCGACTCCGGCAACTCGACCTCCGCGACCCGGTCGCCGAGCGCCGCCGTGAGCTCCTCGAACGCTTCCCGGGTGTCCGCTTCGGCCCGGTCCCAGATCGGCGTCTTGACGAGCGCGATCCGCGGCGGAAGCGGCGGCTCTTCCGCCGCGACCGCGCCGAACGGGATGCGCGCCCGCGGCCGCGTGTCCGGATCCCGCTCGTCGTGGCCGACCAAGCTCTCGCAGACGAGCGCAACGTCCTCGATCGTGCGCGCGAACACCCCGACGTGATCGAGCGCGCGGGACAGCCTGAGGATGCCATGACGCGGGATCAGGCCGTGCGTGGGCTTGAAGCCGTAGACGCCGCAGAACGCCGCCGGCCGGATGACCGAGCCGTTCGTCTGGCTGCCGAGCGCGAGCGGCACCATCCCGGCGGCGACCGCGGCCGCCGACCCGCTCGACGACCCGCCCGGCGTGTGCTCCGGGTTGTGCGGGTTGCGCGTCTTGCCGGGCGAGAAGTACGCGCACTCGGTGGTCACCGTCTTCCCCATGATCACCGCGCCCGCGGCGCGGAGCCAGGCGACGACGGCGGCGTCCGCGGGGGGCGTGCGCCCGGCGTGCAGCACCGTGCCATCCTCGGTCGGCATATCCACCGTGTCGATGATGTCCTTGATGCCGACCGGGATGCCGTGCAGCGGGCCGGTCGGATGCCCCTCCTGTCGGTCCCGGTCGCGGGCGCGCGCCTGCCCGAGCGCGTGCTCGGGATCGAGGAACTGCCACGCCTGGACCTTCTCCTCGACCTCGCGCACGCGCGCGAGGCAGGCCTCGACCAGCTGCTCGGAGCTGATCGCGCCGTCCCGGATTGCCCGCGCCGCGTCGCCCGCGGACAGCCAGTTGAGCTGCGAGGCGTCCATCCCGGTCAGTTCCCGTAGATCGCGCGCGGCAGCCAGAGCGCGATGTCCGGCGCCACGTATACGACCAGCATCGAGAAGAGCACGATGAACAGGAACGGCAGGCAGCCCCAGAAGATCTGCGTGAGCAGCACGTGCGGCGGCGCGATGCCCTTCAGATAATAGGCGGCCATCGCCATCGGCGGCGACAGGAACGCCGTCTGCAGGTTCAGCGCCACGAGGATCCCGAACAGCAGCGGATCGACGTTGAAGTGCGCGAGCAGCGGCAGGAAGATCGGCACGAAGATGATGATGATCTCGGTCCACTCGAGCGGCCAGCCGAGCAGGAAGATGATGACCTGCGAGATCAGCAGGAACGTGACTGGGTTGAGATCGAGGTGGAGCACGAACTCCTTGATGATCCCCTCGCCGCCGAGGTAGCTGAACACCCCGGCGAAGGTCGCCGACCCCACGAACAGGAAGCAGACCATCGCCGAGGTCCGCGCCGTGAGGTAGACCGCTTCCCTGAGCCGGCCCCAGGTGAGGGCCCGATAGGCCGCCGCAAGCAGCGTCGCCCCGAGCGCGCCGACCGCCGCGGCCTCGGTCGGCGTCGCCAGGCCGAACATGATCGCCCCCAGCACGCACAGGATCATGACTGCCAGCGGCACGAACGACGTCAGGAGCATCAGCACGACCTCCGTCGCGGGGCGGTCGCTCTGCTCCTTCGGCAGCGACGGGGCGAGGTGCGGCTTGAAGATCGCGAGCACGATGACGAACACGACGTACATCCCCGCGAGCAGGAAGCCGGGGAAAAGCGCCGCCGCGTAGAGCTGCACCACCGACAGCCCGGCCATCGCGCCGTACACGATCAGCAGGATCGACGGCGGGATCATGATGCCGAGGCAGCCGCCCGCGCACACCGCGCCTGCGGCGAGCCGGGTGTCGTAGCCCGCCTTCAGCATCTGCGGGAACGCGAGCAGCCCCATCAGCGTGACCACCGCGCCGACGATCCCGGTGGCGGTGGCGAACATCGCGCAGGTCACGATCGTCGCCACCGCGAGCGACCCCGGGACGCGGCGCAGCGCCACCTGGATGCTGAAGAACAGCTTGTCCAGAATGTTGGCGCGCTCGACCATGTACCCCATGAACAGGAACAAAGGCACCGCGACCAGCACGTCGTTGTTGAGGACCGTGAACGTGTTCTGCGTCAGAAGGTAGAACACGCGGTTGTCGAAAAACACCTGGCCGGCCGTGAAGTAGGCGTAGTAGCCGAAGCCCACGCCCAGCGCCATCAGCGTGAAGGCGACCGGGAACCCGATCATGATCGTGAAGACCAGGATCCCGAGCATGATCAGGGCGATGACCGGGTCGCTCATCGCCCTGCCCCTGCAGCGGTCGCCTGCGAAGCGGCCCTCGCCTGCTGGATCAGCTGCTGCTCGAGCTCCTCGACGTCGTGCAGCCGCGGCGACCAGCGGTTGTCCCGGAGGCACTGGATGCAGCGCAGCACCTCGGCCACGCCCTGCAGCGCGAGCAGCGCCGCGCCGAAGGGGATCAGCAGCTTGAGCGGCCAGATCGGCACCCCCGCCGGGCTGTTCACGCTCACCTCCCGGATTTTCATCGAGTCGATGCCGTAGGCCCAGCCCGAGAACACCAACGCCAGGATGCCGGGGAAAAAGAACAGGATGTAGAGCACGAGCTCGATGGTCGCCTGCGTCCGCGGGCGCCAGAGCCGGTAGAACATGTCGGCGCGCACGTGCCCGCCGCGCGACAGGGTGTACGCGCCGCACATGAAGAACATGGCGCCGTACAGCGTGTAGCTCATGTCGAACGCCCAGGAGGTCGGCGCGTTCAGCATGTAGCGCATGAACACCTCGTAGCAGGTGCCCAGCGTGAGGATCGCGATGCACCAGGCGAAGGCGTGCCCGATCGTCTTGCTGAGCTGGTCAACGCCGTAGATGAAGCGGTTGATCATTTTCTGCTCACAGACCAATTTCAGGAATAACAAAAATGGGGCGGTACCTCGCGGTGCCGCCCCATGATCCGAAAAACCGTGAAGCTTCCGGGCAATCAGCTCAACTTGGTCTTGTACACGTGCTCGTAGGCGAGCTTATAGTTGGCGGCGTTGAGCTGCTCGTAGTAAACGACGCGCTGGTACCACGCTCTCTGCGAATCGATGATCTTCTTGTTGATCGGGTCCTCGCTCAGCTTCGCCGTCAGCTTGTCCCAGGCCTTGAGCTGCTCGAGCATGATGCCGTTCGGCGTGCGGATCACGTTGACCTTGTGCTTGTCTTTCAGGATCTGCAGATCGCGCGAGTAGTTCTCCATCGCGAGCCAGAAGTTCGCCGAGTTGGCCGCTTCGACGCCGTACCGCAGGATCGCCTGCAGGTCCTTCGGCAGCGACTCGTACTTCGTCTTGTTGAAAACGATCTCGAAGCATTCGGACGCCTGGTGGTAGCTGCCCATCATGTAGTTCTTGATCACGTCCTGGGCGCCGAAGCGCATGTCCGAGGTCGGGTTGTTGAACTCGAACGCGTCGATCACGCCGCGTTCCAGCGCCGGAACGATTTCGCCCCCCGGCAGCTGCGTCACTTTCGCTCCCATCTCCTGGAACAGGTCGGCCGCGAGGCCCACCGTGCGGTACTTGAGGCCTTTCAGCCCCGCCGCATCCTTGATCGGCTTCTTGAACCAGCCGAACGGCTGGGTCGGCATCGGGAACACCAGGAAGCCCACCACGTTGAGATTCAGATGCTTCTGCACCAGTTCCTCGTAGAGCGCCTGCCCGCCGCCCTCGTAGAACCATGCAATCGTGTGGTGCGCGTCGTTGCCGAACACCGGTCCCGTGCCGAAGAGCGACGCCGCCTTGTGCTTGCCGTACCAGTACACCGGCACGCTGTGCGCGCCGTCGAGCACGCCTTTGCTCGTCGCATCCATGACCTCGAACGGCTTCACGACCGCGCCCGCAACCAGGTAGTCGATGCGCAGCCTGCCGCCGGCCATGGCGTTCACGCGCGTGACGTACTGCTCGGCCATCTCGTTGAAGATGTCCTTGGCGCCCCACGCGCCCTGCATCTTCAGGACGATGGGCTGCTGCGCCTTCATGATCATCGGGAAGCCCATCGCCGCTGCGCCGGCCGTCGCGGCGGCCGCGCCGGTCAGGAACCGGCGGCGGGCGGGCTTGTTGGTCTGCTCCTTGCTCATGGGAACTCTCCTTCGGTGAGAACAACGGTGGTGAAGGCCTCTTTGTCCTGCGCCCGGTTAGGCAACAGTGCCGCGCCCGCCGCTATTCCGCGAGTCCGCGCGATTTCACAATCCGGAAGCCCTCTTCTCGTGCAGGGATGGTAGTCCGCGCCTCCGGCGAAAGCAAGCCGACGGGCGGGCCGCCTCGTGGCGGGCCGGAGCCTTGCATCGACCTTACAAATAGCGCGCGAGCAGATATGCAGCGAGGAGCGCCGCGACCCACAGCGTCATCCCGCTCGTGGACCACGTCCGGGCGAGCACGCCTTCCGGCCCGCACCAGCGCTCGACCGCCCTCCCGATGCGCTGCAGCACGGCGCCGCCCCGGCGGAGCACCGCACTGCGCGTCGCGGCAATCGCCCACGCGGCGACGCGCGCCGCGCCCGGGCCGGCCACGCGCCAGAGCCAGTCGACGTCGAGCGTGATCGTGAGCGTCCGCTTGAGGTACCCGAGCAGCGCGAAAAACGCGAGACCCGAGAACAGCAGCAGCTGGAGCATCGCCGTCACGCGGTCCGGGGTGTACGGCACGTAGGTCACCGGGTAGGGCAGCATCTGGTAAAGCGGCTCGTACCAGACCCCCAGGCCGATGCAGAGCGCGGCAAACCCGAGCATCGCGAGCCGCATGCTCCACGGCGGATCGGGCGGGCGCAGGCCCGAGTCCTTCTGGAAGAAGACGAACCACGGGAACTTGATCCCGGCGTGCAGGAACACGCCCGCGGAGGCGGCCTCGAGGAGGAACCACGCCAGCGCGAGATGCTCGTCGATCGCCCCCTGCGCGATCATCGACTTGGAGACGAAGCCGGAAGTGAGCGGGAACGAGGAGATCGCGGCCGCGCCAACGATGCCGCAGGCGGCGGTGAGCGGCATGCTCCGGAACAGCCCGCCGAGATCGCTGCACTTGCGCAGGCCGGTCATGTACAGCACCGAGCCGGCGGACATGAGGAGCAGCGCCTTGTAGAGGATGTGGGTGAACGCGTGCGATGCAGCGCCGTTCAACGCCATCTCGGTGCCGATGCCGATCCCGACGACCATGAACCCCACCTGGTTCACGATGCTGTAGGCGAGGATGCGCCGCATGTCGTTCTCCAGCAGCGCGTACACGATGCCGTAGAACACCATGTACAGCCCGACCCACAGCAGCAGGTCCTCGCCCGGGAACCCGCGGAGCAGCACGTAGACGGCGGCCTTGGTCGTGAACGCCGACAGGAACACCGTGCCGCTCCACGACGCCTCGGGATAGGCGTCCGGGAGCCAGGCCGAGAGCGGCGGCGCGCCGGCGTTGACGAGGAAGCCGGCGAGGATCAGCCAGTGCGCCGGCGTGTCGAGCGCGAGGCGCGTGAACGCCACGCTCCCGGCGTCCGCCGCGTGCCCGGCGACCCCCGCGAAGAGCAGGACGCCGCCGAACAGATGGACCATGAGGTAGCGCTTGGCTGCGACCCACGCCTGCGGCGTGCCGGCGCTCCAGAGGACCAGCGTCGACCCGACCGCCATCAGCTCCCAGTAGACGAACACGGTGGCGAGATCGCCGGCGAGCGTGACGCCGATCGCCGACCCGGCGTAGAGATACGCGGCCGGAAGCTCGAGCGGGCTCGCCCGGCGCAGCGCGAACAGGCCGCCGCCGAATGCCATCACCGCAAAGATCGTCGCGAAGAGCCGCCCGAGTCGGTCGACGGCGAGCGGCGTGACCTCGTACCCGAGAAACGCTCCCCGCCAGAGCACGCCCTCCGGCAACGCCCACAGGGCAGCAAGCGCGGCGAGCGGCAGGACGAGGATCGCCACGCTGCGCGCACGCCCCCGCAGGCCGGCGAGGAGGCAGCCGCCGAAGATCAGGAGCAGCCCGGGATGGAGCGCCCAATCAGTCATCGCGCTCCTCGTAGTAGGTGTCGGGCCGCTTGAGGAACACGCCGATTGCCTTCGCGATGCCGATCAGCGCCGCGCACGCGAGGAAGCCGAACCAGGCGTCGAACGCCACGATCGAATCGACCCCGAAGTGTCCGTCGTGCCTCACCAGCAGACCGGCGACCACCGTCGACGCCAGCACGATGCCGAAGATCCACCACAGCTTGCGGATGGTCTCGGGTCGCGTCAGCCAGTGCTGTTCCATGGCTACCCTCCGGCGACGCCTCGCGCCAGCGCGAGCGGCACGTCGGCGTAGAAGAACATGGCCACGGTCAGCGCCGCCGTCGCCACCATCGCCACGACCATGGGCCAGGGCGCCTCGCCGTGCGCCTCCCCTTCCGGCGGCGGACGCAGGAACGCGCGATAGACGATCGGGACGAAATAACCGGCGTTGAGCAGCGTGCTCACGACGATCACGGCGACCGCGGGCCAGTGCTCGATCGCCATCGCGCCGGCGAGCATGTACCACTTGCTGACGAATCCCGCCGCGGGCGGCAGCCCGATCATCGAGAGCGCGCCGACCGCGAACGCGCCGAGCGTCCACGGCATGCGGTGACCGATGCCGTCGAGCTGCGACACCTCGGTCTTGTGCGCGGCGGTGTAGATCGCCCCGGCCGCGAAGAACAGGGTGATCTTGCCGAACGCGTGCGCGGCGATGTGCAGGACCGCGCCGACCACGGTGAGCGGCGTGAGCAGCGCGGCTGCCATCACGACGTAGGAGAGCTGGCTCACCGTGGAGTACGCGAGCCGCCGCTTCAGGTTATCGGCGCGCAGCGCGACGACCGACGCGGCGACGATCGTGAAGCCGGCGACCACCGGCAGCCAGTCGACGCTGGCGAGCCCCGCGATCCGCTCGACCCCGAACACGTACACGATCACCTTGACCACCGCGAACACGCCCGCCTTCACCACTGCGACCGCGTGCAGCAGCGCCGAGACCGGGGTCGGGGCGACCATCGCCGCCGGCAGCCAGCGGTGGAACGGCATCAGCGCCGCCTTGCCGATCCCGAACATGTACAGCGCGAGCAGCCCCCCGATCGCGGCGTTCGACAGGCCGGCGTCCCCGAGGATCCCGCCGGGCGCGAAGTCGAGCGTCCCGGCAACGGCCCAGGTCGTGACGATCGCGGTGAGCAGGAACACGATTGAGGTCGTGAGCAGAACCCCGAGGTAAGTCCGTCCCCCGCGCCGCGCCTCGTCGTCGCCGTGGTGCGTGACGAGCGGGTACGTGATCAGCGTCAGTCCTTCGTAGAAGAGGAAGAGCGTCAGCAGATTCCCGGCGAACGCGATGCCGAGCGTGCACGCGAGCGCCAGCGCGAAGCAGACGTAGAAGCGCGTCTGGTGCTGCTCCTTGTTGCCGCGCATGTAGCCGATCGAGTAGATCGAGTTGACGATCCACAGCGCCGAGGCGACC
>Ga0184633_10000916_pt1 | contig 11713 bp, 14 predicted proteins | sample PLM31_170_b1_FD_133156 | JGI IMG/M metagenome (GOLD analysis project Ga0184633, IMG submission 133156) | Groundwater sediment microbial communities from an aquifer in East River, Colorado, USA - PLM3-1_170_b1 | ecosystem: Environmental > Terrestrial > Soil > Riparian zone | place: USA: East...
ATCGAGTACAACGCGGACCAACGCACCCTCCTCCTGCAGAAGCTCGAGGAGATGCGGGCCGCGATCGCGAAGGGAGAGGCCCACCGGAACCACAACCGGCCGGGCAAGTGCATCCACTGCTCCCGCCGGGCGGTGTGCCCGGAGCGCCTCGCCTAGGGCGGGTTCTTCCGGTTCCCGATCGTGACCCCGAGCCGCACGGCGATCTCCGTGACGCGTTCGTTCAGCTCCCGGATCTCTTGTCGCATCCGGAGCATCTCCTGTTCGAACGGCGTGAAGCCTTTCGTGGACAGGATCCGATGGGAGACGAACATCCCGACGAACACGGCCCCGACGATCGAGAGGACCGAGATCACCGTGAGGGCGAAGATGAACCCGAGGAACGAGCCAATCGGATCCGGAGTGACGAGACCCGTGATGATGCCGACCTCGATCGAGACGAGGACTCCCATGATCAGGAGCCAGAAGAGGACCCAGCGGGAAATCCTCATGGAGGCCGCGTCCCCCGCCGCGGAATCACGAGGCGGAAATCGTCCGGCGGGAACTGCCGGACCGGCGGGCCCGCATTGGCCCCTTCGTGCGGGAAGGTGAAGAGCATCACCGTCCGGTTCTCCGGATCCTTCATCACCTGGGCCGTGACGTTGTACTCAAAGTAGTTTCGCTGACGGTCGACGAAATACACGTTCACGGAGAAGGTCACGTTCGCGGGCACCCATCGGGAGAGGCCGTACGCGTAGGTCTCGTTGTACGTCTCGTTTACCGCCGGGTCCGAGCCGTTGATCGTCAGGCGGATGAAGGCATACTGGTACGCTTGGACCGCGGCCCCCAGGTTCACGATGAACGCGGACTCGTTCCGGCTCATCCCGATGATCAGGAGAGGCAGGGAGGCCAGCTCGGAAGACTGACGTCCCAAGAGAATCGGCGTGACGACGATCAGAACGACGAGCACGAGGATCGAGACGACCATCACCGCTCGCTCCCACACCTCCCGGTCCACGGCCGCGGCAAAAGGGAGCGTTCCGTAATAAACGTTCGGCGTCCGCAGGACTCACGCGGTCTCGGGACCGAAGCGCAGGAAGGACGCGAGCCCGAACAGGCACGCACTCATGATCGCGGCAAGGAAGCTCGTGCCGAGGCCGTCCAACGTGCCGAACGCGAGGATGCCGATCGCGGGTATTGCGAACGACGCGGCGCTGAAGAGGCCGCTCGAGAGCCACACGAACTTGCGGATCCGCGGGAGGAACGTGAGCTCGAGCCGTTCAACGGAGTCCGCGGGTAACGCCGGCATGGCGGGCAGGGCCGGCTCCGTCGTCGTCGCCATGGATCCGCGCGAGGCCGGAGCCGATGGATATTCGTGGCGAGCCGGTTATCGCGAGTGAATATCACGCCTCGTTCGGTCCGAGCTTCAGCAGGCACGCAATCCCGAACATCGCACCGGAGACGATCGACGCAAGGAAGCTCGAGGCCGCGTCCTCGAACGTCCCCATCCCGGAATATCCCATGGATGCGAGCCCGAGGGAGGCGGCGCTGAACATCCCCGTGGAGAGCCACGCGAACCGTCGCACGCGGAGGGGCAGTTCCGCTTCGTAGCCGCTGTCATGCCAGAGTGACCGTCGCCATCGGAAGGAGTCGTGACGAGCACCTCCTTACGGGGGCCGGTCGACCGTACTTGAACCAAGTATCGTTCCTGATTCGCTTGACAAGACGACGGGGTCGTTCCCGGATGCCAGGCACCGCGAAAAGAAAAGAGGGTGGCTCTGCGGCCACCCAGTTGGGGGGGAGGTAATCGTGACGTGTTTCGGGCTGTCGCCTCCCTCTACGGCGGCATCCCATCCCTTCTCACTTGTTCAGATACTCCCGCTGGAACGCCTCCGCCTCCGCGAGGCTGCGTTCCGCATCCTTCATCTTCTTGAGCTTGTCCGTAACGAGCTCGACTCGGGCGTACACGAAATCGCGGATCGCCGCGCGCACCGCCTCCGAGCGGCTCGGGAAGTCGTCGACCTTCACGAGGAAGTCGAGTGCCTTCAGGTACCGCGCCGGGAGGCGCAACGTCATTTTTTCCGAATCCGCATCCCGCATCTTCGTCGCCCGCCCCCGTGGGTCAAGTCGGCATCATCTGACCGACGAGTGTCCGACCGAATGGCCACATCATATATAATTGTTCCTAGCTTTGTCCCAAACGAAGGAACGACGCTTCCGGTGGAACAGAACCGACAATCCGTCAGACACCTTCGCGGGTTGCGCCCGCGCTCCGACATGAAACGAATCGTTTATCGCGTCCCGGGACTTTGAGCGCGCGATGCCCGCGCCTCCTGAGGATGCGTTCCTCCTCCCGGGTCCCGTGAAGATGGATCCGCGGGTTCTCCAGGCGATGGCGAGGCCCGCGATGAACCACCGCGGATCCGAGTTCAAGGAGATCCTCGCGGACATCCGGACGCTCACCCAGTACCTGTTCGGCACTCGCGGAGACGTCGCGGTCCTCTCCGGCTCCGGCACCGCGGGGCTCGAGGGGGCGGTGACCGGGCTGTTGCGGAAGGAGGACGCGGTGCTGAACCTCGTGAACGGGAAATTCAGCGAACGGTTCCACGAGTTGTGTCAGGTGTTCGCGACCCCGACCGCGCTCTCCTTCGATTGGGGGACTGCGGTGGATCCGACAAAGGTCTTTGAGTCCCTGGATGCCGGCTCGTTCCGGGCGGTCACCCTGTGCTGGAACGAGACGTCGACGGGCCTCACAAATCCGATTGAACCGATCGCAAAGGCCGTGAAGGAGCATGACGCACTCCTGATCGTCGACGGAATCACGGCGGTCGGCGGACTCGAGAATCGGATGGAGGCCTGGGGGATCGACGCGCTCGTGATGGGATCCCAGAAGTGCCTCGCGGCGCCTCCGGGACTCAGCGCGGTCGCCCTATCGAAGGCGGCGTCGGATTCCCTCCGGCCAGATGGCTCGTTCTATACGAACCTCAAAGCCCACGTGGACGCGTTTGCGAAACAGGACACGCCGTTCACGCCCGCGGTACCGCTCTTCCTCGCGTTCCGCGAGGCGTTGCGCATGCTGAAAGAGGAGGGACTCGAGAACCGGATCGCCCGAACAACGCGACTCGCGGAGGCCGCCCGGGCCGGCGTCGATGCCCTCGGCCTCGACCTGTACCCGGACCGCCGGTTCGCGTCGAACACGGTCACCGCGATCAAGTATCCGCCGGGCCTGGACGACTCGAAGTTTCGAAAAATCTTGCGCGAAAAACACCGCACCACGGTGGCGGGCGGCCAGGGACATCTGAAAGGCGCGATCTTCCGAATCGGCCACATGGGCATCTGTTCACTCGACGACCTCCGTCGAGGGTTCGATGCGATGGAGGCCGCCCTGTCCGACTTGGGTTACCCGACGCAACGAGGAACCGCTGTCGCGGCGCTCGCGAGGCATGCGTGAATCTCGTTGTCCGCGAGTCATTCGGTGTCTCTCGCGGAGAGATCGAGTTGCATGGTGAGCCGATCGTAGCGGTCGTCGCCGTCGCCAAAGAAATCGCGGTCCACCCGGAAATCCTGGAAGCCGCGCGCCCGGTAGAATGCGCGTGTTCGGGTGTATGGTTCGTAGTCCAGAGAATCCGCGACCGTGGAGACCTCGAGGCGCTGGATCCCATCCGACCGAAGCCGTTCGGTGAGCGCGTGGAGCAGCGCGGTCCCCACGCCATTCCGATGATGCTCACGCACGACCGCGAGCCACGACAGGTCCGCGCTCTGTGGGTCGATCCGACGCCACGTGACGAATCCGATAACCCGATCTCGATCCACCGCGACGAAGCCCCCGTGGTGCGCGAGGTCCCGTTCCATCTGGGTGAGGCCCTCCTCGTTGAGCCACTCGTCCAAGCTCCGTGCGAGGGTCAGCATCGAATCCCGATCCGATCCATTGAACGGCCGAATCGTGAATGCGATCAGCGCCACGTCACCCGCACCTCGTCCGTCCGGTACCGCTGGTCCACAATCGTATCCGAGAGGGCCATGCGGACCCCGCCCCGGTACATCTCCAGTCCGGTCCATGCGATCATCGCGCCGTTGTCGATGCACAAATCGCCCGGCGGTACGAACATCGTCGCGCCACGTTCCGCTGCCATGCGGCCGACCATCTCCTGGAGACGGCGGTTCCGCGCGACGCCTCCGCCCAAGAGGACTTCCGAATTGTCCAAGTGGGCCATCCCCCGCTCGGTCACCTCAGTGAGCATCCCGAAGGCAACTTCCTGTATCGAGAATGCGAGGTCCTCCATCGATGCCCCCTTCTTCCGGAGCGCGAGGGCGGCCGTGAGCATCCCGCTGAACGCGACGTCCATCCCCTTCACGCTGTATGGCAATGGGAGGAGTCGCGTTCCTTCGCGCGCGAGCTTCTCCAGGATAGGACCTCCGGGGAAAGCGAGGCCGCACTCCCTCGCGAACTTGTCGAGCATGTTCCCGACTCCAATGTCGAGGGTCTCCCCGAAGACGCGGTATCGTCCGCGGGCGAATGCAATCACCTGCGTGTTCCCGCCGCTCACATAGAGGAGGACGGGATCCTCCGCCTCCGTGACGCCGCGTCCGATCTCCAAGTGCGCGACGCAATGATTCACCCCGATGATCGGACGGTCGAGGGAAAGGGCGAGCGCCCTCGCCGCCGTCGCAACGGTCCGGAGGCACGGGCCGAGACCCGGTCCCTGCGAAAACGCAATCACGTCGAGTTCCTTGAGCTCGATCCCCGAGATATCCGTGGCCTTTCGAATCAACGGGACGACCGCCTCGGCATGATGGTTCGCGGCCTCCCGCGGATGGATGCCGCCCTTCTCCGGTTTCACCATATCGTACACGTTTGCGAGAACACGGCACGTTTCGTCGACGATCCCCACGCCGACCGTATGGGCCGTGCCTTCAATGCCGAGGGCGAGCAACGGAGTCCGTATCGGGCCGTCGGCAAAAGGGTTTGCAGGGATAGAGAGCCTTTTTGGGGTGAGTGCATTTCGCGACTTGGCATGGACTCCGAGGAACGCGGTCCCCTCCTGTACGCGTACACGCCGATCCCCGCGAATCCGATGACGGTCGCGCTGCTCCTCTTGGTCCTCGTCGTCACCTTCGGGATCGGGCCGATCGCCGGCGGCCTCGCGGGATTGTGGCCCCTCGGCGGACTCTGCTTCATCCCCCTCGCGATTGTTCTTCTCGCGATCGCGGCGTTCAAACCGAGCCCGACACTCGTCTTCGAGCAGGGCATCGAGGTCTCCCTGCCTCTCTGGCGGAGAATCCTCGGATCGCCGCGATACATCCCGTGGTCGGACATCCGGAACGTGTACCCGAAGAGCTACGAGGTCGCGGGATCCTTCCTCTCGCCCTTCGCCTCTTCCGCGGGCACGCTGGTCCACACGGGAATCGGCATCGAGACGAAGGACGGCCGGACGCGGCTCATCCGCTTCACACCGGGATCGATCCGCGCTTTCCGCGCGGAAACGCAGGGCTACCAGGAGACGATGGCGATGATCCGCGATCGCTTCGCCCGGCGACACGAGCGGATGGTGACGACGGCGAAGAACATCCCGGATGCGCAGGTCCTCGCGATGGAGGCCGAGGCGCGGCGGCCGCTCGTGCGGATCGAGGGCGTGTTCGCAGCGTTCTTCTTGCCTCCCTCCATCGTGATCGTCCTCCTGGTGGCACTCGAAAGCGCCCGCATCCCGTTGACGTCCCTCGCGATCCTCCTCATCCTTGTCGCGGCGATTCTTCCTCCCGCGGTATCGATGGCGCGTACCCTACGACAGAGCGAACGGCGCAACGCGATCCTGTCGGAACTCGCGAAGCACCAGGAACATCTGCGCGAACTCGCGACCACCCTGGGAGACGAAGCGAGGACGGATGGAAGTTACCCTTGAATGAGGGTAACTGGGTTTCTGCCCAATCGGCACGCAAGCACTCTTGATCATCGCGCGGGCTTCTTTCCCGGATCGATCAGCCGAACCCGGCGGGGATCTGCGACGTTGTAGAGACGGCCTCGCCACCGCACGACGGTCGGGCGCCGCGTCCGGATCAGGCCCCAGGCCATCACCCACGGCACCGCGAGGACAGCGACCGCCGTCCTCCAAGGGGGGACGTGCCAGGCCTCCGCGACCGTGGGGGAAGCCGAGAACAGGGCGCGTCTCCGCAAGAAGGCCTTCGCGATCACGGAGGGGATCGGCGCGAAGAACAAGGCCGCGGGAACTAGGTAGGCCGGTCCCCACGCGAAGGCGGCGGCCAGGCTCGCGAGGCCGAACACAATCGAGCCGTCGAACACCGCGAACGCCGCGACCGCATATCGACGGACGATCGGCAGATAGAGCGTCGCCATCGTCATCTGACGCAGACACCATTCGAGGCAGGTCGCGCGGGTCCCTCCCTCGAACGTCGGGACGAGGGCTGCGGGCGCATACGCGATCGTGAGCCCCGTCTCCCGAACGGCTTGGGTGAGCACGAGGTCGTCGCTCAAGACTCCGCGCCACCGCTCCACGAGCTCTAGAGCCGGCAGACGGTCTCGCCGAATCGCACATGAACCGCCCCACGCGAACGAGCGCCGCGGATCGAACAGCACGTTCGCGCTGACCGCATTCCATTCGGCGCGGACGAGAGACCAGAACGTGGGCCCTGGAGGGATGTACCAACGAAATCCGGTCGACACCCCGACTGTCGGATCCGCGAGCGGCTGCACGAGCTGTCGGAGCCAATCGGCCCCAGGACGGATGTCCGCGTCCGCGAAAACGACGACTTCGTCGCGGGGTTCGAGATGAGACAGGCCGGAACGGAGCGCGTTGACTTTGCCGACAAGGTCCGATGCTTCGGAGACGACCACTCGAAGGGGGAGGTGGGGAAACTCCGTACCGATTTCCTTCGCACGGATGGCGGCCGGGTCATCGGGTTCGTCCGCGACCACAAGGAGGCGATACGTCGGATAAGATTGGGAAAGGATCGCGCGCAGATTCGCGTCGAAGCCTTCGTCGAGACCGCGGACCGGGAGGATGACGACCGCGGGTCGTAGGAACGCGCCGGACGCGAGGCGCATCGCGCGGTGTACGTGGCCCCGGAGACGGATGCCGTGGACGAGGCTCGCGACGTTCGGAACGAGCGCGAAGATTGCGAGGACCAGGAGGATGGTCCAGAGGAGATCGACGGCCACCGCGTCGCGAACCTCCGGGTCCGGAATAAACCCTCGTCCTCACGCCCCGACGAGGACATCGTCCCCTTCGACCCGGACCTCGTATGTTTTCAGCCGAGCCGCGGGATTGATCGTGTTCGCGCCCGTGCGCACGTCGTACTCCCACCCGTGCAACGGGCACGTGACGATCGTATCGTCGAGTTCCCCCTCGCCGACGGGGCCGCCGCGGTGCAGGCAAACGTTTGAGACCGCGAAGAAGCGTCCGTCCACGTTGAACAGGGCGACGGGATGGCCTTGCACGACGACGACGCGGCCGCTCCCGGGCGGGACCTCCGCCGTTTTCGCGACGCGGACGAACACGGCCATCCCCTTCGCGGAGTCCACGCACTCCTTTGAAGGTTGCGAAGCTTTTATGGAGGACGGGCCGCATGGACACCCGGGTCCTGCCATGACGCGCGAGGAGCAAGCGAAGTTCCTGGCTCAGTGCAAGGAGGTCGTCCTCGGGTTGAGTCGACTCGAGCAGCGGATCGGAAAGATCGACGAAAGTCTCACGAAGGACGAACAGCGGACCGCGTTCCGCGAGGTCTTCGAGTGGCTCGGGACAACGACGGAGATCCCGCCGAACTCGTACACCCGGGAGTGGGCCCGGGAACTTCTCGCCGCGATCGGCGCGATGGCGATGTACGACAAGTACGAGGGCTCGCCAGACCCGTATATTCGATAGGGACATCGTCGTCGACGAATCGAGACGCGGAGCCACGACGTCGCCTATCGATCCGTTCAAGAGAATCTCCGCCATCCCAGGCGAAACCTTAACGCCGCTGCCGCCATCCGTTGCACAAGGGAGTGCACTCATGGAATTCCGGAACGAGAGGACGTGGCAGAACGCCGTCGAGTTGGGAAAGACGGAGGAATTCCACGCGGCGTACGAGGCGGCCGTGGATCGGGTCCGGATGGAATTCGAAGCCAAGCATCCGATGATCATCGGAGGAAAGGAAGTCTGGGCCTCCGGGACCTTCGCGGACGTGAGCCCCGCGGACACGAAACTCGTCATCGGCCTTTTCCAGAAGGGGACCCGGGCCCACGCGAAGCAGGGGATCCGGGCCGCGAAGGAGGCGTTCCCCGCGTGGTCGACGACGCCGTACACGGACCGCGTGCGGATCGTCCAGAAGGCCGCGGACCGAATCAGCGAGCGGAAGTTCCTCTACGCCGCCCTGATGTCCTTCGAGAACGGCAAGAACCGCTACGAGGCAATGGCCGACGTCGATGAGACCGCGGACCTCATGCGCTGGTACGCCGTGGAGATGCTTCGGAACCAGGGATACGAGCGGCCGATGGGCCAGTTCCTCCCGGGCGAGACGACCCGTTCCATGCTGAAGCCGTACGGCGTCTGGGCCGTCATCGCGCCGTTCAACTTTCCTTTCGCGATCGCCGCCGGCATGTCGACCGGTGCGCTGGTCACCGGCAACACGGTCGTGTTCAAGCCCGCGAGCGACACGCCGTACATGGGCCTCAAGCTCTGCGAGCTGCTCCACGAGGCGGGCCTGCCCGCGGGCGTCTTCAATTACGTAACAGGGCCGGGTGGGACCGTCGGGCAGGAACTCGTCGACAACGAAGGGGTCGATGGCTTCGTCTTCACGGGGTCCAGGGCCGTCGGCCTCGCGGCGTTCAAGACGTTCACGCGGACGCGCCCGAAACCGATCATCACCGAGATGGGTGGGAAGAACCCGACGATCGTCACGGCGAGCGCGGACCTCGAGAAGGCCGCGGTCGGGGTGATGCGGGCCGCGTTCGGCTATGGCGGGCAGAAGTGCTCCGCCTGTTCCCGGGTTCTCGTCGACCGACGCGTGAAGAAGGCCTTCCTCGAACGGCTCGTCGCGGAGACGAGGAAGATCAAGTCCGGCGAACCGACCCGACGGGACGTGTACCTGGGCCCGCTGATCAACGAGGCCGCCGTCTCCACGTTTGAGAAAGCCGTGGCGGAGGCGAAGCGGGCGAAAGGGAAGGTCCTGTTTGGCGGCCGGACGGACAAGAAGACCGGTCACTTCGTCGAGCCGACAATCGTCGACGGTCTCCCGCGGGATCATCGGATCAGCAAGGAAGAGCTGTTCGTGCCGATCCTCTCAATCATCGAGGTGGACGGCCTGGACGACGCGATCGACGTTGCGAACGCCATCGACTACGGACTCACGGCCGGGATCTTTTCGCGCGAGCCGGCCGAGGTCCGCCGGTTCTTCGCCGAAGTCGAAGCGGGCGTCCTGTACGCGAAACGCGCTGCGGGTGCGACGAACGGTGCCGTCGTCGGAGTGCAGCCGTTCGGAGGTTGGAAGATGTCCGGGATCTCCGGCAAGTCCGCGGGCGGCCACGACTACCTCGAACAGTTCCTGCGGGAACAGAGCCAGTCCGAATACGCAGTCTGACGCTGACTTGCGGGTTCACGGCCGCAGCCGACTCATCCGCTCGAAGAGCCGGTGGAAGCGCGAGACTCGGCCTCCCCCGACGAGGCGCGACGGGATCGGGTTGACGGACGGCCATGGGGCCACCGTCATCCGCCAGCGCGCGAGGATGTACGCGCATGGGAAGAAAGCGACGACGCCGAGGAACAGGCCGAGGTTCAGGAGGCCCGTGGTCGTCGTGAGGAGTCCCGCGAGGGGTTCCACGATGACGATGCCGAGGGTGTACGCAAACGCGCCCATCGAGAGCACGGTCGCCCGCTGGCCCGGCTCGAGGCGACGGTTCAGGAATGCCGTCACCAGGGCGGGCTGCAGACTCCACACGACGTAAATCGGCACCTGAAGGAGGACGGCTCCGGGGAACTGACCCAGGCCGTACATGCCGAGAAACGCCGCAGACGCCATGAAGACGAGGAGGGCGATCGTCCCGAATTCTCCGAGGATCCGGGAGATCGAGCCCGCGAACGCGGACCAGAGGGCCGCGACGACGAGGAAACCGGAGATCGCGAGGGCGATCTCCGCATCCGAGAGGCCGAGGAACCGGAGGTACAGAGGACGAAAGATCGCCATCGCGTACAAGGTGACGCCGAGGAACACCTCGAGGCCGATCAGGAGCGCGACCCCCTCCCGTCGACGGACGATGCGGAGGCCTTGGCGGAGCTGCTCCGTGTACGTCGGCTCGGTCGTTCGATCGACCTTCGGCTCGACGAACGTGAGCGCGATCGCGACCGCGACGAGGTTCAGGGCCGAGCCCACGATCAGCGTGAGACGAAGATCCTGCACCGCCTGCACGAAGATCCCGCCGACGAGGGAACCCGCGGCGTTCGAGAGGAGCTGAATCATCGTGTTCCGTCCGATGTACCGTGGGAACTCAGATTCCTGCTTCGCTTCGAGGAGGGACTCGTAGAGGTACGAGGACGTGCCGATCGAGAATGCGGCGCCCAGGGACCATACGACGTTCGCGACCACGTACGCGGGGAACGTCGTGGCGAGTCCGTACCCTAGGATTCCCGCTGATCGGAAAAGTTCGCTCAGGACGATCGTCCGTCTCCGCCCGTACCGATCCGCCAAAACTCCGACCGGAAGCTGGAAGACGAGGAGGCCGAGCCAAAACGCGACGTCGACGAGGGTGAACTCGAAGTCCGAGGCGAGGTTCCCGCGGATCCAGAGCGCCCAGAACGGGATCCAGATTGCGAACGAAGAGGCCGCCTGGTACACGTAGAAACGACGAACGCGTGCGCGCAGATCTGACGTCAGCTAGGCCTCCGTGAGGCCGCGAGACGAGAGCCGGTATTATACGGTGACGACGCGCACGCACGACGTCTCTTGTTTCGAGCGTGCCATTGCGGGAACTGACGCTTCGGTTCGACGATTGTATTCTTCCCGTCTGGGAAACTATTAATGACGACCGGCCAATCCCCAAACACGGGAGGAGGCATCCCTGTGGCATCCCCAGGGGAAATCGACATCGTGAGTCGCACATCGTCCGTGGGCCTGCGTCGGAGCCGCGTCGGGGCGTGGTTGAGCGTTTTTGTCGTCGTCGCACTCGCCTTGTCCGCCCTTTCCGCGCCGGTCGGCCGTGCGGCGGTCGCCGCCCCCGGCACAAACGCGACGTTTTCGAGCCTCCGCATCGGGAGCCTGCAGGAACCGGACAGCCTGAACCCGAACGTGGGCGTCCTTGGGGCCTCGTACGACGTGTGGGACCATGTGTACGAACTCCTCGTCGGAATCGGCGTGGATCTCACGCCCGTGCCCGCGCTCGCCCAGAGTTGGGAAGTCTCGCCGGATGGCCTCACCTGGACGTTCCATCTCCAGAACAACGTCACATGGCACGACGGACAGCCTTTCACCGCGGAGGACGTGAACTTCACGTTCCGCTTGCTCGTTCCCGCGACTCCGGGGAACCCCGTCGGATGCGACCTCCCCCTGCTTGCGAGCTACCTCGGCGGCGTCGACGTCGACAACATCACGGTCGTCGACGCGTACACGATCCAGATCCCGACGTTCTCCCCGAAGGCGAATATTCTCTCCCTGTTCATCCCGATCCTTCCGAAGCACATCTGGTCCGCATTGAATTGCGAGCAGGCCGCGAGGGGCCAGAACCGCCCGCCGATCGGGACGGGCATGTACA
>Ga0184633_10000918_pt1 | contig 11711 bp, 7 predicted proteins | sample PLM31_170_b1_FD_133156 | JGI IMG/M metagenome (GOLD analysis project Ga0184633, IMG submission 133156) | Groundwater sediment microbial communities from an aquifer in East River, Colorado, USA - PLM3-1_170_b1 | ecosystem: Environmental > Terrestrial > Soil > Riparian zone | place: USA: East...
CTCGCCCATGCGCTTGATCCGCTCCTGGTAGGGCAGCTCGTAGCGGAGGCCCTTGGCGACCATCGTCGAGTGGAGGAAATACTGCTTCGTCGCGAACGGCACGAAGAAGGCGCCGTGGCGCTTGAACCACTCGAGGTCGCGCTCCTCGGCACCGTCGGTCAGCGACCGCGTCGCCGCGCGGCAGACCCGGTCCCAGATCTCCGCCGCCACGGGCAGCGTCGCGCCGGTACCGGTGCCGGTGTCAGGAAAGGTATAGTCGTAGCCCACGCCCTTGAGCGGCACTGTCGTGCCCGAGCCGCGGTTGATTGCAGCGAGGTACTCGGGCAGGAGACCGGTGCGGGCCGCCAGCTCCGTGGCGACGTCGGTGAGGTCCCGCGTGTCGCACGGCGAGGCGACCGCCGGCTGCCGGAGCGCCCAGCCCGTATGCTGCCAGTACTGCTCGATGTACTTGGTGCCGCCTATCCTATAGACCTGGAGCGACTCGAGGTCGGTCGCTTCGGGCAGCAGGAGGTCGGCGTACCAGTTGGTCTCGTCCTGCGTGTAGGCGAAGGCGGCGACGAAGGGGAAGCGCTCGAGCTCCCGTTCGATGCGCCCCGTCTCCCAGTTGGAGACCGCCGGGTTCGTCCGGTAGATGATCCACACGTCCGGCAGGGTCGGCGCCGGCCAGTGCTCCGGCGGGCTGTCCATGAAGAGCCACGGAAGATGCGCCGGGCCGAGCGCCGCCGACCACGGCGAGTTGCCGGCCAGCGGCACGAGGGTGCGGTACGCGTTGCGGATGTGCGGGGAGCCCTTCCACGTGTCCTTGCCCGTCGCGTTGAGCGGCTGCTCCATGAAGCCGTCCGGCCCGGGCTTGACCGAGTCGAGGCGGTTCTGCGCGGGCCGGTTGAGCCTGACCGTGGTGCCGAGGATGCCTCCGGGCACTTCCAGCGCACCGACCAGGGCGGCGAGCATCGTGCGCGCCCAGCAGCACTCGTAGCCGCCCCAGCCGTTCGTCACCGTCTTGCCGAGGAGCACGGCCACCGGCCGGTGAGGATAGCTGATGCCATCGATCTCGATGGTGGCGCCCACCTGGGAGTGATCGAGGTACTCGCGGGCGATCCGCCTGATCGTTTCCGCGGGCACGTCGGCGATCCTGGCCGCCCACTCCGGCGTATAGGGCCGGACGTGCTCGAGCAGCAGCTGAAACGCAGGCTTGACGTGGTCGCTCACGCTCCGCCGCGCGCCGTCGGCGCCGATCTCAACCCCCGCCGCGATGTACCCGCCCTCCATGGCCGGCCGGGTGCAGCGCGGATCGTCGAAGGGCACGGGGCGTCCGCGGTCGAGATCCCAGACGAGCGGCTTGCCGCTCTCGGGGTCGCGCAGGTAGTAGCCCCCGGGCCCGACGAGGTACGGCGAGCTCGTCATCCGCTCGAGGAACGCCAGGTCGCAGACCACGCGCCAGGGGTGCTCCAGGAGGATCGAGTGCATCAGGGCGAAGAGCACTGCCGCGTCCGTCTTCGGCCGCACCGGCACCCACTCCTGCGCCCCCGCCGCCGTGATCGACATATGAGGCTCGAGCTGCACCCAGTGAAGCCCCCGCGCCCGCGCTTCGGCGTGGCGGAAGACGCCGGTGACGCCGCCCGAGGCGTCGCCGTTGTAGCCGAACGACAGGACGTAGTCGCAGCGCGGCACGTCGGCGGCCACCGTGAAGGCGCGGTGCCAGAACTCGCCGTAGAGATGCTCTGAGTGGTAGCACTTGACGCCCTGCCCGCTGCCGATGCCCTGGTCCACAGGCCCCCACGCCGCCAGCAGCGCGGCGAAGGTGCCGAGATAGGCCGGCGCGATGCCGCCCGAGCCGAAGGTGACGGCGAGCCTCGGGTAGCCGCTCGGGTCGGTGAGGCCCTTGGCCCGGATGCCGTTGAGCTTCCTCGCGAGGAGGGTGAGGGCCTCGTCCCACGAGACGGGCTCCCAGCCCGGATCCTCGCCGCGCGCCTTCTTCGGATTGGTCCGGCGGAGCGGCGTCTGGATGCGCGCGGGGTTGTAGACCTTTTGGACGAGGCCGTAGGCGCGCACGCAGACCTTGCCGCCCGCCGGGTGCGTGTCGGCCATGTCGCAGTTGGGCTCGACGCCGACAGCCACGCCGTCCTTGACCACGACCTTGAGCAGGTCGGGCCCCGCTACGCATTGGTAGCAGTAAGTCGGGATCCGCTCGGTAGTGCTCATCGCGCCGCCGCTTCTCGTGAGAAGCTCGCCTCGCCTGCGGCTGCAGCTCGCCCTGCTTCTCGTGAGTTGCTCGCCTCGCCTGCGGCTGCAGCTCGCCCTGCTTCTCGTGAGTTGCTCGCCTCGCCTGCGGCTGCAGCTCGCCCTACCACTTTCTTGTGCTCCAAGGATTCGAAGAAAGCGTCGATGCGGTTCTTGATCTGGGCCTCGGCGTAGTAGCGCGGGTCCTCGAGATCGGACTCGACCATGAGCGTCGGCACGCCAAGCTCGCGGGTGAAGTAGTCGCGCATGTCCCCCTGCCCGGCGGAGAAGAGCCGGCAGGACTTGATCGAGTGGATGATGAGCGCGTCGGCCTCCCACTCGTCGACGTAACGCTTGATCTGCGCGTAGCGCGCGACGATGGACCGGTTGGTCAGGTTCTCGGTCATCATCTGCTCGGCGATCGACTCCAGCGGGCGCCTGGGGTCGTGCCGGAACCCCCACTCCCAGATGCCGCCCACGGTGGAATACGTGGACTGGACCGCGACGGCGCCCCACTTGGCGAAGAGGTTCCGGAAGTTCCTGTAGAAGGGGTAGGGCGGCGGTCCCTCGACCACGGTGCGGAATCGCTCCTCCGACAGCGGCCCGTGCCCCTGGGCGACCAGGCTCTCGAACTCGGCGACCGCCGCATCGAAGAACTCGGCGCCTTCCCGCATGCCGCGCAGCACGTTGATGGGTCCCATCATGTTGATGGCGTCGAAGTAGGCGTCGAAGGGCGCCGGGTGGTGCTTGCAGAGATCCTTGCAGCGCGCGTAGCCCTCCTCGGCCCGCGCGGCGTAGGCCAGGATCTCGCGCAGCTCGTCGATGTCGAACTTCTTCCCGGACACCGACTCGCAGAGCGCGATCAGCTCCTTGAGCTGCGCGACCACGTACTGGATGTCGGCCGCGCCCGGCTGAGCGGTCCGGCAGAACGGGACGTCCAGCATGAAGAGCTTTGACCCCGAGAGCTCGGCCAGGTGCTCGAACCACTTGACGTACACGTTGCAGCCGACGTAGTTGCACACGGTGATGGTCGGGAACGGGATGGGCTTGCCCGGTCCCATGCCGCCGTCGAGGAACAGGCCGATGTCGGCCTTGACGTAGGCGCAGTTGTCGCTGGAGTAGCCCGCCTGCTCCGCCTTGAGGATCAGCGGCAGCGACTTCTTCCGGATGGCGGCCTGGAGCGCCGTCACCTCGGGGAACATCGGCAGGATGTGGCAGGCGCGCAGGAGCTCCACGCAGTTGCCGGAGATCATGAGCGCGCCCGTCGGCACGCCCTCGGCTTCGGCGCGGCCCAGCTCGTCCATCCACGCGGACATGAGGCGCCGCGAGTGCTCGTGCACCTGGCCCTGGTACTGCCGCTCCGTCACTGGAGTCGCCATACACCGTCTCCTTCCCCCTCACCCTTACCCTCTCCCCACAGGGGAGAGGGAAACTGAGGGGCCCCCTCTCCCTCGTCGAGGGAGAGGGTCGGGGTGAGGGTGATCAATCGAAGAGCATGGATTCGACGAAGGTTTCGATCTCGTTCCGGGTGCGCTCGAAGGTCCACATCTTCTCCTCGAACTCGACCAGGAGGTGCGGCACGCCCGCCTTCTCGAGCCCCTGCTTCATCAGCACGTAGTCGAAGAGCGCGGGCTCGCAGAACTTGGCCGGCATGAAGATGACCGCGTCGGCGCGCGCGCGGCGCACCTTCTCGAGGAGGCCGGTCGAGCGGTGCTCCCGGCCCTCGTGCCTCGTCGAGGAGGGCTGGGCCTGGTCCACGTATGCCGCGCCCAGCCGCTCGAAGGGGTCGCCGTCCGCCGTCACGTCCGAGGTGAACCAGCGCCAGCCGAGCATGAGGTCGTCCTCGACCACGTAGCAGCCGGCCTCTTCCAGCACCTCGAGGAGCCCCAGCGGCGGCTGCTCGCAGAAGGCGCCCTCGATCACCACTCGCAACCGATCCCGGGGCCGGGCAACCCGCCGCGGGATATCGTCGCGGAGCGTCTGCACCCAGGCGATGCCGTCCTCGGGCGGCGCCATGGTCAGCGCGCGGAGCACGGTGTAGAGCTCGACCGTCGAGAGCTTCTGGGGCTCGGCGATCCTGAGGGCGTACAGCGCCCGGATGCCGGTGCGGAGCGTGTTGAAGGTCTCGATGCTCTTGGCGAGCGCCGTCGGCGTCACCCGGAGACCCCAGGCGTCCTCGAAGCGCGCCGCGAGGCGCTTGAGCTCCGCGGCCATGTAGGCCGCGACGGCGGGCGAGGTCGAGTTCTGAGGCAGGTGGAGGTATTCGACCAGGACGTCGCCGAAGTTGCGCTGGTAGATGCTCGAGAGGTTGCGGGCGACGTCGCAGATGTTGGAGAAGACGAAGCCGTCCACGCCCTTCACCAGCCCCTGGAAGCCCAGCTCCAGGCTCGACTTGGCGATGGAGCAGACGAAGGACTGGAAGCGCGCGTCGGCATGCGTCAGCTCGACGGAGGTGCCGCCGCCCAGGAACGCCAGCGGCAGCATCCCGGCCGCGTGGATGATCTCGACCGGTGCCCAGACGGGGTAGGAGGCCACGGCCCGCCCGTCGGGGTGCTGCGCCTTCCACCGCTCCGAGGCGACGCCGATTGGCTGGCCCACGAGCTCCCGACACTCTGCGAGGACCTGGTCAGCCGTCATGCCGGCCTCCTGATGTCGGCGGCCTGGAGGTCGGCGCTACGGGGCGTTGCCTCGAGGAAGCCGTAGAGGAAGAGCGCCCCCACCTCGGCCGCGAGCGTTCGGGCGTCCTCGGGGGAGCGCAGGAAGGGGCGGGTCGCGATACCGTTGAGCATGCCGAGGAGGAGATTGGTCGCCGAGAGCAGCTCGTCGCCCGAGCGGCCGTGGGGGTCGAGCTCGCGCAGGACCGCCAGGCCCCGCGTGAGATACGCCTGCCGCTTGGCTGGAATCTCGTCGCGCCGCGGCCCGGAGAGCAGCTCCCAGTCGCGGTTGATGATCTTGAGCGCGGCGGCGTGGCGGAAGCCGAAGCCGAGGTGGGTGCGGATCAGCGCGAGCAGCCTGAGCTCCGGCGTGCGCGCCTCGGCGAGCGCGTCGTCGAGCTCTTCGATCAAGCGGTCGAGCGAACGGTCGAGGACGAGGAACAAAAGCTCGTCCTTGCCGCCGACGTAGTGGTACAGGCCGGCGAGCGAGAGCCCCGCGGCGCGGGCAATCTCGCGGATCGAGGCCTGGTGGAAGCCTCGCCGCGCGATCACGTCGCACGCCGCCTTCAGGATGCCTTCGTACCGCTCGCCGATCGCCATCCCGAACCTCCACCCGAACGATTGTTCGGTTGGCAGTTAGGCTAGGCGGCTCGGTCAGGCTTGGGAATCGGCCGGACGCCTCATTTTTCTAGTGCGAATGCACTGTTTTCTGGGGTGCGGGGCTAGCGACGACGCGACCCGGCGGTGCTCCCGCCTCCGCGCCGCGCTGTCAGCCCAGCCGGCGCCGGGCTCCCTTGCGATCAGGCAAAGCATCCCGGAGCGTGTAGGAAGGCCTCGCGACACTGGACGCTGCAGAAGTAGTAGTACCGCCCCTGATGCCAAGCCGTGGCCGTGGCCTGAGGCAGGCCCTCTCGCACCCGACGGCACTCAGCCGGGCGAACGCGCTGCACGCCACGATCGGCAGCCCGAAAAGCAGTACCCCCGGGACCCGCTCCTCCACCCGCCGGCAGCGTGACCCCGTCAGGATCGTCGGGGTGCTTCTGCCCCCATGCTGCTCCGCCGCGGCAGGCTGTCCATGAGCCGTTCGACTCATTTTTCATGGGCCGGCCGGCACGCAGCGGCCGCCGGCCAACTCGCCGACCGTCGCGGACGGGTCACCGGAGCCCCGGCCACCTCCGGAGCACCACGTCGAGCACGACGCCGAGGAACAGCAGGAGGAGGTAAAGGTTCGCGGAGTGGAAGTTCGCCATGGCGAGTCGCCGGTCGGTCGGCCGGCGTAGGAGACGGAGGTTGCCCGCCAGGAGGTGCGCGCCCCCGGCCAGGGCGGCCAGGAGGTAGGGCCAGCCCAGGATGCCGAGGACGAACGGCACCACGCTGCGGACCGGCTTTATCGATCCGACGATCATTCGCGAGCGGGAGGTCCTGGCGCACGCGAGGGCATAAGTGGGTCGGAGTTCGATAGTGCATTCGATCCAGCAAAATGAGGCTTGCGGCGGATTGATACGCGCGCCCCGTTCAAGACAATGAAGATCATGTTCATCCCGGAAGAACGATGCGGCTCACGAGACAGGGCGATTACGCCGTTCGCGTGATGCTGGACCTGGCGTCGCAGGCGCCGCACGTGCCTATCCGGCGTGCAGAGGTCCAGGCGCGCCAGGACGTCCCCACCGCGTACCTCGCTAAGATCATCCAGGCGCTGGCTCGCGCCGGTCTGGTCCGCACGCGGCCCGGCGCCCACGGCGGCGTCACGCTCAACGCGCCGGCTGAAGCGGTCACGCTTCTGCAGGTGATCGAGGCGGTCGAGGGACCGATCCGTCTGAACCGCTGCGTGGAGGCGCCCGGCGCGTGCCCGCGCGACCGGTTCTGCCCTGTCCATCCCGTCTGGATGCGACTGCAGACGCTGCTCACTCGCGAGCTGAGCGTCACGATTGCCGCGCTCGCCCATTCTGCCTCTCGCTCTGGCGCCGCGCGAACGCCCGGGTGTCTCGATGTGAAGGGAAGGGCATGAGCATCGATATCATGATCGCGACAGGTGCGCGCGATCACCGGCGAGTCGCCGCCGACTTGGTAGCGCTGACGAAGCCGAGGGTCGTGCTGATGGTCCTGGTGACCACGGTCGTGGGCTACTACATCGGGCTCGACCGCGTGCCGGACTGGGCGCGCATGCTCCACCTCGTCGTCGGCACCGCCCTCGCGGCCGGAGGCACGCTCGCGCTCAACCAGTACTGGGAGCGTGAGGTCGACGCGCGGATAGCGCGGACGCGCGCGCGGCCACTGCCGCAGGGGCGGCTCGAACCGCGCGAAGCCCTGATCTTCGGTGTCGCGATCAGCGTAATCGGTGTCGGGCACCTCGCCGTCTCGGTCAATTCGGCGCTGGCAGGCGGCCGGCGGTGTGTCGGGCGCTTATGACCGGCGTCATACGCGGCCCGTGAAAGTCGGCACACAGTGTGACGCAACAAGGAGGCATCGGAATGCGTGTGCGCGCGCGGCTGGTGGTTCCGCTGTCGGTGGTCGCAGTGGCGTTCAGCTCGGCGGGATGCACGACCTCACAGCCTCCAGGTCCGGCACCCGCCGTCGCGACGACTCTGGCGCCGAAGCCGGCGGCAGCCGCGCCCACCGTGCCTCCCGGCTCCGGGGCGCCGCTGCCCGTGACCCTGACGCCCTCCGTCACCAGCGCGGCATCAGAGGACCTGGTGGCCCTCGGCAAGCGCGTGTACGACAAGCAGTGCGCGGCCTGCCACGGCGCCACCGGGCGTGGCGACGGCGAAGCCGCCTATCTCCTCTATCCGAAGCCCCGCGATCTCACGAAGGCGCAGTACCGTCTCGTCTCGACGTGGGAGCGCCTCCCGACGGACGAGGACTTGTTCCGAGTGATCTCGCGAGGGATGCCCGGGTCCGCTATGCCGTCGTGGGGCCACCTCCCCGAGGAGTCGCGCTGGGGGCTCGTCCACTACGTCAAGAGTCTCGCCGCGAAGCCGTGGACCGTCGCCCCGACCGCCGATCCGAAGAGCGAGGGCCAGGTGGGCACCGGCGCGATCCGCGTGCCGCCGCCGCCGCCCTTCACGCCGGAAGCCCGCAAGCTCGCGCTCGAGCGCTACGCCGACGCGTGCGCGTCGTGCCATGGCAAGACGGGCAAGGGCGACGGCACCGAGGAGCAGAAGGACGACCTCGGGTACCCGACACGTCCCCGCGACCTGACGCTCGGCGTCTTCAAGGGTGATCCCGATGCCGTGCAGCTCTACCGGAGGATCGTCGCCGGCCTGCCGGGCACGCCGATGCCGATGAGCGACTGGGCGTACGGCGAGGAGGCGTGGCACCTCGTGAACCTGATCCGCTCCTGGTCGGGCGACAGCCAGCGCCAGCGCGCCGAGATGTGGAAGTTCCGTATCGTCGCCCGCCGGGTCCCGCAGCTTCCGGAGCACCCAGACTCGGGGATGTGGCGCCTGGCCCAAGCCGTGAACCTCCACCTAATGCCGCTCTGGTGGAGGACCGACCGGCCCGAGGAGATCACGGTGCGCGCGCTCCACGACGGCAAGCAGGTGGCGCTGCTCCTCACATGGTCGGACACCACGCACGACCACACGGCGATGCGGCCCCAGGACTTCCGCGACGCGGTCGCCGTGCAGTTCGCGCTGACGCCGGACCCGCCGTTCTTCGCGATGGGCAGCCGCGGCGAGTTCGTCAACATCTGGATGTGGAAGTCGGAGCGCCAGGCCGACCTCGAGCCGGCGTTCCAGGACCTCGAGAAGGTCTACCCGAACCTCGGCATCGATTCGTACCCGAACTCCAAGGTGGCGGCCGTCGAGCAGCCAACGCGGCACGCGCTGACGCTCGGCTCCGACCCGATGTTCATCACGGGCTGGGCGGCCGGCAACATCGTGTCGGACCCGGCGCGGAAGAGCCCGGCCGAGGACCTCGTCGCCCAGGGGTTCGGCACGCTCCGCGCGCGCGTGCGGCCCGATCAGGCGGTGGACGCGCGCGGCGTGTACGCCACCGGCACCTACAGCGTGATGCTCCGCCGCGACCTGGCCGGCCGCGGTGGGCGCGCCGTGACGCTCAGGCCGGGGGCGACGGTGCCGGTCGGCTTCGCCGTGTGGAACGGCAGCGCCGGGGACCGCGACGGCAAAAAGTCGGTCACGATCTGGCAGGACCTCCTGCTCGAGCCATGACGACACACCGGGAGAGACCACGATGAGCGGGATGGAGCGCCGGGAATTCCTCCGCTGGCTCGGCGTCGGCACGGCCGCCGCCACGGAGCTCACGCTGCCGCTGAAGCTGCTCGCGGCGGCCGACCCCGATGAGAACCCGCTGGCGGGCACGGTCGCGCGCGACTGGGAGAAGATCTACCGCGACCAGTACACGTACGACCGGAGCTTCGACTGGGTCTGCTCGCCGAACGACACCCATGCCTGCCGCGTGCGAGCCTTCGTCCGAAACGGCGTTGTGACCCGGCTCGGCAACACCTACGACTATCAGACGTACGCCGACCTCGACGGCAACCACGCGACCGCGAACTGGAACCCGCGCCAGTGCGCCAAGGGCTACACCTTCCACCGCGTGCTCTACGGCCCCTACCGCCTCAAGCACCCCATCGTGCGCAAGGGCTGGAAGGCGTGGGCCGATGCCGGGTTCCCGGAGCTGACGGACGAGCTCCGGTCGAAGTACATGTTCGACAGCCGGGGCCAGGACGAGTTCGTCCAAATCGCCTGGGAAGACGCGCTCACGTGCATCGCCAAGGCGCTCGTCGCGATCGCCGAGCGCTACAGCGGCGAGCAGGGGAAGGCGCGCCTCCGGGCGCAGGGCTACCAGCCCGAGATGGTCGAGGCCATGGGCGGCGCGGGCACGCGCACGGTCAAGATGCGTGGGGGCATGGGCCTCCTGGGCGTCATCGGCAAGTACGGGATGTACCGGCTCAACAACTCGCTCGCGCTGCTCGACGCGGCGATCCGCCGCGTCGGCCCGAAGGACGCGAAGGCCGGCCGCAACTGGTCCAACTACACGTGGCACGGCGACCAGGCGCCGGGCCATCCCTGGGTGCACGGCCTCCAGGCCTCCGACTGCGACTTCAACGATCTCCGGTTCTCGAAGCTCATCATCATGGACGGCAAGAACCTGGTGGAGAACAAGCTCACCGACTCGCACTGGTTCATCGAGTGCATGGAGCGCGGCGCGAAGATCGTCGTCATCGCGCCGGAGTACGGTCCGCCCTCCACGAAGGCCGACTACTGGATCCCGATCCGGCCGCAGACCGACGCGGCGCTCTGGCTCGGCGTCACGCGGCTGATGATCGAGGACAAGTGGTACGACGAGGCGTTCGTCAAGGCATTCACCGACTTCCCGCTGCTCGTCCGCACGGACACCCTCAAGCGCCTGCGCGCCCACGAGGTGGTTCCCGACTACAAGACGACGCTCGCGGCCGACGGCCCATCCATGAAGGTCCAGGGGCTCACGGCAGAGCAGCACGCCAGGCTCGGCGACTACGTCATCTGGGACGAGAAGGTGAAAGGGATGCGCGCCCTCACGCGCGACGACGTCGGCGCGCGGATGACGGCGAAGGGGCTCGCGCCCGCCCTCGAGGGGACGTGGAAGGTGAAGCTGGTGGACGGCAAGGAGGTGGAGGTCGCTACGCTCTGGACGCTCTACCGCACGCACCTCAAGGACTACGATCTCGACACCGTCGCCGAGATCACGCAAGCCCCGAAAGAGCTCATCCACCAGCTCGCCCAGGACATCGGCGCGATGAAGCCCGTGGCGATCCACCAGGGCGAGGGGATCAACCACTGGTTCCATGCGACGGAGATGAACCGCGCCGCGTACCTGCCGCTCATGCTGACGGGGAACATCGGCAAGCCCGGCGCGGGCTGCCACACGTGGGCGGGAAACTACAAGGCGGCGCTCTTCCAGGGCTCGAAGGAGACCGGCCCGGGTTTCAAGGGCTGGGTCGCCGAGGACCCGTTCCAGCCGAACCTCGACCCGAGCGTCCACGGCCGGGACGTGGAGACGCACGCGTACACGAAGGACGAGGAGCCCGCGTACTGGAACCACGGCGACCTCGCGCTGATCGTCAACACGCCGAAGTTCGGCCGGAAGAACTTCACCGGCGACACCCATATGCCCACGCCGACCAAGGCGATCATCTTCAGCAACGTCAACCTGATCAACAATGCTAAGTGGGCGTACGGCGTCATCAAGAACGTGAATCCGAAGGTCGAGATGATCGTCGCGATCGACATCCAGATGACGGCGTCGATCGAGTACGCGGACATCGCGCTGCCGGCCAACAGCTGGCTCGAGTTCGAGGGGCTCGAGATCACGGCGAGCTGCTCGAACCCCTTCCTCCAGATCTGGAAGGGCGGCATCCCGCCGGTCTTCGACAGCCGCGACGACCTCATGATCCTCGCGGGGATCGCCAAGGCGCTCGCGGAGGTGACCGGCGACCGTCGGTTCGCCGACTACTTCAAGTTCGCCCTCGAGGGCCGGCGCGAGGTCTACATCCAGCGCCTGCTCGACACCTCGACGACGACCGCCGGCTACAAGCTCGCCGACATCATGGCGGGGAAGTACGGGCCGCCCGGCGGCGCGCTCATGCTCTTCCGCACCTATCCGCGCATCCCGTTCTGGGAGCAGGTCCACGACCCGCAGCCGTTCCACACCGACACCGGGAGGCTCCACGCCTACGCCGACGTCCCCGAGGCGATCGAGTACGGCGAGAACTTCATCGTGCACCGCGAGGGCCCGGAGGCGACGCCGTACTTGCCCAACGTGATCGTGTCGTCGAATCCGTTCGTCCGGCCCGAGGACTACGGGATCGGGACCGGCGCCGAGCACTGGGACGAG
>Ga0184633_10000919_pt1 | contig 11709 bp, 11 predicted proteins | sample PLM31_170_b1_FD_133156 | JGI IMG/M metagenome (GOLD analysis project Ga0184633, IMG submission 133156) | Groundwater sediment microbial communities from an aquifer in East River, Colorado, USA - PLM3-1_170_b1 | ecosystem: Environmental > Terrestrial > Soil > Riparian zone | place: USA: East...
ATAACGTCTATCGAGGCCTCCGGCACCGCCTCCGAACAGGTGGCGCTGAGGTGCGAGTATAGAAGCGGCAGCACACCCTGCGACCGCGCCATCTCAATCAGAGGCTCCCAGTCTATCCCGCCGCGGAGCAGCCCCCTGATCCGCTCGGCCCTTTCCGAGTCCATACAGATCCGGGCGCAGCAGATGAGCAGCTCGGCTTCAGGGCTCGGGTATCGTGCCGGGTGACTGGCTGGACGGTTCACCGCGTGAGATCCGAAAGAATCGCTTCACGGACTGACGGGAGCGATGTCAGGACCCTTGGGTACGAGAGCAGCTTGATCGGCACCTCGGACGCAACCCGAGCGGCCAGGACGAACTGGCGCCTGAGGCGTTCGGGTTCGACGATGACGGTGTTGAAGCTATTTCTCAACAGCTCCAGGAAGGCTCTTCGTCGCGAGGGACGCCTAATCGTCACGCTCTCGCGCTTCGAGGCCATGGCAGGAGGGGTTATCACATAGAGCGCCTTGAGGGGCGCGGGGGCCCTGTAGGACAGATGGCGGTCCAAGGGAATGATGAGCTTGGGCGTCAGGTTGTGCATCGGGGTCCCGTTGATGTGCCCTCCGAGCACGTGCCTGGCGATCTCGGGAAAGAGCTTGATCCGGGGGGGACCTGGATAGGCCAAGAGTTCCTTGCCCTCGTGCTTGAGGACGAGCAGGTCATCGGTTAACAGTGGGTGCCCTCCCTGGAGAAAGACAGCCCCGAGGCTCGATTTCCCATAGCCGGAGTCCCCGATAAAGCCCACCGCCACCCCGTCGGTCACCACCGCAGTGGAATGAAGCGGCTCTGTCCCTTGTTTGACCAGGGCAAAGGACAGGACCTGTCCCAGGAGGTAGGTGTGAAACGCCTCGTGGGAGGCCTCATGGAGGGGGCGACCGCCGATCCGACGGCCATCGGCCGAGATCAGGAATTCGAAGAGCCCGGACCACCGGAGATAGGTCGATCCATCCCGCAGGCGGGCGTGTTGGAACCATCGTGTCGCGGTCGAGTCTCTCATCGCCTCAGCGTACACCGCTGAGAACAGAAAGGCGGGGCACTCATAGAGCTCAACATCCTCTGGACCGGACCCCGATCGCTCACACCAGGGGAGCGGCCACTGGCTCCTGACACCCAGACCGTAGAGCTGATAGGCATGCGGAAGCCTCCGCCCGGTTGACAGCTCTCCGCTGTCCAGTGCTCCCACCGATCTGCTCCTGCTCCCAGCCATCTCGGCCTTGTGGCGACCGGAGGCCTCAGCCCGTCGGGGTAAGAGGAACCCTGGTGGTGGGTTTACCCCCCCCGTCCCCAAGGGTCCCCCCTTTGGCTGTGGTGAGTCGGCGCAGATCCCCGTAGACCACCAGGCGTGGGGAGCGATACGGTCTCTTCCCCCGGCTTGCCGCCCTGCGCTTCGCCCCGTCTCTCTCGACGCTCTCATCCTCAACATGCGAGCCCATAGGCGACACTCTCCTTTTCTCTTGTTTCCTCCCCGAAAAACACCTGAAGCCAGAGTTCCAATCCCAGAAGGTCCAACAGCCTCCAGGTTGCCCCGCCGTTGGGATCTCGAACCTGGTCTTTCAACCGCATGAGGGCTTCTCTCATCACGTCCCCCTTCACGTACCCCCACTGGACAGCCCTCCGACCTTCCTCCAGGCAGGACACCAGGTGAGGGTAGTCCTGTTCCATCCCCCCGTTTATCAGATGACTCATATCCCCCTTCCAGTCGCGGCCAACGATCGCCTCCGGGAGCACCCCGCGCATGGCGTCACGCAGGATCGCCTTGGGAACCCCCTTCCAGGTCTGCATCTCCCCTGGGATCACCATCAGGACCGAGATCAGGTCCCGGTCCAGAAAGGGGAACGTGGTCTCCAGCCCGTGCATGGCGGCCACCTTGTTGTTGAATTCCATAGAAAGGACCTCATGTCTCGATCTGAAAGTCTGGTACAGCGATCTGGCATGCGCGGTCGGAAAGGGCCCCGCGATGGGGGAACCTTTTGCGAGGGACGGGCGGGCACACCTCCAGAATGCCTTCGTGTACCAAGGGCGATCCTGTCGTCCTGGAGCCAGTGTGGCTCGAAGCCCACGGAGGAGGGGAACGATCAGATCTGGCACATGGGATCTGACGAGCTCCCTGAAGAAGCGTCGCCTGTAGTACCGTGGGTCCGCCTCGATAAACCAGCGCGGGTACTCCTGAAGATGTCTTCGTGCCTCGCCCCACGCCATGCGGCGGACGAGGTCGATCAAGTATGCCTGGTCGAACAGCACCTGGTCGCCCCAGTGACCCGTCAGGAGCACCCTGGCTCCGAGCCGGCGGACAGTCTGCAAGAAGGTTGTCGTGGTGGTCCATTGTGTGTCCAGGAAAGGAGCCTCGATATGCCACAACGCCTCTCTCGCCCCATTGAGGAGTCCCAGGCCCACGGGGACCCGTTCGATCGTGATTCCGTAGTCTCGCTCGATCTCGAGCAAGAAGGCTCTCTCATCTGACAATGACCCATCAGCGGATGTGTACGAGACTCCCATCAGAGCGGGATGCCGTTCGGCGCCCCGTCGCCGTAGAGTCTCGGCAAGGCAGAGAATGGAGGAGGAGTCCAGCCCCCCACTCACGGAAACCGCGACAGGAAATGCGCTTCGGAGACGACGCCGGACCGCCTGCTCGAAGTGGTGGCGGAACGCCTCGGCGCACTCGCGGAAGGACCTGAGCCGGAGCTGTCGAGTCGGATCAAAGTCCCAGTATCTCCGCGTGACCAATCCCTGAGAGGTGAGGATCGCCACATGGGCGGGAAGAAGACTGACCACTCCCGCAAAGAAGGTCAACCCCTGGTGGTCGTGAGCCGGGCCGCGCAGGAGCAGTCCGGCAAGATGGGCATGGTTGGGTCGAGCGGACACCCGGGGGTGAGCCAGGAGCGCCTTGACCTCTGAGGCAAAGAGGAACGTCTCCCGGGTGCAGTAGTAGTAGAGCGGCCGGACGCCGAGCGAGTCCCGAGCCAATAGGAGCTGCCGCCGAATCGGATCGAAGATCCCTAGAGCAAAGTCTCCCGTGAGCCATTCGGGCAAGCGATCACCAAAGGCATCGTACGCGGCCAGGACGAGGGCGGGATCCGGTGACTCAGTTGAAACCTGCGCACCCTCCTTCAGAATCGCCAGGAGCTCCTCGCGGTTATCGAGCCGCCCGTCGAACACGAGCACGGGCCCGGAAGGGTGGATCTGCGGTTGCGTCTCCGTGGCGGCTTCAGGGGTGACCCGGAAGAGCTGACAGGCCATCCCGACCGACCCCTGCATCCACACTCCTTCTCCGTCAGGCCCTCGATGAGCCAGCGTTGCGCTGAGCCTGCGGAGCACGGCTCGCTCGACCGGCTGCCCATCCAAATTCCATATCCCGACAATCCCGCTCATGGCCTTTCTCGCTCAAGCACGGCAACAGCGGTATTTGGAACGAGACTAGAAAAACCAACTTACGATGGTGTACCGTTCGCCTTGGGCGACAGCTTCGACCTCATGAAGAAGATCCGAGCGAAATGCGACCAACATCCCCGGTTCACTGACTAACGGCAAGCCGTATCTCATCAAGCGCGGATCATCTATCAGCTCATAGAACACGAGGGAGCCACCGGTGTAGGACGGCACCCCGGGTTCTTCGGTCTCGCCGTTCAAGAAGATGACCACGGACACCCGGCGGGCTTTGATGTGCGGCGGATCCTCCGGTTCGGCGCTGCTATCCTGATGCGGGAGGAAAAAATCGCCCTTCTTGTAGATCAAAAACTGGGGCGTTTCACAACCGGTGAGCCTCAGATTGAAATGGCTCTCCAGCGCTGGCCTGAGCCCTTGCAAGCGGGCCTGAACGAGCGCCATCGTGGGCACCTTGGCGACCACCGACTCCGTTCTCCGCGCGTCCACATCTACAAGAGCGACACCCTTTCTGCAAATCATGGCTTGGCTGCCCGTTGCGACACGCAGTTCGGATCGAATTTTCCCGCACAATTCAGCATCGAGGAACTCGTTGAAGACAAACAGGCCCAGGTTTGCAAGCAGGGCAGATGTTGGGGTCCTCTCCGGTGACGTTCTATCCCCGCGGTGGGACACAGAGTGTATGCCCTAATGGGCATCCATAATCATTGACGAGGTAATATTGCGTAGGTTCAGCACGATTACTGCGATCCTCCAGCCAGAGAAGAATCAACAGCGCCAGCAAACGCAACAAAGCGCTCGCCGACATCGCCGCTGTCGTTGAGCACCACACCCTCATGTTCAACCCAGGCATGAGCTTCAAATTTCCTCGCCAGTTTGCGCACGCCGAATTGCAGGTTAGCTTCAATCCCCTGGCGGCGCAGGAGCCACCAGAGAGCGAGAGATCGCTGCAGGCAGTTGGCGTGGAAGAGGCCGTGCCAGGCCGCCGCCTGAACGATCCGCGTAATCGCGCGGGCCTTCGCCAAAGCGTCCGGTTCGCTCGTCACGAAGGTCTCGTCCATGGGCGTCAGGTGGGCCAAAGCGGCGTGCAGCCGCTTGAAGCCCAACAACCGGAGGGCCAAGCTCGTCAGCGGCACCAGGAGGAATGCTTGGAAAAGCAGCCACCGCTCCGACTGTGAGAGCCGCAGAAACCTGTGCCATCTACCCATCGGTCACCTGCACCAATCCACGCTCTATCAATTGTCTGATCAAATCCTGTAGGTCCTGACGGAGCCGATCCGGATCCACATCGTATTCAGTCAGCAAGACCTCGTAAGCCGCCTGGATCGACTCCGATGCGGTGAGCGCCACCCATATGCGGGTACCGACCTCGTCCAGGCCAAAATAGCGTTCGCTGCTGAGATTGAAAATGACAGATTCACCCGCGACTTCGCGAATCAGGACATCTGGAGCCACCGAGACCTGCATCACAGCGGAGAGCTTCATGAACCGCGTGCCCCCTTGGTGTTCGGCTCCGTCATTTGAGCCGATTTCATGAGGCAATCGTGTATTATAGGCATATCGTGGTCGGATTATCTAGCAGATTTTAGGATTACAGCGGCCGATCGATTCTGAAACTCAGAACTTTCTCCCTCGCTCTTCCCACTTTCCCCGAAAGGTAATCCAGAAGGAGAGAGCGATCAACTTCACGTCTAACCAGAAGGCCTGCTTCTTGATGTACAAGAGATCAAACTTGAACTTGTGTTTGCGGCGGATATCCCGAGCGGCATAGATTTGAGCCACGCCGGTGAGGCCGGGTCTCACCTGATGCCGCGCCACGTAGCCCGGGATCTTCTCTAGTGGAACCGGCTCGCCATTTCCTTTCACCTCGATCTCCTGAGTGGCAAGCGCCCGCGGGCCCACGAAGCTCATCTCTCCCCGAAGGATATTCCAGAGCTGCGGCAGCTCGTCCAGCGCAGTCGCCCGGAGGAGCCGACCCACCCCCGTAACTCGAGGGTCATCCAGTGTCGCCTGGCGCGGGCCGAACCTCGCATCCGAATCCTCCACCATCGACCGGAACTTCCAGCCCGTGAAGAGCCGCCCCGCTTGCCCCACTCGCTCCTGTCCGTAGAAGACCGGCCCGCCATCTTCCAGCTTGATGGCCAGCGCGATCAGGACCCAGATTGGGGCCGATAAGAGGATGCCGATTCCGGAGAGGAACAGATCGAATGGACGTTTGATGTTCAACACCTGATCCCTTTATCTGGACGATTCAACGACCTGCCCTTCAATCGGCGACCCCATCACGTCTTTGTAGAGCTGAAGAGTTCGACTGATCATCAGGTCGAGACTGAACTCTTCTTGGACGCGGCGACGGGCTGCCTGTCCATACTCGGCGCGAAGACCGGGGTCATTAAGCAACAGATTGATCGCACCGGCAAGCGCTTCGGGGTTTGCTGGCGGGACTGTAAGCCCGGTCAGCCCGTCCACAGAAACAAACGGGACGCCAGAGGCCAGGCGCGTATTGACGACCGGCTTGCCGCAGGCCATGGCTTCCAGTTGAACAATCCCAAAGGCCTCGCTGCGGGCGATCGAGGGAAGCACGAACACGTCCGCCGCATGGTAGTACGGAACAACGTCTTGAATCTCCCCAAGGAAAAACACACGATCCCTCACCCCTCGAGCTTGCGCCGCTCCTTCCAGCCCGGACCGCAGTGGCCCGTCGCCCACGATCAAGAGTCGCCCTTGGACCTTGGCCATGGCCCGGATCAGATACTCGAACCCCTTGTAGTAAATGAGCCGGCCCACGCTGAGCACTATCCGTGGGCCGAACTGCCCTCGAATCTTCGCCACCGCCTCAGCGTCATACCGATGATACTGTTCGATCGGAATGCCATAGGGAATGACCCGGCATCGCTCACGATAAGCTGTCAGGACCGGGGAGGTCTCGATATAGCTGGGGGAGGAGGTAATCACTGCTGAGCACCGGTCCATAGCCCTGCCGAGTATTGGCTGGAAAACTTTGCCAAGAGCCTTCTGTCGGACGATATCACTGTGGTAGGTCACGACGAGGCGCCCTTTGTGACGACTGGCCAGGTACGCCAGGACAGCGGCCGGGTTGGGGAGATGGAGATGCACGAGATCGGCTGTGGTCTCACGGATCTTTCGAACCATCCCCGGGCAGACGGGCGCCGAAGCCAGATTGAAGAGGGTTCCGACCCGCGTCACCTTGACCCCATCCACCAGACCTTCTTGACTTCGCCAACCATCGTTCGCAACAATGGCCTCAACTCCTACACACCTTTGGAGCTCGCGACAAAGGAAGCGGAGATGAGTCTCCATTCCACCCATATGTGGCGGATAATACTTGCCAATCTGGAGGACGCGCAATCGGTCATTCCCGGTCATATTCAAAGAAGCTCTCGGTACAGCGCGACCATTTTGTTCGTATAGTCTGCCCAGCTAAACTTTTCGGCTTGCGCCATCCCCGCTGACCGGCGCGCAGACCATCGGTCAGGCCGTTCGCGCCGCTCGCGGAGAAGCTCGATCACCGACTCGCTCCAAGCGGGCACATCGGCCAACGGACAGTACGTCACCGCCTCCCCCCCCACCTCGCGGAGCACCGGGATATCGCTTGCAATCACAGGGGTGCCGCACGCCATCGCTTCAATCATCGGCAACCCAAACCCCTCACTCTCAGAGGGCTGCAAGAGCACAGCAGCTCGCCTATACACGCCCGACAGAACAGCACTCTCCAGCGGGGGCAGCACCACGACACTCCCACTCAATGTGAGACCTTCGATGAGCCCCATCTGGCCGGCGGTGAACGGCCCCCCCACCCGGATGAGACGCGATCGAGGCAACTCCCGTTGTAGCGCCGCACACACTCGCAGCAACACATCGATCCGCTTCCGCGGAATCGTGCTCCCGACGTGCAAGATATCAATGACATCGGCAGACGCAGGGCCGAGCAGACGCATCACTTCAAGGTCGGCCACCGGATCGGGGTCAGCAGAGCAGGTCGGATGGACACCGTTATGAATCACCACCACTTGTTCGGCCGATAGCAGCCCATGCCCAAGCACCTCGTCACGCGTCGCGACACTATCGCATGTCACCCTGGCTGCCTTACGGAGTCCGCTCAGTACGTGTTTCGCCACTGCCGTATGGAATCTCGACCCATAGTCGTGGGTCGAATCCAAAAGACAGCGAAACGCGTCCATGTCATGACATGTCACCACAGATCGACTTGATGGAAGGTGATGGACAAGATGTCCATAGCTGTGATCGACAATATGAAACAGGTCGAAGTCCCCGTTCATCGTCCGCAACCATCGCGGGTAATCCCAGAGGCGATTCATGAGCCGATCGGCGTTGAAGGCGGCGCGTCTCTGCCTAAACAGTGGCAGCCGCATGAATCGTCGAACCATCTGCGGGCAGAGCCGCGTAGCTTGGACCGTCCCTGCATGGCCGGCTCGGAAATTCCGCAGGAGCATCTCCCCGACCAGGTCCATGCTGGGCCAGTTCTCCTCGATAAGATCGCAGACGACGGCTACACGCATCCTATGAGAGACCGATCGCGACTCGGCTGGATTCGGAGTCCGGGACCTTGATGGGCACGGAATTGATGAAGAGCACCCTCACGGGGCGAGCCTCTCGAAGAATTCCAGGTACTGCCGGGCGACGACCGGCCACGCGTACCTCTCGGCGGCCGCCTCGATGCCACAGGCGGACATCTCGGCGCGTCGGCCCGGGCTCTCGAGCAGATCGGCGAGCGCGGCCCGCCATCCGGCAGTGTCTTTCTCGCCGACCACGACGCCGACGCCGCGCACGATGAATGGGATCTCGCCGCTATCGCTGGCGATGACTGGAACGCCCGCGGCGAACGCCTCGATGAGCATCCGGCCGAACTGCTCTCGCCAGTTCGGCATCGTCTGGCTCGGCGCGCACATGACGTCCATCGCGCTGAGATACTGGGGCACCTCGTCGTGCTTGACGCCGGAGCAGACCCTGACGCGGTCGCCGTGCCGGCTCGCCCAGGAGCGCAGCTTTCCCTCCAGCACCCCAGCTCCGACGAACAGCGCTCGCCATGGCGCGTCGATCGAGTCGAGGGTTGCCATGAGCAAGTCGATGCCCTTCTCGGGCGAGAGCCTCCCGAGGTACCCGACCACCGGGGCGCCGACGCGGTCCCACCCGAGCTTCTCCAAGGTGGAGTCTCCCAGAGCGCGGTCAGGGCGACAGGCTTCGACGTCTACACCGAGCGGGATCTGTGCCATCGGAAGCATCGAGTAGCCCGCGCGCTGCTTGAGAATGTTGACGACAGTGTTGCCGCAGCAGATCCATCCCGCGGCTTTCCCGATTGCGTAACGCTCGATCCAACTGAACGGAGGTGGATATCTCTTATTGAGGTTCTGCGCCGTCCTGAAGACGAGCGGCGAACGCTTGGGTGTCCACCACGCAACCTGACCACCCGCCAGGATGTACGGCTCCTCCCAACAGTGGACCAAGGACCAATCTCGGCCGAGCAGCGACGCCAGCTCCGGGCCGTACACGAAACCGTGAACGACGCGTGTGAAGTAGGCAGGCACGCCGACGAGATCGACCGGCTCCGCGCGACGCGGCGCCAGATGCACGGGCCGAAGATCATTGCTCCCGTGGAAGTAGGTCGGCGCGACGACGGTCACGTCCCACGTCGACGCGCCAGCGATCGCCATCTCGTCGGCGAGGCGCCGGTTGACGCCCACCACGTAGGAATGTCCAATTGTCAGCAGCTTCCGTCTTACCTTCACCGTACTCTCGAGCGCGGCCTGCTCGCGCCCCAGTCGCTCACTCGTAGAGGTCGGCCGGGCTGGTGAGCCGATGGATCTCGTCGCGAAGCGTGTCGCTCTCGCGTGGCACGCCTACGATGAGTGCGTTCCAGTAAGCGGCGCGGATGTCGTCGCGACTGCCAACCACGTGGGTCGCGTAACCCGCAGCGCTGAGGCAGTTCGCAACGCCGTCGTTCGTACCGTGCAGCTCGATCAGGACCACTGGCTTCAGCAGGCGCAACATCGATGCTGCACCCGCCAGCACCTGGAGCTCGGCGCCCTCCACGTCGATCTTGACCAGATCCGGCCTTGGGAGTCCAGAGCCATCGAGCAGCGTGTCGAGTCGTCGCAGCTCCACCCTGATCTCGCCGCGGGCCTCACCCGTATCGCCCACTGCAGCGAGATGGCTGAACGTCGAATTCTCGGACACGACGAACCGCGCCGAGCCGTCGGAGTCTCCAAGCGCTTCAGCGCGGAGCATGACGTGCGAGAATCCGTTCAGCGAGGCATTGAGGCGGAGCACGTTGCTACACCCCGGCTGCGGCTCGAAGCAGATCACCCTGCCTCCGGCGCCAACGAGCCGAGCCGCGATCATCGCCGTGAAGCCGACGTTGGCGCCCACGTCATAGACGACCATGCCGGGCTTGACCAGGGTTGTCAAAGCGCGCTGAATCGACGGGTCATGGGTGCCCAGGAGGAAGCCGGCAGCAGAGCCTCCGGCGCAGAACTTCAGACCTCGACCCGCCCCGCTTTGGATTACTCCTTCGCGATCGCGCAACTGGTCGGGGATCCAGTCGGTGGCCTTCTTGATCCACGGGCGGTGGCTCCTGATGCGCGCGAATAGGTAAACCCAGGAGTGGGGCAGTCGCCCGGCCAGCTTGAGGATGAGGCTCATAAAGATGCTCTGGTCAAGCACTCCGAGTACGACAGCCGCCGCAGGTCGGAACGCACTGAAACCAGCTTCTCTTCGACACAGTGCTCCAGCACCTCCATTTTGTAATGCTGCATCCGCGTTTCAAACTCGACAGTTCATGGCGGCCCAGCTTGCCAGATACTTGTTTCTTTGAGGAAGCTATGTCGGCGCGCAGCAATTTTCCAATCCCCAGGAACCCCCCATTCTTCCAGTGGCATCCATTGTGAATCGTCAACTATCAAGAGTCCCCCCGGTTTGACCTTTGATAGTGCCGCTTGAATACAAGCCTGGCGATAGTGACCATCCACCAGGCAAAAATCAAAGCAACCATCCTGGAACTCAGAAATTTGCGCTACATAGCGCGGCAGCTTGGGATAAGTCGGCAGTGTTGGCAAGGATTCCTCATGGTCTAGCTCAACATAGCGGTAGTCAACATTGTCCATGGCGTTATTAGAAAGTTTTTCTGAAATGAGAACAAACCAGTCATGAGAGTGTTCAATACTTATAAGTTGTCTACAGCGACTCGCAAACCAAACCGTGCTTCTGCCACTTCCCCATTCGAAGCCAACTGCGTCAGGTGATATGTTTTGACTCAAATAATCAATGGCTCCTGGCACTAGAAGAGGAAAATCTGGGTGTCTGCCTTCGTACCAGCAATCTCCTAATTTCTGTAGTGAATAGATTGGGTTCTTCAAGAACTCGAGAACTCGCTCGGAGAAGGACCTCGAAAGGAATCGCGCGACAAGATTCTTCTCAAGGATAGGATTCGCTGGGCGCATTCTCTTTCTCCCTCAGTCCAGTCATTCGGAATAGGTTCATAAGGATGTGGCCAAGTCTTTCATAAAGAGATATTGAAAAGCGTCATCCGTTCATGTCTTTAACAGCACCTCGACGGTCCGCTCTAGTGTGAAGTGCTCCGCGTACACTGCACGCGCGCGAAGACCCAGGCGTATGCTAGCCTCTCGATCGGCCAGGAAAGACTCCGCGGCTTGAATGAACTGCACGGAGTCGGATGCGGGAGCCAGCGCCACGCATCCGGTTTGTTCCCAAATAGGTTCACTGAGGAAGCCCTGTGTCGTCACCGTCGGCAGGCCGTGCGACAAACCGGCCATCACGCTCGTTCTCCGACTGCTTACACCATCGGGGTATGGCTGGATGAGCACGTCGCAGGCCTGGAGATGAAAAGAAACCGCCTCCGGGGCCAACCTACCGGGGGCGATAAGTCGGCCGTCCAGCATGGGATGGGCTGCCAGTAATTTGGCCGCGAATCGGTCACCCCCCTGGCCTAACAGCAGGCCCATCCGTTCGGGATGTTTCGCAAGCAAGGGAGGCAGAACCTTGCTCAGCACCTCCCTGATCGCACCGCCAAACGTTCCGAAGCTGCCGAGAATCGCCTGACCTTTTGGGGCCAATCGTCTTCGAAATTCGGCGACCCTCGCAGGATCAACAACGATTGGGATCGTACTCGGGATGGGCAGCCACTTCATCGGCCGCCGTCCGCCCGGATCGTAGGGACGGAGCATTCTCTCCCAGCCAGGGATAGACAGGTACACTTGCGAGCTGGCTCCCAATAGGGAACGGATCATCCAGCGC
>Ga0184633_10000920_pt1 | contig 11709 bp, 21 predicted proteins | sample PLM31_170_b1_FD_133156 | JGI IMG/M metagenome (GOLD analysis project Ga0184633, IMG submission 133156) | Groundwater sediment microbial communities from an aquifer in East River, Colorado, USA - PLM3-1_170_b1 | ecosystem: Environmental > Terrestrial > Soil > Riparian zone | place: USA: East...
ATGAGTAGTCCGGTCGTGTTCTCCCTCACCGGCGCGCAGCGCGATTGCCTTGCCGCCGTTGCGATCTGCCGCGCGACCTGGCCGACCTTCCGGCGCTCGATCCGCGCCGCGCTCATGCGTGCCGAGCTGCTCTCGGCGGTCGATACGCCGGAATTGACAGAGGGGGGGCGATTGCTCGCGCCGTTCGCCGTCTGGCTCGCGCACATGGCTAGCCTTGCTCAGGAACGCGCTAGCGCGGCGCTCGCCGCCTTCGATCAGGGCCACGCAGAAACCGCCAGCGTAGGGCTAGCCCATGTTTCCGCAAAGGCTAGCCCCATGCCGGTCGCCGAGACTCGCTGATGCCTTCGCCGGCGCTCGCTGCCAGGTGCGCCGGCCGCGGCGGCGATCACCATATACTAGGTACTATTGCGAAATCTGCGGCCGGGCCTGAAATCAACGACTTAGGCCGACTTTCGGGCTCTTGTGTCGTCGCCAGCCTGGACGAAGCACGCCAAAGGGCCGAAAACCGCGACCGCTGGCGCCACCAGCGCGTTGCGGCCGGGCTGCTGCAGGGCGAGCGCGTCGCCGATTGCCAGCGAAGCCTGACCGGCTTGGGGGTGAGGGTCGAGCGCGGCGATCACGGCGTCGGCTATTCCGGCTTGGTCACGTGCGACTCTCGCTGGTGCTGCCCGATCTGCGCCGCGAAGATCACGGAGCGCGATCGGCGAGAGCTGGCGCTTGCGATCGTGCTCTGGACGCGCGCCGGCGGGCGCGTCTACCTCATGACGCAGACTTTCCGCCATGACGTGACGTTGCCGATCGGCGAGGGCTTGTCTGCGATGCAGCGCGCGCAGCGCGTGATGAAGGCGACGCGCGCCTATAAGGCGATCATGGCCGCGGCCGGCGCGATCGGCGCGGTCAAGGCGCTCGAAGTCACGCTCGGCGAGAACGGCTGGCATCCTCACACGCACACGCTGGTTTTTGCTCGCGTAGATCAGCTAGAGACGCTAGAGCTCGTGCGCGAGTGCTGGCGCGCGGCCGTCGAGCGCGTCGGCCTGGGACGAGTCAATGAGCATGGCTTCGACGTGCGCGGCGGCGACTACGCCGCCGAGTACGTTGCGAAGTTCGGCAAAGAGGCGGGCGCGCAATCGCGCCACCAGGCGCGCGCCTGGTGGACCGCGGCGCATGAGCTGACCAAGGGCCACACGAAGCAAACGCAGCGTTTGAAGGGCGCAACGCCATTCACGCTGCTGCGCTGGTGTGCGGGCGGCGACGCACAATCAGGCGCGCTGTTCGTCGAATACGCTCGCGCCTTCAAGGGGCGCGCGCAGCTCTACTGGTCGCCGCGGCTGCGCGCGCGCATTGATCTGCTCGAATTGCAGGAGCCAAAGCGGCCGGCGCCGCGCCCGGAGTTGATCTGCACCCTACCGCGCGAGGATTGGGCGCGCGTGCTGGAGCACAACGCGCGCTGGGAAGTGCTCTACGTCGCCGATCGCTACGGCGCGGTCGCGGTAGAGGAGCTGCTTTCTCGGATGCGATCACATCGCGGGGGCTGGCGCAGTTGTTTCCGCGCGGCCGATCCGTGGAATGGCCGCATGGTGAACATCAACGCGCCGGTGGAGGAGTGGGCATCGCAGCGGGTGGCCGCGTGAACGATCGCACGCGCGAGCTGCTGCGGGCTTGCGATGATCTGAACACCGAGATAGAGCTGGCGCTTATGTTTCTGCAGGGGGCGGATAGAATCGTCGCAGAGAAGATTGCGCGGCGGCTGGCGGACTTGCTGCGCGCGATTGTCAGGGAGTGCGAGACACCGTGACGGACGTTACGAGCCTGGACGAGATACGCCAGCGCCGCGCCGCTCTGGGCGTCGGCCTGGTGCTGCTGTTGATAGGCGCCGGGGTGCTACTCTGGGCTTTGAAGTCGAAATCGAGCGGAGCGTGATCTTGAAAAAGAAATTCGGTTATATGAAGTGCCCGGACTGTGGCGCGCGCGTGACGGTGAAGATCAACGATCTAGAGACGCTGGTGTACGCCTGCGACGATTGCGACGGTAGCGGCTACTGCAGAAAAGCCGAGGGCCGCTATCCGAGCTGGATTGCGAAGATCGAGCGCGTCGCGCCGGCGCCGGAGAAATCGGCGCTGCCGGCGCCGGAGAAAGTGCCGAGTCAGGCGGCGGCGCCGCCGCCGGCGCCAGCGGCGGCGAAGGTGGCGGAAAAAATGCCGTGGGAACGTTAGACGAAAAAGTAGCCGCCGCTGATCTTGGCGACGCGCAGATCGCGGCGGCGCCTGGTGTCGCACCGCTAGGCGGCGCCGCACCAGGTACGGATGCGCCGCCCGCTGCGCCAGATGAGTCTCGCGTTTGGATGGACGCGGCGATGCACTACGGCCAGATCGTGCGTGAGCTGGTGCCGGAGCGTGCGCGGCCACATTGGACAGATGAGCGATTGCAGCGCGTCGGCGAGGCGCTTGCGAAGTGCGCGACACATTACGGCTGGAAGTGGGCCGCGCTGCTCGGGCATCCGCTCGCGCAGCTCATCGGCGCCGCCGTGCCGCTCGCCTGGCCGATCGCGGAGCCCTACGTGGTGCCGTACTTGAAAGGCGCAATGAAGGGCGGCACTCCTGAACCAAGCCCGCACGATCATCGTCCGCCGGATTTGCGTCCGCCGGATGTACCCGGGCCCACTGTCTCGGGGCGCGTCAAGCCCGTCGAGTGAGTGATTTAGTCGTCGCGTTTTTCGGGGCGCGAGGGCAGGGCAAGTCAACGCAGGCGAAGCAATATCTCGCGCTGCATCGTCCGGCGCGGCTTCTGGTGTGGGACACAATGGACGAGTATCAGGCGCACGCCGAGCGCGTCGGCGAGCTCGCGGCGATCCTTGCGCGCGCGCGCGCTGACCGCTCGTTCGCCATGCGCTACGTGCCGCCGGCGGGGAGTGACGCGCAGCTCGCCGCGCGCTTTGATGCGTTCTGCGCGATCGCCTATGAGTTGGGCGAGCTGCTGTTGCTCGTCGAGGAGCTGCAGCGCGTCACTAAACCGTCCTGGGCGCCGCCCGCGTGGTCGGACTGCACGCTGCGCGGACGGCATCGGGGGTTGTCTGTGTTCGGCCTCTCTCAGCGGCCGGCGTCCGTGGACAAGAATTTCTTTACCAACTGCTCGACCGTCAGCACGTGCCGGCTGAACTTTTCCGCCGATGTGGCCTGCATCGCCGGCGTCCTGGGGGTTGAGCGTGATCGCATCGTCGCGTTGCCGCGCTATCGCTACATCGCAAGGGACATGACAACCGGCGTCGTCACCGAAGGCGCGACGGTGCCGCCCGAGGGCGCCGGGGCGCCGCGCCGGCGATCGCGGCGGCGCCGAAAGCGGGCCTGACCTAAAAATAGTTAGCCTGCGGCCGGATTGTGCATAGCCCCCCACTCATAGGGGGGTGAGTTGCGGCTTCGCTGGGGTTTTGCTAGACAAGACGCTCAACTCCACGAGGGCTCGAAAAATGGACACCACGCAACTCTCCCCGCTGGTCAAGCTGATGATTACCGCCGGCGCGCTCTGGGCCGCTTGGAAGTACGGCACGCCCGAAGTGAAGGGTATGGCGCTTGGCGCAGCGGGCGTGATCCTGCTCAATCAGCTCCCGGTAGTGCGCGAAGGCGCCGCCGTTCGCCTGGTCGCCTGACCGGCGACTGGACCCAACTTACTTTTCCGAGGTTGAATCCATGACTCGCTCGCGCTTTTTCCCGCTCGCCTTTTCCGTTCTGATCCTGGCCGTCGCGCTGCTCGTCGGCGCCCCTGGCTTCGACGCCGCGTCCCTCGGCCTGGGGGCTGCTCTCATCGGGCAGACTGCGAACAATTCGCGCCCGTTCATCGGCTGGAACCGCAAGCGCGAACCGATGAAAACCTTTACCAACGTCGCCGCGAGCGTGACCGCCTACAGCATGATCCCGCGCTACCCGAGGACCGTCCTCGGCTTCATCCTGCAGCTTGGCGGCACCACGTTCACCAAGGCGCTCATCGCGCGCGTCGAGCTGTTCCTCGGCGAGAAGTCGATTTGGGGGCCTGTCACCGGCACGCAGCTCGACAACATCAATCAGTACGTATTCGGCGAGCGCGATCGCAGTATCTATTTCCTGCCGATAGACTTCACGCTGCCGAATGTGAAGGAAATGGCCGGCGAATTCATCGGCGGCTTGGACATGACCACGCTGCCCGAGGGGCAACTGCGGCTCGAAGTCGAGATTGGCGCGGCGACCGCGCCGACCTTGCGCGGGGATGTGATTTGGGGTCCGCCGCAGGGTCAGGGCGTGCTCGGGCCGATCATGCTGAAACTCAACCGGCGCACCTACCCGAGCGCGCCGGCGGGCGATTTCTACCCCGACGTGGATCTGCGCGGCTCCATCCTGTGCCGCGAGTTCTGGTTCCATGACGTAGCGACCGCAGGCGTTTCGGCCGTGTCCGGCTCGGGCGCGGCGTTCGTTAATACGGGCGATGGCGCGATGGGCGCTATCACCGTGACGGCGCGCACAAAGACCGGGCGCTATCGCCTGCGCGTGATCGAACCGGGCACGAACCTCGGCACGTTCATGGTGGACGACCCGGACGGCAGGCAAATCGGCGCGGGCGTGGTCGCTGCGGCGTTTTCGGGCGGGGGCCTTGCCTTCACGCTCGCCGATGGCGGGACGGACTTTGTTTCGGGCGACGGCTTCACGCTCGACGTGCTGCCGCTCAACACCGATCAGAACATCAACGAAGTGGAGATTCGCAAAAACGAAGACTACTGGTGGCGCCGCACCGATCGCGCCGCGCGCTTCGAGCAAGAGCGCTTCGGCCGGCAACCGCTCTCGCAGCTCTACGTGGCCGATTTCATCCTCGACAACCATATCGACAGCGTGCTCGACACCATGAACGCGGTGGTCCTCGATCACCGGCTGAACGTGACCGCAGCGGCGATTACCACGCTGATCGCGCAAGTCCTCGCGCGGCCGATTCAGTCCTAGAGCGGACGCGATGCCCTCGCAAATCTTCGATGATGGGTCGCGGCTCGACTACGACGATGCCTACAACATCGTCGGTGGCGTCGATAACTCGGGCGCTCCCCTTTCCTTGCCGGGGCAAAACGGCTCTGCGATCGTGCAGCAGTTCATGAATCTGATTTCCTACGGCGCGCGCGCCGCGATCGACGATCGCTACCGCGTGAAGGCGGCACCCGCGCCCGCGCCCGCGCCTTTCGCCGCTGGCGGCTTGAGCGGGTTGCTGCTGCTCGGCTTGGGCGGAGTGCTGCTCTACACGCTGGTCAAGTAGTCGAGGGCGGGCCGTGGCCTACGGTCCAGGCAATCATCCGGCGCTGCCGCCGGGCACGCCGCACGATTACATCACGCAACTTCGTACGCTCTATGGAAGCTGGGAGCACGGCTACGATTTCGAGTCGCCGATCATTCGGCAGATGGAGGCGACGCGCGATGAGCTGTATAACGCCTGGGAGCAAAGCGGCCGTCAGGGAACGGAACCGGACATTGCCGCGCATCAAGTGTTGCTGCGCGAGCCACAGGGGTTCTGGACTAGGTGGAGCGATCCGAACGGCATCCGGCACAAGATTCTCGACTACATCGACCGCAGCGGCGGCGCCTGGGCCGGCGCGATCCTCACCGGGCCGACCTATTACCAGAATCTCGCTATCACCTCGCAGGAATACATCAGCAAACACGCCGAGCACACGGCCGCGACGGATTCATCCGGCGATTGGAAAATGCCGCTCATCGGCATTGCGACCGTGCTTACCGCTGGATTGGCGAGCGGTGCGCTCGCTGCCGGCGCGGGCGCGCTGGAAACGGCGGGCGCGGCCGGCGTTGCCTCGACCGCGGCGGGGGCTGCTCCCGTTTTCACGGCCGCTGCCGCTGGCGGACTGCCGATTGTGGAATTGGGCCTCATTGCGACGCCGGCGACGGCCTCGGCGGCGATCGCAGCGGGCATCCCGGCTGCAACGCTCGCCGGCGGCGTGGGCGCGCTGACGCTGGCAAGCGGCGCTCTGATTGATATTGCGGGGATGCCGATCGCTGAATTGGGCCTGATCGCCGATCCGGCGACGGCTGCGGCGGCGGTCAAGGCGGGAATTCCTGCGACGATGCTATCGGGCGGGCCGGGAGCGATCACGCTAGAGTCTTTGTTCACGTTGCCGCAAACGCCGCCGACGCCGCCACGTGGCACGCCGCCGGGTCCGCAGGCGCCGCCCGCTGGGCCGCTCTCGAAGGCCGTAGAAACCGCGATTGGCGCCGCGATCTCGACCGTGGCGGGAATTGCGCGGCAACTGATCGGGCAATCGCTCGCCCCTGATGCGCCGGCCGCGTCTCAAGCGCCGCCGGCTTCTGCGCTCGGGCAGCTCGGGAGCAATCCGCTCGTGCTCTTGCTTCTGGCCGGCGCTGTAGTCTTGATTGCTACACGGTGAATCCATGACCAGAAACGAAACCTTCTCCGGCCGGCGCGAATTCCCGATTGCGGGCCACTACTTCGAGCTGCTATCGACGGTCAGCGCCGTGGACTTGGAATTTTTTGATTCTGCCGGCCGGATGATTGCGAACGAGCTGCAGATCGAGGAAGGCTACTTCGTCGATAGGCGCGGCGTCGGGCCGTTCGCGCGCTTCGCCGTCATTACGGGCGCGAGCGAAGCGGTTAAGTTCCTGGTGACGGACGGCTTCTCGGGCCAGCGTAGCGCGCTCTCCGATGTGACTGACCGCGCCGCGCGGCTTCTCGGCATCGTGTATGGCACGCTCGGGCAGCTCGCTCAAGAGCTGCTGAATGGCGTAAATGCGCTGGTGGTTGCGTGCAAGGGGACGCTTGGTACTCTTACTCAAATCGCTATCGGTGGCGTAAATGCGCTGCAGGTCTCGGAGCGCGGTCATTCCTATGGTGTGGCGTTTTCGTCGGTTACTGCGTTTGCGGGCGCCGGTACTGAACTGGTTTTTGCGGCGGCAGCGAATACGGGCGGCGCCTGGATTCATGCTGCGTCGATTGACAGCGGTTCTGGCTCTAATACACAGATTGGATTGATCGCTAACCCGACCGCGCCGACTACTGGCGTGGATGGTACGGTGATTTTGGCGGCGTTGAATTATATCTCCACCGGCGCCGGCGAAACTCGCTCGGCGCACGTTGAGCTGGTGCGGCCGGTCTTTTTACCGTCCGGGTCCGGTCTTTGGTTCCGAAATAGCATTGCTAATGCAGAGGGCGCGTGCTATCGGCGCGTTCTCTATACCCTGCTCTGATCGGAGCGCGAATGAAAACTTTTATTCTTGGCGGTGATGGCGCGCTTGGCGTCAATGAAGAAACCGGCATTGATAGCACAGGCGCGCCAATGGCGCGTAGGTGGGTTTTCCTAACGATGTCGCACGCGGTCAAACAGTACGCAGAATTTAGCGTCGATCTGCGGCGCGCAGAAAACGCGGCGGTCAAGGGTGCGATCGATGCGGCGGCGACCATGACCGCCCCAAAAGGCTGAGCGTGTGGCGCGCGAAAAACTCGCTCTGTTTGTGGTGCTTGCCCTGGGCGGCTTGTTCTGGACGGCCTCGCGCGCTAGCGTCGCCGCGCCAGAGGCGGGCGCGGCCTCCGACGCGCTGCTCGATGAGTTAGGGGCGGCGTTCGCGCGTGCGCGCGCCGCGCTCGGCGAAATACAGAGCGCGCTTCCAAGTGGTGAAGCGATCTCGCGCGAAGTCACTGAAGGATTCGAGACCATCATGGACACGGTGACACCTGGCGCGTGGCAACCACCCGAGCGCGCGCGCCCGTACCTCGCCGCGATCGCGCAAGCGGAGGGCCGATACTCCATCCCGCCACAACTGCTCGCGCGGCTGCTCTACCAAGAATCGCGCTATCGGCCTGAAATCATCGACGGCAGCGTCCGATCGAGTGCGGGCGCGATCGGCATTGCTCAATTCATGCCGGCAACTGCCGCTGACATGGGCGTTGATCCGTTGAATCCAGATTCCGCCATCGACGGCGCCGCGCGCTATCTTCGACTGCTCTACGATGGAACCGGCACCTGGGCGGGCGCGCTCGCCGCCTACAACTGGGGCATTGGCAACGTTCGCCGTCGCGGCCTGGACGCGGCGCCCTCCGAAACGCGCGAGTACGTTTCCGCCATTCTCGGCGACGTGGGGCTAGCGTGATCTCGGAACAAGCGGCGCTCTCGGCGTGGAAGGCGATTATGTTCGCGCTCGCCGTGGTCCTGGTCCTGGCGCTCGCCGCCCCGCGTAAGTCCGAAACCGTAAGGGGGCGCGAATGGTGGCTGCCGTAGCCGCGCCCGTTCGTGGCGCGTTCGTGGGCGCCGGCGCCGTGCTCGCGCTCGCCCTGCTCGCCTGGCTGGCGTTTCGTCGCGGCGGGCCGCTTGAGGGCGCTTTCAATCCCGCATCCGACAAGAATCTAGCCTATGGCGGCGTCAACGCCGCCGGCGCCGCGATCACCGGCAATCCAGATTACAACTTCGGGGCGGCGCTGTTCGAGCTGCTATCCCCTGGCGCGATTGCTGCCGAGCGGCGCGCGATCTACGGTGACGGCGGGCCGGATCGAGACGCGAGCGCGGGTGTAGGTTCGATCGTGAATGGATCAGGCGGCTGGCCGGAGGGCATGGACGTAGCGCTGCCGCGCTCGGCCGGCGGTGCAATCATCGAGGGACCGGGCGGCGCCGCCTTCGGCTTGTACCCGCGGCCGTGAGGGTCGAATTCCTTTCCCCGCTCGACGTGCGCAAAATCGGCGGGCGCAAGTGGCAACTGCTCGCCGCGCTCGTTTTCTCCGTCGATGGAGAAACGCGCGCCGTGCCGGCGCAGTTCGTCACCGACTTTGCGAGCGTGCCGCGCTTGCCGATGATGTTCTTGCTTGCCGGTGACACCGCGCACCGCGCAGCAACGGTGCATGACTACCTCTATTCGATGCGCGAGCATCGCGCGCTCGCCGACGATATTTTCCGCGCCGCGATGGCGGCAGAGCACGTTCCGGCTTGGCGCCGCTGGCTGATGCACCAGGGCGTGCGCTTGGGCGGCGCCGCGCGCTACTCAAGGCGCGCGCGATGAAGCTGGACGATTTTCTGGTTTGGGTGCAGCTCGTCAATTTGCTGCTGGTGCCGTTGTTCGTCTACATCCTGCGCCTTGAACGCGTCATGGCGGAAATCAGCGCGACCCTGAAAACGCACGTCGAGATTGATGCCGTACAGCTCGGCGCGATCGGGCGCGACTTGGTACGCATCGAGGGCGCGACCGCTGCCGCGCATCGGCGCCTGGATACCTGGCAAATCCAGAATGCGCCGCCTTCGGGCTGAAAACAAGGCTAAACCTGTGTATTCGCTTCGTTTTCCGCCTGGTGTCGAGAATTCGACACCTCGAGCGCTGCGGGCCGATTTGCTGGCGAACGCGGCAGAGTGTACAAAGGCGCTAACCCGCATCGTGCGGGCCAGGGAAGCGGGCCGAGTGTCCACGGCTACCCTGCCTCTACGGCTCGGCGCCGCGACCCGACTTTGTGGACAACGTGGAAAGGGGTGTCATGGGAAAACGAATCACGGTCTTAGATGTGCTGGGAGAAGTACGCCGCGCGCAGCGAATTCTAAAGCGCGTCCGGCGGTATCTGGAACAGGCGGAAAGGGATGATGCGCGGCGGATTCAAAAAGCACGCGAGCGCGCCGCCTACGCTGCTGCTGCTGGCGCGGAGCTTCCATCTGACAACTACGAGTTCGACGAAATCGCGGGGCAAATATGAACACACCGAAACCCGCTACCGCGCTGAAGATCGCAGGGGAAGTGCAGATGAAAAAGATCCAGCACGACATGACGATATTGCGTCGGACAAATGAGCGCCTGCTCGCCGAGCGCGCCGAGCTGATAGAGGCGCTGCGTAATTGCGTCCGTGCTCAAGATTCTACCGGCGGCCCGAAAGGTTCGCTTGAATTCGCGTCTACAGAAGGCGCCCGCGCCCTGCTGCGCAAACTGGAGAGGTTCGACGAAATCGCGGGGCGCTTATGAAAAAGAGAATCCAGGCGCAGGTACACGGCGAGCTGGTCGAGGCGCTAGACTCGCTCGCAAATCGGCTCATCCTCCGCGGCTACTTTGTCACGCGCGACGAAGCGATAGAACACGCGATTTATTTTGGCATCGCCGCCTTGCGTATCGTCGCTGAACGAGTCGAGCTAGATTCCTATGCCTGCGCCCAAGCAGCTTCGTGAGCTGGCGCCGGTGCAACCGACGCTGCCCGGCGTCGGCTTCGCCGAGGAGTGCATATCGCGCGTGCATGCGCTCTATAAAGGCTGGTTCCGCCAGCCGCACACGCGCGACGTGCGGGCGTATCTCTGGGATTGCTGCTGCACCTTGCAGGACCGGCGATTCCTCTGCCGCATCGCCTACGTTGCGCCGAGCCTTGCCGAGCTGGACTTCGCCGAGCTGCCGCGCGTCGATGCGACAACGATTTTTGTGCGCTTCGGCTCGCTGCTGCAATGGGTCAGGAAATTCGAGCGCGCAACCGATGCTCTCACAGCGGAGCTGCGGCGATGATGGCTCCCTTGGCTATCGATTTGTTCTGCGGCCTGGGTGGCTGGACTGAGGGGCTGCTTGCCGAGGGTTACAACGTGATCGGCTTCGACATCGAGCGCCACGAGTACGGCGATGCGAAATATCCCGCGCAGATGGTCATTCAGGACGTGCTGACGTTGCACGGCAGGCAGTTCAAGGATGCCGCCTTGATCGTTGCCAGCCCGCCGTGCCATGCGTACAGCTACAGGGCCATGCCGTGGAAGCGCGCGAAGGCGCTACCGCCCCCGGACAACTCGCTATTCGATGCCTGCTTTCGGATTCAGCGCGAGGCGATCGAGGCGAGCGGGCACTTCATCCCGCTGATCGTGGAAAATGTGCGCGGCGCTCAAAAGTGGGTTGGGCGCGCTCGCTGGAACTTCGGGAGTTTCTACCTGTGGGGCGACGTGCCCGCACTGATGCCGATGGTGCGGAGGGCGCAGAAGTTCAACCCGGACGGGACTGCGCACCCGCAGGGCTCATGGTTTGCGATTGCCGATAGCAAAAACCGTGGCAGCAAGAACAACGGCGGCTCATGGTTCGCCATCGCCAACAACACCCACAGCGGGCACAGCCGAAATCCGGTAAGCGAAGGAATGAAAACCATCGGCCACGCGAATAAACGCGACGGCCGCGGACACACGCGGCACCTGACGAATCAAGCAGAGCATGACGGAGTAAAGCAGGCGGGCATGTCAGGCGTGCACAATAACGGCAAAGGCGATCGCTGGTTCCAAGATGGCGTGGCGAGATCACGCAGCAAGAGCAACGCCCGCAAAGCCGCGTCCGCGGCAATCGCCAAAATTCCGTTCGTGCTGGCGCAGCACATAGCGAAAATCTGGAAACCTGACGAAGAAAGAACGGAGGCAACATGGCAATGAAACGGAAGAAGGTAAAGAAACTCGCAGCATCGAAGCGGCCGGCCGACGCGCAGGGCTATCAGTTCAAGATCGGCCAGCGCGTGACAGTGATTGCGCCCGGTTCGTTTGCCGCGCGTTGTCTCGGCACGGTGTCGGCGATCACCGGCAACGATGTTGCCGTTCGGCTCGATCACAAGCACGCCGACAAAGTGTTCCCCGCGACGGACCTCGCGGCTGCATGATGGGGCGCCAACCGGGCCAGCGCGTCAGGCCGCAATGGATTCGCGCGCGGCCGACCGCTTTGGGGGAAGCGATTGAAGAGCTGCGCTTTAAGGCGGGGCTGA
>Ga0184633_10000921_pt1 | contig 11709 bp, 9 predicted proteins | sample PLM31_170_b1_FD_133156 | JGI IMG/M metagenome (GOLD analysis project Ga0184633, IMG submission 133156) | Groundwater sediment microbial communities from an aquifer in East River, Colorado, USA - PLM3-1_170_b1 | ecosystem: Environmental > Terrestrial > Soil > Riparian zone | place: USA: East...
GCCGGAGCTTGAAGAGGACGATCCGGTTGACCGCCTCGTCGATCAGGTCGACGATGTCGTCGAGCCGCGACACGAGCTCGTGGATGTCCTCGCGGTCGATGGGGGTGATGAAGGTCTTGTCGATCGAGTGCAGGATCTCGTGCGAGATCGTGTCGCACTCGTGCTCGAGCGCCTTGATGCGCTCCACGGCTGCCGAGATCGGGACCTCTTTCCGAAAGAACTGGTCCAAGACTAGAGCGGCGCCGTGGGCCCGGACGGCCAACTCCGTGAAGCGTTCAAAGTACTTTTCGTCCCGCGGCAGGAGCTTCAGCATTCCGCCCTCCGGAAGGCGGCGCCATCCTACCGCAGATCTTCACACCGATTTCACGTGGGCCGGCGCTCGGATGAGTGGATGGTCGAGGGAAAGACCGTGCTTCCCTGTCCGACCTCCCCGTCCACGTCGATCGAGGCGCCGTGGAGCTGGGCGATGTGCTTGACGATCGCCAGGCCCAGCCCGCTCCCTTTCGTGGCTTTCGAACGGGAGTGGTCGATCTGATAGAAACGCTGAAAGATCTTGTCCCTCGCGGACTTGGGGATTCCGGGGCCACGGTCTGCGATGGAGAGGACCGTCTGGTCCGCCTCCCGGCGTGCGGCCACGTCCACCGCCGCGCCTTTGGACGAGAACTTGATCGCGTTGTCGAGGAGGTTGCGCGCGACCTGACCCAGCCGCCGCCGGTCTCCGGACACGGTGGCCTCCGGATCGGCTTCGACGCGCAGCGTAACGTCCTTCTCGCGCGCGGCGGAGGAGAGGTCCTGCGCCACCTCGCGCAGGAGCGGGCCGAGCGGAACCTCTTCCCTTTTCACGCCCGTCAATGTGAAGTTTTCATGTAAAAACCGATCGAACTCTCAGTAAACGTTCCGCGATAGGGGTTTCAAAAAATGAGCTGATACTGCAGCCGGTATTCCTTGTCGTCGGCGTTGGCCGCCTTGTTCTCGACATTGCGCGCGTCGAACTGGAGCTTGTGGTTGTGTCTGCTCCAGAACCAGTTGAGGGCGACTCCGGTCTCGACCCGCTCGTTGTCGCCGACGTCCCTGTTTGGATCCAGCTCGGCATATCGCCCCGCGACCTCGAGCTTCTGCGGCACGACGAAGACGCCGACCTGACCGTGGATCCCCTCCCACTCCGTGGTCGCTCCCGCCGGGCTCGTGCGGTCCTGCTGGAACCCCTCGCCAAACACCGACAACGGCCCCCACTTGAAGGAGACGTCGGCCCCGATCGTTTCGCGGTCGTCTCCCGAGGGCGCCCCCGTTGCCGGCCGGATGACCTTGTCCCGGTCCTCGAAGTTCACGGCCACGGAGAGCCGCGGGTTCGGAAACTGTTCCAGGTGGGACTCCGAGTAGTCCGCGCCGCCCCAGGGCGAGAACGTCACCCGGCCGTTGTACTGGAGCTTGTCGTTGGTGTTGCGCGTGACGGACCGGCCCGCGCCGTTGAAGGCGCCGACGCGCCACTCCAGCAGGTCGGGAACCGCCTCCGGGCCGAGCTGACCCCAGAGCTGGACGCCGATGTCGCGGCCGCGCGCGAACTCGGCGGAGACAATCGAGCGGTCCACGAACTGCTGCGACCCGGAAGAGGTCAGCTCCTGGCGCCCGAAAGGCACCTTGTACTGGCCCGCCTTCAGACGGAAGGCCTTCTTCCCCTTGGTGAGGTCGTAGTCCACGTTGGCGTCCTCGAGCATGTTCGAGGTGGCTGTTCCGGTCTCGTGCAGAGACACCTGCACCTCGTACGTCAGATCTTTCGTGCAGGCCCAGCCGTCGAGCTTCAAGCGGAGGCGGCGGATGCGGAAGGAGAGCCGGTCGGCCTGCCCGGCCGTGGTCTCCGGATTTTCCTGCGTGGCCTGGATCTGGATGCGGTTGGACCAGTTCAGCTCGAACTTGGGGAAGGTGAAGCGCAGGCCCGGAGCCCTCCATTTCACGTCGAACGGGAGCTTGACATCGTCCGCCTTGACTTCCTTCGGAGGCGGCTCGACGAGGCCGTACTTCTTGTTGAAGGCCTCAATCGCCTTGGCATCCTCGAACACGACCGTCTCGCCGTTGGGGCCGTAGCCGGGCCGCGTGATCGCGACCCCCATGTCCTTGGACTCCGTGTACGCCTGGTATTTCTTCTCGCTGGAGAAGACGTGGATGCGCCCCTCCGCGACGATTTCCTGGTAGTACCCCTCGCTTTGCGCCAGGGCATCCGACGGGAAAGCCGTCCACGCGAGGAGCCCCGCGAAAAGGGCGATGATCCGATGCTTCATCTCTTTCTTTCCTCCTTCTTCAAGCCCTGCGTTGTAAGCCTCTCGGGTCAAGGGCAGAGGAACCCCCTGTAAATTCGGGTTGAAGACCGCGATCTCGCGGACCCTATCCTTTTACGGGAACCTGACCGGGGGGCCCCCCCCCACATCCTCCTCGACCCCCTCCGGGAAACTCCTCCCAGGACAACGCTCGATAAGCCAACCGAAAGGCAAGAAGAGCCGAAACACATGTACCGGCTCGTCGAGCCGTGCTACGCGCGCCTGCGAGGCCCGGACGACGCAACGGTTCTGATCGCGCGCCGGCTCGGCGGCTGACCGCCGTGCGCACCGCCGCAGCGCGTCCCGAGCGTATCCTCTGCGCGGGAGAAGAAATCTGGAAATCGCCGCAAGGCTCGCCGTCATGCTCGCCGCGGGGCTTCTGGCACGATGGGCCTTCACCGGCCTGGGGAAGAAGCTCGCCCGAAACAGTGCCCTCCGGATCCCGCCTCTTCTCTCTTACGCCATCGCCGGAGTCCTCGCCGCTCTCTCGCGCGCCGCGCTCGGGGCGTGGACGGCGCTCGGCAGCGTTCCCATCTGGATCGCGTTCGGGGCGGTATGGGGGATCGTGGCCGGAATCCTTCTGCCCTTCTCGAGCAGAAGGCAGAAATAATTAGAAGAGATCTACCGAAGAGCGTCGCGGGGGGCGTGGCCTCCCCAGTCGTTGTTGAAGTAGGTGTACAGGTCTCGCGACTCAGGCAGAGGGCCGTCGCCGCCTCCGGCAAGCGGGTGAAGCTGTTGGCGATCTCGACCGTGTCGAAGACCCGGGCGTCGTGGTCGAACCAGCGGCTCTGAGGAAGCCGGTCCGGGCAGAAGCCTTCCTTCCAGTGGCGGTACTCCCGGAGCAACCGACCCGGAAGCGGCCTAAGTGATCTCCGTGGCGTGGTGCTTCACCCACCGCGCCTCCGCGATGAAGATCGTGTCCTCGCAGATGTTCGTCGCGAGGTCGCCCACCCGCTCCAAGTTCTTGGAGATGGAGACCAACTCGAGACAGTACGTGATGAGCGCCGGGTGCTCGGCCATGTAAGTCAGAAGCTCCCGGATGATCGAGACGTTCTTTTCATCCAGGATGTCGTCCCTCTTGATGACGCTCCGGGCGAGCCGCGCATCGCGGTTGACGAAGGCGTCCAGGGACTGCTTCAACATCGCCATGCAGACCTCGGCCATGTACGGGATATCGATGAACGGCTTAAAGGGTTTCTGCGCCGCGAGCCTCTCGGCCCCCTCGGCAATGTTGACGGCGTGGTCCCCGATGCGCTCCAGGTCGTTGTTGATCTTCAGCACGGCGACGAGGAAGCGCAGATCGGACGCGACCGGCTGCTGCAGAGCGAGCAGCGAGACGGCCTGCTCCTCGACGGCGACCTCCATCCGGTCGATCTCCTCGTCCGCGGCGATCACCGCGCGCGCCTTTTCCGCGTCAACCTCCGTCAACGCCTCGATCGCCCGCTGGATCTGGCGCTCGACCTCGCCCCCCATCAGGATCAGGTTGCGTCGCAGGTCCTCGAGCTGTTCTGCGAAATGCTCCTTCAAGCGTCCTCCTTCGCCGATTCTCGCGGCAGAGGCCGAAGACCGCGTGAAGCGCGCGTCAAGACCGTACGAAGGCGCGGCCGAAAAGCCAGACGCGCGCCGTCTCTATAATCCCTCCGCTTGACTCGAAAGCGCGCCAGGTTTTTTCTCCCCCTCCTGCTCGGCGCGGCCTTTCTCATGAAGCTCGCGCTCGCCTGGCGGTTCTCCGGATACCTGACCGGCGACGACCTGGAAGTCCTCCAGACGGCCGGAAAGTATGCCTGGGGGCTCGCCTATCAGCCCTGGGCCCTGCGTTGCCTCTTCCATCCCCTCGTTTTCGTCTGGCCCATCCTCAAGGCCGCGCACCTCGCGGGCGCGCGCGACCCCGCGCTTCTCTCCTGGCTCGGCACGGTCCCGGCCGCGGCGGTCTCGACCCTTTCGATCGCGCTCCTCTACCTTCTGGCGAAGGCGTGGGGCTTCGCGGAAAGGACGGCGCGCGTCGCGGCGTTCTTCTTCGCCTTTCACTGGCTTTCGCTCGGTTACGGCTCGACACACTACCCGCGTCCGATCTCGACCGCATGCCTCCTCGGCGCCTTCCTGATCGTGAGCCTTCCTGACCGGGGCTCGTCCGTGGCGGCCGCCGCGGGGCTGCTCGCCGCCGCGGCCTTCGCCGTGCGCTGGAGTGAAGGAGTGGTTCTCGCGCCGCTCCTCGGCCTCTCGTGGTGGAGGCACCGGAGCGCCCGGCAGATCGCGTGGATTCTAGGAGGCTTCGCCTCGGGTGCTCTGCTCTTCGTCGGGCTCACCGACGAGCTGACCTGGGGAAGCCCCTTCGCGAGCCTCGCGGAGTTCTTCCGGTTCCACGCGCCGGAGAACCGCCCCTCCTATCCGATCCACGACCAGCCCTTCTTCTGGTACGGCAAGACCGTCCTGCGGTGGGTGGGACCGCTCTTTCTGCTTCTGCTCATCCCGGCCTGGCGCGACCGGCGCTCGCGCCCGCCGCTCGCAATCGTGGCGGCGACCGTGTTGCTTCTTTCTCTCTTCCAGTTCAAGCAGTGGAGGTTCCTACAATCGGCCGTCCCCCTTCTCGCGCTCGCCGCGGCGCTGGGCTGGGAGAGGCTGCGGGCGCGGGAAGGCCGCTGGCGCCTCCTGGCGGCCGCGGCGCTGCTTCTCTCCGTGCCGCTCGGCTTCGAGCGCACATGGACGCTTCTCTCCGACAAGTCGCAGTCCGCGCTCGCGGCCGCGCGCTACCTCGCCGCGCTGCGGCCGGCGCCGCGGGTCATGGCGCTGGAGCAGGCCTGGGCCTACGGCGGCAGGATCTACCTGGGGAACGGCCCCGCGATTCGAGACGTCCCGCCGGCGCGGCCGCTCGACCCCGCCGTCATCCGTCAGGCTGCCGAAGGCGCGGACGCCGTCGCGATCTACGGCAAGGACTCGAGCCCGGCCGTCCGCCGGGCTTTGGCCGGGCTGGGGTTCCGGGAAGCCGCCCGCTTCAAGAGGGACACGAGCCGGGAGGTGATCGTCTATCTCCCGCTCGCGCCCCCTTGAGCGGCGTCGCTCTCAGAACGCGATCCGCGCCCCGATCTGGTACTGCCGCGGCTGGTTGAAGGCCGTCGTGTTGAGCGTACCGAAGTCCTTCGTGCGGGTCCGCGCCTGCGCGTCCCCGTAGGTCGTGCGCGTCGTGCGCTTGTTGTGGTGGTTGGTGGCGTTGAAGACCTGGCCGATCAACGTCACGTCCAGGAACCCGATGTGGAAGGTCTTCCCCAGGGAGAGGTCGAGCCGCTTGTAGTCGGGCTGGCGGAAGGTGTTCCTGCCGAAGTGCTCGCCGACCGTGCAGCCCGTGAGGTTCGTGGCGGTCTCGCCCGTGCAGTTCTCCATCTCGCTCGAGCGGTCGGTGAAGATCGTGTCGCCGTTGATGTCGCGAGAGTCCTGCGCGCTGTAGGCGTCTCCGGAGCGCCCGTTGAAGATCAGGCCCACCCAGAAGCCCAGGGGCAAGTTCAAGGTCGAGGACACGATGAAGTTGTGCTTCACGTCCGAATCGGAGGGCCCCAGGTCGGCTCCCGGATGGAACATGTCTTCCGGCGCGGCCGAAGAGATCGAGACGCTGCGTTCGTTCGAGTTGTCGTCTTCGGCCTCCGCGTACGTATACGAGAAGTCCGCCTGCCACCAGGAGGTCATCCGCTTCTTGCCCGAGAGCGTGACCGCCTGGTACGTCCCTTCGCCGTCGCTCTGGAACTCCTGGATGCGGTTGAAGTTCGAATTCGGGCGGGCGGCGGCGGAACCGCTGTATCGCGGTCTTCCGTCGAAGGTCGTTCCGACCAGCGCGAGGTTCACGTCTCGCACGTACTCGAGGTGCTCCCACTTCGAATAGACGAGGTCCAAGGCGAGCGAGAAGCCGGGGAGGATCTGCCGCTCGTAGCCCAACGACGCGCGGCGCGCTTCCGTGTTCTCGAAGTCCCGGCTCACGACGAAGAGGTCCGGTTTGGCGCTCGGCAGGGACCCCAGGCTCGGGATGCGGTTCGGGAAGGTCGGGAAGCCGGGGGTCGTCGGGGTGATGCTGATTCGAACAACGCGCACGCCGTTCGTCAGGAGGGCGTTCGCGATCAGGAGCGACGGTGTGGTCGAATAGAAGATCCCCGCCCCGGCGCGCACCACGGACTTTCCGTCGTTGGCCGGGTCCCAGGCGATCCCGAGCCTCGGCGCCCAGTTGTCGTCGTCGTCCGGAATGGTTTCCGCGTCCGGATAGAGCGGGATCTGGTCTTCGGAGTCGGGGTTGTCCTGGAAGTCGTAGCGCAGGCCCAGGTTCAGCGTCAGGCCGGGCACGATCTTCCACTCGTCCTGCGCGTAGACCGCCCAGAACTGCGTGTCGTATTTGACCGCGCCGTTGAACTCCGAAAAGGACTGTGTGAAGTCGCGCGGCCTCCGCGCGAAGAAGTCGTCGTAGCTGTTGAACCGGTACTGCCCTCCCGCAAAGCGGAAGAAGCCATCGTCGTACTCGACGTGAGAGAAGTCCACTCCCCCGCGGAGAGTGTGGCGGCCGGTGTAGAAGGTGAAGTTGTCGATGAACTGCCAGCGCGCCTCATCCAGAAAGTTCGGCAGGAAGTTGTTCTGGCCGAGCGTGGCCCGGAAGTTGGGCCCGACCTCGATCTCGGGCAGACTGGTCGAGTTGGCCGTCCGCGGGCGCTCCTCGAAAGCGTACTGGACGACAACTTCGTTGAAGGCCGAGTCGGAGAGGACGGAGGAGAGCGACCCGACGACCGAGTTGAAGCTGTTCTCCTCGAACCCGTTGTTGGAGAGGCCGGTGCTCAAGAAGTTCGAGGTCTGGTTGATCCCTTCCTGGTCCGAGAAGTTGTCGCGCAGCGTCGCCCGGTGCCCTTCGCTCACCTGCCAGTCGAGCTTGAAGAGGGGCACGACGACGTCGTTGGTCTGGATCTGCTGGCCGTACTCCTCGGCGAAGTTGAGGCCGAGGGAATCCAGGAACGCCTGGTTCGCCGTCGGGTTCCTGTTGAAAGCGGCGTTGAACGCGGTCGGGTCGTAGTCGCGGAAGCGGGGATCGGTCCGGTCCTGGATGTCCACGCCCACGAAGAAGTGGAGCCGGTCGCGGACGATCGGCCCGCCGAGCGTGAAGCCGTACTGCTTGCGCTCGAACTCGCTCTGTTCCCGCGCGAAGGCGTCCTCCTCGACGAAGGACTCGTTCTGGAAGTAGCCGAAGACGCTCCCGTGCAGATCGTTCGTGCCCGACTTCGTGATCGCGTTGATGATGCCGCCCGTCGCGCGTCCGTACTGCGCGTTGTAGGAGGAGGTCACGACCTGGAACTCCTGGATCGCTTCCTGCGAGAAGGTGTAGGCCGGGCGCACGCCGCCGCGCTGCTCGCCGAAGAAGGAGGAGTTGGAGTCCGCGCCGTCGATCTGGAAGTTGTTCTGGATGCCGCGGCTGCCGCCGACGTGCACACGGTCGTTGGCGTCGAGCACGGTGCCGGGCGTTAAGGCCACGAGGTCGGTGAAGTCGCGGCCGTTCAAGGGAAGGGTCTTGATCGCGGTCTCGTTGATGTTGGCGTCGATGTCCGCCGAAGTCGTCTCGACGACGGGCGCGACGCCCGTCACCACGATCTGCTCCTTGACGTCCGAGGGCCGCATGGCGAAGTCCACCTGGACCGTGACGCCGAGGGGCACCCGGATCCCCGTGCGGCGGACCGGCGCGAAGCCATCGAGCGAGGCGGAGACGGCGTAGTCACTCGGCGGCAAGAGCAGAAACGCGTACCGGCCGCGCGCGTTGGTCGTGGCGTTCTGTGAGAGGCCCGTCGCGACGTTCTCCGTCGAGACCGAGACGCCGGGCAACGCTCCCCCCGATTCGTCCTGGACGGCCCCCTCGATCGAGCCGGTCGTCTGGGCAAAGAGCGGGAGAGCCGCGAAAAGCGCGAACGCGGACGCCGCGGCGTAGCGAAGGATCTTCCGATTCCTATTCATGGGACTCCTTTCCTCGTGAAGGCCTCAAGCCTGACGGAAGCTCGATCTCACTCACAGCAGGTAACCGAGTTTATCTTTTCTTCGATGCCTCTTCCAGAAGAGCGAATGCGGACCGGCCGAGGGAACGACGCTCGCCGCGCTCCCACCGCCGCGCCTCTCTTAAAGTTTCCTTAACGCCACGCCGGAAGCGCGCGAGCGCGACGCCGGCGAAATCCTCCGAAGCGACGGCGAGCCTCGCGAGGCCGGCCTCGAGCAGCCGCACGCAGCCCGCGGCCTGCTTTTGGACCGTGGCCTTGTGGCCGGCCGCGGCGATCTGGATGAGACCCTGCAGAATGCGGCGCGCCTCGCCCTCCTCGGAGAGCCAGGCTTCCTCCCAGACCTCGTGGGCCTCGAAGTAGCTCCCTCGGTTGAAAAGCGCGCGCCCGCGCGCGAGGCGGCGGGCCGTCTCCTCGGCCGGGGTCACGGCGAGCGAAATCTTCCCTCGGGGAGCCTCGGGACCAGGTGCCAGTTCTCGTTCGCCTCGAGCGCGAGGTTTCCTTTCCGAAGGGCGTCTTCAATCAGCAGGCCGCGAAGAGTCTCTTTCGATTCGAAGACGCGCGGGCAGCTCCTCCACACTCCGTAGCCCCCCCCGCCCGACGCGCGGTAGGAGTTGAGGGCCACGGTGAAGGCCTCCTCATCCCGGACCGGTACCCCGTTTCGCTTCAGGTACAGCACCCGCTCCCCCTCCGGGCGCGTGGGATCGAGCGCGTACTCGGCGCCCTCCAGCGTGTCGCAGTTATAGCCCCAGACGGCGGGGTTCCTCTGCCAGACGGGCTGTCCGTCCTGGGCCGCGACCCCGGAGACGCAGAGAGCCGCCCTTTCGAGCGCCTCGCGGACCTGGCCCCCGGTCGCCCGCACGGTCACCAGAGTGTTCTCGTACGGGTAAAAGGCCCAGATGTGGCGCCAGGTCAGCGTGCCTTGCCAGTCGGGGAGCATGCCGGGGAGGAGGGAGGCGAAGGAGAGGTCGGCCTTCCCCTCGCGCCGCTGCACCGCATGGAGCCAGTCCAGGAGCGGCGTATCGGCGGTGCGGGCGTACCGCGCCGACACCGGCGAGGCGACCTCGGCCACGCGCTCGGCGAGCTTCTTCATCGCTCCGAGGTGCTCGGGCTCGACCGCCTTCACGATCTCGGGATCGGGCGGCACCTCCTTCATCGCGAGGTTCTTTCCCGTGATCTCCACGACGCGGGAACCGCGCCCCGCCCGTTCGAGCGTGAGGTCGAAACGCGTCAGCGCCTCGCCGAAGCGCCCCGGCTGCGAGACCCACGCGCCCCCCATACGGCGCGGCTCGATCAGGCTGTGCGTATGGCCCGTCAGCACGAGGTCGATGCCGGGCACCTGTGCCGCGATCGCGTGGGCCTGGTTCTCCTCCGACCCGCCGCGCTCGCCTCCCGTCTCGACCGCCGGGTCCCGCCCCAGGCCCTGGTGCGTCAGGACGATGACGATGTCGCAGCGCTCCTTTCCGCGCAGAATGGGCACGTACCGCCGCGCCGTTTCGACGGTGTCGAGGAACTTCAGGCCGGCGACGCGGGGCCCTTCCCACACCGGGACGAGCTTCGTCACGAGCCCCAGGATTCCGACACGGGCGCCGGCCACTGCCTTGACGAGATAGGGCGGGAAGGGGGGGCTTCCGTCCTCGCGGACGATGTTGGCGGAGAGCCACGGGAAACGCGCCTCGCGGCGCGATTTCTCGAGGCGGGCGAGGCCGAAGTCGAAATCGTGGTTGCCCACCGCCATGGCGTCGTAGCGCAGCAGGTTCATGGCGCGCACGATCGGATCGGTCCCGTCTCCGACGCCGCCCGAGAAGGCCAGGGCCTGGGCCGGCGAGCCTTCGATCGTGTCGCCGGAGTCGAGGAGGAGGGTCGGGCCCTCCGCGCGGATCTTCTTCACCGCCGCCGCCACGCGGGCGAGCCCCTGGCCGAAGTCGCGGTCCGCCAGCGCGTCGTGGGGATGCACGCGGCCGTGCAGGTCGGACGTGTGGAGGACGATGAGGAAAGATTTCGAATTTCGAATTTCGGATTTCGAATTTGCCAGAGCCGGAGCGATTTCCGCCATGGGCTGTTGCGCGGCGGCCGTCTGCTCTCTTCCGGCCGCGTCGAGCGGCCGCTTGAGAGCCTTCGGATTTGCCGAACCCGAAGCACCTAGCGTGAGGCAGGCGATCGCAAAAGCGCGGCGGAGATTCCTTCGCGACAGCACCGAATCTCTAGATACCACAGCTAGAATCGCTGGCTTGAAGAAGCGAATGCGGGAAACGCTCGAATCGAAGAAGAAGCGGTCCTCGGAAGTCTTCCGGCGGCTCCAGAGGGCCTATCCCGAAGCGAAGTGCTCGCTCGACTACTCGTCGCCGTTGGAGCTCCTCGTCGCGACGGTCCTCTCCGCGCAGTGCACGGACGTGCGCGTCAACATGGTCACGCCGGCGCTTTTTGCGAAGTACAGGACCGCGGCCGATTACGCGCGCGCGCCCGCCGGGGATCTGGAGCAGGACATCCGGCAGACCGGCTTCTTCAATTCCAAGGCAAGGAGCCTAAGGCTTTCGGGCGCGGCCATCGCGGCCGAGCACGGCGGGAAGGTCCCCGACACGATGACAGCGCTGGTCGCGCTCCCCGGGGTGGGCCGCAAGACCGCCAACGTCATCCTGGGGAACGCCTTCGGCAAGGACGAGGGGTTCGTCGTGGACACGCACGTCGCGCGCGTCTCCAGGCGCCTCGGCTTCACGCGGGAGACCGACCCCGTCAAGATCGAGCGGGACCTGAACGCGCTCGTCCCGAAGGGGAAGCGCACGCTCCGCGCGCACCGCCTGATCTTCCACGGGCGCCAGATCTGCGCGGCGAGGAAGCCCCGCTGCGAGATCTGCCCGGTCAACCCGCTCTGCCCGAAGGTGGGGGTGGCGTGAAGGTCTATCTCTCCGGCGCGATCGAGCACGCCTCCGACGGAGGCCGAGCCTGGCGCCGCCAGCTCGCCGCGTTCCTGCGCGGTGATCTGGGCCACGAGGTTTACGACCCGGCGGCGGACGAGAAGAAGTGCCTCACGGAGGAGGAGCTTCGGGATTACCGCCGCTGGAAGACCGAGGCGCCGGACCGTTTTCGCGAAGTCATCCGCAAGATCATCGCCTGGGATCTCGACCTGATCGAGAAAGAAACGGACTACGTCATCGCGCTCTGGGACGAGGCCTCGGCGCGCGGAGGAGGCACCGCCGCCGAGATCACGCTCGCGCACCGGCTCGGCAAGCCGGTTTTCGTTCTGCTCGGCATGCCCGTCCGAGAAGCCTCCGGATGGGTCCTCGCGGCCGCGGACGAGATCTTCACGACCTTCGAGGAGCTGAAAGTACAGCTTCGAGAGCGCTTCGGCCCACTCCCGGGGTCCAAATCCGAAATCCGAAATCCGAAATCCGAAA
>Ga0184633_10000925_pt1 | contig 11686 bp, 7 predicted proteins | sample PLM31_170_b1_FD_133156 | JGI IMG/M metagenome (GOLD analysis project Ga0184633, IMG submission 133156) | Groundwater sediment microbial communities from an aquifer in East River, Colorado, USA - PLM3-1_170_b1 | ecosystem: Environmental > Terrestrial > Soil > Riparian zone | place: USA: East...
ACGCCGCGCATCAAGTAGTTGACCCGATGGATCGTGGCGCGCGAGCCGTCCACGGTCACCGTCCAGTCCGGATCGTACTCCTCCACCGTCACGAGCAGCCCGGGTGCCTGGGTCGAGACCAGGTATTCCGCCTCGTTGAATCCGTACCGGATGGTCTGCACGGAGTCGCGCATTTGCGGCTCCCCCACGGCCGGCGGGGTCTCCGGCGACGACCAGAGCGCCTCGGCGCGAGGCTCGAACATCCCCGTCCGCATCATCGCCAGCGCGACCGAGTCGTCCCGCACCCGGCGGACGCGGTGGACCAGGTACGCGCGCGGCAGCGCGCCCTCCACCTCGTACACCTTGATCGAGCCGTCGTGGCGCAGCGCCACGCCGACCACGTCGGGCGGATAGTAGCCGTCCGTCAGGATGTACTTCACGTTCAAGCTCTGCAAGATTGCCACCGACGTGAGCCCGACCGTGTCCATGAACGCTTGGTAGAGACGCGGCTTGGCGGGGTGATAGCCGAGGACCGAGGCGATGCCGAAGGCCGCGAGGCGGCTGTCGTCCCACCGCAGCGGCAGGACCCGAAACTGGGTGGAGTCGCTCCGCAAGAAGGCGACCTCTGGAGTCTCGCTGAAGTTCGCATCGTACTGGCGTTCGGTCGCCACCTGCGGATCGATGATCCTGCGATCGATCGTCCAGAGATCGATCGCGGTCACGAGCAGGACGAGGAGCGCCGCCGCGAGGCGCCGGATGCGCCCGCGCCTCGCCAGGCCGATGGCGGCGAGAGCGGCCGCCAGGAACAGACCGGATTTGGCGGCGTCCATGGAGGCCATGTCGAGAGCGGCCCGGGCGGCGGCGGAATCGACGCCGGGACGGGATCGCATCGCGACTTGCTGAAGCGACGGCGCGAGGAGCTGGAGGAGAACCAGCACCCCGACGCCCCCCACGGCGGCGAATAGGGCCCCCTTGAGCCACGCCGCGCCCGGGTCGCGCCCCTTCGCGACGGCATCCGGGCGGCGGAGCGCGGCCTCGAGCCCCAGCGCCGCCAGGATGGCGACGGCGAATTGCACCAGGACCAAGATCATCACGGGGACGCGAAATTTATTGAAGAAGGGGAGGTGGTAATAGAGGAGCGAGTAGAGAGGCTGGAAGTGTTTCCCGAACGAGACGAGCAGCGCCACCGCTGCGAGCGCGATCAGATATGCGCGGAGCACGCCGCGGGTCCGGACGGCCGCGAAGACGGCCAGCCCCAGGGGCACGATCCCCATGTAGTTCGGATAGTCGGTGAACGGCATGCTGCCCCAGTAGGTGCGCCCGCCGAATCCGAACATCCCCGGGATCAGAAACGTAAGCACCTCGCGAGGGTGAAACGACCACGACGTGGCGTACGCGAGACCGGCGCCGCCCGCTTCTCCGCCGCCTCGGATCGAGAGCTTGGAGTACTCGTGGACCGGCAGGTAGAGAAACGCGCTCATCCCGAAACCGAGCAGAAGCCCCGCCAGGAGCCCGCCAAGGGCGCGACCGGCGTCGCCCCCGCGGCCCTCCCGCGCGGCCGCGACCGCGAGGAAGACGGCGTAGCCGGTGAGGGCGAGCCAGGAGTAGAAGACGATCTGGACGTGGCCGCGCAGGAGCTGGAACGCGGCGGCCGTGGCGAAGCCGGCCAGCCAGAGGAGCGAGCCCCGGCGCGCGAATCGGTCGTAGAGAAGGAACAGGAGCGGAAGATAGGCCGCGGTCATGATCTGACTTCCATGACCGAACGCCCCGACGGCGACGAGATTCGGCGTGACCGCGAGCGTGACGGCCCCGAACGCCGCGGCCTCCGGACCGGCGCCCAGCGCGCGGAGAAGCGCGACCATCGAGACCGCGAGCAGGAGGTAATGCGCGAGGAGCCACGTCAGGTCCGGAAACCTGAGCGTCTGATTCAGGAATCCGAAGATGGGATCGGGCGGATACACGTAGGGAACGAAGGCGAGGCTCCCGAAGCTCGGCATGCCGAGGAAGTGATACGGATTCCAGAGCGGGTATCCGCGCCCCGTGTGGATCTCCTCCATCGCGATCTTCGCGAATCCAGCCGGCGCGACCGAGTCGGGCGAAATGAACACGCTGCCGCCGACGATCGGATAGAAGAACAGCAGCACGAGGATCGCGGCCGCCGCGTAGGCCCACCTCCAATCGACGGCGCGTTCCGACTCGCGCGCGCCGTGGCGGGCTCCCGAGGCGGTTCCCGGAGCGCCGCGGCGTGGGGCGCGGCTCAAGCGGCGTCCTCCAGGCAGATGGCCGCGAATCGTCCGGCGATCTCGTTCCAGTCGTGACGCGCGGCGAACGCCTGCAGCGACGCGCGGTCCGGAGGGGCCTCCAGGGCCGACTTCGCCTCCGCGACGAAGCGCGCCTCGTCGTCGGCGACACGAGCGGCCTCGCTCCACCGTTCCACCTCGTCGCTGAACCGGGTCGTGACGCAGGGCACTCCCGCGGCCGCGTACTCGTAGAGCTTCACCGGGTTGACCGCCTCGGTGAGCGGGGTCCGTCGAAAGGGAATGAGACCGACCCGGAACGCGCGGACCAGCGAGGGTACCTCCGCGTATGGCCGGGGACCGATCCAGTGGAGATTCCGGCATTCCGCCGCCGCCCGGGAGATCTCCCGTCCCGTGCTCGGATGCGCGGGACCGACGAGCACGACTTTCGCCTCGGGGATCGCGCGGGCGAGCGCGACCACAAGCGGCACGTCGAACCAGGAGTGGAGCGAGCCCACGTAACCGAGTGCGGGAACGCCCGGGTCTCCGGGCAGCATCGCGGGAGCCACGGACGCCGACGCGAATCGGTCGGCCTCCACGCCGTTCCCCACGAGGGTGTCGGCGCGCGCGCCGCCCTTCCGTGCGAGCGCTTCGAGTGGCCCGGAGGTCGCGAGCACGCGGTCCGCGCGCCGGAGGAGCCCTTCCCACTGCGGCACGAGCCGCGGGGGAACCGGCGCGAAGTGGAAGGGCGCGTCGATCATGTCGTAGACCACGCGGTCGGGTTTCCAGGCGTCGAGCGTCGGGTTCGCCATGAAGTTCTGCACGAGGGCGAGCCGCTTCGCCCCGCGAAAGAAACTCTCGAGTGTCCGTGCCCAGGCCCGCTGCGCGGAGAAGAGAAGCGCCATCGCCGCGGCGGATGATCCGACCCGGTAGGCGAGGCTTCGGAGCTTGAGCGATCGGGCGTGGAGCGGGAGAAAGGGAAACGAAACGCGCGCGACGCGCGGCGCCACGGTGACGGGACGCCACGCGGGAGCGTGACCGAGCGTCCACGGCTCGACGAAGAGGATCCGAGCGCCGGCCGGGAATCGAGTGGCGAGCTGCTGGGGACGCTGCCAGAGGCTGGTCCAGGGAATGTCACTGAGCCAGACGACGTCCCATTCAGGACGCACGTGGGACTCTTGGGTCGCGCACCGAACAAGGGTACCGGGCGGCGCAAGGCGAAGTCAAGCCGTAGGATGCGGGCTGTCGTTGACCCCAGGGCCGGGCTCCCGTAGCGTGCCGCCGTGCCGCCCGTTCTGAGAATCGCGATCGACCTGCGCCCGCTGGCGCTGGGCCCCCTGACGGGGGTGGGTCTGGTCGTGAGGCAGATCCTCGAAGAGCTTCCCCTTCGAGGATGCGGCTTCGTGGGCGTCTCCGACAGGCCGGTGCCGGGCCTCCCCATGGACCTCCCGGTGATGGTCGCGCCCGGGCGCGGGCGGATCCGGTGGGAGACCCGTGTCCTGCCGGGCCTTCTGCGCCGGATTCATCCCCCTCCCGATCTCTACCACGCGACTTGGAATCACGGGATCCCGCGCGGACTCCCCTTCCCTTCGGTGGTGACGATCCACGACCTGATCCCCTGGATGCTTCCCCGGGCCGTGCCGTGGCCGAGCCCCGCCTGGCTCCACCGCCTCCTCTATCGCCGTGCGGTGCGCGCCGCGGCTCGAGCGGCGGCCGTTGTCGTCACCGTCAGCGAAACGAGCCGGCGCGACATCGCCGAGCGGATCCCGGAAGCGGCCGGGCGGTCCGTCGTCGTGCCGAACGCGCTACCGCGCTGGTTCGCCCCGGCTCCGGGGAGCGGGGGCGCGTTCCGCGAGCGATTCGGAGGGAGGCCCTACTGGCTCTACCTGGGCGGATTTGATCCGCGCAAGGGAATCGATACCCTCCTCGAAGCGATGTCCCGGCTCCCGGCGGGGCGGACACCGCTCCCCGATCTCGTGCTCGCCGGCGCCCTGAACGACCACGCGCGCGCCTGCGAGGCGGATGCGCGCCGGCGAGGGCTCCGCGTCCACTTTCCCGGGTACGTCGCCGATTCCGATCTCGCCGCCCTTTTCGCGGGCGCCTCGCTCTTCGTCTATCCGTCGCTCTACGAGGGCTTCGGGATCCCGGTCCTCTTCGCTATGGCTGCGGGCGTGCCGTGCGTGGTGAGCCTTGGAGGGTCGTTGCCCGAGGTGGCGGCGGAGGCGGGGCTCGCCTTCCCCGCGGGCGACGCCGCCTCCCTCGCGGTGCTGCTCGAGCGGGCGGTCCGGGAGCCCGAATCGTTCCAGCCCATCGCGGATCGTGGTCCGGGGCGCGCCCGGCTCTTCAGCGTGGACGCGCTGGCCGAGCGAATGATTCGGGTGTACGAGCGCGCGGCGGGGCGCCGAGCAGGGTCCGCGTGAAATCCGCGAAGCCGAGGAGGAGCGCCCCGGCGGAATCCGCGTCCCCGCGGAGCGCCGTCCGGATGAGCAGCGAGCCGGTCCAGAGCCCGTAGGCGAGCCACGCGAGCGGACGCTCCCACGGGCGCGCGTGGCGCGTCAGGTAGAGGGCGCCGCTTCGGAGCCGGAAATAGGCCTTGAGCGGGGTCAGGCCTCCGCCGCTCGTGGCGGAGACGTGGTGCCACCCGCGTGCCTTGGGCTCGTACCAGAGCGTGAGCCCTGCCGCGCGCGCCCGAGCGGACCAATCCACGTCCTCCACGTAGATGACGTACGCGGGATCGAGAAGTCCGGCCGACTCGAGCGCGCCGCGGGAGAGAAGCACCGCGGCACCCGACACGTAATCGATCGGGCGCGGCCCGTCGCGAAACGCGTCGTTCTTCCGGTTGACGCCGCGGTGGCGAATGAGTCCCAAGCCGCGCGTCACGACTCCCCCCGCGAACCAGATCCGGTCCGGGACATCGTAGTAGAACAGCTTCGGGCTGACCGCGCCGCGCGCGGAATCGGCTTCCAGCGCCTCGCGGAGCGCGCCGAGCGCCCCTCGTTCCAGAACCAGATCGTTATTCAGGAGGAGCACCGAGCCCGCCCCGCCCGCGAGCGCGCGGAGAATCCCCGCATTCACGCCGCCCGCGAAGTAGCGGTTCCCGCCGAGCGAGAGGATTTCGACGCCCGGGAATTCCCCGCGCACGCGGTCCGGGGTTCCGTCGGTCGAGCCGTTGTCGACGAGGAGCACGTGCTCGGCGGGCGGGTCGAGCGCCAGGACCGACCGGAGGCACTCCCGCGTGTACGGGAGCTGGCCGTGGGCCAGCACGACCACCCAGACGGGAGCGGCGGTCACGGGCACGCCTGGGCGAGATCGAGCAGAGCCTGCACGAGTCCGTCCCACTCGAACCGGCCTCGGGACCGGAGCACACCCTCGCGGAGCGCGGGCTCGAGGTCGTCGTCGAAGTAGCGTTCGATCGCGCGCGCCAAGCCCTCCGGACTCGCCGGCTCCACCAGGAGCCCGGACACGCCTTCCTCCACGACGTCCTCCAGCCCGCCGGTGCGGGTCGCGATCACGGGAACGCCCGCGCCGAAGGCGATCTGCGCGATGCCCGATCCGGTGGCCGAACGGTACGGAAGGGCGACCACGTCGGCGGCCGCGAAGTACGCCGCGACCTCCTCGTTCGCCACGTACCGGTCCACGACGGTCACCTTGCCCGCGAGCGCGGGGTCGGAAAGGAGCGCATGGTAACGCGAGCGCGGCTCGTAGAATTCTCCTACGACGAAGAGATGATCCCAGGCGTCCCCACGCGCGAGAATCAGCGCCTGGAGGAGGTCCGAGAGCCCCTTGTAGGGGCGCACGTAGCCGAAAAAGAGAATCACGCGCCCGCTCGCCCCGATCGCGGAGCGCGCCGCATCACGCCCGATCGTCCGCTCGCTGAAGACTTCGTAGGACGGATGGGGATGGACGCGCACGGGCCGACCGGCCGCGATCGATTGAATCCGGTCGGCTTCGGACCGCGCATGGACCAGGAAGCCGTCGGCGGCGCCCAGCCCGTACGCGGCGAGCGCGCGGTCGATCGGCGTGGCCTCGTGCGGCTCCACGTTGTGGCAGAGAAAGATCCGCTTCGGGACATTGCCGCGGCGGGCGACGCGCGACGCCGTTCCAAGCGACGGCCCGAAGAACGGATGCCACCACGGCACCACCAGGACGTCGGGTCGCAGCGCCCGCAGGCGAAGGCCCGCGCGGCGCCACGTCATCGGATTGATGCTGTCGAGGATCCGCTCGGGCGGCGCCGGGGGGAGGAGCGCCTCGCCGCTCTCGTCGAACTGCGTCGCACCCGGGAAGAACAGCCCGGGATAGAGACGCGTGAAGGAGACGATCGAGACTTCGTGCGTCCTGGCAAGCGCGCGCGCGAGGAGCGTGGTGTAGTGCGCGATGCCGCCTCGATGAGGGTATGTCGGACCGAGGAGCGCGACCTTCATGCCCGGCCGCGGCCTCGCCCGAGGCTAGAGACGCTCCCGGATCGCGTAGACCGGCTCCCCCGACCGGCTCCCGGCGATCAGCTCACCGAGGAATCCGAGCGAGAGGAATTGGATGCCGAGGATCACCAGGACGAGCCCGAACAGAAGCGCGGGGCGGAGCCGGAGCCCTTCTCCGAGGAACCAGGGCGCGGAGTACACGATCGTGATCGCGCCTCCGGCCAGCGCGAAGAAGATTCCCAGGCGGCCGAACAGGTGGAGCGGGCGCGTCGAGCTGGTCGTCAGGAACATGACGGCGAGGAGATCGAGGAACCCGTTCAGGAAACGGGACACGCCGAACTTGGTCTTCCCATGAAGGCGCGGGTGGTGCACGGTCTTGATCTCCCCGATGCGAAAGCCGTTCCAAACAGCGAGAACCGGGATGAAGCGGTGGAGCTCCCCGCGCAGCGTCACGGTCCGCGTCACCTCGCAGCGGTAGGCCTTGAGTCCGCAATTCATGTCGTGAAGCGAGACACCGGTCATTGCCGAAGTGACGCCGTTGAAGAACTTCGACGGGATGGTCTTCGTGATCGGGTCCTTCCGTTTCTGCTTCCAGCCCGACACGAGGTCGCACCCTTCGTCGATCTTCGCCAGCAGTCGGCCGATTTCGGCCGAATCGTCCTGGAGGTCGCCGTCCATCGTCACGACGTAGCGCCCGCGCGCCTCCCGAAAGCCGATGGAGAGGGCCGCCGACTTGCCGTAATTCCGGCGGAAGCGCACGGCGCGGAGTCCTGCGATCTCCGAGGCCGCGGCGCGCACCTGCTCGAACGTTGCATCGGTGGAGCCGTCGTCCACGACGAGGATCTCGTAGCTCTTTCCGAGCGGTTCGAGATCGGCCGCGAGCTTGGTCAGGAGCGGGCGCATGTTCTCCGCTTCGTTGAAGACCGGCACGAGAACCGTGAGGTCCAATGAGGGCGACCACTCCGGCTCGGCGGGGCGAGTCGTCACGCTTGAGTCCGTTGCCATTCCCACTGTCGCGTCAGGCCCTCCGCGAATTCGGTCGACGGGGCGTAGCCGAGATCCCGGGCGGCCCGTGAAACGTCCGCCGAGGTGTCCCGTGGATCACCCGGCTGCGCCTCCAGATGGAGCCGCGCGATCGGACGTCCCGTGATCTCCCCGATCTTCTCGAGCACTTGGTTCAGTGTGATTCGGTGACCGCCGCCGACATTGTAGGTCAGCTCGGGCGCCGGATGCCCCAGCGCCGACAGAGTCGCGCGAATCGCGTCGTCGACGTAGGTGAAATCCCGCGTCTGCGCGCCGTCGCCGTAGATGGAGACCGGCGTGCCACGACGCGCCGACTCGAAGAATAGGTGGATCCCCATGTCGGGCCGCTGCCGTGGACCATACACCGTGAAGTACCGGAGCGCGACAACCGAGAGCCCGGCGGTCGCGCGGTACGCTTGGAGCAGGGCTTCCGTCGCGACCTTCGTCACTCCGTATGGCGAAATCGGCCGGGGCGGCTCCTCTTCGGGGGTCGGAAACCGCGTCGGCACCCCGTAGATCGAGGAGCTGGAGGCGACCACCACGCGATCCACCGGATGCCGCCGGAGTCCCTCGAGCAGGCGCTGGGTGGCGAGGATATTGTGCTCCCCATATTCGCGGAAGGCTTCGCCCCAGCTCGCCCGCACCCCGGGTAGCGCCGCCATGTGGACCACGTGCGTCACGCCCGTGAGCAGCGGCTCGATCGGCGCCACTCTCAGATCGCACTCGACCAATCGAAAGCGCGGATCGCGGAGCGCGCCGCTCAAATTGGCGCGCTTCACCTCCACCGAGTAGTTCGGGGTGAACGCGTCGGCCCCGACGACCTCGTACCCTGTTCGCAGGAGTGCCTCCGAGAGCGTCGAGCCGAGGAAGCCGGCGGCGCCCGTCACGAGCGCTCGCATGGCGGATCAGGGCTTCCCCGGGGACCGGTCGCCGGGCACGCGGCGAGTCGGAGCGCCCAACTTCACCCGGAGCGACTCCTCGTAGTCCTTGAGGTACCTCGCGCCCTCGGAGTCCTCCGGATGCGCGCGCGCCCACGTCCGGAGCACGTCCACCGCTTCGGCGTACCGAGCCGTGCTCCAGAGCGCCGTGAAGAGGGCGCTGAACCAGTCGAAGTACTGTTGATTCAGCTCCGCCGCGCGCCGGAGCTCGGCGATCCCCGGATCCACGCGGCCGCTCTGGTAATAGGTGATTCCGAGACGGAAATGGAATTCGGGGGCGTCCGGGTAGAGCCTGACGCCCTCGACGTACACCGATTCGGCGGCGGCGAGATCGCCGGTCTCCTCATAGAGCCGTCCGAGATATTCGAGAAGGCCCGGGAACTCGGGAGAGAGCTTCTCCGCGTCGCGCAGGATCGTGATCGCCTCCTTGAGCTTCCCCGTGGTCTGGAGCTGGTAGGCCACCTGGACGTGCGCGGCGGCGTAGTTCTGGACCAAGCGGTGGGCGTTCAAATCCTTGTAGACCGACCTGTCGTAGGCGCGGTTCTTGTCGAGGAGCCCCTTGTAGAGGAACACGCTGTAGAGATTCTCGAGGATCCGCTCCGAGTCGATACGGCGTCCTGTTTCGCTCTCGTTGATCCGGAACACCAGCCCCTCCAGCGTGAGGCGGTTCTCGAGTCCCATTTGATCCGGCACCGTCACCGCCAGGTAGAGCGGTCTCTTCCACTGGTTGGCCTTGACGATGTCCGCGACGGCCAGATCCTTCACCCAGACCACGTCGCCGGTCTGCTCGTCCTGGTAGGGCTGCAGCCGGTCGAGCTGCGCATCGGTGTAGGAGATCGGAATTTTCGGCTCCTCATCGCGAAGCTGACGGATGTACCAGGGCGTGTTGAGAAGGCTCAGATTCACGACCCGCACGTCGCGACGCACGCCCTCCACCTCCTGGATGTACCAGAGCGGGAAGGTGTCGTTGTCGCCGTTCGTGAAGACCACCGCATTCGGCTCGAGCGGCACGAGCATGTTGTAGGCGTAGTCGTGCGCGATGTAGAAGCCCGATCGGTCGTGGGTGTACCAGCCCGCCCGCGCCGGGAGCACCGAAATGCCGATGAGCACCGCGGCGCCGAGCGCGAGCGCGGCGAGCGTCGAGGGTGACGAGGGGAGCGGCGTCAGGGCGGGAGCCCACGGGGCCCCAAGGGCCTCGCCGGAGGCGGGAGCGGCCGGTGGCGCGGGGATTGCCTTCGCGTCCCGCGACCTTCGCTCGGGCGGGGCGAGGGCATCCGCCAGCGCCTGGTAGACCGCCGTCGCTCCCATTCCCATCCACACGGCCATGAAGTGGTACGAATTGGTGAAGAAGTACTCGCGCTCGCGGACCTCGTGGTCCGTGAAGTTGAGGTAGAAGATCAGCGCCGGGCCCATGAACACGTGCACCGTGAAGAAGAACCAGAACGTCATCTTGTCGCGGCGATAGTTCCACCACGCGCCCAGGAAAAAGAGCGCGAAGGGGACGGCGTTGATCGCTCGCACCCAGAACGAAGCGAGGTCGAGCGCTCCCAGCCGGTTGATGATCTGGAATTCCTGCGAGACATAGCGCAGGTACATGTAGTTGACCTGTTGCCAGAGCTCGGCCCGGCGATTGAAGGGATTCAACTGTCCGTACTGCTTGCGACTCAGGTACTCGAGCCACGCGGAGAACGTGTTCGGAGCCCCTTCGTTGATCGCCGGCAGTTGCTGGCTCCGGATCAGGAGGAAGATCTGGACGGTCATCCCTACGACCGCGAAGACCACCCACCACGTGACGAGGTTGTTCTTGACGTAGAACCGATAGTTCATCGCCGCGTAGAGAAGCCCGCCCGCGAAGACGAGTCCAAGTACGAAGAGCGGAGGCTTCATCATCGCCAACCCGAGAAGGGTCACGAGGAACAGAACGGGGGCCCAGAATCGGACGGTCCCGAAGTAGCTCGGCCGGACCATCATGAACAGCAAAAGCAGCGCCGGCGCGACGAGGATGGTTCCGAGGTGAACGCCGGTCGAGATCCCCAGGAGGTAGACGATGAGCACCAGCAGCTTGTCGTTTCCCTCCTTCCCGAGACGGTCCCACCAGTTGAAGCCCAGCCAGATCATCAAGACGATCATGAACGACGACAGGGAGTAGACCTCCGCCTCGATCGCGCTGTCCCAGAAGGCGCCGGAGAAGGCCACGAAATAGGCGGCCACGAGGCCGCCCAGCTCGCACGCGAGCCACTGGATCCGGCTCGCGGGACCTCCAGGGAACGTCCGCCGGAGCGCCCTGGCCGTGAAGAGGAAGGTGAACAAGGCGGTCAGGGCGGATGCGAGCGCGCTCATGAAATTGACCCGCCACGCGACCGTTTCGATCGGGAGGAACGACATCACCCGGCCCAGCATGGTGTAGACCGGGTTCCCGGGCGGATGCGGAAGCCCGAGGATGTACGAGGTGGCGATGAATTCGCCCGAATCCCAGAACGGCACGGTCGGCGTGAGCGTGCGCACGTAGACCCAGAGCGGAACCAGGAACGCGAAGACGCCGATCAGGTAGTGCCAGCGGGTTTCCGGCTTCATGATCCCCCCTGGTCGGCGTCCACGGCGCCGGCTTCCCCGCGCGCCCTCCGCCGCTCGATCATCGCTTGGATCGCCCGCCTCGGCGGCCGCGACACGAAGATCGCTCCTCCGACCAGGCTGATCAGGACGGAGATGAGGTATGTCAGGAACGGAACCGTGAAGGCTTGCTCGCGCGTCATGCCGGCCATACGAAATAGAACCACTCCGGCCCCTTCCCGGATCCCGAGGCCATTGAGCGAGATCGGCAGGGAAACGAGCGCCGCCAGCACGGGCACGAACAGGAAATAGAATCCGGCCGAGACCCGCACGCCGAGCGAGAGCCCCACCAGGTAGTGGACCAGGATCCGGCTGATCTGGACGATCGTCGTCGCGGCAAACGCCGCCAGGAGGACGCGGCCTTCGCTGCGGAAACCGTGGAGGTCGTCGAGGATGCGGGCGATACCCTGGGCTACCGCGCGGGCGCCGATGGCCCGGAACGGCCATTCGAATGCCTCCAGCACACGGCGATGGAAGATGC
>Ga0184633_10000926_pt1 | contig 11677 bp, 8 predicted proteins | sample PLM31_170_b1_FD_133156 | JGI IMG/M metagenome (GOLD analysis project Ga0184633, IMG submission 133156) | Groundwater sediment microbial communities from an aquifer in East River, Colorado, USA - PLM3-1_170_b1 | ecosystem: Environmental > Terrestrial > Soil > Riparian zone | place: USA: East...
GACAAATGGCTGCTGCTCTCCATCGCCGGCCTGCTGGCGGTGGGTATCACCATGGTGCTCAGCACGAGCTACCTCTATTCCCAGGAGCGCTTCGCCGACGGTACCTACTTTTTCCGCAAACAGTTGATCGCCGCGGGCATCGGGCTGGCGGCGCTCATCGCTTGTGTGCTGGTGCCGTCCGCGGCTTACCGGCGGCTGGCCTATCCGCTATTGGGGTTCACTTTGCTGGTGCTGGTTCTGGTATTGATCCCCGGCGTCGGCCTGGTCCGCGGCGGCGCCCGGCGCTGGCTGGCGCTGCCCGGTTTCGCTTTCCAACCGGCCGAGCTCGCCAAGCTGGCGATGGTTTTTTACCTGGCCCACTCGATGGCCAAAAAGGAAGAAACGATCCGCACCTTCCGGCTCGGCGTGCTGCCCCACTTGATCGTCGGCGGACTATTCTTAGGAGTGCTGCTTTTGGAACCCGACTTCGGCACGGCGTTGATTTTAGCCGCGCTGCTTTACCTGATGCTTTTCATCGGCGGCGCCCGCGTCCCTCATCTTCTCGCCACCGGACTGATGGCGCTGCCGGTTTTGATTTACGTGATGTTGAAAGCCGATTATCGGCTGCGCCGTCTGATGACCTTCTGGGATCCCTGGCGTGAAGCCGCCGGCAGCGGGTTCCAGGTCATCCAGTCGTTGATCGCCTTCGGCTCCGGGCAGTTTCTCGGGCGCGGGCTGGGAGAAAGCCGGCAAAAACTTTTTTATCTGCCCGAGGCCCACACCGATTTTGTCTACTCGGTGATCGGCGAGGAGCTGGGCTTGCTCGGCGCGCTGACGATTCTCGGCCTTTTCGCCGTGATCATCCTGCGCGGGCTGAGGCTCACGGCGCGGATCGAGGAGCCTTTTGAACAGTATCTGGCGTTCGGCTTGACGGTTTTGTTGGGGCTCCAAGCGCTCATTCACATGGGTGTGGTGATGGGACTGATGCCCACCAAGGGACTGGTGCTGCCCTTTATCAGCTACGGCGGCTCGGCCATGGTGATCAATTTAATGGAGGCGGGAATTTTACTGGGGCTGTCGCGCCGGAGACTCTAACCATGCGCGTCATCCTGGCCGGCGGCGGGACCGGCGGCCATCTGTTTCCGGGGCTGGCGGTGGCGCGCGAATTTCAACGGCGGGATGCGATGACGGAAATCTTATTCGTCGGCACGGAACAGGGAATCGAGTTTCGCCTGTTGCCCAAAGAAGGATTCAAGCTGGAGACGTTGACGGTCAAGGGGATGAAAGGACGCGGCCTGCGCGGCTTGATCGAAGCGCTCACCGGCGTGCCCGCGAGCCTGCTGCGCTCGCTAAAGATCATTCGCCAGTTTCGCCCCGACTGCATCATCGGTTTGGGCGGTTACGCTTCAGGACCGATGCTGCTGGCGGGAAAATTGAAAGGGAATCGCTGCGCGATCATGGAACAAAACCTTCGGCCGGGATTTACCAACAAGTTTTTGGCGCGCTGGGTCGATCGCGTGTTCGCCGCTTATAGCGAGAGTGCGGGTTATTTCCCCGGCGCCCGCGTGGTCGAGACCGGCAACCCGGTGCGTTGGCAAAAATTGCCGCAGGTGCCGAAGGGAGAAAAATTTTCGCTCCTGGTCTTCGGCGGCAGTGCTGGCGCGCGCCGGATCAATTTCGCATTCGTCGATGCCCTGAAGCGATTAGTCGATTTGGCGGGCGCGATGCGGGTGACGCACCAGACCGGCCAGGTGGATTATGCCGCCATCAAGGACGTCTACGCCGCGCTGCCGTTCGATGCGGTGGTGACGCCCTTCATCGACAAGATGGATGAAGCCTACGCGAAAGCGGATTTGGTGGTCTGCCGTTCCGGCGCGACCACGGTGGCGGAGCTCACCGCCTTCGGCAAGGCGGCGATCTTGGTGCCGTACCCCTACGCGATCTACGATCATCAGCGCGGCAACGCGCAGGCGCTGCTAGATCGCGGCGCCGCGGACATGATCCTTGACCAGGAGCTCACGGGCGAAGTCTTGGCGGAGCGCATTCGCGGCTATTTTTCCGATCGTGAGCGCCTGGAGCGGATGGCCGGTGCGGCGCACGCGTTGGGCCGGCCGGAGGCGGCGGCGCGCATCGTCGATGAATGTTGCGTGCTGGTTACCGGGAAGAGGGCAGTGGGCAGTAGGCAGTAGGCAGCATGCAGGAGGCAGAGATCACTATGTCGGCGAGTGTGTTTACTGCCGACTGCTTCCCGCTTACGGATTTTATGCTTGAGAAAAAACATCGCGTCCATTTCATCGGCATCGGCGGCATCGGCATGAGCGGCATCGCTGAAGTGTTATTGAATTTGGGTTACGCCGTAACCGGCTCCGACTTGCAGGAAAGCGAGACGACGCGCCGCCTGCGCGCGCTCGGCGCCCAGGTGTTCATCGGCCACCAGGAGGCGAATCTGTCGGGCGATCCGTCGGTGGCCGTCATCTCGACGGCGGTCAAGTATTCCAACCCGGAAGTGATCGAGGCGCGCCGCCGCCAGATCCCGGTGATCCCGCGCGCCGAGATGTTGGCCGAGCTGATGCGCATGAAGTTCGGCGTCGCGGTGGCGGGCAGCCACGGCAAGACGACCACGACATCGATAGTCGCGGCGCTGCTCAGCACGGCGGGCCTGGACCCGACGATGGTGATCGGCGGGCGGCTCCATATGCTCGGCAGTAACGCCAAGATGGGCCAGGGGGAAGTTCTCGTCGCCGAGGCCGATGAGAGCGATGGCAGTTTTCTGCTGCTCTCGCCAATCATCGCCGTGGTGACCAACATCGACCGGGAGCATATGGATTTTCACCAATCGATGGAGCGCTTGAGCGAAAGTTTTCTGGACTTCATCAACAAGGTGCCCTTTTACGGCCTGGCGGTGCTTTGTCTCGACGATGCCAACGTGCGCGGGCTCTTGCCCAAGGTGAGAAAGCGCTTCACGACTTACGGCCTGTCGTCGGAGGCCGAGTTTTCCGCGCAGGACCTCAAGCTCAAGCCCGCCGGCGCCGAATTCACCGCGCTGCGCAGCGGCAAGGCGCTGGGCAAACTACGCTTGCATTTGCCCGGCCGCCACAGCGCCACCAATGCCTTGGCAGCCGTCGCGGTGGCCCATGAGCTGGAGATTCCGTTTTCCCATGTCGCCGAAGCGCTGGACGGTTTCACCGGCATTCATCGCCGCTTCGAAGTTAAAGGCGAGCCCAGGGGGATTCTGGTAATCGACGACTACGGCCATCATCCCGCCGAAATCCGCGCGACCATCGGCGCCGTTCGCGACAGTTGGAAGCGGCCGCTGACGGTGATCTTTCAGCCGCATCGCTACAGCCGCACGCGCGATCTGTTCGAGGATTTTGTCGCCGCCTTCGAGGGCGCCGACTGGCTGGTGCTGACGGAAATCTATCCCGCGGGAGAAGACCCCATCGCCGGAATTACGGGAGAAACCTTGTACCAAGCGATCAAGAGAAAGGGCCATCTGGAGGTCGAATTTATTGCGGACAAGGGCGATATCGCGGGCCGGCTGGCCGGCAAGCTCCGCGCCGGCGATATCGCGCTGACCCTTGGCGCCGGCGATATTTATAAAGTGGGCGACGCGCTGATGGAGGCGCTGGGGAAATGAAAAATGGAGATTGCAAAAGGCAAAATGCAAATTTGTCACCGGTCTTATTGCGATCTTTGGAGCGCCGGTAATTTTGCATTTTTCAATTTGCACTGTGCATTTTGCATTGAAAGAGGAGATGGCTGAAGCGTCTTTAGTCGAAGAGCTGAGGCGGATTTCCGGCCTCAAGGTGAAGCTCGCCGAGCCGCTGGCGCGCTATGTGTCGATGAAAATCGGCGGTCCCGCCGACTTCTTCGTCGAAGTCGAAATCGGCGCGGCTTTGGCGCAGTTGCTGCCGCTCCTCAAGCACCATCGCACGCCGATCTGTTTCCTCGGCAACGGCAGCAACGTTTTGATCAGCGACCGCGGCGTGCGCGGCGCGGTCATTCGGCTGGCGGGAGAGTTCAAGCGGGCCGAATCGAGGGAAGAGGGCGAGACGGTTTGGCTCGAAGTGGGGGCGGCCTGCGCGCTCACGCAGTTGGTGCGCGAGGCGGCGCGCAAAGGGTACGCCGGTTTGGAGTTCGCCGAGGGCATTCCCGGCACGGTGGGCGGTGCGCTGGTGATGAACGCCGGCGCTTATGGATCGGAGTTCGAAAAGATCGTCGATGGCGTGGAAGGCATCGATTCCGACGGTCGGGCGTTTCGTTATTCCCGAGAGGAAATCGCTTTCACCTACCGCGATTCCCATTGGCCCCAGGCCGCGGTGGTCACCCGAGTGCGCATGCGCCTGCGCAAGGAGGAAGCGGCGCAGGTAAGCTCTAAAGTGCGCGCGCTCGTCGCCAAGCGGAAAAGCAGCCAGCCTTCGGGCTATCCCAATTCGGGTTCGATGTTCCGCAATCCGCCGGGAGACTTCGCCGGCAGATTGATCGAGGCCGCGGGACTCAAAGGCAAGCGCATCGGCCGGGCGCAGATCTCGGAGCGCCACGCCAATTTCATCGTCAATTTGGGCGGAGCCAAGGCCGAGGATGTGCGCTCGCTGATGGAGCTAGCCCGCGCCGAGGTGAAAAAACAATTCGCGGTCGAGCTGCTGGCGGAAGTCAAGCTGCTCGGAGAATGGGACGCGGAGTAAGACGGAGTCACGTCGATGAAACTGACGCTCTATCGCGGAGACAACCGTAAACGAAACGGACAACGCTGGCGCCGATATGTCGTCTGGCTGGGCGGGGTCGCGGTCCTATTGCTTTTTTTCGCGGCGGCCTATCGCTGGCACGTTCCCTTGAAGGCCGCGGCCGCCGCCGCGCCCGCATTCTTTTTCGAGAACTCCTATTTCTTCGTGCGCGAAATCCAGGTACGCGGCGGGGAAAAGGTCGGCGGCGATGAGATCGTCGCCATGGCGGGGCTAAGGCAAGGCATGAACATTTGGAAGATCGAGCCCGGTGGGATCGAAAAGAAGGTCGCCAAGCATCCTTGGGTCCGGCGCGTCTTGGTGCGGCGCGATTTTCCCCGGCGCATCGTCATCGAAGTGGAGGAACGCACCCCGAAAGCCATCGTCGCTCTCGGGCAGCTCTACTACGTCGATGCCGACGGCGTGGTCTTTAAAGAAGTGGGCGCGGGAGAGAACGTGAACTTTCCGCTGTTGACCGGATTGCGCCCCGAGCAGCTTGCCAAGGCGAATCCGGCGCTGCGCGGGAAAATCCAGGATGCCGTCCGGCTCGCCGATTTGATGGCCAAAGACGCGCACACGCTTTCAGAGATTCATTTCGACGAGTCCGACCGTCTGGTGGTCTATACCACGGCATTCCCCGTGGCGCTGAAAATAGGTTGGGGAGAGTGGGACGCCAAGCTCAAGCGGCTCGATCGCGTGCTCGCTCTATGGAAGGGCAACGAGGAGCGCCTGGCCTCCCTGGACGCGAGCTTTAATAACCAGGTCGTGGCGCGACTAAGAAAAGTTCAAGGATTCAAGAACTCAAGGAATTGAGGAGCCGATCACAACTGGGATTTATGGGAAAGAACAGCAGCCTCGTCGTTGGATTGGATATCGGCACCTCCAAAGTTTGCGCCGTAGTCGGCGAGATGACCGTGCAAGGCATCGAAGTCATCGGCGTGGGGACCCATTCCTCGCAGGGCTTGCGCAAAGGCGTGGTCGTCAACATCGAGAGCACCGTCGCGTCGGTCAAAAAAGCGGTCGAGGAAGCGGAGCTGATGGCCGGTTGTGAAATTCACACCGTTTTTGTCGGCATCGCCGGCGGCCACATCAAGGGTTTCAACAGCCACGGCATCGTGGCGGTGAAAAACAATGAAGTCACACAGCGGGACGTCGATCGCGTCATCGACGCCGCCAAGGCGGTGGCGATTCCGATGGACCGGGAGGTGCTCCACATCCTACCGCAGGAGTACATCATCGACGACCAGGACGGCATTCGCGAGCCGCTCGGCATGTCGGGGGTGCGCCTGGAGGCGCGGGTGCATATCGTCACCGGCGCGGTGACCTCGGCGCAGAACATCGTCAAGTGCTGCAACCGCGCCGATCTCAACGTCGCCGACATCGTCCTGGAGCCGCTGGCGTCCGCCGAAGCCGTGCTCACCGACGAGGAGCGCGAGCTGGGAGTCGCGCTCATCGACATGGGCGGCGGCACCACCGATCTGGCGATTTTCCACGACGGCGCGGTCAAGCACACGGCGGTGCTCGCCATCGGCGGCAACCATGTCACCAGCGATATCGCCGCCGGTCTGCGCACGCCGTTCGCCGACGCCGAGCGCATCAAACAGCGCTACGGATTCGCTAAAGCCTCCATGGTCGCCGGCGAGGAAAGAGTGGAGGTGCCGAGCGCCGGCGGCAAGGCGCCGGGCACCGTCTCGCGGCAAATTCTCTGCGAGATCATCGAGCCCCGCCTCGACGAGCTCTTCGAACTGGTACAGAAGGAGATCGCCAAGACGGGTTTTGACGGCGCGCTGGCGTCGGGGGCGGTGATGACCGGCGGGTCGATGCTGCTGCCGGGAGCCGTCGAGATGGCGCAAGAGATTTTTCGCATGCCGACGCGGCTCGGCGTGCCGATGCACGTGGGCGGTCTGGTTGACGTGATCGCCAGCCCGGTTTTCGCCACGGGCATCGGCCTGCTGCTCTACGGCATGAAGCGCCAGGAGCGGACTTATTTCCGCATGCACGACGACCGGATTTTTTCCAAGGTCAAGCATCGCATGTCCGATTGGTTGAGCGAATTTTTTTAATCGATAAACAAATTATTGACCCTAATTGGAGGAGGAAAGTATATGTTTGAGCTGGTAGAGCGAAATTCCCTGACCGCGCGGATCAAAGTCATCGGCATCGGCGGCGGCGGCGGCAACGCGGTGAATACCATGATCGGCGCCAAATTAAGCGGCGTCGATTTCATGACGGCCAATACCGACGCCCAGTCGCTGGAGGAGAGCCTGGCGCCGGTCAGGATTCAACTGGGCAGCCAAGTCACCAAAGGGTTGGGCGCCGGCGCCAACCCGGAGATAGGGCGGCGCGCCGCCCTGGAGGCCCAAGAGCAGATCCGGGAGTATCTCGAGGGCGCCGATATGATCTTCATTACCGCCGGCATGGGCGGCGGCACCGGCACCGGCGGCGCGCCGGTAATCGCGCAGGTGGCGCGCGAAGTCGGCGCCCTGACCGTCGGCGTGGTGACCAAGCCGTTTGTCTTCGAGGGCAAAAAGCGCATGCGCCAGGCCGACCAAGGCATCGAAGAGTTGAAGCGGGCGGTCGACACGCTGATCGTCATTCCCAACCAGCGCCTGCTGAGCATCGCGGCCAAGACCACCACGATGCTGGAGGCGTTTCATAAAGCCGATGACGTGCTGTTGCAAGCGGTGCGCGGCATTTCGGATCTGATCATCACGCCGGGGCTGATCAATCTCGACTTCGCCGACGTGCGCACGGTGATGGCGGAGATGGGACTGGCGCTGATGGGCGCGGCTTCCGCCTCCGGCGAGAACCGCGCCATCGAAGCGGCGCAAAAAGCGATCTCAAGCCCGCTGCTCGAAGACATCTCGATCCAGGGCGCCCGCGGCGTGTTGATCAACATCACCGGCGGGCCGGACCTCTGCCTGCACGAGGTCAACGAGGCCGCTTCGATGATCCAGGAAGAGGCCCACGACGACGCCAACATCATTTTCGGCGCGGTCATCGACGACGACATGAAAGACGAGATCCGCATCACGGTGATCGCCACCGGATTCGGCGAGGACAAAGAAGAGGTCAAACCCGCAAGCGCTCCGTTGGTTGCGCCCGCCAGGCAGGCGCTGCAGAAAAACAGGAAGGTCGTTCACCTCGGCACGATCATCGACGATCAAGACGCGCCCACCTGGCAGCGCAAAAAACAAGGCAGCCAAGAAACCGAAACGGTGACCTTGAACAAGACCGACTTTCAGCTCGCGGCGGATAAAGACGAGGATGACAAGTACGACATTCCGACGTTTTTAAGAAGGCAGATGGATTAGCCCGCGCAGCGGAATCGCGAGCCGCAATTTCGGAGCGCAACCAAAAATTGCGGCTGGCAAGCTTTTGTCGGAGGCCTATTTCTTGCGGCCGGCTGCCGAAAGCAATCGGTGCGACTCTCTTACGACGCATCGATCTCCCGCCGCGCGGCGGATATTCTGGTTGGCTCCAGCGAATTGGTTAGGCGTTGATTTTGTATGTACGCTCAGAGTATAAGAACAAAAACTCAGCAGTATGGCGAGCAGGCAAACAAATATCCCCAAGCCCTCCGACAGAAAGGGCCGCCCGCGAACAGGAAAGACCGCAGGAGTATACGCGGCGCTAAGAGAACTGAGACTCGGAGAAAGCGTCGAAGGACCTCGCGCATGGCAGTACGCGGCGTACTCTGCCGCCGCCCAACAGGGCATCTCGATCGTCACTCGCACGATGGGCAGGCGTGACCGGGTAACCATTTTCCGCATAGCCTAACGCCAAGGCTGAGTTGCCTGAAGGGCCAACTCAAGCCTGTGGTTAGGTTCTGTTCTCCAGGAGTTTCTCGATGTATCTGCGTAATTTCTGCGCGACCCTATCTTCCGTCAAGTCCTCTTCGTACCGGAACTCAACAAGATCGTAACCGACAGTTTTACAGAGCTGCCGTTTCCTTCTGTCATTCTCAATGCGTTTCGATAGACCAGGCTCTGCTCCCCAGGGCTCAATAACCTGGTAATGCTGTTCACCTTGGTACTCGATGCCGAGACGAAGATCAGGAATCCAGATATCAAGTTCAAGACCGTCCAACTCAGCGCCACGATAGTGATGCACCACCTTGGTGCCTGCAAATAAGGTGTGAACGATCTTGAACAACAGTGTTTCTGAGATCCACTTCTCACCAACCCGGGGGTAGCCCAATTGCTCTCTCAACTGGTTCTCTAATTGCCGAGCGTCGTTTTCCCCGTTTCCTACCGTGGAGCCTTTCTTTCTCCAAAGCAGAGTGTGATAGGGGAGATATCTCTGGAGAAACGGCGAGTAATACATGCTGCTGCCATATTCGAATCTCGGAACTTCGCCAGTGCACAGATGGCAAATTTCTTTAATTACCTGTAGCTCCTGCACGGCTCTTTCAAGTTCGGGCTCGCTATTTCCATATGGAAGAAATCGCATTATATCAAAATCTAGGTCAAACCGGTCTGCAAAACAGGAACAGGTGTAAAGTTGACCTGTTTTCCTATCGATGAACATTATTGGATACGATATTATATCAATCCTAATTTCATCCAAATCATCCCTGATCTGATTATGCGATCGGTTGTAACGATTAATGAGGGACTTGAGCAGGTCTCGACTGAACCACAATCCAAACAGGCAAATATAGGACTTGCGCTTTGTATTCGAGATGTCGTAGCTGTAGCCAGTGGCATGAATTCCGGGACCAAACTCGATTCGGAGGTCGCAATCAGTGTTTTCGACAGGGATGAGTAAATTCCCTAGCGAAAACGGCTCTACTCTCTCGAACGGTAGCAGTGACGGGAGTTCACACAGGCCGCGGTCAAGGTAATTGATCGCCTTAAGACTGTAGTCATCGTGCCCATATCCGGCGCAGAACTCTAGGTCCAGTCTCTTTTCAATCTCGCGCTTTGAACCTGTGTACTTGACGATGGGACCGAGTCGACACACCATTCCCGATTTCAGATAATTGGCTCCGGTAATTTCTACCTCTGTTCTTGCTTTTAAACCTTGATGGCTAAAGACCTGTCCAAGCTGTTCTTTAAACGCCTTTCGAAGCTCATGGAAGAAATCGCCACGCAGCAATCGCGGTTGGGACAGGGCTAAGTCAACTGCTGTCTCAACGATGGCGCGATCTACATAGATTGTTAAAGACATGTGCTCGCATCCCTTAGCGAGACAATGACCCACAACACGAGATGTGTTTACGACTGATAGAGCTTCGCCTCCGCAGCGGCGGAGCGGACGACTGCCTCGGTCGACCCTACGATGTACCGGTCGCAGCGCCGCGCCACAGCGACGTTCGCCAAGCGAACTAGATCTATTGCTACCGTCTCGTGCACGACCGATGGCGTGTCTGAAAGGTCGCCGATGAAAAGCGCTGTTGTCGGCGAGATCGGAAACACTTTGATCACACCGGGCTCGAGCGGATCATGCCCGGGGCCGCGTCCGGGCCGAAGTAAGCCGAGAGGTCGATCGCTGGTCACAAACAAACATCCTGGGGGAGCGACTCCCACGACCCAGTCCATCCAGAAGACGTGCCGGGCCATTTCGAAACCGGCTTCCACCATGCCGCCGATTTCCTCTATTCCTGACGCAATGTGGGCCACGTCCTCACGCACTAGTCGCTCGATCGTGGATGGCTCCAGCCACACCCCAGTAACCTCAGAAAAGGCTCGCGCGAACCTCTGATCCACGAATCCGGTCTCTGGCACGACACCGCCGGAGGACCGCGCAGAAAGGGAATCGCGGAATCCTTTTCCACGTGTTTCGGCGAAACCGACAAAGAAAGAGATGTACCAACGTTCTTCGCGCGTCAAGGGCTCGTCATGTTCTAGTTTATTGAGGCACTCCACAGCCGCACCATCCAGTTGTGCAAGCCTAGCTTCTGGCCACCGTTCCTTGTTTCCGTCTTTCGTAATTACTGTGTTGAACTCGCCCTCCACGGCAACGTTGGGCACTCCATCGACTCGAACATCTCGGCGGCTGCGATCAAATACGTGAACCCGCCGGCCGTCGCTTGCGAACCGCAACATGTACGACTCCGGAATCAGGTGATGACGCTTCGCGTCGGTGTAAGGAACTCGTCTGGTCATGTGGAACCTAACGTTTTGGGTGAGAGGCGCGGTCCGCCGCGTCGGTTTCAACCCAATGGTTAGGCGTCTTTTTGGGATGGCAATTCTACGCCGATTCCCTATTGGATGAATTCTCTAATCACACCAGCGGTCTCGTCAGGCACTTCGAGCGTCGGGAAGTGGCTTACCGCTTCTAAACGGCGTACAGCGAACCAAGAATGGTCCCGAGCGAATGACTCTTGTGCCGAGAGGTACTCAGGCGCACGGGGTTCTGCATACACGTGGAGCACAGGTACTGGCGGACTCAATTGGCTTAACGCCTGCAGCGGATAGCCTTCGCGTGCATACATAGCGGAAATCTCGCGTCCCGCTCGTGCCCAATCCTCAAAACCGTGACTTTCCATCTCATTTCGAATATGCGTCTCCACAGAGGCAGGCGCACCGCTCAACCACATTGTAAGCATTTGCTCAAGCGTCTCGCGCCAACGGGCGTGATCCTGCAACGCCTGCCTTGCACGCAGAAACGGCGAAGCAAGCGGGTTTCCACTGATGAAGATGGGGTTCCAACTGGTTAAGACCATCTTTGGCACACGCTGGTCCAGTCGCCGACGCAACTCGACGGCCACCCATCCACCATGGGCTTGGGCGATGGGAATCACGGACTGCGCCCCGCTGACTTGAATCACGGAAAGGACATCCGCGAGCATCTCAGCATAGCCAAAGTCCTGGTCATATGCTTGGGATTTGCCATGTCCCCGCCAGTCCATAACCAGCACACGATGTTGTGCACTCAAGCGCTCCGCCAACGGCACGAAAATTGTGTGATGCACACACCAACCGGGTAAACACAAAAGGACCGGCTCGCCCTCCCCTCTGTCATCGTAGTAA
>Ga0184633_10000930_pt1 | contig 11660 bp, 10 predicted proteins | sample PLM31_170_b1_FD_133156 | JGI IMG/M metagenome (GOLD analysis project Ga0184633, IMG submission 133156) | Groundwater sediment microbial communities from an aquifer in East River, Colorado, USA - PLM3-1_170_b1 | ecosystem: Environmental > Terrestrial > Soil > Riparian zone | place: USA: East...
ACTTCGATTTCACCAAGGAACAGGAGCTCCTCCGCAAGACGCTGCGCGACTTCGCCGAGCGGGAGATCCGACCCCACATCCGAGAATGGGACGAGCAACAGCATTTTCCCCGCGACGTGTTCAAGCAGCTGGGCCAGCTCGGCATTCTGGGCTTGATCTTCCCCGAGGAGTACGGAGGCGCCGGCCTCACCTACGTGGACTACGTCCTGGCCATCGAGGAGCTCAGCCGGGTGGACGGATCGATCGGGATCACCGTCTCCGCCCACAACTCCCTGTGCACGAACGCGATCTTTGAGTCGGGGACCGAGGCCCAGAAGCAGCGTTACCTGCCCAAGCTCACCACCGGGGAATGGATCGGCTCCTGGAGCCTCACCGAACCCACCGCCGGATCGGACGCCGGCGGCACCCAGACCATGGCCCGCAAGCAGGGAAACCGCTACGTGCTGAACGGCTCCAAGACTTTCGCCTCCCAGGGCTCGCAATGCGACATCGCGGTGGTCTATGCCACGATCGATCGCAACCTGGGGAAGAAGGGCATTACCGCTTTTGTGCTCGAGAAGGGCATGCGGGGTTTCCATCCCGGCAAGAAGGAGGACAAGCTCGGGTTGCGGGCTTCGGACACGGCCGAGCTGGTGATGGAGAGCTGCGAGATCGGGGAGGAGAACCGACTGGGCAAGGAAGGGGAAGGGTTCTACGACGCCATGCGCATCCTCGACGGCGGTCGCATCGGCATCGCCGCTCTCGCCCTCGGCATGGCCCAAGGAGCGTTCGAGGCCGCGCTCGCCTACGCCAAGCAGCGGGAGCAGTTCGGCCAGCCGATCGCGAACTTCCAGGCGATCCAGCACATGATCGCCGACATGGTGAAAGAAATCGACGCCGCTCGCCTGCTCACTTACCAGGCTGCTTGGATGAAGGATCAGGGCCAGCGGGTGACCCGGTACTCGGCGATGGCCAAGCTCTACGCCTCGGAGATGGCGGTGCGCGCAACCAATGACGCGCTCCAGATCTTCGGCGGCTATGGCTATGTCAAGGACTACCCGGCCGAGAAGTATTTCCGGGACGCCAAGCTCTGCACGATTGGCGAGGGCACCTCGGAGATTCAGCGGCTGGTGATCGCGCGCGAGCTCATCAAGGAGAGCGCGGCGATGGCCGAAGCCCGCTGAAGCCAGGGCTCAAGAGCAAGCCCGCGGCTCAAAAGTAATCGGGCATCCAGGGCTCGGGGCCGGCGAACAACCGCGCGGCGGTGGCGAGGGCCGCCGGCGGCCCCGAAAGTAAGCCGATGGCCGCGAGTTGCTGCGGGCTCAAGAATCCCGAATAGAGTGGTGCAAGCCCGCTCACCTCGAGCTCGAGCTCGCCGCGGCCGCCGTCGCTCACCTCGGCGCGTCCCTGGGCCACGCGCAGGACGATCCGGCCCTGGTTCGCGGGCAGCAAGTCATCCGAGACCTCGAGGTGGAGCTCAGCCTCGATGCCGTCGGAGTAGCCGCGCATCGCCAGCGCGCGGCGGACGTCCACGACCCGCATCATCCACCTCTCCATGTGCTTCACCCGATGGTCCTGCTCCGGAAACAGGCAGGCGACCGGATCGGCCAGCGGTCCGCACCAGACCACCTCGCGGGCCATGGAGCGGTGATCGGCGAAGAAGGTGAGGAGCCTTCGGATCGCTCCCGGCGTGAGCGCGACGAGATCGCGAACGAACAGGTCGTAGCCCGACTCTTTATCGGGTTGGGTGAACACGACGTAGCCTTCGGGACGGCTCCCCTCGCCGACGAGATAGGCGTAGATCGCCTTCTCGCCGTCGCGCGGCGTCACCACTCGCTCCCAGATCGCGCGGTTCCGGTCGAGGTTGCCGGCGTCGCGCCCCGCCCGCTCGCGATAGAGATCATGGAAGACCTCATGTCGATCCGGATCGACCGGACGGAGGGGCAGGGTCCGGTCCTCGATCCCGATCGAGCGGGTCGGGAGCACGAACTGGCAGCGGACGCCCGCCTGCTCGTAGCCCACCCTCCGATAGAGCGTCTGAGTCGTGGGGTAGAGGATCGAGAGCGGGATGCCGGACTGGTGGAGCTCACGGAGCGCCCCCGCCATCAGTTCGAAGGCCACGCCCGTTCCGCGCCGCTCCGGGCCCACTCCCACCGCGGCGATGCCCGCCATGGGCACGCTCCGACCACCGAACCACTGGCCCATGAAGTAAATCGCGAGACCCCCCGCAACTTCCTCTCCCAGGCGGACGAGCCGGAAATTCTCGTTCCCGATCCGGGTGAAATAGGTCTCCCAGAACGGAGCGGGCACCCCGTAGCAGCGCGCCAGGACCTCGGTCAGGGCTTCCCGATCGCCAGGCTTGGACAGATTGCCGATCTCGATGTTCCGCTTCACGCCGCCTCCCCTGTCGCTCTCGGACCAGAGCTGTGACTGGGCTCTGCCGCCCATTTTCGAAAGACGGCGAGTCTACACTTCGACGCCGCCGTCCGGAGCGAGCCCCGGGTTCGATCTCGCCCGAGGCACATGGCTATTGGATGATCCAATTTGGTGGATTATGACCTCAAGAAAAAACTTATTGACCCTTGCACGCGTGCATTCGATAATATATCCAGCCAATAAGCCATATTGGATGGTCCAATAGCCAGTAGCCCGCAACCAGCGCAGGAGGCCAGAATGCAGCTCGAAATCGACCGCAGCCGGAAGGAGCCGGTCCATCGCCAGATCTGCGCCCGCCTGCGCGAGATGATTGACACCGGCGCCTTGCCCGCCGGGACCCGCCTGCCTCCCACCCGCCTCATGGCCCGCGACCTCGGGGTGAACCGGGCCACGGTGACTGCGGCCTACGACGCGCTCGGGACCCTGGGCTACGTCGAGGCCACGGTCGGGCGTGGCACCTTCGTGCGCCCGAACCCGACTTCGGCCGTGTCGCCCGGGGCGGAAGAAGAAGCGTCTCGCACCCTTGGTCGCCATGCCAGCAACTCGAACGATGGCCGCCCGCGCTCCGGCACCGGCACGGGCGCCTGGCTTCCCAGCTTTTCCCGCGGCATCGACAACCTGGCCAATTATCCCACTCGGGAGAAACTCGCCATCGACCATCCCCAGCCGGTGGATTTCGCCGCTCTCTTCCCGGAAGAGGATTTCTTCCCGGTGGACATCTTCGGCGGCCTGATGGCCGACATCTTGAGCCGGCGCGGACGGGAGCTCCTCCAGTACGCGGCCCCCGAAGGCGATCCGGATCTCAGGGCCTTCATCGCCGATGAGCTACGGCGCGCCGACACCCCGGTCGGTCCCGAGGATATCCTGATCGTGAACGGCGCCCAGCAGGGGATCGACCTTCTGCTCCGGGTGTTCATCGATCCCGGGGATCCGGTCGTCGTCGAGTCCCCGACTTACTGGAGCATCCTCCCCGCCCTCGCCTTCTATCGCGCCGACGTGGTCGGGGTGCCGATGACGCCTTCGGGGATGGACATCGATCTCCTCGCCGGAATCCTCCACAAGCGGCGTCCCAAACTCATCTACACCATGCCTAACTTCCAGAACCCGACCGGGGTGACGATGAACCTCGAGACCCGCCGCCGCCTGGTTGCGCTCGCGCGCCAGCACGCGGTTCCCATCATCGAGGACGACTACGAGAAGGACCTCCGGCTCCTGGGCAAGCGGCTTCCGAGCCTCAAGGCTCTCGACCCGAGCGGGATGATCATGCATCTCGGAACCTTCTCGAAGGGTCTCTTTCCCGGGTTGCGACTGGGATGGATCGCAGCACCCCCCGCCGTGCTGGAACGACTCAGCCTGCTCAAGCGCTACTCCGACCTGCACACGAGCACACTCGCGCAAGCGGTGATCGCCGCCTTCTGCCATGAGGGACACTACGAGCGCCACCTGAAGAAGCTGCACCGCATCTACCGCGAACGGCGGGACTGTGTCCTCGGCGCTCTCGAGCAGCATTTCCCGTCGGAAGTGAGCTGGACCCGGCCCGACGGCGGCTATGCCCTGTGGGTGAGCCTGCCGGCGGCGCTGCATGTCCCGGAACTCCTGGTCGAGGCCCGCAAGGAAGGGGTGATCTTCACCCCCGGCAATTACTTCTTCGACGGTGAGCAGCAGCAGAATGGTTTCCGGCTGTCGATCGCCCGCACCGACCAGAGCGCGATCGAGCGCGGGGTCGAGGTGCTGGGACGACTCATCCGGCGCCGGTTACGCAACGGAAAGAACCGCCAGCAACCGCAGCAAGGAGCCACACCGCGTGCCTTGCCGCATCTCTAACGAAGCGAGTGCACTTTAGAATGCACTTGGCGAGCGCACTCCAGCGCACGCTGAGCGCAGTTCTAGGAGGAGATCGTGATGAACGCAACCGACGGCCTCCGGCTCAAGACCGGACTGGCCGAAATGCTGAAGGGCGGAGTGATCATGGACGTGACCGACGCCGCCCAGGCCAAGATCGCCGAAGAGGCCGGGGCCTGCGCCGTCATGGCCCTCGAGCGGGTGCCCGCCGATATCCGTAGAGAGGGCGGAGTGGCCCGGATGGCCTCGGTCACCAAGATCCGCGAGATCATGCGCGGGGTTTCGATCCCGGTGATGGCCAAGGTCCGGATCGGTCACTTTGTCGAGGCCCAGATCCTCGAAGCGCTCGGAGTCGACTACATCGACGAGAGCGAAGTGCTGACTCCCGCCGACGAGGAGAATCACATCGACAAGCACGCCTTCAAGGTGCCGTTCGTCTGCGGCTGCCGCGACCTGGGCGAGGCGCTGCGGCGAATCGGCGAGGGGGCGGCCATGATCCGCACCAAAGGCGAAGCGGGCTCGGGAAACATCGTCGAGGCGGTGCGGCACCTGCGCGCCGTGCGGCGCGAGATCCGCGCCCTCACGGTCCTCGGCGAAGAAGAGCTCATGGCCGCGGCCAAGCGGCTCGCCGCTCCGTTCGAGCTCGTCCGCTGGGTGGCCGGGGAGGGGCGTCTCCCAGTTCCCAACTTCGCCGCCGGCGGGGTCGCCACCCCGGCCGATGCCGCCCTCTGCATGCAGCTCGGCGCGGAGTCGGTGTTCGTGGGCTCGGGAATCTTCAAGTCGGCTGACCCTGATGTCCGCGCCCGCGCCATCGTCCAGGCGGTGACCTACCACGACAACCCGCAGCGGCTGCTCGAAGTGTCCGAAGGCCTGGGCGAGGCGATGCGCGGCCTCGACGTGGCCCAGCTGGACGAGAAGGAGCTGCTCCAGACCCGGGGTTGGTGAACCTCGCGGAGTGGTAAACGTTGGATAGGGACGAAATCAGGATGAAACGCAAGGACAACCGACCGAGCGCACCGCTCGTCGGCGTCCTCGCCCTGCAAGGGGACTACGCCGCCCACTTCGCCGTGCTCGAGCGGCTGGGCGCCCGCACTCGGCTGGTGCGCGCCACCCACGACCTCGCCAGCGATCTCGAGCCCCTCGATGCTCTGGTCATCCCCGGCGGCGAGTCGACGACCATGCTCCGCCTCATGGAGCGCGATGGGCTCGGTGCCGCGATTGCTGCCTTCGCCGCCGATCGCCCGACCTTTGGCACCTGCGCCGGGGTTATTCTGCTTGCCCGAGAAGTGACGGGTCCCGAACAGACGAGCCTCGGCCTTCTCGACGTGAGCGTGGAACGCAACGCCTACGGCCGCCAGACCGAGAGCTTCATCGGAGCGGTCGAGGCGCCGGCGCTCGGCGGGACGGTCGAAGGAGTCTTTATCCGCGCGCCGCGCTTCCGCCGCGTCGGGCCCCAGGTGACCATCCTCGGGCGGCTGGCAGGGTGTCGAAAGACGCCCCCTCAGGGATCGGATTCGGATGCCCAGCCGGGGTCTTTCGACACCCTGCTTGGAGATGACCCGGTTCTGGTCGAACAAGGCCACCTGCTCGGGGCTACGTTCCACCCCGAGCTGACGGCGGATGCGCGAGTGCACCGGTATTTCCTCGAACGGGTGGCCGGCATGAGCGCGGTCGGCCAGGCCCTGGCATCTTGAGCCGCCGGGGGACGACATGGTAGGTTGTCGGCAGCCGGCCGTCGGCGAGTACGACGCGTTGCCGGCCAGACTCCCCACCCTCAACGATGGAGGCTGAATAGTGATGAAGCTCCTAGGCTGTCTGTGTGCGCTTATCTTCACGCTTGCCATTGCCGGCTGTGGCGGTTCGGGTACAGACCAGGCCAAGACGCAAGAGCAAGCCGACCAGACCGCGGCCACCGCCGAGACGGCGCCGGGGACCACCGAGACGGCATCCGCTACGGCGTCCGGGACGCCGGTGACCCTCACCGGCACCACCGGCTGCGGCCATTGCACCTTCGGCGTGGTGAAGGAATGCGCGGCGGCCATGAAGACCGCCAGCGGCGAGATCTATCTGATCGACGGCGTCGTGCCGGACTCGGACCTGTGGAAGGTGCGTGAGGACTCCAAGAACATCCAGCTCACGGGCTCCGTCTGGACATCGCAGCCAGATGGCCTCGCCCACGTGAAGATGGAGTCTTACCAGCTCAACTGACCGCGTTCCCGCTGCGGCCATCCGGTCGCCGTATCGCGGTTTTTTGCCGGCAGACTCGATGAATCTCGAACTCCAGTTCCCGAGCTTCATCTTCGGGCTCATCATCGGCCTCGCGCTGATGCTCGTCCTCGGCCAGTCCTATCATTTCATCTTCGGTGGCAGGCGCCTTCGCCGGCTGGCGGGCGAGGTCAACCATCTGCGGCAGGTGGTGGAGCAGAAGGACCGCTATATCCGCAAATCGCTCGAGGCTCTCCGAAAGGAGGGCCTCGAGCTTCCTCAATCCCCCACCACTCCAGCGGCTCCTGACCGGAGCCCAACTCGGAGCGATCGGTAATGGAACGTCTGAAGCGCAGCGCCGTGCAGGGCGCGATCGGCGGTCTGGGCGGCTACGTCGCTGAGCGCGGGCTTGAGCACCTGACCGGGATCGACTTCGTGAACGGTGTGATCGAGATCGCCGGCGCCACCCTCGGCGTGGCCAACGCCAACCGCGACCTGATCGAGATGGCCTACGAAGGCGCCCGCAGGGTCACCGGCAAGGAACCGAGCCAGCTCTCGAATCAGGAATGGGAAGAAGTGCGGACACGCTATCCCAAGGCCGTCGGCTACCTCGAGCGAGCGCTCTCGGTAAGTTAGTCGCTAGTTCCAAGCGGCCCGGAAGTGGCCGGCCGGTGATATGGCAACCCTCACCACTCTGATCGCAGCGGCGCTGGTGCGATTGGGCTTGCAGGAAGCCAAAGAGCGGGGTTGGTATCCGCGCTCTTACTATGTCAAGAGCTCGCTCGACGCTCTGCGCCAGGACGATCTTGACAGCGCGATCGAGGAGCTGGTCCGCGCCTGGCGCGAGAATCCCGGCGAGGAGGTGGAGGTGGCGCGGGAAGTGATCCTGATGCGTCTCGACGCCGACCTGGATCGAATCGACGCGAGGGAGGCGGAGGCCAAGAAGCTGCGCGCCACCGCCGAGGGCGAGATCACGGTCCTCAATCTTCGGCTTCAGAGACTCCGCTTTGCCTACCGTCCACGACAGGCTTGGGTCGCGGCCGGCGCAGGAGCGACGGTCCTCGGTTCGAGCCTCGCTTCGGTGCACTGGTTCGGCCTCAATCCCGCGATCGCCGGTGTGGGACTCTTGTCGTTCACCGCCGGAAGCGTCCTCCTCATCACCGTCGATCGCCGCCGCCAGCGAGCGTCCCACGAGGCCTACCGGGCGCAGATCGGCGCCGAGGTGGCCGAGGAAGTCCAGATCCTCCGCGCCGAGATTCGCGCCCGCGAGGGAGAGATCCTCGCGGCCCGGGCTGAGCGCGACCGCCTTCTCGCCCGGCGCGCCCGCCTGCCGGGACCCGCACCTCAGCATCAGGGGCCAGGAAGGTCCTAGGACATTCTGACTGGGCTCACGGATTGCAGTGCTTCACGGCGAGCGAACGCCGGAGAGTCGGCCTCGATCTCCCGGCGCCATCGACCTGGTTTGCACTCGACGTTCTGAACCGCACTTACGTCCGATAGTCGGCTAACGGCGAGTATGTGCTCCCAGCTCATGGACTCCCTCGCCGGGGGAGCTTTACCATGACCGGGGTCGACGAACCCAAAGATGCGACTACCCATGTTCGCTAGACATACCTCAAGACTCACGGCCGACCGGTGGTTGAACCCGCTCTCGGTCCGCCTGATGAGCAGCGTCTTCCGCACCGCCTGGTTTTCCGCTTGGGCATTGTGCGCCTCCGTACCCGCCCTCGCTGAACCCCGAGCCGCCATCCACGTCTCAGCCCAGGTCATCGACACCACGCCCTGCGCCATCGCCATGGGGGCCATCCATGATTGGCTTGAGACCACCCCGAGCAACCCGACAATCGCCGAGGGAGACCTGAGCCCGGCCGGTGGGCTGCTCCGGATTGGCTTCCTGGCCCCGACTAACCATCCGGACGAGCGGGTGATTCTCATCGAGTTCGTAGCCAACTGAGCTTAGCGGGCCGCGACCAATGGCACCGTTACGGAGATGGCGCTGTCCGAATCTGGCGAAGCGGAGATCGAGAAGCGCTGTGAGGGTTGCGCCATCTTGAGGCCCATGAGGTCGAGAACATCGGCCCGGACGCTGATCTCATATTCACCGGGCGGGAGAGCCAAGAAGTAGAACTCGCCATCGTGAAAACTCATCGCCTCGTACCGGCGACCGCTCACCAAATGCTTGAGCACCAGACCTATTCCTCCGACTCCCGTCCTCTGACCTCCTGCATCCCGAAAGACCTGCCCGACCAGCTCCGCGCCTGGAGTCACCGCCAAATCGACTTCGCGGAAACCATTGGGCATCACCACGACCGAGGCGACTGCGACCTCGGGCACCCACAAGGGGCTGGGAAGAGTCTCCGCATCCAGCGCCAGCTCGGTGGCTTCAAACGGGCTCAGGTCCCAGACCGAATAGCGGCCGAGTTCGTCAGCCTCGACCACTTGCGGGCCGACCCACAATCGGACGCCGGGAATCGGTTCTTCGGCTGGATCCCGCCAGCCGTTGGCGTTCGAGTCGAGGAACACGATACCGCTCACCCCCCCTCGTCCGCTCGACCGTCCCGGCCCCATCTGAAGGCGGCCCATGGCGTCGTTCCACAAGAGCGACCCTTCCAAGAATGCGGCGCTCGAAAGCTCGCCCTCGGCCGCGCGGGTGATCTGACTGCGAGAGTGCACTGCACGGCCAGTGCTTGAGATCCCGAGGGTCAAACCGACCCCGCCATCGTCGCGCGACCAGGTGGTGATGAGCTCGACGCGGGCGATCGCCCACAGGTTCTTGCCCCATGTCACGCCCGCCCGATCCATCGCGCCATGGCGGACATCGACATCGGCAGTGCCGCGGATGAACAGACCGCTCAAGAGCGGTAGGCCTCGCGCACGGAGCGCGGTCGAGGCGCTGACCCCTGCAATACTGGAACTCGAGTGCGCCGCCCCGGTCGCGAGTCTCTCCTCACGCCACTCGGCAGTCCAACGAAGGTTCCGAACCTGGGAAGAGACCCCAACCTTTACACGAGTGAGCAATTCGTCCTCGGCCACGGTGCGCGCACCGTCCAGGCTCAAGAACAAGCTGCGCAGGCTGGGTTTCGGGCGCCAGAGGAACGTTCCCCGAGTTCGCGACTGCTGACCATCCGGAGTAAGGATGGGTCGCTCGGTGCTGGAATCAAACCATGTGTGGGAGACGGAACTTCGCAGGTCCGGAGTCGGCTCGTACCCGAGATCAGCCGACATCAGCGCGCCGGCCACCGCATCGGCGCGCAGAAGGAAGCGGTTGCGAATCGCCCCGCTCAGGGAGGTGTAGGGGTGAATGAGACCGGAGCCCCCCAGCGAGCGCAGGAAGGCGTCGGCGCCGTGCCGGACTGTCCATGACCGGTTGATGCCGTAACGGAGGTCAACATTGCTGAGCGCCTCGCATTCGGAGCTGCCGCAGGCGCCGGCGCTCGCCTCGTACTCGAACTTGCCCGCCGGAAGTCGATCGGCGCCGACCGGGATAGCCTGCGACAGCACGCGATGCTCGCCGTTCGGTCCAAAGAGACGCACTTCGACCGGATTCGATCCATAATCGACCGGTGTTGTGATCTCGTAGTAGCCGTGCTCGTCGGTAAACGTGAAGTCGACGAGCTCGCCATCGCGGTAGAGTTCAACTTCCCATCCTGGGCCCACCCAACCGCCGACCACCGCCTGGCCGAAAGAATTCGGCCTGAAGAGCGGCGAGCTGGTCACCGCGACGCCCTGCACGGTCCTTGGGCGCGGGCCGGTTCCGGAGACTTCTCCGAGTCGCAGCTGCCTCACCTGCCTGGCTTCGGGCCAGGCGCTGATCCAGGAGCCTCGCATTCGGCGGGCGGACCTCGAGCCGTCATACCGGAGCTCGAGCGCGCCGTCCAACACTCCCCCGCCGAAAGTGATCCCGTAGGCGGTTGCCTCCATGTCGTCGAGATCAGGCATGGAGAGCGACCAGTCGAGCGTTGCCCCGCGCCAGCTCGCGAACTGGCGGTCGACAACGCGGTCCGGCAGCTCCGGCGCGCGCGTCTCACTGCGCGCGGTCCGGGCACGCTCGCGCGCCACCCGCCGGCCCACCGGCAGGTCATCGGCCGGGTCCAGCGTTACGGTCAGCTCGCTGAGGTCGACCTCGACACGGACGTTCAACAACCTCTCCATCAGCGGCGCGCCGAGATAGAGTTCCTGGCCGCTCCAATGCATGAGCGCCCGTTCCTTGGGCACGGAGATTTGCCCCACCCACGCCCGGTCGAGCACCGGGTCGACGCCGATCTCGACTCCCAGCGGCTCGCGCACCGCGGCGAGCCGACCCATGGAGTCGACGGTGGCGTGGATCTCCACCAGATGGAAGAGCGGACGCGCCGGCACCAGCACCATCCCCCCATCCACCACCCCGAGCACGGTCTGGTGGGCGATGCGGCCGGCCCGCAGCTCGACCGCGATCTCCTCCGGCACGCTACCTTGCACGGCATCTTGACCAAGCACGGCATCTTGACCAAGTGCGTCAAATCCGACCGGGCCTCCCGCCGCACCCGCGATGGCTGCGATTGCCAGAAGGACCCGAAGCGAACCCGATGGCCGGGCGTTCACTACCGATCCCATGACACGTGCTAATGCACGATGAGCTCGAGAGTCCGTTCGACCACTAGCGCCGGCAGGACGCTTTCGGGGGGGATGTCATCGCGCTCGGCGGAGAGTCTGAGATGGAGCGCATATCGTCCGGGCTCGAATCGATCCACTGGAAACGCAAGACGGCGATACAGGTCTCTGTACACGGCGATGGCTTGTTCCCAGCGATCCACCGGATCCCCGGCGGCGTTATGAAGCACGAGCTCAAGCTTGCCCAGGTAGGCCGCGTCTCCGGTTCGCGCGAGTTGGATGTCGGTGATCAGCGTGTCGCCGTGGGCCTCGGCGCTGAATCCGTTCAACCGCACGCCGGTCGCAACCTTTCCCTTGCGGTAGATGAGCGAGATGATCGTTCGCATTTCGAGGGTGAGGCCGACGCTCACCGCCGCGGCGTTCCCGGCCGCTGCAACCGGCAGCTGAGCGGCCCGCGAGGTCACGATCACCCGGCTCCAGTACTCACCGTCTGGAAGGCCGGATGGCGGACGCGCAAACAGGCGCACGGCCTGCCTTGCCCCGGGCTGCACCCTCGCTCGCGCCGGCAGAGCCCGCACCCAGGCCGCCGCCGAAGGCTCGCCGGGGGG
>Ga0184633_10000932_pt1 | contig 11658 bp, 10 predicted proteins | sample PLM31_170_b1_FD_133156 | JGI IMG/M metagenome (GOLD analysis project Ga0184633, IMG submission 133156) | Groundwater sediment microbial communities from an aquifer in East River, Colorado, USA - PLM3-1_170_b1 | ecosystem: Environmental > Terrestrial > Soil > Riparian zone | place: USA: East...
CACCGCGAACCTGGTCCCCGGCGTCACCCTGGGCAAAGCGCTCGATGACCTGGACGCCATCGCGAAAGAGAAGCTGCCGCCCGGCATCCGCCGCGACTTGGACGGCGAGTCGCGCGACTTCCGGGAGGCGAGCGGGACGCTCTATTTCCTCTTCGGGTTTGCGATCGTCTTTATTTATCTGGTGCTCGCCGCCCAGTTCGAGAGCTTCGTGCACCCTCTGACGATCCTCCTGACGGTGCCGCTCGCCGTCTTCGGGGCGCTCGTGACGCTCTTTCTCTTCGGTATGTCGCTGAACATCTACTCGCAGATCGGCCTGATTCTCTTAATCGGCCTCGTGACCAAGAACGCGATCTTGATCGTCGAGTACGCCAACCAGCTTCGCGAGAAGGAAGGGCTCGAGATCGGCGAGGCCGCGGCGCGCGCCGCGCGCATTCGGCTCCGGCCCATCCTGATGACCTCGCTCGCCACCGTCTTCGGCGTGCTTCCGATCGCGCTGGGGCTCGGGGCCGGGGCGGAGAGCCGTAAGCCCCTGGGCGCGGCCGTCGTCGGAGGACTGCTCTTCTCCACCCTCTTAACGCTCGTCGTTGTGCCGGTCGTGTACTCGCTCCTCTCCGGACGGCGGGAAGCGGCCGAACCGGCCGAGGCGCCGGAAGCCGCCGCGGCGGCGGGCGCGTAACGCGCGGTCCTTCTCCGGCGCGGCGCGAGCGAGGGGCCGGCCCCTTGCGGGATCCGGCTTCTTCACTCCCGCGCGAGCTTTTTCATCTCCTCTTCCTCGAGGCTGTAGCGCAGCCACTCCTCGTGGCGCCGGGCGCCCAAGCGCTCGTAGAGGCGGATCGCTCCCTCGTTCCAGTCGAGGACGGCCCATTCGAGGCGCAGGGCGCCCCGGGAAACGGCCTCGCGGGCGAGCGCCGCCATGAGCGCCTGGCCCACGCCGGCCCCGCGGGCAGACTCCTCGACGAGGAGGTCTTCGAGATAGAGGAACTTGCGCGCGCGGAACGTGCCATAGCCTTCGTAGAAGAGGGCCATTCCGGTAATGCGGCCATCCTGTTCCGCAACGAGGGCTTCGAGCTCCTTCGTTTCGAAGATCCAGTGCAGGAGCGCCCGCGCTTCGCGGTCGTCCGGCGGAGCAAGCTTCTCGAACCGGGCGAGCTGGCGGTCGAGCTCGATGATGCGGGGACCGTCTTCGGGCGCCGCCCGGCGGATCCGGACTTTCGGCCGCGGCATTCGCTGCGCGAACGGCGGCCGACTCGGCGTTACCTCCACGAGACACCTCCGTCCCGGAAGAGGCGGCGAGACACGGGGGTCCTCGCGCCCTTCACTTCGCCGCGGCGACGCGCGCGAAGTCCACGCGGCTCACGAGCTTCAGCGCTTCCTCGCCGTCCACGTTGCCTCCCTGGCCGAGGACGAGGCGCGAAGGCGTGACGACGACGGTGACGAGCGTCGTGGGGCTCCCTCCCGAGCGGTCCGTGACGACGAAGGCCGTGCGCCCGGAGACCCGCAGCTCCCGGGCCTCGACACCCGCTGCCTTGCGCGCCTGAACGACCGCGCTCCGGAGCGGGGCCATCAGATCCTTGCCCCCCTTGTAGTCCTGCACGGCGAGGCGGAACTGCTTCACGGAGGCGGGGCTTTCGATCCGCTGGAACATGCGGGCGACCTCCGTGTAGATCCCCATTTCGTTCTCCTCGGTCTCGGCCAGGCCCCCGCGCTCGACCGCGGCGTATCCCGGCAGGCTCGCCGGGAGCCCCTCCTGCAGCGAGAGCGGCCAGCCGGGCTTCTCCGCCGCGAAGACTTCGCCGGAAGAGAGGGCGGTGAGCAGGAGCACCACGGCGCGCCGCATCGCCTCGAGGATAACCCGCCCGAGGGCATACGAGGCCGGCATGATTCTTTTGTTCTAATAGCTCCCGATGGACGAAGCGTCCGCCGCGCGCATCCGGGTCTTCTTAAACGACCCGGCGGGCCGCGGCGAGAAGCCTGTCCCCTCCGTCCCGCCTCGTGAGACCGAGCGCTCCCCCTGGGGATTCCGCGTCGAAGGGCCGGCCCCTCTCCCCGGGGAGTACGAGCCGGACACGCCGGAGTTCCTCCACTGGCAGATGGCCGCCGCGCTCGAGCGTGCAAGGGCCCTCTGGTCGCGCCTCCTTCCCGAGGCCGGGGAGTGGGTCCCGGGGCCCGTCCTCCCGGCCGTGCCCGTCGCGGGAGAGGGCCTGAACGCCTTTTACGACCGCCGCGCGCTGCGCTTCTTCCGCGGGGAGAACCCCGCGACGGGAGAGCCCGTGCACTCCGGCGAGAGCCCCGACATCGTCGCGCACGAAGCGGGGCACGCCGTGCTCGATTCCGTGCGCCCGGATCTCTGGGACGCTCCGCACTTCGAGGCTGCGGCCTTCCACGAGGCATTCGGGGACCTCGCCTCGATCCTGGTCGCCTTCGACGAGCCCGCCCTCGTCCGCGCGGTGACCGAGGAGACGCGCGGCGAGCTCCAGATCTCGAACCTCGTCTCCCGGGTGGCGGAGGAGCTGGCGGCGGCCGCTCACGCGCGGTTCGGCCCCGGCGTGGCGCTTCCCGACGCGCTCCGAGACGCCGTCAACGGATTCTCGTACACCGGCCCCGCGGGGCTTCCCTCTTCCGCGCCGCCGGAGGCCCTCTCGGCCGAGCCGCACTCTTTCTGCCGGGTGCTGACCGGAGCCTGCTGGGACGTCCTCGTCGCGCTCTATCGGGCCTTCGGCGGCGGCGAAGGAGACGCCCCGCGGAACGAAGAGGCCCTCGCGCGCGCGGCCGGGGAGACCGGCCGCCTCTTCGCCGAGGCCAGTCTCAGCGCTCCCGCCGGCGCGGATTTCTTCCAGCGCGTGGCGCGGCGGATGGTGCGCGCGTCCGCGGGAGATCCGGCGACTGCGGAGCGCGTGGCGGAATCCCTTCGCCGCCGGGGGCTCGCGCCTCCCGACGCGCGCGACGGAGAAGGAGCGGCGCCGCCGGGCCTCATCCGAGCGGCCCTCCAGCGGCTTCCCGGCGAGGAGGAGGGGGAGTTCCTAACGCGCGCCTCCCGTCGAGAGCGCGCCCTGCGCGGCCGCCGCAAGCGCGACCTCTTTCTCCACGGCCCCGAGTACGGCCCGGCCGACGGAGCGGCGGTCGAGATCTCCGATTCTTTCTCGCTCCGATTCGGAGACGAAGGGTTCGTGACCGCCTCCGCCGTCTATCCCGCCGGCCGCGAAGACGAGCAGGACGCGCGCGCCTGGGTCCGCTTCCTGGCGGAGCGCGGGGCGATCGCTCCGGCCGGCGACGGCTCCGGTCCGCTCGAGCTCTTCGGCCGCGGCATGTCCCACGCGGTCGTCGCGGAAGAGGATGGCGTGCGGCGCCTGCGGAGGGTCTGGGTGATGAGAAGATGCTCGGCAATTCTGCCGAAAGGAAGGGGGAGGCCATGACGAGAGCCGCGAGCCGCCCGTTTTTTCTTCTCGCCGCGATTCTCTACGGCGGATGCGCGACCGTCCCGGCGCCGGAGAGCCGGAGCGCCGGCGGCCCGTCGGGGATCTCGCCGGCGGACCTGGTCGCCTCGATCTCGGAAGTCGCCTCCGGCCAGAACCCCGCCATGCGGGAGGCCGGTCTCGTCCTGAAGACGATCGAGCTGAAGCTCCTGGTCGGGACCGAGGAGAAAGCCGGCGGCAAGCTCTCCGTGATCGTCCTGGACGCGGAGGCCGCGCGCCGCTCCGAGATCTCCTTCACGCAGGCCTTCACGCTCGAGATTCCGCCCTCGCCGTCCCGGCAGGCCATGGTCGGCGCGGTCGTCCCGGGCGTGCGCGAGTTCGTCGAGGCCGCGATGGAGACGGCGCGCCAGATCGCCCGCGCGGCCGCCGCGCAGGGGCTCCCTCAGAGGCTGAAGGAGGTCGAGCTCGTCGCGAAGCTCGAGCGGTCGCGCAAGGCGGAGGGCGGGATCTCCTTCACGCTCCCGATCGGCGCTGCCCCTTCCGTGGAAGCGGGCGGGGGCCGCCGCGTCCTGGAAGAGAACACGGTCAAGCTCGTCTTTGTCGCGGCGCCGTAGCCTCTCCCGGAGGGAGAGGGGAAGATGAAAAAAGCGGCCCGTGGGCCGCTTTTTTCAACGCCGGCGGGGCGCCCTACTTCTTGGGGCCCAGGATCGCGTCCTTCGCCTTCTTGGAGACGCGGAACTTGACGACGCGCTTCGCGGGGATCTTGATCTCCTCGCCGGTTGCGGGATTGCGGCCCATCCTCGCCTTGCGGTTCACCAGCACGAGCTTCCCGACTCCCGGAATCGTGAAGCTGTTCTTCGCCTCTTTGTACGAGAGTGCCGTCAGGTCCTCGAGGAACTGCGTCGCGACCCGCTTCGTGGAGCCCGTGGACTTCGCCAGGTGATCGGCTATCTGAGACTTCGAAAGCGCTTTCCCGGGATCTTTTGCCATATGCACTACCCCTTCTTCTTTGCAATCGCCGTTTTTTCCGGCGGATCAAAATTGGCTGGCTATTCTATCCGCCGCGCGGAAGGGTCAAGCAAAAAAAAGGGCGGCGGCGTTTTTTTCGCGGCCCTCGGCCGCGTATTAAGATCGGGCCCGACAAGGAGGAAAACCCGATGCGGGTCCATTCCGCTTTTTTCGCCCTGGCCCTCTCCGTGGCGCTCCAGGCCGCGGCTCCCGCCCCTGCCCAGGAGGTCCCGGACTCGATCCTCGCGGAGGGAGTGCCCGCGGTCCCGAAGGAGCTCGCTCTGGAGCTAAACCGCTACCAGAACATCCGGTTGGCGGGCTTCCAGGACTGGGTCCCCGGCCGGAGGGAGATCCTGATCCTGACCCGGTTCGCGGACACGAACCAGGTCCACCGGGTGACCCTGCCCGGAGGAGCGCGCCGCCAGCTCACGTTCTTCCCGGAGCGCGTGTCCGGGGTCTCGGCCCGTCCCGGCCACCCCGAGTTCGGCTTCGCGATGGACGAAGGGGGCGCCGAGAACTTCCAGCTCTACCTCCAGAACTTTCAGACCGGCGCGGCCGAGCTTTTGACGGACGGCCACTCCCGCAATATCTCCCCCTCCTGGTCTCGATCCGGGAAGCTCCTCGCGTGGTCGAACAATGCGCGTAACGGCAAGGACATGGATATCCATGTCATGGACCCCTCCGACCCGAAGACCGCCCGACGCCTCAAGGAGGTCTCGGGCACCTGGGCGGCCGCCGACTGGTCGCCGGATGAACGGCGGATCGCAGCGGTCGAATTCATCTCCGTCGCCGAGAGCTACATCCACGTCATTGACGTCGCCTCGGGGGAGGTGGAGACGCTGACTCCCCGCCCGCCGGCGGGCGCGCCGACGGTCGCGTTTGGGTCCGTCCGTTGGTCGAAGGACGGAAAGAGCCTCTTTGGGACGACGAACCAGGATTCGGAGTTCATGCGCCTCGTCCGCTACGACCTCGCGGCGAAGAAGAGCCGGCCGCTCACGACGCACATCCCGTGGGACGTCGAGCGGTTCGATCTCTCCGAGGACGGCCGTACGATCGTTCTCGTCGCCAACGAGGAGGGGATCGGGAGACTCCACATCTTGGACGCCGCGACCGGGCGCGAGCGCCCGGCGCCGAAGGTCCCCGCGGGGCAGATCTCCGGCCTCCGGTTCCGTCCGAAGTCCCGGGAGTTCGCCTTCACGCTGAACTCCGCCCGCTCTCCTTCGGACGTTTACTCCTTCGACCTCGCGACGGGCAAGCTCGCGCGCTGGACCGAGAGCGAGACGGGAGGACTCGATCCCTCGGCCTTCTCCGAATCCGAGCTCATCCACTACGCTTCGTTCGACGGGAGGGAGATCCCGGCCTTCGTCTATCGGCCGCCCTCGAGGTTCAAGCCTCCCTACCCCGTCTTGATTAACATCCACGGCGGCCCCGAAGGGCAGTTCCAGCCAGGCTTTCTCGGGCGCAACAACTACGTCTTGAGCGAGCTCGGGATCGCCACCGTCTATCCCAACGTGCGCGGCTCCTCCGGGTACGGCAAGTCCTATCTGAAGCTCGACGACGGCATGCTGCGCGAGGACTCGGTCAAGGACATTGGCGCCCTCCTCGAGTGGATCGGCAAGCGGCCGGACCTCGACGCCTCGCGCGTGGCCGTCATCGGCGGGTCCTACGAGGGCTACATGTCCCTCGCCACGATGACGCACTACAGCGACCGGCTGCGGGCTGGCATCGACATCGTCGGGATCTCCAACTTCGTGACCTTTCTCACGAACACGCAGGACTACCGGCGCGACCTGCGCCGCGTGGAGTACGGCGACGAGCGCGTCCCGGAAATGCGCGCGCATCTCGAGAAGATCTCCCCCTTGACCAACGTCGCGAAGATCACGAAACCTCTCCTCATCGTCCAGGGCAAGAACGACCCGCGCGTGCCCGTGACGGAAGCGGAGCAGATGCTCGCCGCCGTGCGCCAGAAGGGAGTGCCCGTCTGGTACGTGCTCGGGAAGAACGAAGGCCACGGCTTCGCGAAGAAGCAGAACCAGGACTACCTGCAATACGCGCAGATCCTCTTTCTGAGGGAGCACCTGCTTTCCGGCAAGAGCGCGCCCTGAGCGCGCTTTCGAGCCGCGCCTCGCAGAGCCGTCGCCACCTTCTCCCTCTCCCTCCGCGGGGGAGGCGCCCCCCTCGCTTCACTTCAGCGCCGGCCGCGGCCGGAGGCCGGGGACTCCCCCCCTCGCGCAGCGAGCGGCCGGCATGGCGGGGTGAGGGGCGTGCCAGAGCTGTGGCATTCTTCCTCCCTCTCCTCCTCACCGCGTTCTCCTGCGCCGACTCCGCCTCGGAGATTGCGCGCCGCATCCTGGAGCGCCACCGGACGAGTGCGCGGGTCAAGCCCCTTCCCGCCGCTCAGGTCGTGCGGCTGCGGCTCGCCGGGCCGGGCGGGAGCGCCTCGGGAGAGGCCGAGATCGCCTGGGAGGGAGCGGAGTACCGCGAGAAGGTCTCCTCCGCGGGCGTGACGACGATCCGCGGCATCCAGGGGAAGAAGTCCTACTACACCGATGAGGACGGCGTGACGCGCGTGGGCTCGGAGCCCGTGTTGCGGGAGCTCGTCACGCGGTTCTACTTCTGGAAGCGCGCCTACCTTTTCGAAGACCTGGAGAAGGCGCGGGTGCGGCTCGGGCCCGCGGACGACTCCGCCGTCTCCGTCGAGCTGACGCCCCGAGGAGGAAACCCTCTTCTGCTTCGTTTCTCGCGCTCCGATCACCGCCTCGTCGCGGTCCGCTCGCCGCGGTTCCACTTGGATTTCCGGTCCCCGGTCTCGTTCCTGGACTCCTCGCGCGCCGGCAGGCCGGTCGCGACGGCGGTCTCCGGGACCGGCCTGCCCACGGGAAGGCTTCCGGACGCGACGGTGGGCCCCTGGTCTTCGCGGTTTGCGCGGCCTTTCGCCGAAGCCGCTCTCGCGGGCAGCCCGGAGGACGCTCTCTTTCCCGCTTCGGTCGGAGGCGTGAAGGTGCGGATGCGGCTGGACGCGGCGCGCTCCGGCCCGATCCTCCTCTCGCCCGAGACGGCGGCGGCGCTTAACGCGGCTTTCCAGCGAGACGTCTTCGGCCGCGACCTCGCGGGCGGCGTCCCGCTCATGGTTGGCGCCCTCTCCTACCCCGGCGTCCACGTCGAACGCTCGGCTTCCCCGCTCTCCGGCGCGGACGCCGTCGCCGGGGGGACGTTCTTGCGGGAGACGATCGTCGAGCTGGATCCCGCGGCGCGGAAAATCCGGTTCCACGACCCGGAGGCCTGGCCCGCCCCCGAAGGCTTCGTCCGCATCGTCATTGACGACGACGGGAACCTGCCGGTGGCGATCCTCGGAAGAGGCAGCCGGAAAGTCCGCGTCGTGGCGGGGAGAGCTCCCGGGAGCGCTCTGCTTCTCGCCCCCGAGTCCGCGCAGAGGATCGGCCTCGATCCGCAGGCCGCCTCGGCCGCGGACCTGGGCTGGGGCCCGCTCGACCTCGCGGAGATGCCGGTGCGGCGCGTGCCCGGAACGTTCTCCCCCGGCTGGGGCGACGACGGCGAGCTCGCCATGGGCATCCTCCTGCGCTATCGGGTCTTCGTGGACCTGCACCACCGCTGGATCTATCTGAAAGCGCGCGAGAAGTAGGCAGGCTCGGCTTCGCGGAGACCCTGTCTCCGGAGGTCATTGCGATGTGGAACTCGCGGCCGTTTCGCCCGTTCTCGGGCGCGCGGCGCTCGCCGGGTTCACGCAGATCGCCGGGCCTTTTCCGGCGGCGGGTCCGGCCCGCGAGGCCGGACCCCCACGTCAGCCCGACTTCGCTCCCTCCGGGCCGCCTAACGCTGGATATCGACCCTCTCCGGAGCGCGGCCGACGGGGATGGTGCCGTTGCACCCGGCGCAGAGGATCTCCGAGTCGAAGAGGGGAAAGGCCGACTCGAGACAGAGGACGGCCGAGCAGCGAGGGCATTCCAGCTCCACCGTCTCCGGCGCCCTCGGGCGAGACTTGTCGGGCGAGCCGCGGCGCGCGAGGCCCGCGAGCAGGGGGCGCTCGAAGGGGACCACGTTGTCTTGGTTCACCGTCGTTCCTCCTGTTGGAAGCGCTCGGAGCGCGGTCTCGAAGGCCCGGCCGCGGCGAGGCGCGCGCCGCGCGCCCGGCGCCCCTTCTGAAGGGCGAGAAGGGCCAGGCCGAGGACGAAGAACAGGACGCCGGCGCCGGTCAGCGCCGCGAGGGCGACACGGAAGAGGAAAGGGAGCCGTCCGAGCTCGCCCGTGGCCACCAGGCCGGCGAGAAAGAAGCAGAGCACCGCGACGAGCATCAGGTGGCGGGGACGCCGCTCGGCCCGGCGGTACGGCTGAGACCAGACGAGCTCCAAGGACGCCCGCCGGAAAAAAGGACCGGAGGGCCCGGAAGGCCGTCGAATCCTTGCGTTCGGAGCGAGATCGAACACGAATCCGCCCTCCGGCCTGGAGCGGGGACCGGGCGTTCCCGCTCGTTCTGTCAACGCCCTCATTCTATTCGAGAGGCACGAGAGAGGCAATGATTTAATCCTCCGCCCATGAAGCTTTCGACGAGGTCTCTCCTTCTCGTTCCGTTTCTCTTTTCGATCGGCGCCGGAACGCCGCGCGGGTTCTTCCCCGAAAGCGCCGCGGCGCAGAAGAAATGGGAGGAGCGGTACCGCTCGCTCCCCGACCCGGCCAGGCTGCGCGAGTCCATGCGTGTCCTCGCCGCGGAGCCGCACCATTTGGGCTCCGAGTACGGCGAGAAGAACGCGCGCTGGATCCTCGCGCGCCTCTCCGAGTGGGGCTTAGACGCGCGGATCGAGACGTTCCACGTCCTCTTTCCCACCCCGAGAGAGCGGCTCGTGGAGCTGGTCGAGCCCACGCGCTTCCGGGCGGCGCTCGCCGAGCCGCCGGTCCCCGGAGACCCCACCTCCTCGCAGACGGAGAAGCAGCTCCCCTCCTACAACGCTTACTCGACCGACGGAGACGTGACCGCGCTGCTGGTGTATGTCAACTATGGAGTGCCGGCCGACTACGAACGGCTGGAGAAGCTCGGCGTGGACGTCGGCGGCAAGATCGTCATCGCGCGATACGGCGGGAGCTGGCGGGGAATCAAGCCGAAGGTCGCCGCCGAGAAAGGCGCCGTGGGGTGCCTGATCTATTCCGATCCGAAGGACGACGGCTACTTCGAGGGGGACGTCTATCCAGGCGGGCCCTTCCGCCCCGGCTCCGGCGTCCAGCGCGGGAGCGTGATGGACATGCCGCTCCATCCCGGCGACCCCCTGACCCCGGGGATCGGAGCGGCGCGCGACGCCAAGCGCCTTTCCATCGCCGAGGCGAAGACGCTGACGAAGATCCCCGTCCTCCCGATCTCGTATGGGGACGCGCAGCCCCTCCTCGCCGCGCTTTCCGGGCCGGTCGCGCCCGCGGAGTGGCGGGGCGCGCTCCCGATCACCTACCACGTCGGGCCGGGGCCGGCGAAGGTCCACCTTAAGGCCGTCTTCGACTGGAAGACAGTCGCGCTCCACGACGTGATCGCGCGCATCGAGGGCTCGGCCTGGCCCGACCAGTGGGTCCTCCACGGCAACCATCACGACGCCTGGGTCAACGGCGCCAAGGACCCGGTCAGCGGCATGGTCGCGCTCCTCGAGGAGGCCCGGGCGTTTGGCACACTCCTGAAGGAAGGATGGCGCCCGAAGCGCACGATCGTGCTCGCCGCGTGGGACGGCGAGGAGCAGGGGCTGATCGGCTCGACCGAGTGGGCCGAGACGCACGCCGCGGAGCTGAAGCAGAAGGCCGTGGCCTACATCAACACCGACTCGAACGGCCGGGGCTTCCTCTCCGCCGCGGGGTCCCATTCCCTGGAGGCCTTCGTCAACGAGGTGGCGGCCGAGATCGAGGACCCCCAGAAGAAGGTCCCGGTCCTTTCCCGGGCGCGCGCCAAGCGCCTGGCGGACGCCGCCTCGGCGCAGGTGCGAAAGGAGGTCCGAGACCGCGCGAACCTCGCGATCGACGCTCTGGGATCCGGCTCCGACTACACCCCCTTCCTCCAGCACCTGGGCATCGCGTCCGTCAACTTCGGCTTCGGCGGGGAGGACGAGGGCGGCATCTATCACTCGATCTACGACGACTTCGCCTGGTACACCCGCTTCTCGGATGGAGACTTCACGTACGGCCGGGCGCTGGCGCAGCTGACCGGAACGGCCGTCATGCGCCTGGCGAACGCCGACCTCCTCCCCTTCGACTTCACGGCCCTCTCCGACACGGTGTCGAAATACGTGAAGGAAGTGGCCGACCTCGCGAAGGAGACGCGGGAGGCCGAAGAAGAGAGGAACCGTCAGATCGAGGAGAAACTCGCCTGGGCCGTGGCCGACCCCAAGAAGCCCTTCGTCGAGCCGAAGCCCCGCACCCCCGTGCCGCACCTCGACTTCTCGGAACTCCAGAACGCCTCGGAGGATCTCGCGCGCGCCGCGAAGGAGTACGAGAAGGCGTTCAACGCCGCGATGGAGGGGAAGTCCAGGCCCGCGCCCGAGAGGCTGCGCGAGCTGAACTTTCTGCTCCTCGCCGCCGAGCGCGCGCTGACGAGGGAGGAAGGCCTTCCCCGGCGCCCCTGGTTCAAGCACCACGTCTACGCGCCCGGCTTCTACACGGGCTACGGCGTGAAGACCCTCCCCGGCGTGCGCGAGGCGATCGAGGAGAAGAGGTGGGAGGAAGTCAACCGCGAGGCCGAGACCGCCGCCCGCGTCCTGGCCAAGGCCGCCGCGCACATCCGCTCCGCGGCAAAACCGTTGGGGTCAGACCTTTAGAATACACTAAGCGCCCAATAGCTCAGCGGCTAGAGCCCGCAAGGACGGGACGCCCGGCGGCGAGCCGATCGGTGTGGGGTTTCGAAAAGAAAGGAAGCGGGCGCCGGCGGAAGGACTCCCGCTCCCCCGGGATTCAGGGTCTGAGCTCGGGTCTAGGGGGCCGGCGGCTTCGCGCTCTCCTCCCGCTCCGATTCCGCGGCGCGGACTGGAACGAGGCGCTCGCGCCGCACGCGCAGGTCGAACAGGTCCGGGCGGGAGTAGTGCCCCGCGACGTCGAGCGTCAGCTTCTCCTCGATCGCGCGGTCCAGCTCGATCTCGGCGACGATCAGCTCTTCCCGGGAGAAGACCGGCTCTACGACGTAGCTCCCATCGGGCGCGATGATGGCCGACCCGCCGGGGAGCAGCTCCTCCGGGGCGCTCCGAAAATCCTCCGC
>Ga0184633_10000933_pt1 | contig 11658 bp, 11 predicted proteins | sample PLM31_170_b1_FD_133156 | JGI IMG/M metagenome (GOLD analysis project Ga0184633, IMG submission 133156) | Groundwater sediment microbial communities from an aquifer in East River, Colorado, USA - PLM3-1_170_b1 | ecosystem: Environmental > Terrestrial > Soil > Riparian zone | place: USA: East...
ATGAGTGAATAGTGAGGAGGAAGGCTCTGCCTTCATAACTCATGACCCGTCACCCAGTACTCATCATTCAATTATTCCTGGAGCCGGGCATGTCATGCCGCCGTGATGCGTACACCTCATGCAGGTCCTGCCCTCGAGCGGCCAGTTGGGTACGCGCCGTCCGGAAGGTCTGGGCGAGCAGCTCGAAGTCCCTCCGTCCAATATTGTAGGCGCGAAATCCCTCCTCGAGATCGGGTTGGTCCCACACCGGTCGGTTCATGACGTAGTCCACGACCGCTTCCAAGGTCTGGGAGGTCCACCCATTGCTGCGGAACGTCTCGGCCGCTGCCGGTGCGCGGTCGCCCAGTCTCGCGGCCAAGGCCTCGGTCAAGAGCCGCCTCACCGCCGGGTTGGCGCTCTTCATGAAGGCAGCCTGGAACTGGATGAGCGCCTTGATCAGCCGGTTCGCCTCCGGGCTGGATTCCGGGGGCAGCGAGCCTGCATCCTGAAAGGCTGCGAGGAGAGCCATGATCGTTCCCACCTGCTTGGCCGAAGCGCGGGCGCCATGCTGATCGCTGGCCTGGCTACTCGGCGGGACGAACAGTTCGTTGACGTTGCTGAATGATCCGCCCGGCGTCGGACCGCCGCTGATCACGTACAGCCGGTCATTCACCGTGGCCGAGCCCAGTCCGTGACGTCCGGTTGGCATTGGGGCCATGGCCCACCAGCGGTCGGCGTCCGGCGAATACGCTTCGTTCGTGCGGAATGTCCCTGCTGGCGCTTCTCCGCCGAGCACGTAGATTGTTCCCTTGATCACTCCGGCCGTGATCCCACTCCGCGGCGTCGGCAGGTCGGTCACCCGCGTCCATCGGTCAGCGGTGGGATCATACGCCTCGGTGATCGCCAGGTTGCGGCCATAGTCTCGGTTCAGACGACCGCCGATGGCATACAGTCGCATGCCGACTGTCGCGGCCGCCAGATGGTCCCGAGGTGTCGGAAGGGGAGCTCTCTTGTTCCAGGTATTGGTGGCCGGGTCGTACACTTCCACAGCTGCCGAGTTGCCGGTTCCGTCGTAGCCACCGATCGCGAAGAGCTTCCCGCCGTACTCGGCCACCGCAAGCGCTCCACGTGGGGTTGGCATGGACGCTCGTTCCTTCCAGGAGTCGGTCTCGGGTTGATACATGTACACGCTCGCCACCGGCTCCCAGACCGAGAGGAACGATTTCGTAAAACCCCCGATGACGTACAGCCGATCCCCCACCACACCGGCCCCGGCATGGTGAAGTCCGATCGGAAGAGACGCTTTGGGTGTCCAGCGGTCCGTGGAAGGATCGTACTCCTCCACCCCGTCGCTGATCATGAGAGTTTTAAGACCGCTCAGGCTGGGTTCATTGAATCCGCCGACCACGTAGATCTTCCCGCCCACGGCGGCCGCGACAACCTCGGTACGCTTGGTCGGCGCGGGCGTCGCTGTTTTCCAGGTACCCGCACCAAGCGGCGTCTCCTGCGCGAAGGCGCTTTGCTCCAGCGCGAGGCCGGAGAAGCATATCAGCGCGAGGGCGTACGGGGCGACGAGTATCCGACACTGGGAGACCTGAATTGGTGGTTGGTGGATCGGTGAGCAGACAGCTTCTTGGTCGCCACAAACGATCGGAAGCATGAGCCGTATTATACACAATGCTTCAAGACTGTGTTGAAAACCGTTGAGGGCACGCCTATAATCCCGCGGCACTACGACAGAGAATGGCTGGCAGCAAATAGCAAGCAGCTCAGACCGATCGGGGAATGACTTGCTGTTCGCTGTTTGCTGCTAGCTGGAAGCTGAGTTTTCTATGCTGGCCAAGGTGTTGAGCGCCGCGCTGGTTGGGTTGGATGCGCATCTCGTTGAGGTGGAGGTGGACATCGGAGGCGGCCTCCCACAGTTCTCGGTGGTCGGACTGCCGGATGCCACCGTGCGCGAGAGTCGTGACCGCGTGCGTGCGGCGCTCAAGAACACCGGGTTCTCTTTCCCGGTGAAAAAAATTACGGTGAATCTGGCGCCGGCGGACCTCAAGAAAGAAGGCTCCGGTCTGGACCTGGCCATTGCGGTCGGCATCTTGGTGGCGCAAGATCTGCTCCCCGCCGATGCGGTGGCGGGCCGTGTGTTGGTCGGCGAGCTTTCGCTGGACGGCCGCATCAAGCCGATTGCGGGGGCCCTCTCGATCGGGATGGCCTGCCGGAAGACTTATGCGTTGGTGCTGCCCGCCGACAACGCTGCGGAGGCGGCGGTGGTGGATGGCGTGAACGCGTATCCGGTGCACACGCTACCCGAGACCGTCGAATTCTTGTGTGGGGCGCGCATGGTCCCACCCGCGGTGGTGGACCGTCAAGCGCTCTTTGCCATTCAAGAGATTGATGAGGATGACTTTGCCGATGTGAAGGGGGAGGAACACGCCAAACGGGCGCTCGAGGTTGCGGCTGCAGGCGGACATAATATCTTAATGATCGGCCCACCGGGGTCCGGCAAGACGATGCTGGCCCGACGCCTCCCCGGCATCCTTCCGCCCATGGAGCCGGAGGAGGCGATTGAGGCCACGCGGGTTCACAGCGTGGCGGGGCTTTTGAGCGACGGTCGGCCGTTGATCACGACTCGTCCTTTCCGAGCTCCCCATCACAGTATTTCCGACGCCGGGCTGATCGGCGGGGGAACGGTCCCGCGTCCGGGCGAAGTCTCGCTGGCCCATCACGGGGTATTGTTTCTGGATGAAATCATGGAGTTTAAGCGGCACGTGCTGGATGGTCTCAGGCAACCACTGGAAGATGGAACGGTCATGCTCACCCGAGTCAGCGCCTCTCTGCGATATCCGGCGCGGGTGATGCTGGTGGCGGCGATGAATCCTTGCCCCTGCGGGTACTATGGAGACCGGACTCGCGAGTGCCTCTGTACCCCCAACCAGATTCGGCGGTACCGCTCCCGTTTGTCCGGGCCGCTGCTTGATCGCTTGGATATCCATATTGAGGTGCCCCCCGTCCCGGTCAGGGAACTGGGAGGGGAGGGACAGCAGGAACCATCGGCCACGATCCGAACACGTGTGACGGCTGCCCGCGCGCGCCAGACAACCCGCTATCAGAAAGAGGGGTTGTTCAGTAATGCTCAGTTAAAACCGCGGCACGTCAAGAAGTATTGCACGATCGACAAGGCCGGGCGGGATCTCATTGAGCAAGCCATGACCCGCCTGGGGTTCTCGGCGCGAGCCTATGGGCGTATCCTTCGAGTGGCCCGCACCATCGCCGACTTGGCGGGCTCTGATCGGATCGAGCCCGCCCATCTCGCCGAGGCGATCCAATATCGAAGCTTGGACCGGCGGGGGGACCTGTAGGGGGAGACAAAATGCAGCAGTCCTTCAAAATCTTCGCCTGGTGGTTTGTGGTCGGCGCGACGATGGCGTTGGCGGTCATCATGCTCCAGGGGGGCATTCGTGAGGTGATGCAGGCGCAGGGATCACTCTGGGGAAACAAACTGGTGGAGTTACTGACGGCGATCGCGGGTGGCGGACTGCTGGCCGGCTGCATTGCGCTCATTCTTGACCGGATCAAGAAACCGTAGAGCAAGGCGAGAGGTTAGAGGCACGAGGCAATGGGAAAGAAGCTCAGCTCTGCCCCCAAACCGATCGCCTCTCGCCTTTCGCCCTGAGCAAGGGGAGATGGAGAGGAGCCGGCATGGACGTGGAGATCGGTTCGAATCTGTATCGCAATACCGATGGAATGCTGGAAATCGAAGGGGTGCCACAGATTATGATCGCGCTCCGGAAACCAGGCGGCCCACTTCTGGTCAACTTTGTCGTGTTCGATAACGTCGGGCGGGTGGAGGCAAAGATGGTGGACAGCACGATGGCCTTTAACGAGCGTCGGGCGCATGAACTGACTAGGACGCCGACCGGCCTGGTGATGAAACATTCAGAATCCGGAAAGGTTGTGCTGCAGGTGGAACTGAAGGAAAGCGGTCGAGTGGTGGTCCAGAAGGGCGAATTCCTCACCGTGAAAGGCCATCTCCTTGAAATCTCACCTGTCGAATGGCGGCTGGAGAAACGTCGGATGAGCGGGGGAGACACCGATCTGAAAGGAGGGGCGGTGTTGATCGGATAGAGTCAACAAGAGCCGCCGGTCTTTCGCGAGCGGCTCTTGTCGGCGTCATAAGCTTACTCGGGTTCGATCATAATACGACGCGGCTTTGCTTCCTCCCGCTTTGGGAGTTCAATGGTCAGCACGCCCTGCTTGTAGGAGGCCGACACCTTGTTCGGGTCAACATTGGACGGGAGCCTAAACGAACGGGAGAATGTCCCCCATCCCATTTCACGAACAAAGTAGGTTCGGTTGGACTCGGGCAGGTCGTTCTTACGCTCGCCTTTCACGGTTAAGACGCCGTCTTCAATCACAGTTTCGAAATCCTTCCCGTCCAAACCCGGCACCGCAGCTTCCACCCAGAAGCCATGCTCGTCCTCATACGCATTGCAGGCCGGAGCCCAGGCCGTGGTGTACCCACTCACTGTCCCGAACGCCTCGTTCAAGAGTCGATCAATTTGAGCCTCGAACGGCGTATAGGTTGTTAGCGTCATGGTGTCCTCCTTTCTCGACGACTCACCAGCCAGCCTCCTGATGCTGAACCATTCACCAGTCCGGTTGAGATTGGCTCGTGAGCTTGTGCCGGGAAGATAGTCCCCCCTTGCCGGGAGTCAAGACCCCGGACGAGATTGTTTACTCCGCCTTCACCTCGATCGCCTTGGGCTTGGCCTTTTCGGATTTCGGCAGGTGGAGATGCAGCATACCGTCCTTAGATTCCGCCTTTACTTTCGTTTCGTCCACGTCATCCGGCACCGTGAAACTGCGCACAAAGCTTCCGTAGAATCGCTCCACGCGGTGGTATTTCTTGCCTTTCTCCTCCTTCTCCTGCCTGCGCTCCCCATGGATCATCAGTACGCCTTCCTGTACCGTCACTTTCACATCTTCTTTCTTCACCTCCGGCAGCTCGGCCTTGATCAGGTATTCGGCATCCGTCTCGCTGATGTCCACGACAGGTATCCAGTCAGCGACCGTCATGGTCTCCTTCCCGCTCTCGCGCCGCACCGATGGACGGCCGAACACGCGGTTGAGTCGATCCGACATGTCCTCCAATTCCCGGAACGGATCCCGACGCACCACGTTCATGATCGCACCTCCTTTTTTCCTTTAGAACTGTCAGGCTTCATTGAAGAGGCTCGATCAGACTGAGCCTCCGCGGTCGGGACGACCATAAGCCGCCCATCCTTGACGTCCACCGTGGCGGCGTCACCGTCCCGGAGTTCGCCCTTCACGAGGAGGCGGGCGATCGGTGTCTCAATATCCTGCTGGATCAGCCGTTTGAGGGGACGCGCTCCGTACACCGGGTCGTACCCCCGCTGCGCCAGGTCGGTCGTCGCGGCCGGTGTGAGCACCAACGGAATGCGCCGTTCGGCGAGGCGATCCCGCAACCTGGCAAGCTGGATCTCCACGATCTTGGCCAGGTGATCGCCTGTGAGCGGGTGGAAGACGACCGTTTCGTCCACTCGGTTCAGGAACTCGGGACGGAAGTGCCGTCGCAGCTCCGCCATGACCATGTTCCGCATCTCGTCGAATGGCATCCTCCGCTGCTGCGCCTCCAGGATGTCCTGGCTCCCCAGATTCGACGTCATGATCAGCACCGTGTTCTTGAAATCCACGGTGCGCCCCTGAGAGTCGGTGAGCCGACCGTCGTCTAAAACTTGTAAAAGGACGTTGAAGACGTCGTGATGCGCCTTCTCGATCTCGTCGAACAGAATAACCGTGAACGGCCGACGTCGTACCGCCTCCGTGAGCTGTCCCCCCTCCTCATATCCCACGTAACCTGGGGGGGCGCCGATCAGCCGGGCCACCGTATGTTTTTCCATGTACTCCGACATGTCGATCCGGACTAGGTTGGCCTCGTCGTCGAACAGCGTGGAGGCCAGCGCCCGCGCCAGCTCCGTCTTGCCGACTCCTGTGGGGCCGAGAAACAGAAAGGAGCCGATCGGCCGGTTCGGATCCTTGATTCCGGAACGAGCCCGCAGTACCGCATCCGCCACGGCTCGGACCGCTTCGTCCTGGCCCACGACGCGCCGGTGAAGCAGATCTTCAAGGTGGAGGAGCTTGTCCATCTCGCCTTCCATCAAGCGGCTGACGGGAATCCTTGTCCAGCGACTGACCACCAACGCGATATCCTCCTCGTCGACCTCCTCCTTCAGAAGTCGGTTCTCCCCCTGCTTCTTGACCAAATGCGCTTCCTCAGCCGCGAGTTCCCGTTCCAGCCGGGGCAGTTCGCCATACCGCAACTCGGCGACGCGGTTCAGGTCGTAGGCCCGCTCGGCCCGCTCCATGTTTTGCTTCACCTCCTCGATCTGTTGCCGGAACTTGCGGAGGCGGCCGACGGAGGCCTTCTCGGCTTCCCAGCGGGACTTGAGGGCATTCAGATCCCGGTTCTTCTCGTTCAGCTCCTGCTCCAGCGTCTCCAGCCGGGCCCGGCTGCCCGGATCGGTCTCCTTGCGGAGGGCCTCGCGCTCGATCTCCAGTTGCATCACCTTGCGCGAGACCTCGTCCAGTTCAGCCGGCAGGCTGTCGATCTCCGTCCGCAGGCGAGCTGCGGCCTCATCCATCAAATCGATCGCTTTGTCCGGCAAAAACCGGTCGCCGATATAGCGATGCGAAAGTTTCGCCGCCGCCACCAGCGCGGCATCCTTGATCGTCACGCCGTGGTGCACCTCGTACCGTTCCTTTAGGCCCCGAAGGATCGAGATGGTGTCCTCGACCGATGGTTGGTCGACGAAGACAGGTTGGAAGCGCCGTTCGAGCGCCGCGTCCTTCTCGATGTGCTTGCGGTACTCGTCCACTGTGGTGGCGCCGATCATATGCAGTTCGCCTCGGGCCAACATCGGTTTGAGGAGGTTCGCGGCATCCACGGCTCCTTCGGCCGCTCCGGCCCCGACCACCGTGTGCAACTCGTCGATGAACAGCAGGACCTGGCCTTCAGCCGCCTGGATTTCCTTGAGGACCGCCTTGAGCCGCTCTTCGAACTCACCGCGAAACTTGGCTCCGGCCACCAGCGCGCCCATGTCCAACACGACCACCCGCTTCTGTTTCAGGCCTTCCGGCACGTCCCCCTTCACGATCCGCTGCGCCAGGCCCTCCACGATCGCCGTCTTGCCGACACCCGGCTCGCCGATGAGTACAGGGTTATTCTTGGTTCGCCGAGACAGGATTTGGATCACGCGCCGAATCTCTTCGTCTCGTCCGATGACCGGGTCGAGCTTCCCTTGTCCAGCCAGTCTGGTGAGGTCCCGGCCGTACTTCTCCAATGCTTGGTAGGTGCCCTCCGGGTCCTGGCTGGTGATGCGCTGGTTGCCGCGGACTTGCTGGAGCGCAGAGAGGAGCCGATCGCGGGTCAGCTTCAGACGCCGGAAGATGCCGCCCTCGTCCACCATCGACAACAGGACGTGCTCGACGCTCAGGTACTCATCTCGGAGTCCCTGCATTTCCTGCTCGGCGCGGGTCAGAACTTGCGAGAGCCGCGCCGTGAGATGGATCTGCCCTGGTCCTGCCCCGGGCCCCTGCACCTGGGGGATCTTGGCAAGCGCCTGTTCGGCGGCGCTCCGCACGGCAGACACCGAGACGCCGGCCTGTTCGAGCAGTGGTCCGGCCAGCCCGCCTCCTTGCTCCACCACGGCAAGCAGCAGATGCTCCACATCGATGCCCTGGTGGCTTCGCCGCATCGCGTGTGCGGAGGCGGCCTGTAACGCCTCCTGGAGCTTCACGGTCATCCTGTTCATGTCCATGTTGGTTCCTTCCTGAGGATGCTCGAAAACACCGTTATCTGGAAGGAGGCGATAATCACGTCGTTGAGTAAGTCAACAGATTGGGTGTCGCGTGGTACAAAAAAATGGGTACGGCGTCGAGGGGGTGCGACGCCAGTACCCTGTCAGTTCTGCGGCTTGGGTGAGGGCGATCCGCGTTGTTCGATCGCGAGGACGTGTTCAAGTGTCTGCAGGCGGCGTTCAATGCGAGACAGCCTTCTGACTGTCACTCCTCCCAGGATAAAAAGCGCGAGGACCAGCAGAGCCAGCACCACGATCCCGCCCATCAGCTCGTGCGGCATCACAAGCTGACTTCCCATTTCCCCGGCATGGCCCGCATAGGCTTCGGTCCCCATCGTCTCACCCCCTTCGTCGGCTCCACACCAACGGGCTGGTTCTTGTTGAGGCCACAGGTTATAGGGCAGGCGGGAGGAGCGGTCAAGTTTTCATGACGATTGGCTTGACCGCGGGGGACCGCCCAGATTATTGTCGCCTAACGAGAGGGGAACGTGGAAACTCCAGCAGGCACACACCCGTTTGCGATGATTACCGGTGCCTCCCGCGGCATCGGCGCCGAATATGCTCGAGCTTTGGCCGCCAGAGGCTACGATCTGCTGCTTGTGTCCAGGGACAAGCTCCGTATGGATCGCCTGGCATCGGATCTCACCGGCCGATACCCCGTGACCGTAGACATTGAAGTGGCGGATCTGGCTCATCCGGATGCGGCCCACCGGCTGTACGTCGCGGCCCGTCAGCACCGGAGCACGCCTGATCTCTTGGTCAACAACGCCGGCTTCGGTCTGTACGGGGATTTCGCGGAGATGCCGATGGCACGCATCCAGGAGATGTTGCGTCTGCACATCAACACGATTGCGGAAAGCATCCGGTTGTTCCTACCGGGCATGATCGAGCGGCGTTCGGGCCGCATCATCAACGTCGCCTCCATTGCTGGCCTCTTTTCGATTCCCTACCTCGCCGAATATGCCGCGACGAAGGCCTTCCTCATCACGCTTTCGGAAGCGCTGGCGGAAGAGGTCCGGCCGTTCGGAGTGCGAATCCAGGTCTGTTGTCCAGGCTCGACCGAGACCGATTTCCACACCACAGCAGGGTTCCGTCCCAAAAGCCCGCTTGGGACACAGACCCCGGCTGAGGTCGTTGCCGTGTCGCTAGCTGCGCTGGAGCGCGGTCCCGCCGTGGTCACGATCGGATGGAGGGGACGCCTCCTCGCCCTGCTGAGTTGGGTTACTCCGAGAGTCCTGCTCGCGAGAGCGACTGCGAGGCGGATGAAGCCGTCCGCGCGATCGTCTGACTAACTGACGCAATCTTCGACCACATGATGAACGAGATAGTGCGCGCCACACTTCGTCTGTACCGGGACGCGCTTCGCGCGACCGCGCGTTCCTTTTCTCGAAGCTGGATCATCGCTATTGCCGTGATCGTCTTTGCCGTCTTGATGGTGGTGGCGACATCCGTGTTCGCGCCGCTGGGAATTCTGGGAGGGTTCATCGTGGGCGCGGTGAATGCGTGGCTGATCGGCGCGACGCTGGGCCTGATTGAGCAGGCGGTGACGGGCTCCCGCCGCCTGGCGTTTCATGATGTCTGGGGAAGCTTTGGTCAGTACTTCTGGGATGTGATCAGCGTGGGATTCGTGCTCTGGGTGCCGAGTATGCTTCTGGAGCAGGGGATGGCAGCCAATCCCAACGGACCCTTCCTTGCGGCGGGCATCTTTCTGCTGCTCTTCATTCTCCTCAATCCTGCCCCCGAAGTGATTTACCAGGTGCGACACGATTCTCCCTTGAACGTGCTCCGGGAGAGCTACGAGTTCGTGATCGAGAACTGGATCGAATGGTTTCTCCCTTTGGCGGTTGTCCTGGCTCCGCTCGGCCTGTCGTTCTTTTTCAGCATCTCAGGGAAACTGGGTCGTGGGGCCGGCCTGGATTTTTTCCAGATTTTGGTCCTTCCCTTTACGCTTATCACAACGTGGCTCAGCTACCTGGGACTGCCGAGTGGGGCCGGCTCATGGCTTGTACTTGTGCTGACGCCGCCGGTGGCGGTGGCTATGCTGATTTTCCGGGGACATCTGTTTGCCGCGCTGCGCGGTTCTTGCCGTCGACAAAGGATTTTTCAGGGTCGGGCCGCCGACTAAGGGGAACCGCTCGGGAGTAAGAGCTCAGTTTTGATTCAGATCTCGGCGACGGGAGCGCTGCGTTCGCCTTCGCATACCGAGCAGCTTCGGCTCGGCACTCCCTCGCTCGATTGGGCTGGCCCTAGCGCAACTTGGGAATCCAACGCCACAATCTCTTTCCCTTGATAAGTCCAAAGCCGGTTGCACGTAGGGCAGCAGAACCACTGGGTATGACCGGGCCAGTCACAATCCTTCGTCGCCATGTCGTGCCCGTCGCGCGAATGCTAGAACAGTTAATGTTCGATACTTAATTATGGTAAAACAATGTCTTACCCGCACCATCTGAAGATATACATTAAATGTTATGGAGCGACTTTACAGGCAGCATCGCAACTTAGGCCGGAGGGATCTCATCGGTCGGCATGGGTGACGCACTCTCATAGTTTGGGAACAGTTTGGTGGTGCATTCGGGACAGATCCCGTGAGAAAAGTCTGCGCTCGAATGTTGTCGAAGATAGGACTCGATTTGATTCCAATAACCTTTGTCATCGCGGATCTTTTTGCACAACGAGCAAATCGGCAACAATCCGCGCAGCGTTTTAATATTGGCGAGTGCGTCTTGAAGCTGACGAATCAGTCTCTCCCGCTCCTCCTCCGCTTGTTTCAACGCGGTGATATGGTCTATGAGGCCGGCCTTCTGCCGTCGTTCTTTTCGCACCATTTCGGCACTGGCTCCGTAGAACGTAGCCATGATGAGGAGGACAGGGATCCGGAGTAGTTTTCCCTCCAATCCCACATAGGTCTCGCTGGCCCCAAAATAGAGGACCAGTCCATAGCCGGCGCTCAGAATTACTGAGAGGACGATATGCTGCTTCAGTGTTTGGGTGGACGCGGCCAAGAAGATGATCAGGAAATAGGTCAAGTACAGGTCAGACCCGGCATCGCCCGACAGGTAGATGATGAAGCTCGTCATGGCTGTATCGCCCAGTACCAATGTGCCGACGAACCAATTGGTTTCCCACACATGATCGGGAAACAGCATCAAGGCAAGGACGAGCAGCAAAAGCCCCAATGCGACGAAGAGTTGTGCATTGAAGCTGAGAAGCGTGTGGAGGCTATACAGCAATTGATAACACAGGACAATGACAACGAGGGTTTGCAGCAACAAAAACTGGGATCTGTTCGTGGTGCTTACAGGAGTGCTACCCTGGAGTCGTTCCGTAGGCACTGTCTCAGCGAGTGAAGCGGTCAGGGGCATCGTGCACTCTCCGTGAAGAAGCTATGGAGATGGTCTGCGCAGGAGGTCATCCTCAAACCGATTGCCACGTCAGCGGGAAACGTGGAGCTGGCGAGAGGAATCGAACCTCCGACCTGCGGTTTACAAAACCGCTGCTCTACCGATTGAGCTACGCCAGCATCCAGAATTTTTCAATCTTAGCACACTTCGCCAATTAGCAAGCAGAGGTAATGTACAAACAGAGGTTACCAATACGTGATCCGAGATCGTGAAGAAGCGGGGCAGCGGCTGGCCGCCGCCTTGAGCCGCTACACCGACTGTCCCGATGGACTGATTCTCGCGATTCCGCGCGGAGGCGTGGTGGTGGGCCTGGAAATGAGCCTGTCCCTTCGTCTTCCTCTGGATGTCCTGATCACCAGGAAAATCGGAGCGCCGGACAATCCTGAACTCGCCATCGGCGC
>Ga0184633_10000934_pt1 | contig 11647 bp, 10 predicted proteins | sample PLM31_170_b1_FD_133156 | JGI IMG/M metagenome (GOLD analysis project Ga0184633, IMG submission 133156) | Groundwater sediment microbial communities from an aquifer in East River, Colorado, USA - PLM3-1_170_b1 | ecosystem: Environmental > Terrestrial > Soil > Riparian zone | place: USA: East...
CGGCGCACGATCGAAGCATCACGCGGAAAGATCATCCCGAGCGACCAATCTATCGCCACCTGCAACTGCTTCTTCAGCCCCACCAGCTTGTACAGGTGCAGCGCGTTCCAGAAGAGCCACGCGAAGTAGCCGCTGAAGCGCAGCCCCGCGATGTTGACCACCGCGTGGTTCATGCCCAGCGAGACCAGCATGCCCTGCGCGACGTAGCGGTAGCTTTCGAGCGGCTCGCCGCGCTTGAGGTGCGCGATGTTGCGCGCGGCAATCTGCCCCTGCGCGATTGCGACCGGCGCAACGCGCGGCGCATCGGCCGCCGTCAACGCGGCGGCCGAATCGCCCACAATGAAAACTTCTGGGTGGCCATCGAGCTGAAGGTGTTCGTTCACGATGGCGCGGCCGATGGGGTCGTGCGGCCCCGGCAGCGCTTCCACTAATTCGTGTGCGCGCACGCCGGCCGTCCAGACGAGGGTCTCGCTCGGAATGAACTCGCTGCCGTTGACCTCCACGCCGCCGGGAAAACACCGCGTCGCCCGCGCGCCCAAGCGCACCTCGATGCCTTCCACGCGGAGCCGCTTGAGCGCGTGCTGCGCGAGCTTGGGGTGCACGCCGCGCAGAACTTCCGGCGCGGCCTCGAGCACGATCAGGCGGATATCCCCGGGCGCGATGTTGCGATAGCGCCGGGCGATGTAGCGAAATAGGAAATCGTGCAGCTCGGTGACCAGCTCGACGCCCGTGTAGCCGCCGCCCACAACCACAAACGTGAGCATCCGGCGCCGCTCCGCCGCGTCGGACGTGTGGTCGGCGTGCTCGCAGAGATCGAGAACGCGCTCGCGCAGCACGACGGCGTCTTCGAGCGTTTTGAATTCCCAGGTGTGCTCCTTCGCGCCGCGCACATTGAAGTGGTCGGTGCGGCTGCCGGGCGCAACGATCAGGTAGTCGAAAGGAACAGCGCCGGAATCGAAAACAAGTTCGCGGCGGTCGAGATGCAGTTCGCGGACAGTATCGCGGCGGAAACCGAACCGCCGGCTGCCGCGGATGTCGCGCACGGCCTGCACGATGTGGCGCGGGTTGATGTAGCTCGAAGCGATTTGTGGAAGGAGTGGAGTGAAGAGGAAATAGTTGTGGTCATTAATGAGGACAACTTCCAAATCGGTGCGGCCGCGGAAGAGCCGATCGAGTTCAATGGTGGCCTGGAGCCCGCCGAAGCCCGCGCCGAGGATAACGATTCGCTTCAAAGATCGCTGACTCCCATGCAGCAAGAAAAATGAACCAGGGTACCCCCTCCCCCGCTATTTCGCGTAAGTATTCATTCTACAGGGGTTATTGGCAAATGGTCATGCAAGCATTCATTCTAAAGGGCTTACATCGCCACTCAGGGCCCAATTCATGAACACGCTAACACATTCTAAAGGAGTTGTGAAAGCGTGGACTCTTCCACTGTGCGCAAGAGATAAGGTCTGACCTTAATCCGCACGCCCGAGTCTCGCTGCTGTTCCTGATGTCCGCAAAGCTCTCTGGCAGACCCGCAAGACGGCGGGACGCACTAGAAGCGATTTGCAATTCATTATACCGCGCAGCGCGTCCGGCGAGCATGAGCATGCGGGAGGCTGGGAGCCGCCCAGCGGGCAGTCCTCAGAACGGGCGGAATCCAGGCGAACCGTAGCGGGGGTGGGCCAGGAGGGAGAACACCGGGTAGGCGTAGGCCGCGGCGACAAGGAGCACAGCGAGCACGGTCCACAAGCCAAAGCGATCCCAGAGGCCCAACGACGTCGCAGGCCGCAGGGGTACGGCGAATTCAAAGGCGGGCGCCGCGATTCGCTGCCCACTCAGCCAAGTGGCGAGCACGACGGCGAGGAAACTCAGGGCGCTGAGGAATAGGATGACGCCGCCGACGGCACCCACCAGCGTAAGAGTGCGCCAGGGCGTCGTAGCCTCTCCATTGAGCGAGGCGCTGAAGACCCGGCGCGGCAGCCCGCGGAAGCCTGCAATGTGATAACTGGTGCTGAAGAACGCCATGCCGAGAAACCAGAGGTAAGGCTGGAGCCGAGCCAGGCCACGGAAGCGCAACTCGCGTCCCAGCAGCCGAGGCAGTAGCCAGTAGGTGGCTCCCGTGAACGTCAGGGCAACGGTGGTGCCGAGGGTGACGTGGAAATGACCCTGAATCCAGGCGGTGTTGTGGACCATCGCGTTCATGGCGTAAGCAGCGTTGATGGCGCCGCCGAAGCCGCCGAAGACGAAAGCGATCATCGCCAGCGCTACCGAGGCGAAGAACGGGTCGCCCCAAGGCAGCCGGCCGATCCAGTTGAAAAGACCCTTTGCTCCTTTCATGCGGCCGGCCACTTCGAGAGAGGCAATCACCGTGAAGGCAGTAACGAAGCTCGGAAAGAGGACGGCATAGGTGGTGACGGTGTGGGCGAGCTTCCAGCCCGCGCTGATCCCCGGATCGGCGAACTGGTGGTGGAATCCGACCGGAGTGGACAGCAGCAAGAGAAGAATGAACACCATGCGGGCGAGCCGATCGCTGAAAAGTTTGCCCCCGGCGACGCGGGGCAGAACCGTGTACCAGAGCACGTAGGCGGGGATCAGCCAGAAATAGACCAGCGGATGGCCGAACCACCAGAAAAAGATGCGCGCCAGCAGCGGATCCACTTTCCCCACCAGTCCCAGCGACCAGGGAATGAGCATGCCGACCACTTCGACGGCCAGCCCGGCCGTGGCAAGATACCAAAGGATGACCGCGGCGAGCATGCCGTGGATCGAGAGCGGCACGGGGACGCCCGGGTTTTCGCGGCGCCAGGAGCGGTAGCTGGCGAGCATTACGCCGCCCCAAATCCAAGAGGCGACGACGAGAAGCGTTGCGCCGATGTAGAAGAGCGGGTGAGCCTGGAGTGGAGGATAGAAGGTATAGAGGACGGTGCTCTGTCCGCGCAAAATCGTGACTGCCGCCGCGACCGAACCGGCGACACCCAGCCAAAAAGCGAACCACGCGGCGCCACGCCCGGTGATGCGTCCGAGAGATTCCTGGGCGAGCGCGTAGCCCAACCCCATGATGAAAAAGGTGGTGAAGACGAGCGCCATGAGAACGCCGTGAGCGGTGAGCGCGATGTAATAGAGCGACTCGCTGCGATGCGGAAACTGGATGTCGGCGACAGAGAGCGCCAGCATCGCTCCCATCGCGGAGGCCACTCCGAAGGCGGCCACCGCAACGCCGACGTGGGAAGCGGCGAGGGTGTGCCGGCCGGTCATGGCGCCCCCTTGGTGACGATCAGCTTTCCCACCATGTTGTGGTGGAGCAGGCCGCAGTACTCGTTGCAGGTGATCACATACTGGCCCGGCTCGCGGAAGGTCACCGTGAACTGGCTGACGTAGCCGGGGACGGCCATGGCGTTGGCATTGGTGCCGACGACCTGGAAGCCGTGGAGGATATCGGCGCTGGTGATTCGGAAGGTGACCGGGCGGTTCGCCGGGACCTCAATGGGGTCGGGATTGAAAGAGAACATCTGCGCGACCACCGACACGACGACGCTGCCATCGCGCCGCGACGTCACCGTCGGATTCCCAAACTCCGGGTGACTGGACAGAGCCGTTGGGTCCACCGTCTCAATATGGCTCGGCGGCTGGACGGCGTGCAGCCCCGCCATCAGGAAAATGACACCCAGGAAAACCGCGAGGAGCGCCGCAGCGGCCCACATCCAGATGCGCTCGTAAAGCTCGACGTTCATGCGCCCACTCCCGGCGGCTCACGCATGCGGCGCGCCGCGCCCCAGAAACTGGAAGACGTACATGGCGAGCCACGCCAGGCCGAACAGCAGTCCGAAAAGAATCACAATGACCAGCGTGCCGCGGGGATGCTCGAGTTCCTCGAGGGGAACATCGCCGCGCTCGGGGTTTTGCGATGATGGGCCTGCGTCGGACATGGGCATCTCCTGCGACCGCAAAGCTTTCGTGTGCCGCCGGATTCTACCACACGGAGTGGAGGACGCTACGGCGGATCGTGCCGCGATAGAGCGCGGAAACAGCCGCGGCGCATTCGAACCGGCCCGGGCCGGGGACAGCAACTGGTCAGTCGCCGCTGTGGGAAGGCGGGGCGCACTCCGCGGCCGAGCCGAGCTTGCGCACGCGGTCGTTCCAGCTCATGGGCGGCAGGCCCGTATCCACCTGCTTCATGGTGATGCAGTTCTCCACCGGGCAGACCAGCGCGCACAAGTTGCAGCCCACGCATTCCTCTTCGATGATGCGCGGCACGTGCACGCCCATGCCGTTGACGTTCTTCTTGCCGTTCCCCGCCACGGTGTACGGCGCAATGCACTGGTGCGCGCCGTCTTCGCAGGCCACGTAGCAAAGCTGGCAGCCGATACAGAGGTCTTGATGAATCTCGGCGATGATTTTGTAGTTGAGGTCCAGGTCGCCCCAATCCATCACGTTGGGCACGGCGCGCCCGCGGAAATCTTCAATCGTGCGGAAGCCGTGGTCGTCCATGTACTGCGCGAGGCCGTCGATCATGTCCTCGACGATGCGGAATCCGTAGTGCATCGCCGCGGTGCACACCTGCACCGTCGAAGCGCCCATGGCGATGTGCTCCGCGGCGTCGTTCCAATAGCCGATGCCGCCGATGCCGCTGATCGGGATCTTCACTTTCTTCGCCACGCTCGAAACCAGGTGCAGCGCAATCGGCTTCACCGCCGGGCCGCAGTAGCCGCCGTGCGACGACTTCCCTGCCACCTCCGGGCGCGGCGCAAACGTCTCCAGGTCCACGCCCATGATCGAATTGATCGTGTTGATCAAGCTGACGGCGTCGGCGCCGCCGCGCTCGGCGGCCTGCGCGATGCGCGTGATGTCGGTCACGTTGGGCGTCAACTTGACGATCACCGGCGTCTTCGCGGCTTCCTTCACCCACGACGTGATCATCTCCGTGTATTCCGGCACCTGGCCCACCGCGGCGCCCATGCCGCGCTCGCTCATGCCGTGGGGGCAACCGAAGTTCAGCTCCAGCGCGTCCGAGCCGGCGTCTTCGGCGCGCCGCACCATTTCGTGCCACGACTCGCGCTTCGATTCCACCATCAGCGACGCAATCACCAGGTGCTTCGGGTAGCGCTTCTTGACTTCGGCGATCTCGCGCAGGTTGTCTTCGATGGGGCGGTCGCTGATCAGCTCGATGTTGTTCAGGCCCATCATCTTCACGCCGTTCAGGTCAATGGCGCCGTAGCGCGAGCTGGTGTTGACGATGGGCTCGCCGATCGTCTTCCAGACCGCGCCGCCCCAGCCGGCGTCAAACGCGCGCATCACCTGACCGCCGGTGTTGGCCGGAGGCCCGCTGGCCAGCCAGAACGGGTTCGGCGACTCCAGCCCGCAGAATTTCACGCGCAGGTCAGCCATGGTTCACCTCACAACCACCGAAACTCGAAATTCGACACTCGAAAACCGGGCAACCCAACAACGGCTTTCCTCTTGCGCAGCGAAGTTCGATTTTCGAATTTCAGTTTTCGAATTTCGCATTTATGCAGTCTTGGCGCGGGGGGAGCCGAGCCAGGCGTCCAGGCCGCGCGCGGCGGCCATGCCTTCGGCCACGGCGTCCACCACTTCCTTGCCCCCATTCGCGCAATCGCCCCCGGCGAAATACTTCGCGTTGCCGGTCTGGTGGCGCTCGTTGACCACGACCGTGCCGTCCTTGCGCAGCTCGATGCCACCCACACCGCGCAAAATTTCCGTCACCGGCTTCTGCCCCACTGCGCGCACGACCATGTCCACGTCGATTCGGAACTCGCTGCCCGGGATCGGCTCGGGCGTGCGGCGACCCCTCGCGTCGGGAGCGCCCAGGCGCGTGCGCACGCATTCGAGGCCGGTTACGACGCCGTTGGCGCCGAGCACGCGCACCGGCTGCGTCTGCCAGAGAAAAGTGACCGAGTCGTTTCGCGCCAGCTCGTATTCGTATTTGAACGCGGGCATTTCCTGCTCGCCGCGGCGGTAGACCAGGTAGACCGGCTCGGCGCCTAGCCGGCGCGCCGCCGTGACGACGTCGATGGCGGTGTTGCCTGCGCCGATGCAGGCCACGCGGCGGCCCACTTCGACGGCGTGGAACGCCTGTACTTTCGTTTTCTCAATGAACTCCATCGCGCCGCAGACGCCGTGCAAATTTTCGCCGGGCAGATTCAGCGCCCAGGTTTCGCCAAGTCCGAGGCCGATGAAGACGGCGTCAAACTGCTTTTCGAGATCGGCAAACGAAATGTCGCGCCCGACTGCGGTCTTCTGGCGGAACTCGACGCCGAGCTGGCGCACAAACTCGACTTCGCGGAGCGAATCCTGCGCGCGGGTTTTGTAGGCGGCGATGCCATAGGTGTTGAGCCCGCCGGCCAGCTCGTTGCGGTCGAAGATCGTCACGCGGTAGCCGCGCTGCGCGAGCTCCGCCGCGCAGGCGAGCGATGCCGGGCCCGAGCCGATGCAGGCCACGCGCTTGCCGTTCGCCGCGCCGGCGCGGAAGAGCGCAATCTTGTTGTCGAGCACGTAGTCCACGGAGTAGCGCTGGAGCCGGCCGATCTCGATGGCCTCCTCGCCCTTCTCGTGCATCACGCACGCGCCTTCGCAGAGCACTTCGGTGGGACACACGCGCCCGCAGCTCTCACCCAGGATGTTGGCCGAAAGGATCACGCGCGCCGAGCCGCGCAGGTTGTCCGTGGAGATTTTCTTGATGAACGCAGGCACGTCGATGTGAGTGGGACACGCCTGCGTGCACGGCGCGTCAAAGCAGTAGAGGCAGCGCGCGGCTTCGATGAGCACCTGGCGCCGCGTCATCGGCGGCGCGATGTCGGCAAAATTCTGCTCGTACTGTTCAGCCGGAAGCTTCGGAGCGGTTTCGCGAAGGGGCATCCCGGTTCCTCGACGTTGGCGGCCGCGGCGGCGCGGCTGTCTTCCCCAGAGACGCGCAACCCGGTGGATCACCCACCGGGCTTGAAATCCTTTCAGATGGTGCCATTCTAGCACCACGCCGCTCAGGCGGAGTCAACGCTTTCGTCCGCGAGTGCCGCCGGCTCAATTTTACAAGGCCTGGGGGCTTGCCCGTAGCTTGCGAGCAGCTTGTGAGTGACCTAGACTGCTGCAGGACTGGAGGCGAGATGCGCTTCGATACCATCATTCAGAACGGCACCGTCGTCACCGTGACCGACACCTACGCGAGCGACATCGGCATCACCAGCGGAAAGGTTGCGGCGATTGCGCAGTCGCTGCCTGTGGAAGGCGCCGGCAAGCTGATCAACGCCGCGGGGCGCATGGTGATGCCCGGCGGGATCGACGTGCACACGCACCTCGACATGCCCTTTGGCGGCACCACGAGCGCCGACGACTTCGAGACCGGCACAATCGCCGCGGCCTTCGGCGGCACAACGACGCTGATTGATTTCGCCATCCAGTACAAGGGCCAGACGCTGCGGCAGGCGTTCGAAACCTGGATGAAGAAAGCCGAAGGCAAAGCGGTGGCGGACTACGCCTTCCACTGCATCATCACCGAGCTCGGCGACGCGCAGCTCGAAGAGATGGGCCAGCTCGTCCGCGAAGGCGTCTCGAGCTTCAAACTGTTCATGGCCTATCCGGGCGTGTTCATGCTGGACGACGCGTCCATCTTCAAGGCCATGTCGCAGGCGGCGAAGCACGGCGGGCTGATCTGCATGCACGCGGAAAACGGCGGCGCAATCGACGTGATCGTGAAGCGCGCCCTGGCCGAGGGCAAGCGCGCGCCGAAGTATCACGCGCTCACGCGGCCGACGACCGCCGAAGCGGAAGCCACCGGGCGCGCGATTGCACTCGCGGAAATGGCGGGCGCGCCCGTCTACATCGTGCATCTCTCGTGCAACGAGGCGCTCGAAAAAGTCCGCGAGGCGCGCGACCGCGGCCTGCCCGCGTACGCGGAGACCTGCCCGCAGTATCTTTTCCTTTCGCTCGACAACTTCGACGTGCCCGGCTTCGAAGGCGCGAAATACGTCTTCACGCCGCCGCTGCGCGAGAAATGGCACCAAGACAAACTCTGGCAGGGGCTCGCGCAGGACACGCTGCAGGTGGTTTCCACCGACCACTGCCCGTTCTGCTACAAGGAGCAGAAGGAGCTCGGCAAGGACGACTTCACGAAAATCCCCAACGGCGGGCCGGGCGTGGAGAACCGGCTGAGCCTGATCTACACGGGCGGGGTGCACGGGAAGCGCTTCTCGCCGAACCGCTTCGTGCAGCTCGTCTCGACCGCGCCCGCGAAACTCTTCGGCCTTTACCCGCGCAAGGGCACCATCGCCGTGGGCTCCGACGCCGACGTGGTCATCTTCGATCCCAACGAAGAGCAGGTGATCAGCGCGAAGACGCACCACATGCGCGTGGACTACTCGATGTTCGAGGGAATCAAAGTGAAGGGCATCCCGAAAACGGTGCTCTCGCGCGGGCGCGCGGTGATCGAGAACGGGAAATTCGTCGGCAAGCCGGGCTCAGGAGAATTTCTTCGCCGCCAGACGTACTCCGGCGCTTAGCGGCGATAGACGCCGTAGACCCAGGGAATGCCGACGACGCCGCTCTGGACCTTCACGACGACAATGTCGCCGCGCTCGATGCGGTTGAAGTCGTCGCGGCTGATCGGCACGCGCTCAAAGCGCCGGTCCCCGCGCCACGACGTGACCACGAGCCGGCTGCTGCGCACGATCCCGGGCATGCTAAACTTCCCCACCACGGCAGCCTCCTGGCGCGTGGGCGGACCACTGTCAAAGCGGCCGTTGGCAAACAGCAGCGCCGCCAGCAACCACGGAATGGGCACCAGCCCAAAACAGACGCGCTTGATGACGTCCACTTCCGCGCCGCGGCGCGCCCGCCGGTCCACCCATATGGCCAGACCCAGCGCCACAAAAAACACCGCGCCGAAGAAGATGAGCATGGCATCGAGCTCGAGCGGCAGGTAGAGCTGGCTGGCGGGAACAAAGGCGACGGCACCGAGCAGGAACCACGCCGTGCGGCTGAACAAGCGGCGCCGCAGCATCACTTCCGCGGCGGCAGACGTGAGCCCGCAAACGTCGCACTGGTCGCCCGCGCGCTCGGCCCCACAGTCGGGACACCGCGTCATTTGTTTGCCAGGGTTTCCAGCAGGTCCGTCAGGCGGAGACGATCCTCTTCTTTATTCAACGTAAAGCTGAGCCCCATGCCGCGGCCGGGTACGACGCGGCGCACCACGCAATCCACCGCGAGCGGCGGTTCGAGAAAGAGCCGCGAGGTGAACTGCGCGCCCACCCAAAGGGTCTCATGGGTCTCGATGAACATTCCCCCGGCGCTGAGCTCAAGCACCTTCCCCTGGATCGTCGTAGAGCCCCAGTCAATCTCCAGGCCGCCGTCAAAAGGATAGCGGGGCGCCCTGTGGCGTTCGTTCTGCGCATCGGCAGGCCGGGCGGGAGTGCTTTCCATAGATTCTCTTCCTCGGCGATGCTATGCGGGCCGGAGGCGTGTGTCAAGAAATGGCCACCGGGATTTCTCAACGGCCATATGGGCGGTCGTCAGTCGACCCGCGTATAATCGCACGCATGGAACTGCGCGATTTCTTCCTCAAGCAGAAAGAAGTCATCCGCACTCGGACGCGGCAGGTGGCCGGACTCATCCGCGAAGAACACCTGGGCTGGCGGCCGGAAAAGGATGCCTTGAGCCTGGGCGAAATGCTCCGGCACATCTGGGTCTCGGAGCAGGGCGTGCGGCGCGTGGCGCTCGAAGGCGATTTCGCTTACTACGAGACGCGCATCCCGAAGGGCCTGCGCGCCGTGCTGGGCACGCCGGGCGCGCTCGAAGAAGAGCTGGGCAACCTCGAACGCGTGCACCAGGAGACGCTCGCCGCTGTGCGCTTCTTCCCGCTGGAACGCTGGGAAGAGGAGCGCGTGCACGAGAGTCTGGGGTTTCGCCGGAAGATCGGCGTGATCCTGATGGGCATCAACGAGCACGAAATCCACCACCGCGCCCAGTTGATGACCTACCTGCGGATGCTCGGCACGCCCGTGCCCGAAGCCGTGGCGCGCCGCTAGCGGCTCGCGTTTCGGAGGGAATTGAAAAATCCGGCGTTTCGGAATTAGGATGCGCAACACATACATCACCGGGAGGTGGATCATGAGGCGTCGGGCGGAAACGTTTCACGGTTGGCGGCCCGTCCTGCTGCTGCTGGCGGGCCTGGTCGTCAGCCTGATTGGATGGAAGACGCTGGCGCAGAAGGCCGAGCAGCCGCAGTGGCCCGAAATCAAGGGCTACGAGGCAATGAAGCTTCCGGCCGACAACCCGATGAGTATCGCCAAGATTGAGCTGGGCAAGCAGCTCTTCTACGACGCGCGTCTGAGCGGCGACGGGTCCCGCTCCTGCTACTCCTGCCACCTGAAGGAGCACGGCTTGACCGACGGCAAGCCCACGGCCGTCGGCGCCTACGGCGCCAAGCTGCCGCGAGCCAGCCCGACGCTGTGGAACATCGGCTACCACGCCGAATTCTATTGGGACGGCCGCAGCAAGTCGCTCGAAGCGCAGGCCAAGGCCGCGTGGTCGGGCGGAAATATGGGCGCCACGGGCAAAGACGGCAAGCCCAGCATGGACGATGTCTGCAAGAAACTCGACCAGATTGCCGACTATCGCCGGCAGTTCCAGGCCGTGTTTGGCACCGGCTGCACGCCGGATAACGTTGGCAAGGCCATTGCTGCGTTCGAGCGCACCATCGTGGCGAACGAATCGGCGTGGATCCACTTCCGCGAAGGCAACACCAAGGCGCTCAGCCCGGCGGCGCGCCGCGGCTACGAGATTTTCAAGGGCAAAGGGCGCTGCACAAACTGCCACGACGGCCTGTTGATCGCCGATCTCCAGTACCACAACGCCGGCGTCGGGATGAACGATCCGAATCCCGACCTCGGCCGCTACAACGTCACCAAGAGGGACGAGGACAAAGGCGCGTTCAAAACGCCTACGTTGCTCGACATCGCCAAGTCGGCGCCCTACTTCCACAACGGCAGCGTGGCCACGCTCGAAGAAGCCGTGAACATCATGCTCGCTGGCGGGACCGACAATCCGTACCTTGATCGCAAGAACCTGCGGCCGCCGGTGAAGCTGACCAAGAAGGAGAAGGCCGCCCTGCTGGCGTTTTTGCGGTCGCTCAGCGTCGAATACAAAACCGCCGAACCGAAGTTGCCGCAATAGCAACGCCTAGCGTTCGCGGCGCGGGTGCCGGCTCTGCGCCCCTCCCCCGCGTCGCGCGAGCTCATCGCGGATCCTGTGCTTGACGTGCGCCGGAAGCGTGCTGAGCGCCGCGAGCTCTTTGAGGTCGCGCGGCGTCAAGTCGGGCAGAAACCCGATCACGCGCGTGAGCGGCGCCTTCGGGTGCCGCAACAAGGCGATTCGAACGTTGTAGAGTTGCGACCACCGCGCGTGCTTCGCGATTACCTCCACAACCGGCGCGGCCAGGTTCACCCGCGAGAGCACCTTCAGGATCTGCGCCTCGTTCAGGAACGCATTGTCGAGCGCGACGCGCGCCACCTGCTCCTGGCCTTCCGCGATCAACCCGCCCGCCACGCGCGCCGAGCCGCGCCGCGCCAGCGTCAGCTTCTGCCCCAGCGGCACCTGCGGCAGCCGCACAAGGATCAGCTCTTCCGCCAGACGCCGCAACTCGACGGCCGCC
>Ga0184633_10000935_pt1 | contig 11643 bp, 9 predicted proteins | sample PLM31_170_b1_FD_133156 | JGI IMG/M metagenome (GOLD analysis project Ga0184633, IMG submission 133156) | Groundwater sediment microbial communities from an aquifer in East River, Colorado, USA - PLM3-1_170_b1 | ecosystem: Environmental > Terrestrial > Soil > Riparian zone | place: USA: East...
CCCGCAAGAAGACGTGACCCCTGAGCAACAGATTGTCGTCCTCATCAACTGGACCGCCAGTTTGAAGCGGTGAATGAAGAAGCGCGCGTGTCGGGCAAGTGAATCGGTGCGCGGCGTCAGAGCATAGCTATCGTTTTCATCGGGATGAACAGCCTGAGCGGTGGGTCTGCGAACCGCTAGTGGGTGTAGCTGGGCAGGCCCGTCGATGGATTCCGAGTCATCAACCTCCGCTCGAAATCAAGTGCGGAGCGAACGGCGTATGAGACCTGGCCCCCGACCACTTCCAGGATGCGCTTGTGGTCTTCGGTAAATTGATCCGATTTTTCTCCGTACAGCGTCAGAGTCCCGATAAGGTTTCCTTCATACGTCAGAGGAACACTGATTGAGCTTCGCAGCTTTGGGACGATTCTGCGCCCCGCCTCCCCGAAGTCCAGCGCTGGATCGGAATTCATGATTGTTTGGCGATTTGCCGCGACCCAACCGCTGAGTCTTTGCCCAATTTCGATTCGAAGTCCCTTGACGACGCCGGCACCCTCACCGACTGCGTGGCGGGCCACGAGCTCCGTCCCTGTCTCTGAACGCACGTAAAACACACACAGCGTCGCTGGGACCAGTCTCTTCAGGTGCTTGGAAATCATGTCGGCGGTATCGGCCAGCCCGATTTGACCCGCCAACGACGTCGCCAGGCCATAGAGCTCGATCATTTCTTCGGTGCTGGAAGTGATGTTCTCGAGAGGCAGGAGCTGATCCCCACGCCCGATCTGAGATTCCTCGGAGACGTCACACACGACATCTGATGTCCGACCGCCAGTCAAGGACGTCACTCGAGTGGCCAGACGAGGGTAAATCCTCACGAACGTGTCGACGATCGTCGGGTCATACATTGATCCTCTCGCCTGGGTCAGAAATTCCGATGCGTCGCGAACGGATAGTTTGGGACGGTACGGCCGATCGGACGTGAGCGCATCGAAGCAATCAACGACGGCCAGTATGCGGGCCCCGAGAGGGATGTCGGTGCCCGCCAGGCCGGATGGATATCCCGTTCCATCCCAGCGTTCGTGATGATGGCGAACCACCGGGACGACCGGATAGGGAAACTGAATCGCAGAAAGAATATCCGCTCCGACGTTCGCATGGAGCTTCATGCGTTCACGTTCGGCCGGGGTCAGGGCGCCCGGCTTGTTCAGTATGTAGTCCGGCACCGCCAGCTTGCCCACGTCATGAAGCAGGGCGGCCGCCTGGAGAGCCTGTATCTCGTTCGCGTCGCGAATGCCGATTTCTTCGGCAAGCGCAACGGCGTACGCCTGGACCCGTCTGATGTGGCCGTGTGTCGTTTGGTCTTTCGCATCGACCGCCATTGCGAGCGTTTCTACCGTCGACAGATAAAGCCTTCCCACCTCCTCCATGTGTCTGTTCGCATCTTCAACTCGACTCATCGAGAACTTGAATGTCAGATACGAGACCACCAGAAGAGGAACGGTCACGCCAATCATCGAGATATCGATGCTGGTCGAATTCCAGACCAGCAGTGCCGCCACGGAGGCGCCAAAAAAATAATTCAACGACACCCAGAGGAAATGCTTCCGCCAGATATCAACAGGCTTCTGAGCTGTTTCGAACCCAATGGCGAGAGCGGTGAAACAGCTATTGAGCAAGAAGTACGCCGTCGTCAGCAGCAGGAGAGGCACGAGGAGGCTGGAAGCGCCTGACGTCGGTCCAGTGAGCCTCGTGCCCGCTGAAGAACGAAAGAATGCCTCCGAGGCCAACCACAGCGACAGCGAGGGTTGCGCCACGTTGAACAATATCTTCTGCATCTGATGATTGCGTCGCCGAACGGACATTCCCAACGCATCGAGTGCAACGATGACCGTCGCTTGAGGAACCCCAAAGAGCAGAACGGTCAGAAAAACGAACGTTTCAGAGACTGAGATTGTGGCAGGGATTGACGGAACTTTGATCGCGAACGATCCGCTGAGCAGGGTGAGTGCCGCAAGCAAAAGCCATTCATGATTTCCGCTGCTCCAGGAGAGCAGGCTTATGGCACGCGCAAGTACCGCACTTCCCGCGACAATCACCGTCCAGAGGTACGAGCGGCCAAGAGCGGATATCGGCCTGCGAACACTCACTGGATTGTTGTCTGGGAGAATTGGGGAATCGGTCAATCGCTCCAGATAATCCCCTTGGCCTCGTCCCGGACAACTGCTGATGCGTCACGCAAGGCGAGCTGGTGGCTGGCTAGCGGTTGGTGGCTGATGGTCGGCTGTGAGCCGCGTTGAACCGTCGAAAGCATGGGGAGAAGCCTCCGGACGACAACCGATAAAACGTCTGTTGAGCTTCCTCAACCGGACGGTGAGGGGTCCTACCAAGAACTGGGTTTTTCCGACGATCGTGCGTCGAGCGAAGCGTCTCTACGACGCCTGACGATTCAGATTGATCGGTGGCGCGATGAAACCATCGCCGCGGCCGAGGGCCAGCCGGCGCATCTCGTCCAGCGACGTCAACAGCACCCGCTGCGACCCGCCCATGGTCCGGATTGTCTGCAGCCTGCCGTCACGAATGCGGTTGTACACCGTCCGACGCGACACCCCGAGCAACTGCGCCGCCTGTTCAATCGATACGCTCCGCCCGAGACGAGGTTCAAAGGGATCGGACTCAGGAACTTGATGACTTAGCTGCATGATGATGGCAGTCCCCCGTTTGGCGGTGGGCTTTCGCACACCTCGTGCCAGCCTCGCTGCCCAAGCTGGCCTGGCAAGCTAAGTGGTTGCGCCATCTCAAGTTGATGTACTAGGATGAAATACGTCTGATCCCCGCGAGACTGTGCATTCCAGCCAACTGATTGGCCGCCTTATGACGTTCTTGTACGTGCCGTCTCGACGGGTCACAAGACGGCGCGAAATGTGCCATTTTGCAACGGGTGCGACAGGCCAGCGGATTGGCCCGAGAGGCCAAGTTTGATCGTGCATTTTCGTAAGGTCGCACTGATCGCCGTCGCGGCGGCAATGGCAGGGACGGGATGCCGCGCCCCTTCGACGAGCTCAGGGCAGGCCCCTTCGACCCTTCGACAAGACTCGGGGTCGACGGTGGCCACCGGCGGCAGCCTGGTGGGATCGGTTCGCGCCGAACCGCGAAGCTTCAACCGCTACATCAACAACGGCCAAACGGAAGAGACCGTCGCCTTCCTGACGCAAGCCAAGCTGGTGCGCGTCAACCGCATCACGGACGACGTAGAGCCGTGGTTGGCGGAAAGCTGGACGGAAGTCAGTCGACAGTCGTCAGTCGATGGTCCTCAGTCCGAAGGCCTGAAGCCTGCACCGGGTCCCGTATACAGAATCAAGCTCCGCCCGGGCGTCACCTTCTCCGACGGCGTCCCCTTCACGTCGGCGGACGTGCTGTTCGCTTTCCAGGCGATCTACGACCCGCGTGTGACGAGCACGCTCGCCGATTCGCTCCGCGTGAACGGCCAGCCCCTGAAAGTCCGCGCGCTCGCAGATCACGACGTCGAGGTCGCATTTCCGTCAGCGTATGGAGCGGGCGTACGGATGCTCGACGCGCTCTGGATTCTGCCGAAGCACAAGCTTGAGCCCGCGCTGCGCGCCGGAACGCTCGCCCAAGCGTGGGGACTCACGACACCGCCAGCCGACATGGCAGGCCTCGGACCGTTCGTGCTGCGCGAGTATCGCGCTGGCGAACGAATGGTATTCGCTCGCAACCCACACTATTGGCGTCGTGACGAGCAGGGGCGGCCGTTGCCTTACCTTGATCGGCTGACGCTCGAGATCCTGCCCGACCAGACGGCTGAGTTGCTGCGCCTTCAATCAGGACAGCTCGACTTCACGCACAGCGCGGTCCGATCGGAGGACTATCTGTCGCTCAAGCGAGCACAGGACGAAGGACACGTACATCTCCTCGACCTGGGTATCGGCCTCGATCCGGATTGGTTCTGGTTCAATCTCAGCCAGCCGGCAGCCGGCAGCAAGCCGTGGCTTCGCGCGCTGGAGTTCCGTCAGGCGATCTCGATCTCGGTCAACCGGCAGGCCTACACCGAGACGGTGTTCCTTGGCGCGGCGGCGCCGGTGCACGGGCCGATCACGCCGGGCAACCCGACGTGGTACTGGCCCGAGCTGCCAGGCGGCGAGTACGATCCCGCACGCGCGAAGGCGCTCCTCGCCGGCCTCGGTCTGACGGATCGCAATGGCGATGGGATGCTCGAGGATGGGCAGGGACGCCCCGTGCGCTTCACCGTGCTGCTGCAGCGGGGCATCGCGGCGGTCGAGCGCGGTGCCACCTTCATCCGCGACGAGGTCGCGAAGGTCGGCGTGGAACTGGTTGTGGTGGGCCTCGACGCAGGCGCCGTCTTTCAGCGCTGGGGCAGCGCGAACTACGAGGTGATCTTCCACCGCCTGCTGTTCACTGATACGGACCCGGCCGCAAACCTCGACTTCTGGCTCAGCTCGGGCAGCCAGCATGTGTGGAACCCTGCGCAGAAAAAGCCGGCGACAGACTGGGAACAACAGATCGACACGCTGATGCGCCGTCAGGCTGCATCACTTGATCGCGAAGAGCGTGCACGCCTGTTCCGCGAGGCACAGCGAATCTTCAGCGAACATGTTCCCATCCTCAACTTCGCGGCTCAGCGGCTGTTCCTCGCGACGAGCGCGCGTCTCACCAACGCGACCCCATCGCGCCTCATCCCGCTGATTCTCTGGAACGCGGACACGCTCGCGGCCGCCTCCACCAAATGATCAGAAACTGCCGGCCGCCGGCTGCCTGCTGCCTGCTGTAATGGCGCGCTATCTGGTCCGCCGACTGACCTTCGCGGTGCTGCTCGTGTTCTGCGTGTCCTCTCTCGCGCTGCTGCTCGTCGGCCTCGCGCCTGGCGACTACGCATCGGAACTGTTTGGTGGCATCGGCGCCAATCCAGCGCTGGTGGCAGCGACGCGTGCCAGCGACGGACTCGATCGGCCGCTCGGGCAGCAATATGCCGTATGGCTCGGCAGGGCGGCGCGCCTCGACTTTGGTAATTCCTTGTTATATCGCCGCCCGGTCACCGAGCTCATTCGCCAGCGCGCGATGAACACCGCCCTTCTCGCGATTGGTGCGTTGCTCGTCGCGACCGTACTCGGGCTCCCGCTCGGCGTTCTTACAGGCAGTCGGAGAAACGGCGGGACCGCCCTCGTCCGGATGACGTCGATTCTGTTGTTGTCAGTCCCGCCATTGCTGATGTCGCTGTTGCTGGTGTTCCTGGCGTCGCGCACCGGATGGCTGCCGGTCGGCGGCATGACGTCAGCTGCGACCGAGTCAGGCTTCGGACTTGGGACTTCAGGCTTCAGTGGTTGGACGATGTGGGCACGCGATGTCGCATGGCATCTGCCCGTGCCTGTCCTCGCGCTGGCGTTGCCGATTTCCGCCATGCTCGAGCGGCTGCTCGCTCAATCAATAGAAGACACGATCGGCGCGCCGTTCATCCTGTGTGCGGAGGCACGCGGCCTGTCGCGGCGGCGCCTGCTGTGGCGTCATGCGTTGCGCGTTGCCCTCCATCCCATCCTGTCGATCTACGGATTGATCATCGGCACGCTGCTGAGCGGTTCGTTCATGGTCGAGATCATCACCGCCTGGCCCGGCTTGGGACGGCTGACGTACGATGCCCTGCGCGGCCGCGACGTGTACCTTGTTGCGGGATGCGCCGCCGCGGGCGCGTTGTTTCTTGCGATCGGCAGTCTGATTGCCGACGCCGTACAGGTCGCAGTCGATCCGCGGTTGCGGGAGTCAGCGTAGATATGCAGCTTACACGCATCGTCGGCGTGACGATCTTGGTCGTCGTGGGGTTGGGCGCCATCGCCGCACCGGTACTGGCGCCGAATGCCGCCGACGCGCGGTTTCGCAATCTTCTGTACGCGCCACCGACGTGGCCGCATCTCGTGCACGACGGTGACGTGCGTACCGGGTTCATTTACCGGTGGCGGCTCGTGAGCCGCCTGGAACAACGGTACGAGCAGGATCGATCGCAGGCCGTGCCGCTCACATGGTTCTCTGGCGGCAAACTCGTGCGGTCGTCCATGAGCTCTGCGCCGCTGATGCTCCTCGGCGCCGACAGCTTCGGCCGCGACATCTTCGGGCGGCTCTTGTTCGGCGCGCGGACCTCGCTGGGGCTGGCGGTGACGGCGACACTTGGGGCGCTGCTGATTGGCACGCTGATCGGCGCCGTCGCGGGCGTGGCAGGCCACGCGATCGACGAGCTCCTGATGCGTCTCGCCGAGCTGATGATCGTCCTGCCGACCGTCTACGTGGTGTTGGTGTTGCGTGCGGCGCTGCCCCTCGAGCTCGCCCCGAGCATTGTCTTCATGTTGATGGTGGCGATCTTCGCGGCGGTCGGCTGGCCGTTTGTCGCCCGCGGCGTACGCGGCATCGTGGCGTCCGAGAAGCGGCGCGAGTACGCGGTCGCGGCGCAATCGCTCGGTGCCGGGCGCCCGCGGCTGATGTTCCGTCACCTGCTGCCGGCGTGCGCCGGCTTTATCGCCGTGCAGGCGACGCTCCTTGTGCCGGCCTTCATCGTGGCTGAGGCCACGCTGTCGTACGTGGGGCTCGGCTTTTCCGATCCTGTGGCAAGCTGGGGATCGATGCTCCGCGACGCGTCCGACGTTGTGGCCATCACCGAATTTCCCTGGACGCTGGCGCCCGCCGGCGCCATCTTCGTCGTCACGCTCGGCTTCAATCTAATCGTGCAATCGCATCCAGGAATTTCTGAAGCCGGCAGCTGGCGGCCGGCAGCCTGCGGCCTGAATCCAGAGTCCCGAGAGCTGAAGCCCGAAGCCTGACGCCTGAGCGGTCACGTCAATGATCGCGGTGCCAGACGCGTATAATATCGCGTCCTCTACCATCATCTGTTGGTGCCCTTAAATGACCAGTTTTCGCATTGTTCCCGCCGTGGCCCTTCTGTTGGGTTCCTGTTTGTGGTTCTCAGCGAGCGGCGAGGCTGGTCAGATCGACTACGACACAGTCCGGCTCGATCGCAAGCTGCCGGCGGTACGGGCCGCCGGTCCGATCAAGATCGACGGCTCGCTCGACGAGCCGGACTGGAGCCGGGCACCGACGGCCACCGGCTTTGTGCAGAACGATCCTCGGGAAGGGGATCCTGCCACTGAAGAGACGGAAGTGCGCGTGTTGTACGACGCAAACAATCTCTACGTGGGGGTGTACGCGCACGATCGCGAGCCACAGCGCATCCTCACCAGCGAGTGGTCGAAAGACTTCAACCGCCAATCCGGTGACGACTTCGAGATCGTCCTGGACACGTTCCACGACGAGCGCAACGGGTACATGTTTGCGACCAACGCGCGCGGCGCCAAATGGGACGCGCAGATGATCAACGAGGGGCGCGAGATCAACGAGAACTGGGATGCGCTGTGGGAAGTCAAGGCGCGCGTGATGGAGAGCGGCTGGTATGCCGAGATCGCGATTCCGTTCCGCACGCTGCGGTTCGGCAGCGGCGATGCGCAGACCTGGGGCATCAACTTCCAGCGGCGGATTCGCCGGCGCAACGAAGACAGCTTCTGGGCGCCGCTGCCGCGCATCTACGATTTGCAGCGCGTCTCGATGGCGGGCACGCTCGAAGGGCTTCAGCGCGTCCGGCCGGGCAACGACCTGCGCCTCAAGCCGTACATGCTCGGCAGTGCCGGCAAGTCGACCGTCGCGAAGGTCGGCAACGACTTGAATGCGGGCTTCGATGTGAAGTACGGCGTGACGAACGGGCTCACGTGGGACTTCACGATCAACACCGACTTCTCACAGGTTGAGGCTGACGAACAGCAGGTCAACCTGACGCGCTTCAGCCTCTTCTTCCCCGAAAAGCGTGATTTCTTTCTGGAGAATTCAGGGATTTTTCAGTGCGGGCAGAGTCGCGGAGGCTTTTTTGGGGGCGGCGGCGGTGGGGGGCCTTTCTTTGGCGGTGGAGGGGGCGGCGGTGGCGGACAGGACGCGATCTTGTTCTTCAGTCGGCGTGTCGGACTGTCAGACAGTGGCGAGCCGATTCCTATTCTTGGCGGCACGCGCCTGACGGGCCGCGTCGGCGCCTACGGCCTGGGCGTCGTCAATATTCAGCAGCGAAGCACGAAGACCTCGCTCGCGACCAACTTTACCGCGCTCCGGCTGCGCCGCAATGTGCTGGCCAACTCGGACGTCGGCCTTGTCGTGTTGAACAAGGATGCAGACGGCCCGAGCTTTAACCGCGTGGTCGGCACCGACGCCAATTTCCGGTTCTTCCAAAATCTGAACGTGAACGCCGCAGCGGCCAGGACGTTCTCTCCGACCTCGGTCGTACCCGGCGGCGGCAGCGAATCGATGGGACGTGCGGGTTTCAACTACCGCGACGATCTCTGGGACCTCCAGTCGACCTATCTGAGGATCGGCGAGCGGTTCAACGACGAGATGGGATTCGTGCCGCGCATCGGCATTGCCAAGCTCGACGGTCGGGTCGGCGCGCGCTTTCGACCGCAACGCGTTTCGAAGTGGCTGCGCGAGACGAACGCGCATCTCGAGCTCAATAACGTGTCGAGGCTGAAGGGCGATCTTCAGTCCCGCTTCATCGGTGTGCACCTGAACCTCAATCTTCAGGACGGAAGTGGTGGCGAAATCGGGGTGAACCCTCAGACCGAGAATCTCGTGGTGCCGTTTGCGATCAACGAGCGTCGTGGGATCTCGATTCCCGTAGGCCGCTATGACTACAACGAGTGGTTCGCGTTCTGGCGCACGAACGGCTCTGCGCCGTTGTCCTTCTATGGACGATGGTCGGTGGGCAACTTCTATGACGGCTACAAACAGTCGTACCAGTTTGGCGCCGCAGTCCGATTGAACGGTCGGCTCAACGCCTCGCTCGTGGACTCGCGGAATCAGATCCAGCTGCAAGCCGGCCGGTACACGACGGATCTCATCACCGCGCGGATCGAGTACGGATTCTCCACGATGGCGTTCGTCAACGCGCTGGTGCAATACAACACCGACGCGCGGGAGTGGAGCTCGAACATGCGGTTCAACATCATCCACCACCCGCTCAGCGACTTCTATTTGGTGTTCAACGAGCGGCGCGATTCCGAGACCGGCGGTCTGCTTGACCGGGCCCTGGTGGCGAAGATGACCTACATGGTGGCGTTCTAACGTTCAATCAGTTCGAGGCGAGCGCCTTCGAGATGGCTGCGCGTAGCTCACGCGCTTCCGGCGTGACCTCGCTGGGGAAGAATGCGACAATCCTGCCGTCTTTGCCAATCACGTACTTGCTGAAATTCCAGGCTGGCAGTTTTCCGGACTGTCCCAGAAACTGGTAGATGGGAGACTGATCACGTCCAGGCTGTGTGACGAGCTTGGAAAACATCGGAAATGTGACGTCATAGGTGAGCTTGCAGAAAGTCGCGATCTCTTGAGCCGTCCCGGGCTCCTGTTCGCCGAAATCGTTGCTGGGGAATCCGAGCACCGCAAATCCCTTACTGGAAAGCTCGCGGTGAAGTTTCTCGAGCCCTTCGTACTGCGGCGTATACCCGCATTGGCTCGCCACGTTGACCACCAGTGCCACCTTGCCGCGGAACGCCTCCAGATCGGCGAGCTTCCCGTCGAGGTAGGTGGTCCTCAGATCGTAGAACGAGCTGACAGTGCTTTCTGACGATGCCCGCTGTTGCCGAGCCGTCTGGGCGACAAGGCTGACGGCGGACATCGCGAACAGGCCCAGACCCAGAACGACAAAGAGCGTCACACAGTTCTTCATGGGAAGCCCTCCGAAGACCTCGACATCATACTCCGGACTCCGGGTATAGGCGCGCGCTGTTTCGTGGCACACTAGTTGCTGCCTGCCTTTGTCAACAGCGTCGGTCGTCCTCTCCGGAGTACGTTGGACGATCTGGAGCGATTGTCAATGAGAGAGCCCCATAGAACTGTCTCTGTGTCCTCCGTGTCCTCCGTGGCGAAAAACGTGACGCTCGTCGCAGCCGCCGCAGGCGCTCTTCTTGCCGTCGCGTGCGCCACGAATCCCGTCACCGGCAAGCGCGAAATCTCCTTCATGAGCGAAGCGCAGGAGATTCAGGTCGGACGCGAGCTGGATGTCGAGACGCAGCGGGAAATGGGCGCCTACGACGACCGCGCGGTGCAGGAATACATCGACGACATCGGCCAACGTCTCGCACGCAACTCCCATCGTCCGAACCTGCCATGGCACTTCACCGTCGTCGACGTGCCGGCGATCAATGCGTTCGCGCTGCCCGGTGGGTATATCTACATCACGCGCGGCATCCTGGCGTATTTGGACAACGAAGCGGAGGTGGCCGGCGTGCTCGGACACGAGATCGGGCACGTCACGGCGCGTCACGCGGCGCAGGCGTACACACGCGGGACCGAAGCAGGTCTGGGACTGCTGCTTGGCAGCATCTTTGTGCCGGCGGTGCGGCCGTTCGGCGATCTCGCGCAAACGGGTCTCGGCGTATTGTTTCTGAAATACGGACGAGGCGATGAACTGGAGGCGGATCGTCTCGGTGCGGAGTACGCCGGCAAGACCGGCTGGGAGCCGGCCGCGGTTCCCGAGTTTCTCACGACCCTTGGACGCGTTGAGGAGTTGGCCGACAGCCGCGGCGTTCCTAACTGGCTGTCAACACACCCGGAACCGGAGAATCGCGTCGAACAAATCCAGACCACGGTCGCGCAAGTCAAGACATCGAACCCCGGACAGCAGTGGTCAGTGAATCGGGACGTCTACCTGAATCATGTCGACGGCATCGTCTTCGGCGACAACCCGCGCGAAGGCATCGTGCGGGGCAACAGCTTCCTGCATCCGGATCTCCGCTTCGCACTCGAGTTCCCGAAGGACTGGGACGTGACGAACGGCAAGGAGCAGGTTGTCGCGAAGATGCCGGGCCAGGAAGCGTACGTGCTTCTACAGGTGGTCGAGCGGCCGCAAGGCCGGACAATCGAGGAGATCGCCGCCCGCAACATGCAGCGTTCCGGTCTTCGCGAGATGAGCGGCGGCGCGACGAAGATCAACGGTCTCGATGCGTATCTTGGAACCTACCAGGGATCGCTCGGTCGGATCGGCGGCGTCACGATGCGCGCGGCGCACATTCAGATGGGGCGCTCGGTCTATTTGATCGGAGGCTTCGCGCAGCCGCAGCTTTATCCGAAGGTCGAACAGGAGCTCGCGGGGAGCGTCAGGTCATTCCGGGAATTGAGCCGCGGCGAAACCGACAACATTCGGCCGAATCGGATCGCTCTGTACACGGCACGCGCGAGCGATACGTGGCAGTCGATCGCCGAACGGCAGGGCCGCGGCAATGTGAAAGCGTCAACGCTGGCGATCATGAACAACCATGCGGTCGCGGATCAGCCGCGAGCGGGGGAGAAGATAAAGATTGTCGTAGGTGAGTAAGCCGTATAATCTAGCCGACTTTCCCGACAGTCCATGTCTCTTGCCGCCGGCGTTCGACTGGGCGCATACGAGGTCCGCTCGCTTCTTGGCGCGGGCGGAATGGGGGAGGTCTACCTCGCGCGCGACACGAAGCTGCAGCGCGACGTCGCCATCAAAATTCTCCCTGAGCTCTTCGCTGCGGATCCCGATCGCCTCGCGCGGTTCAAACGCGAAGCGCAAGTGCTCGCGTCGCTGAACCATCC
>Ga0184633_10000936_pt1 | contig 11642 bp, 11 predicted proteins | sample PLM31_170_b1_FD_133156 | JGI IMG/M metagenome (GOLD analysis project Ga0184633, IMG submission 133156) | Groundwater sediment microbial communities from an aquifer in East River, Colorado, USA - PLM3-1_170_b1 | ecosystem: Environmental > Terrestrial > Soil > Riparian zone | place: USA: East...
ACCGTGGTGGACGACGGCACGATCGCGCGCCGGCGCGGCTCGCTCAACATCGACGACGAAGGCACGCCGACCCGCTGCACGACATTGATCGAGCGCGGCATGCTCAAGGGGTATCTCCAAGACACGCTCAACGCGCGCCTCATGGGGATGGAGCCGACCGGCAACGGTCGCCGCGAGTCGTTCGCACACATCGTGATGCCGCGCATGACCAACACCTACATGCTCGCCGGCCCGCACGATCCCGACGAGATCATCCGCTCCGTGAGGAAGGGCTTGTACGCCGTCAACTTCGGCGGCGGGCAGGTCGATATCACTTCGGGCAAGTTCGTGTTCTCCGCCAGCGAGGCGTATCTGATCGAGGACGGCAGGATTACGGCACCAGTAAAGGGCGCCACACTCGTCGGCAATGGTCCCGATGTGCTCACGCGCGTCAGCATGGTCGGCAACGATCTCGAGCTCGACGAGGGCGTGGGCGTGTGTGGCAAGGAAGGCCAGAGCGTGCCGGTCGGCGTGGGCCAACCCACGCTGAAAGTCGATGCGCTGACCGTCGGCGGAACGGTGTAGAAGTACCCTCTCGGTGCAGTGCGATTGACCGCCGCGGACACGCCGAAATGCGGCACATATCACACTCGTATTGCGGCTGAAGTTTCCAGCCTGAACGCGGTTCTCAAACAGCGGTAGTATCGCGGGCGTAGGATTTTTCCCGGGTCAGGTCGTTAGCGCAGGGCTCATGCCCACAGGGAACAGCGACATGCCGGATCGACATCCCACGTTTCAGCGCACGGAATCGCCGCGCAAAGCCGGCGTGCGCCCGAAGCAGCTCGAGAACGGCAAGCAGCAGCAATGGCACGCCGTCGCCATCGTCATCTCGGGGCATGCCTGTGAGGCGGCGAATCTGCTCAAGGGCCATCGCTTCCTCTCCAGGGAGGCGCCAAAACTCCCCCTCGAGTGCTGCCCTTCCCCGGAATATTGCCGTTGCACGTATCGACACTTCACCGATCGTCGCGGCGGTGCCCGGCGTGGCACCGATCGCGGCGAACAGATCACGCGGCGACCCACCATCGGGGAGCGTCGCTCGACTCGCGGCCGTCGAACCGACGACACCGAAGACGAGTAAGACTTGAACTCATGACCGGTGCGAGTAGTCTGTCACTGCTGGCACCGGGCCGAGCCAGGAACGGACGCTGCGCTGCCCGCGCGGTCGGTTTCCACCATGACTCAGTCGATCAACGGCGATCTCTCGCGGCGCGTCGTCGTCGACACGCGCGCAATGGAGTGGTCTGCAAGCCCGAGCAGCAACGTGTGGCGCAAGCGGCTGCATCTCGTCGGGCCGGCGGAGTCGGGCCAGGTCACCTCAATCGTGCGCTATGACGCCAAGTCCACGTTTCTCCCGCACGATCATCCGGGCGGTGAGGAGATCCTCGTCCTAGAGGGTACGTTCTCGGATGAACATGGTGACTGGCCGACGGGCACATACCTCCTCAACCCGGAAGGCTTCCGCCACGCGCCGTTTTCGCGGCAGGGATGCGTAATCTTCGTGAAGCTGCGACAGTTTGCGGGCCGTGACCGGCACCACGTCGCGGTCAGGACCGATCGCCTGTCCTGGCAACCGGGTCCGCTACCGGGAATTTCGGTCAAGGCCTTGTACGCGCAACCCGGGTTCTCCGACACGGTTCGACTGGAGCGCTGGGCGCAGGGCCCGATGCGTCGCGCACGCGCGTACGCGCGCGGCGCCGAAATGTTCGTAATCGAGGGATCGGTAACGGATGAGCAGGGAAGTTACGCCCCTGGCACCTGGCTGCGATTTCCCGTCGGCGCGAGTCACCGCGCGTCAAGCACCGAGGGCTGCGTCCTCTACGTGAAAGAGGGCGGGCTACCCTTGCTCGAGTGCGCTCCGGCGTAAGTTAAGCCGGTGCCATTTCATTTCTCGCCGAAGCCGCGAGGAACTTGCATGGCGTCCGTGATGCGACTCATCGACACTCGTTGCGCGGCAGGCCAGGGATGGCCGTCGACGGTGCAGAACGCACACCGCGCCGCCCTCGGCCGGGTCGTTGCCTGCGGAGCGACCCGACCGGGTGGCGGCTTTGATCACTCGGGATTCGCTGTCTGCGAATGCCGACGCGCGATCACTTGTCATATCCCCTCGCTAACGTGATTGACGTCCCAGCGCTACATCGGCGCCGCTGATTCGACCACTCAGCCGTGATGAATCGCACACCGCGCCGGCGCGTGTGCCAATAAGTTTGGCCCGCATTTGTCACATCGACAGGAGCCGCTGAATGAACTCGAATGCTTCGATGACCGGCACGTTCCGGGTCAATCTACCGGCCGATCTGTTGAACGCGCTCGAGCACAGCCCCGTCGACGATCCGGGCAAGGACATGGAAGTGCGCGCCATGAAGCCGTCGCTGTTCGAACGCGTGCTGGCGCTCATGTCGGGTTCAAGAAGCCGTCGTCGCTGAGGAGGCCCTCCGATGCCCCGCAAGCCAAAGACCACCGTCTCCACGGGCACCAGCGGCGCCTCGCGGCGTTCCGACACGAGCGTGGTGGCCGCTCGATCGCCTGTGACGCGATCGACACCGCTGCCGCGTTATGTCGCGCGAGTCGCTGCTGCGCGCAGCAGCTGCCTCTGTCGATAATCGGAATCCTTTCAAGCTATTGCATTGGCAGGGCCACTTGGGCCCGGGCCGGTGACGCGCTGCGAGAAGCGCGGCGGTTTATTCAGCCCGGTCGATTGACTACGATGGCGCGCATGGAGAACCGCACCGTCCGACTCGCGAAGCCGCTGTACGAGACGTTACCGTTCCTCTACATGCTGGCCGGGGTGCTCGCAATCGGTGCCTCCTATCTTCTCGGGCACAGTCTCTGGGCAGACATCGTGCTGGTCCTCGGCATCTTCTGCGTGCTCGGCGGCGTGGTGGTGCTGCTCAAGCGCCGTGACTACCGCGCCAATCGCGCCGAGTATCCCGGCACGTCGCTCGATGACCGGCCGCTCAGCTGATCCTCGCGGGCGCGGCTACTCTCCCCAGGCGTGTTCTCCAGCCGCAGACGCGGACTCGACCGGTTCGGCAGGGTGACGATGTTTGTGCACGCGTTCGTCGATATACATCAGTTCGTGCTTGCCGATCACCACCACGTCGCCGTCGTTGAGATTGTGTTTGCGCACCCGCTTGGCCTTGACGTAGATGCCGTTGGTGCTGTTGAGGTCCTCGATCACGCAGGCCTCGACGGTCGTGATGATCTGGCAGTGATGGCGGCTGATGAACTTGCTGTCGATCTGCAGATCGTTGTCCGGCGTGCGTCCGATGATGACGCGTCCCGGCTGCAAGGACCGCTCCAGCACGGTTTGTCCCTGGCTGGCGATTAGGACGCGGGCGACCGGACCCGCCACGTCCGGCGTTGACAGGGGTTCCACCGGCGTCGGCACGCTCGACAGGCGGCGCGTTCGCATCGAGAACTCGGTCCATTGCAACTCGCGGATCGCGGTCTCGACGTCCGCAGCCTGCACCTTGTTCTTGTCGTTGGCGTAAGCCGCCATCATCGCGGTGTCGCACAGCGTGTTGACGAGCCGCGGCGTGCCGCCGGTGTAGCGGTAGATTACCGGGAAGCAATCTTCGCTGAAGATCTGTCGGCCCTGCGATCCCGCGACCTCGAGACGATGCTGCACATAGGCGCGCGTGTCGGCTTTCGAGAGCGGCGTCAGGTGGAAGCGCAGCCGAATGCGTTGCGCGAGCTGCACCAGTTCTGGCGAGCAGAGCTTGTCGTTGAGCTCGGGCTGGCCCGCGAGAATGATCCGCAGCACCTTCTCCTTGGTCGTCTCGACTCCGGAAAGAAGTCGCACCTCCTCGAGGACCCGGTTACCGAGGTTTTGCGCCTCATCGACGATCAGGAGCACCTTGCGATTGTTGGCGTACTGCTCGATCAGGAAGTTGTTGAGCGTGCTCAACACCTCCCCCTTCTTCATCTTGAACGGCGAAAACCCGAACTGCACCAGCACCGCCTGGAGGAATTCGGTGGGCGAAACCTGCGTCTGGTTGACCTGCGCGACCACGACGTCCTTTTCGAGCTCGCGCAGAAAGGTCTCGATCAGGGTGGTCTTGCCGGAGCCGATCTCGCCCGTGATGACCACAAAACCATCGGTAAACCAGATGGTCGATTCCATGTACGCCTTGGCGCGCGCATGGTGCTTGCTCAGGTATAGGTACGCGGGATCCGGACTCAGTCGGAACGGCAGATCCTGGAGTTTGAATAGTTCGAGGTACATCCAATTGCCCGCTGGGCACCCCCCGTCGCGCCAGTGTAAGGGAATCCCGGAGTCAACAGAAATCAGCGTCCGCGATACTCCTTGAGCAAGCGCTTGAGCCGGGCGTCGCGGCGCGCGGCGCTGCGCTCGAGGATGGTGCAGTGACCCACTTTCCGCCTGGGGCGCGGCTCCTTGCCATAATCATGGAAGAAAAGATTGCGCTCGCCGAGCCAGCGCTCCCGCGGCGGCAGCGAGCCGACGAAGTTGATCATCGCCGCGTGGCCGAGCGCCTCTGTGCTGCCGAGCGGCCAGCCGAGGATCGCGCGCAGATGATTCTCGAACTGGCTGGTCACGGCGCCCTCGATGGTCCAATGACCGGAGTTGTGGACGCGTGGCGCCATTTCGTTTGCGAGCAGGCGCCCACCCACCACGAAGAATTCGACCGTGAGAACTCCGGCATAGTCGAAGTGCAGCAGCAGGCGGCGAAGATGACGCTGCGCCTGGCGCTCGAGTGCGCGCTGCGACCAGGGTGCGACGGTGTGGCTCAGGATGCCATCGACATGCGCATTGGCGCAAAGCGGGTAGAAGGCGAGGGCGCCTGATGTGCTGCGCACCGCGATGAGCGACACCTCGCTGCTGAAGTCCACCCAGGCCTCATAGATGAGCGGCTTGCCACCGAGTGCTTCCCACGCCGCGTCGACGTCCTTCGCGGAGCGGACGACGAATTGGCCTTTGCCGTCGTAACCCAGGCGCCGAGTTTTCAGTACGCCCGGAACACCAATACGGCTGACTGCCCGCGTGAGATCCGTGTGCGCATCGACGGCAGCGAATTCGGGCGTCGGGATCTTGAGCTTGCGGAAGAGTTCCTTCTCCAGCGAGCGGTCCTGCGACACCGCGAGGGCCGCGGTGGGCGGCCGCACGGGAATCCTCGCTTCGACCGAGGCCAGCGCCTTGACTGACACGTTCTCCCAATCGAACGTGATCAGTTCAACCTGGCGCGCCAGGTAGGTGAGCTTTGACTGATCGTCGAATTCGCCGACGATCACGGATGCGAGTTGACCGGCCGGAGCGTCGGCATTGCGATCGAGAAAGAGGAAGCGCAGTCCGAGCGGAATGCCTGCCAGGGCCAGCATGCGCCCAAGCTGGCCTGCGCCGATGACGCCGATTCTCATTTGCCGGCAGGTTGACGCGGATCGGGTGCTTTGAGCACCTCCTGCGTCTGGGAGCGCCGGTGATCCTTGAGCGCCTGGTCGATCTCGGCATGCTTGTTGGCGAGGATGGACGCGGCGAACAGCGCCGCGTTGGTCGCGCCCGCCGTGCCGATGGCCAGCGTCGCGACCGGAACACCGGCCGGCATTTGCACGATCGACAGCAGCGAATCGACGCCGTTCAGAGTCATTGACTGCACCGGTACGCCAAGCACGGGAAGCGTCGTTTTGGATGCTGTCATCCCGGGGAGATGCGCAGCGCCGCCCGCGCCCGCGATGATCACCTCGAGGCCACGCTGCTGTGCGGACGAGGCGTACTCGAACAGGAGATCGGGAGTGCGGTGCGCAGAGACCACGCGCACCTCGTGGGGAATACCCAGCCGCTCGAGCATTTCCGCCGCAGGCCGCATCGTCTCCCAATCCGAGGAGGAGCCCATGATGATCCCGACCAGCGGTTTCATGCGGTCATTGTAGCGAAAAAAGCTCGTGCAGATACTTAAACAGCAGGCGCGAGGCACGCGGTGTCCCGCGCTGGCGCGATTCTTCCGCGGCCTCGGCGGCGAGGCTGCGCAGGCGCTCGCCATCGGCGTCGGGTAACTCCGCCAGCAGCGCGGGCAACGCGATGTCGGGCTCGGTGATCAGCCGGTCACGCCATGTTTCGATGCGGTGGAATCGTCGCGCATCGATCTGCCGTTCAAGTTGTCGCGCATCGATCGCCGCGCGGATCGGCGCGACGTCGATCTTGCGCATCAGCTTGCCGATGTATTGCCTCTGCCGCAGCTGGGCGCCGTGGCTCGTGAAGCGGCGCGCGTTGCGCACGGCATCTCGCAATACTTCGGGCAGCGGCAGTTGATCAAACGTGTCATCGGGCATGTCGATGAGTGTCTCGCCGAGCTTCTGCAATTCCTCGGCTTCGCGCTTGAGCGCGCTTCTGCTGGGACGTTCGAATTCGTCGGTCGGCATGTTCACGTTGTCGCCGGAGCTGCAGCACGTTGCAGGATGCGATGCTCTACCAGGTGCATCAGGACATCGGCTGCGGTCTTGAGCGCGCCAAAGATCAGCACCACTGCAGGCCCCTCACCCGCCAGCGCGCTGCCCAGCATGATCGTGAAATGCATCGGCAGGATCCGGGCATAAGGAAGAATCATGAGCGTGCCGATGTTCGGCGTGCCGCGGCGATCAGCCTCGACATTCTGTTCGTATGAGAAGCGATGATTCCATGCAAATGAGATCGCGAGCGCAGCCAGGCCGAGCCAGTCCCAAGCGTCGAGCTGTGCGAACCGCTGCCTCAGGAACACGAAATAGCAGAAGTGAAAGAAGCCGTAGTGCAGGGCGAAGAAGTTGGCGACCGAACGTTGCGTGGCGGGCGTCGGGCTCACCGGGCGATCGTTCATCGTGAACCCTGCCGTGGAGAACCGGCCGAGCGCCAGAATTCTCTTGCGGCTGAAGTAACCGATGACGATGCTCTGGATCCAGTAGGGCCACATGAGCGTTGCCGCGGGCCAATCGAGCCCGAGCGCGACCGCGAGGGTTGCGGCGTTCACGATGAGGAGCGAACGGGTGCTCGGCGCGCTGGCCATTCGCGAGTCAGTATCGGTGGGAGTGTGCGTCGTGGCAATCCCGCACGTTAGAATTCGCCCTTTCTCCTGACAACGACAGACTCATGGCGGCTAGCGTCCAACCCCCGGCAAGCCTCGCACGGCGCGATCTCGAGCGCCTCGTGATGCTGGCGCTCGAAGAAGCGCGGGCAGAGCGTGCCACGCAAGCCGAGGTCGGCGTGAGCGTCGACACCGGCTTGAGCGTCAGCGTGCGACTCGGCGAAGTGGAGACACTCGAGTACCAGCGCGACCGCGGTCTTGGCGTGACGGTCTACATCGACCGGCGCAAGGGCTCGGCCAGCACTGCGGACCTGGGCGTGGAGGCCGTACGCGAAACCGTTCGCAAGGCGTGCAGCATTGCGAGCTTTACGGCCGCCGATGCCTGTGCCGGGCTTGCCGATGCCGAGCTCATGGCTCGCGATGTGCCGGATCTGTCGCTGTCACACCCCTGGGAGATAACGCCGGAGGCGGCGATCGAGATCGCCCGTGCCTGTGAGGCCGCGGCTTTGGCGGTCGATGAGCGCGTGCGCAACTCCGAGGGTGCTTCGCTCAGCACGCACCGCGGAACCCGCGTCTACGGCAATTCGCACGGATTCATCGGTGGCTTCGAGAGCACCGGTCACAGCCTCAGTTGTGCCGTGGTGGCCTCCGAAGGCGAGGAGATGCAGCGCGACTATTGGTACACGACTGCTCGTGATTGGAGGGAGCTCGAGAACACCGAGGCGGTCGGACGCACGAGCGCCGAGCGCACGGCGGCGCGCTTGGGCTCACGCAAATTATCGACACGCCGCGCGCCGGTGCTGTTCGCGCCCGAAATCGCGCGCGGATTCTTTGGTCATTTCCTGGCGGCCGTGCACGGCGGCAGCCAATACCGCAAGTCCTCGTTCCTGCTCGGTGCCGCTGGGCAACAGGTGTTCCCCACGTTCCTCCAGATCCTGGAACGACCGCATATCCCGAAGGCGGTGGCGAGCAGCGCGTTCGACAATGAAGGCGTCGCCACGCGCGACCGTGACCTCGTCAGCGACGGCGTGCTTCAGGGGTACATCCTGAGCGCCTACTCTGCGCGCAAGCTTGGGCTGATGACGACGGGTAACGCAGGTGGGACGCACAATCTCATCGTGCCGCACGGCAGTGAGGACCAGGCCGCGCTCCTGCGCCGCATGGGCACGGGATTGCTCGTGACCGAACTGATGGGACAGGGCGTGAACGTCGTGACGGGAGACTATTCGCGCGGCGCTTCGGGTTTCTGGGTTGAAGAAGGCGCCATCCAGTACCCGGTGCACGAGATCACCATCGCAGGCAATCTGCGCGACATGATGCTGAACGTCGTGGCGATCGGCAGTGACGTGGACTTGCGCGGTGGTGTGCGCACCGGCTCGGTGCTGATCGGTGAAATGACGATCGCGGGCGACTAGTCGCGGGCGGATCAGGAGCCGAACTTCACCTGCGGCGTCGCGGGTTGCTGCAACTCGCTCAACACCTGCTCGATCGGTTCGGGCTTGCAGATGATGAAGCCCTGGATGTAGTCGATACCGAGCCGCACCAGCTGGTCCCGCACCTGCTCGCTCTCGACCTGGCCGCCGACCGTGTCCATGCGGCTGGCGCCGGCCCAGCGGGCCAGGGCTTCGACCAGACGTTGAGCACGTGCATCGCTGACGACATCCCGCACCAACGAGCCATCGAGCTTGATCGAGCTTGCGCCATGCGGCTGGAGTCGCCCGATCTCGCCGTCCAGACCACCGACGTTGTCGATGGCGATGCGTGCCCCCAGGCGCAACACCTTTTTCGCAAACTTGGCGACGTCACGGCGATGTTGAGCGGCAATTCTCTCGGAAATCTCGAACAGCCAGTGCTCCGGCGGCACGACGTGGCGGCGCAGCTGTTCCACGACCCAGTCGTGGAAGTCCGTCGATTGCAGCGATCGACCCGAGACATTGAGCGAGAACTCGGTCGCCTGCGTAGCTGCATTGCGTTTGTGCGTGATCAGCGCGTCGATCGCGGCGCTCATGACCCAGCGATCGAGCTCTGCGAGCTCGTCCGGGTCCATGGCCGGGGACAGGAATTGGACAGGCGCAATCAGGTTGCCCCTGGCATCGAGAACGCGCGGCAGGAGTTCGATGCGAACCGGCAGCTGGGCATCGCGCACCGGCCGCATGGGCTGTGCGAAAAGCTTGAGGCGGCCCTCGCGAATGGCCTCGCGCAAGCGCACCGGAACGATCAGCCGCGTGGGCTCGTACGCCGAGCTGCCGACAGGAATGGCGGCCTGCGATGGAACGGGCGCCACTGACGGCGCAGCGGTCGCAGCCGGTGGTGCCGAAGCGGCGACAGCTTCGCCTTTGCGCGACGCCGCGCGGGCGCCGACGAGCGCGTAGCGCAGACCAGCCACCGTCGCGGTCACTTCAGCCACGCCAGTCTTGAGCTTGACGCCGCCTTCCTTCTTCTGCCGTTCGACGGGCGACTTGCGGGCCGCGCGGCAGATCTTCTCGGCCAGGCGCTCGGCTTCGTCGGTGCTGGCGCGCGGCAGGAAGCACGCGAAGTGACCGCCGTCGAGTCGCGCGGCGATGGCATCGGCCGGAATCAACGGTGGGCGCAGCAGCTTGGAGACCTGCCGGATGTGACGGTCCGCGATTGCCGGACCCAGCTCGCGATTGGCGGCGGTGAAACCGGCAATGTCGATGAAGACCACGCTCGCCACCGCCCCGGCGCCACCCGTAGTCAGCAGGTGCCGGAACGCACGCTCCAGGCCCGCCGACGAACGCAGATTCGTCATCGAATCGTAGTCGCGATCCATGAGCGTAGGGATCAACGGACTGACGCGCTCGAGCAATTTCTGCTCGAGGCTGCCGAATTCAGACGCGATCGCGGACCGCAACAGCGTGATGTAGCCGATCGGATGATCGGGGCGTTGCAGGATGGGGGCGGCCAGCACACGGTAGGCTGAAGCTTCCGCGGACTGCTCGCGCACCTTGTTGGCGACGAACGTGCTCTTCTCGAGCTGCATCCAGGTCAGGATCTGGCGGTGTGCGCGGCGCAGCGCTTCTCGTGCCGGCTCGCCGCTCCAGCCGTCCGGTTCGACGATGAGTCGTATCGAATTATCGGGGATGATGATCGCACCGAGCGCGGCATCGGTGCGATCGACCAGGGTGACAAGCAATTCGCGCAACGGCTCGGCGTGTGTCGCGGAGTTGATGAGCGGCAAGGCCTTGTCGGCCAGCCATTCGGCCTGCGCGAAGCGCGAGTTGACCTGATCCTGGTCGGCGCCCGGCACCCGCCGCAGCGTCGACAACTCGCGCCCGATGCACTGGAGCACCGGCTGGAGAGTCTTTTCGATCTCCTCGATCCGGGTCGCAGGCAAACCCTTGGCGTTGGGTTTGCAGCTGATGCCGACGATGCCCAACGGGTTGCCGCGTTCGTCGCGCAACCACAGCAGATAAGCCGGCGTCGTGTCGTTCAGCAATCGCTCGGAGCCGATCTGGCCGGTCTTCTCCGGGTCCGAGGCGTCTTGAATGAGTCCCCTGACGGAACCCGCGAGGCTGCGTTCGAGCTCCGGGTCCTTTTGCCAAACCGTTGCGCCTTCACCGTCGTAGAACGCGACTGCTTTGGCGCGCGGATAAAGGATCTGGATCAGCCGCGCATAAGGCTCGAAAAACGTGCCATTGCGAGGGCCGCGCAGGCTGGAAAATGCGTCGTGGGTTGCCATGGCTCAGGGGTGTTCGCTGCCGACGCGTAGCATCGGGGGGATCGCCATTGAACAGATTGACGGCATTCACAGCGTCTTATGCTCGATGGCCACTGCGTGGCGGCCGGCACTGTATTTGTCCAAATCTGGGAACGCCATCACTCGTTGAGTCGGGAAGGCGTAAGGATCAGGGGTCGCCGGCTGGATTATGTCTGCTCAAGCCGGGTTGGCAGGGCCTGTCTCGACGACCTCGCGGAGAGTCTTGCCTTCGAGCCGCTCACGCAATGCCAGCTCGATAACCGTCGTGAGCCGCTCCGCCTCGGGCGTCCCTCGCACGTAGAGGACGGGCTCGCCGGCGTGATGGCGGCGTGCCGCGTCGACGATCTGGTTGAGATCGATCTCCGACATGTCGCGGCCCGGGATGAGACGCTCATCCTCCGTCGCGACGATCAACTTGGCGCATTCGAGTGAGCGAATGACTGTGGCCAAAAGCGTGCTTGGAACCTCCAGTCGAGCGGCGATGCGGCTCGTGGTCCAGCCGGGCTCTCCGGAGCGGTAGCTGCGGCCGATGAGCACCATCACGTTGAGCGCCAGCTGTTCGGCGAGGCTTCCAGTCATGCGAATTTCTTGCTGTCCGCGCCGCAGGTACTGGGGATTCTGGACGTAGAACGATAGTTGCGCGCCGATCAGAAGGACCATCCACGCGACGTAAATCCAGATGAGCGCGGTGATGAGAATCGCGAAGCTCGTGTACACGAGCGTGAGCCGGTTCGCATACGCGACGAACGCGGCAAACGCGGCGCCGACGCCGACCCACAACAGCCCGGCCGTCAGCCCGCCGACCAGCGCCGGCACGAATCGCACGCGCGTGTTCGGGATGAAGATGTAGAGGAAGGTAAAGAACGCCGAGATCA
>Ga0184633_10000938_pt1 | contig 11627 bp, 12 predicted proteins | sample PLM31_170_b1_FD_133156 | JGI IMG/M metagenome (GOLD analysis project Ga0184633, IMG submission 133156) | Groundwater sediment microbial communities from an aquifer in East River, Colorado, USA - PLM3-1_170_b1 | ecosystem: Environmental > Terrestrial > Soil > Riparian zone | place: USA: East...
CATGGAAGCTGTATTGTATCCAACAATGATGGAAAAAAGAAAGAAGACTTTCTACTTGATCATCCACGTAAATGTCTTATTCTTGAAACAAACGATTGGCATACGATGCATCGTTTTACTCCGGAGGCAGTTTTATTAGTTATTGCTTCTACAAAATTTGATCCTTCAGATTATATCTACGAGGAATATCCATCGTGATAGAGTATGAAAATCTCTATAAGGCGAATGAAACTTTTCTAAAAGATTTTTCCGATTCATTTCAAAGAACATTTAACAACGGATGGTTTATTCTCGGGAAAAATGTTGAAAATTTTGAGAAGGAGTTTGCTTCATATATTGGGAATAAATATTGCATTGGTGTTGCCTCCGGTCTTGATGCATTAATCTTTTCTCTAAAAGTTTTTGATTTTGAAGAAGGGAACGAAGTAATTGTTCCTTCCAATACATATATCGCAACTATATTATCAATTATACATTGCAGGCTTAAACCTGTTCTTGTTGAACCTGATATAAGAACCTACAATATAGATCCTTCAAAAATTGAGGAAGCCATTACACCAAAAACAAAAGCTGTGATGATTGTTCATCTCTACGGGAAATGCTGCGAAATGGATCCGATACTTTCAATCTGCAAAAAGCATAATCTAAAATTGATCGAAGACTGTGCTCAATCACATGGAGCTAAGTATAAAAATAAAATGTCCGGCACTTTTGGAGATGTTAATGCTTTTAGTTTTTATCCGACAAAAAATCTTGGCGCTCTTGGAGATGCGGGTTCTGTAAATACTGATGATGAAGTTATTGACATGGCGGTGAGAAGTCTCAGGAATTATGGCTCTGAAAAAAAATATTATAATGATAGAGTTGGTTATAACTCAAGACTTGATGAAGTACAGGCAGGTTTTCTTTCTGTTAAACTAAAAAGGCTTGATGAAATTAATTCACATAAAAGAAAGCTCGCTTCAATTTATCTTAAAGAATTAAAGGATGATTTTGTGAAGCCATTTGTTCATCCTGATTTTTACGATGTATGGCATATCTTTAATGTGAGACATCCCAGGCGTGATGATCTAAAAGAGTTTTTGTTAAAGAATGGAATTAAAACAGAGATTCATTATCCTGTCCCTCCTCATAAGCAGAAAGCAATGCAAGGAATAATTGAAGGAGAGTTTCCAATTTCTGAAGAAATACATAAAACTAATCTCAGCCTGCCAATTTCTTTTTCCCATAAAGAAGATGATATTTACAAAGTTGTAGAGGTGATGAATAAATTCTGATCAGATTCTGTTAAGAATTTCTGCAAAGTCCTTCGCAATTAATCTTCGGTCATATTTCTTGACAACATTCTGGTTGGTTTGGAATGAACCCGCTTTTTCAAAAAATTCTTTGCAGTCTTCATCATACCTGAAAATCATCCCAGCATTAGCTTCAGAAATAATATTCTTTACTTCCTCATTATCATCTCCGAAAGCTAAAATTGGCTTGCCTGCCCTGAGATATTCAAAAAGCTTTCCGGGGACATGTCTTTTTTCTGTTGCACACACAAGGAGGTAAGAAGATTTTTTTAACTCCTCAATCATTTTAAGATAAGGTAGAAAACCGAGATACTCTGTAACTTCACTTAAATTATTTTTTTCTATCTCTTTTTTTATTAAAGGGCTAACAGTTCCGATGAATTTTAATTTTAGCTTTCTTCCTGTATCAATTTCCCTTCTGATTCTTTTCCAGAGTTCTTTAGGGTTCTGATAATCAAAAATATTTCCTGCATGTGTAATTATTTCTTCATCATGATTTTTATTCACATCAGGAATTTTCTGCACCGCCAGGTCGGGATCCTTTTGGGAAAAATCTTCTTCATTATACCCCCAGTAAAGAACATGAGATTTTTCTTTAAGGAAAGGATATTTTTTTATGTAATCTTCTTGAGTAGATTTTGTAACAAAAATAACCTGTGAAGCATGTCCTAAAACTTTCTTTTCAAGATAGTTATCAAATCTTACTGAACTCTTGCTTCTCTTTGCAGTTTTGTAATAAACTATATCAACCCAGGGATCAATTAAAACAGGAACGTAAGGAAGCTTGAATATTTTACTTAACCGGTATCCAACAAGATGAGTGGAATGAGGAGGACCTAATGAAACAATCATATCAAACTTAACTTTCTCTAAAATCTTTCTTCCTTTTGGAATTGCTGAAAAGTACCATCCTACTCGTGCATCAGGAATAAAAAAGTTAAACCTTATCCAGATAGATAATCTATGAGCTAAACTCTTGTTTTCGGATGAAACAGTTTCTGATTCAGTTAAAGATTCATCTTTCTTTTTACCAGTGAATTTTTTGTAAAGCTTAAAAGGTTCAACTGATCTTGCTTTAAATACTCTTAAGTCAGGTGATATCTCGTTTAGCAGGCTCTCATCTTTATAAGAAATTGTACTTTCCTCAGTTGTAAGAACAGAAGGTTTCCAGTTAAATTCCGGCAGGTGCTTAATAATTTTTAAAGGCCAGTGAAGTGTGGCTTTGCCTGAAGGCGGCCAGAAATATGTAAGAAACAGGAGCTTGTTCATCAGCAGAAGGTTTTATAAAAAAAATCATTAAGTTAATCAGCAAGTTAATAAATTCTTGATTGTAGCTTCCAGAGTCTCGTTTCCATTATCTTCTTATACTAATTTAAAAAGAAAGTTTTTATGTTAATAGATATTTCAACTGCTTCGCCTCCGTATAAAGTAACTCAGGAGAAAGCCTCCGCAGAATTAAAGAAGAGAATGGGTGTTCGACCTGCTATAGGAAGATTAATTGAGGCTGCTTCTGTTCATTCCGGAATTGATTCGAGATATTTTATAATTCCGGATGCTGAAGAAAATGTTGAAAAAAAATTTTATTCAAATAATGGAAGTTATATCAAACCTGATACTCAGGTGAGAATGAATGAATATGAAAAATGGGTGAAGCTGTTATCGAAGGAAGCTGTCGGAAAATTAATTGAAGAAAATAATTTTAATCCGGCTAAAATAGAAAGACTGATTACAATTTCCTGCACAGGTTTTTTTGCACCGGGTCTTGATTATTATTTAATTAATGAATTTAAAATTCCTCAGAATGTTAAAAGAACGAATATTGGTTTTATGGGATGCGCTGCTTCTATAACAGGATTTAATTCTGTCTTTGAAGCTTTAACATCTGCAAAAGAAAAAGAACTAAATACACTCTTAGTTTCGGTTGAATTATGCAGCCTTCATTTACAGACAGAACCAACACGTGATAATATTTTAGCTAATATGATTTTTGCCGATGGATGTGCTGCTGCTTTATTTTCAAACTCAACCAACTTTTCTGCAGTAAATAAATTTAAAATTGTTGATATAGAAACTTTTCTTTTTAATAACTCTGCAGAATATATGGGATGGAAGATTGGCAACTTTGGCTTTGAAATGATTTTATCGCCGGAACTGCCTAAAATTATTCTTGAATCTGCCTGCCCTGAATTATTAAAAATAATTTCATCGAGAAACATTAATAAGGATGATATAAAATATTGGGCACTTCATCCCGGAGGAAGAGCAATCCTCGACTCACTTCAAAATGGACTTGGGTTAACTAATGAACAAATGATACCATCAAGAAATGTTTTAAGGAATTTTGGAAATATGTCCTCAGCATCTATTCTTTTTGTTCTTAAAGAGATTTTGAAGACATCGGATTTAAAGAAAGATGAATATTGCTGTGCAGTTGCTTTTGGTCCTGGCCTAACAATGGAAACAGCATTGCTTCAGGTTGTTTAATGTTTTTTAAAAGAAGTTATCAGAAGGAGATTATGGATGATTTCTCCATTGATGATGAAAGAATAGATGTCGCTCTTAAAGAATTAAAAATTATAAATAAATATCTTGGTGGAAATTCTGTTACAAAGAAAGGATTAAAAAAAATCCTTGTAAAAATTCTCTCAAAAAATTTAATTAAAATTCTTGATGCAGGCGGAGGGGCTTCCGATATTCTCCTATCATTAAAAGATATAAATCTTAAAATCTTTTCTGCTGATTTAAATAAACGCATTACAAAGTATGTAAAGCAAAACTCACCGGAAGTTGAAATTGTTTGTGCAAATGTATTTAACCTTCCTTATAAGCAAAAGCAATTTGATGTTGTTCATCTATCTTTATTTCTTCATCATTTTACTGAAGAAGAAATTAAAGAAATTTTATCTCAGCTTGCAGGCATTACAAAATATGGAATGATAATAAATGATCTTCAGAGATCTCTTTTTGCTTTTTGGGGAATAAAAATTTTAACGGTACTTTTTTCTAAAAGTGAATTTGTAAAAAATGATGGACCACTTTCTGTTAAAAGAGGTTTCAAAAAAGTTGAGTTAGTAAAAATTTTAGATGAATTAAAATTTAATTATGAAATAAAGTTCAAATGGGTATTTAGATGGCTGGTAATTATTTATTTAAATAATGAAAGATAGTTTTGAAATAGGAATAATCGGAGGAGGTCCTGCCGGTTCAACGGCCTCTGCCTTCCTGGCAAATTATGGTTTTGATGTTTGCCTGTTTGAAAAAAAATCTTTTCCGCGTGAGACTCTTTGTGGAGAATTTTTATCTGCTGAAGCTATTCATTTCTTAAAGGATTTTAATTTGTTTGGAGAGTTTTTTTCTCTTGGTCCAATTAAAATTAATTCATTCCGGTTCTTTAATGCTTCCGGGAAAAGTATATATAGTAAATTTAATTTTGATGCTTATGGTTTAAGCCGCTCATCATTTGATAATCTTTTACTCTGTAATGCAAAAAGGAAAGGTGTTGCTGTTTATCAACCTGCAGAAGTGAAAGAAATTATCCCTCAGAATAAGTCCTACCAGTTGATTATAAAAAATGAAGAGCAAAAAGAGAAAAATATTAATGTGAAATTTTTAATAGCAGCTTATGGTAAACAAAATCCTTTTGATAATTCTTTAGATAGAAATTTTATTAATCAGAAATCAAAGCTTAATGGAATAAAATTTCATCTGAATAAAAATGAATTAAAAGAGTTTGCTGATGAAGAGATTCAAATTTATGCAGCAGATAATATTTACTGTGGAGTAAATCCTGTTGATAATAATAAAGTAACATTCTGTTTCCTTGAAGATAGAAATCAGGAGCAGCCTCCGCCAAGAAAGCAGTTGATTGAATTGCAGGAAAGAAATAAAGCATTTAAAAAATTATTTAATAATTATGATGAGAAGCTTTTTGACAACCTTCCTGTTTATGGAACAGGGAATATTTTTTTTGGAAAGAGAAATCTTATAGAGGATGATATTTTTATGATTGGAGATGCTGCCGGCGTTATAGCCCCTTTAGCAGGAGATGGGATTGGTATTGCAATGGAATCCGGGAAATTAGCTGCTGATTTATTTTATAAAAAAAGAAGAGAGAATCTTTCAGATAAAGAATTGGAATTTTTATTTATAAAGGAATGGAAAAAATTATTCTCAAACCGAATGAAAACGGCTAAAACTATCCAGGGTTTTATTCTTAAAAAATACAGAAGAAATACAGGTTTTTTATTAGTTAAATTTTTTCCATCATTATTACCTTATCTTATTAAATCAACCAGAAATACTTTCCGGAAAGAAATATAGTATTAACTTACTCCTCAACTTTATCTATATTTGTGTATGGATTTTAACATTAAAAATATCTCAAAGTTTGTCGTTGTAGGTGACAGAGTTTTAATAAAACCTGAAGAGGAAACAAATAAAACTACAAGCGGACTTTTTCTTCCGCCGGGAGTTTCTGAAAAGGAAAAAATTCATAGCGGGTATGTTATTAAAGTTGGACCCGGTTATCCTACATCTGCTAACATTGAAGATGAACCGTGGAAAGAATCAAAAGAAGCTGTAAAGTATATTCCTTTGCAGGCAAAAGAGGGTGATCTAGCTATCTTCCTAAGGAAGGAAGCATTTGAAATAGAATTTGAAAAAGAAAAATTTTTAATTGTTCCGCAGTCTGCAGTTCTTCTTTTGATAAGAAACGATTTTGATATTAGTGACTAAAATTCTTTCCTTAAAAGGGAAGAATTTTATTAATTATTACTTTTAACCGTGAATACTTTCCAATATAAATCGGATCCTCTTCAAGGTCTTCATCTACATAAGAAGAATCTTCAATTGGTGTTTCATCACTAACCGCTGTAAGATATTTTTCCAAAATTTCTTTGGAATCTTTTTGTGAAACCGGGAGTCTCAAATCGCAGCATTCATCATAGAGCTCTTCCCAGGAACGACTGGAGGGTTTGTTCATTTCCATTATGACTCTCTCTGACATTATTTTTAAACTCACATCTGTAAAAGGAATTTTTATTTCAGGTTCAACAGAATTACACTTATGATAACGATAAGAATTATAGGAATAGAGAATTTTGCAAAAAGATTTTTTACAAAACCTTTATCTTTATTAAAGGATCCTTCCCAGTCACCTTTTTCAATTGACCATTCCGAACCATTTTTATCTAAATATTTCATATCATTTTTATTCATACCAGGATAAAATTGTAAATCCATTTGCTTTTAAATTAGCCTTGACGGATTCAATTACATCCAAACTATATTTCACATTCATAGTACCTGTTAACTTGAAGGTAACTGACTTACCTGCGACGATAATTCCACCTAACACCTGATTAGTACCTGCTGATTCATATTTTAAGTCTGTATTTTTATAACAAAGTATAATTCCCTTAAAATCAAAATTACCAGTAAATTTAATGTTACCATTTACAACCAATATACCAGCCCCTGTACCATTGTTTATCATAATTGACTTATCACTATTAGCTTCAGCATTGACTAAGGTTATTTTAGGGTTTGATAAATTACCCAGATCGGTTCCATTAGGTATATTAGATATAAATGTCTGGTCTGCGGCATTAGCTAAATATTGATAAATCTTTCCCCAATCTATTCCTATGTTGGTAATTCCAACACTCGGAAATCCAGTTTCTCCTGTTGAAGTATCAATCACTCCTTCAATATTTTCGGGTTTTTGGAGATTATTTAGTATTTCCATCTGGTCGGCGTTATTATCTACTCCTATTCCAAAAACGGCAGGTTTACCATCTCCCTTTTTTACACCGTCAATATCATGATTAACTCCACTAACTTCCATATCACCTACTTCTTTTGCAGTTGCTACGGCTTCAGTGTTTATATACATACCTGCCGGAACATCAGGGAAGGAAATTGGTTCGAGAAAAGCATCAGCTACAGAAATATGCTGCACACCCTGAAAGTTTGCTGTTGAGGTTACCCTTACATTAGGCAAAGTACCTTCAAGCTTTACAACATAACTGCCATAAAAAAGACTTTGTGATGAAGAGGTTGTATTAATCGATGAGGGATCGGCATATAACTTCTCCAAATAAATTTCAACACCTGAATTAGCAATAAGCCGTGCCTGTGTCTGGTCAAACATATTGATAGTTGTTGATAAATTTTCTTTAGAGTTGGCATTCAGTCTTAGGATAAGGACTGATACAATTGCTGCCATTCCCAATACTATTATTAATGAACTTTTTCCCATTATATATTCCTCGGATGAATTGTAAATTCCCAATAAGTAAAGATTGAATCTTTATTACCTGTTATAAAATTTGTAACTGGTTCTATTGGTTCAACCCAAAGTTCGGCTTTTATAAATTTTATTTTAGGTAAGTCTATTGTAGGAGTACTTAAACTATCAAGGTAAGAAAAGTTTAACTTTACTAAGCCAAGAGATGGCCCGGCAATAGTATCTATATTATTTAAAACCCGAACTAATACAATATCTCTGGGATTTGAAGTTCCCATTGCAAAAGATGAATCCTTTACATAATACTCTACTGTATCAACAACCCCATGACCAGTTTCACCAGGGCGTTGTAAATCACCAATAAATTTTATCTTTTCCTTTTCAGCAATTAAAATTGCTGTTACATCATATTTGTATCCGATTTTCCTCAGGTCATAATTTATAATTTCGGCAAGAGTTTTTGCATTCTGCTGCATCTGTAACTCATTATCCGAAGAGAAGCTTGCATTTGTCATAAAAAGATTCATCTGCAGAATTATTAACAGAAGTATTCCTCCTATTAAAGTCGAACCAAGAATATCTATCAATGCATTCATAATATTTAATTCTTTGAATGAAGAGAAAAAATAAATGATACAAACAGATCATGACTCAAATATTTACTTGTAACTGTAACCGTAACTTTCTTAAAGAAGCTTTGTGTTGTTAAATTATCGCCATCAGAATTAACATAATTAACTTCACAGGTAACTGTATAACCTTCTGCATGTGGTAAACTTATTGATTTTGAATAGCCTTTATAATCATCAACATCATCAAAATTAGGCCATACTTCGCCTGTTTCTTTTCCCAGGGAGCCGTGTGCAGTTAATTGATTTACTGCAATGGCTTGAAAATCAACAGTTTTTTCATCAAAAGCTTTTTGTTTAATTTCTTCGATAAGATCATCTGCAAGAGAAAAAGCAGCTAGGTAGACTTTATTTTCAATCTCAACAGTGGAATTTTGAAGCACATTTGTATTGAAGCGAAGTGATACAAGTGCTAAAATAGCCATTGCTCCTATTACTAAAAAAGATTGAATACCTGCCATATCGATTCCTTTGTTTTCCTGTTACCACAAACAATAATTATTCCTTGTAATATTTAGGTTTAACTATTTGATTCTCGTTCATTTTTTGTGACAGTGTAATTTGTAAATGTAGTTTTTACGGAATAAAAGTTAAGTTTACTTGAACTAAAGAATTTCTCCCTCATTTTTTTTATTTTTGATCTCAAAACAAAATATAAACTTCAATTGCAGGTATAGAAATGGCAGCTAATTTTGAAATGATTAAGAAAGTTTATTCAGAATATAAAGGAAAATTAGCATCTGTAAGAAAGATTGTTAATCGCCCTCTAACTTTTAGTGAAAAGATCTTGTATGTCCACTTATGGGAAAAACCGGAAAAGGAATATACAAGAGGGAAAGATTATGTTGAATTGGCACCTGACAGAGTTGCAATGCAGGATGCAACAGCGCAAATGACTTTGCTTCAGTTTATGTCTGCTGGCCGAAAGACAACTGCCGTTCCTTCCACAGTTCATTGTGATCATTTGATCCAGGCACAGGTAGGGGCAAAGGATGATTTGCTTAGAGCTATAGAAGAAAATAAAGAAGTTTTTGATTTCCTGGAAAGTATCTCTAAAAAATATGGAATTGGTTTCTGGAAGCCGGGTGCAGGTATTATTCACCAGGTTGTTTTAGAGAACTATGCTTTTCCCGGCGGAATGATGATAGGAACAGATTCTCATACTCCAAATGCCGGCGGATTAGGAATGATTGCAATTGGTGTTGGCGGTGCAGATGCTGTTGATGTTATGGCAGGAATGCCATGGGAATTGAAATGGCCTAAGATCATTGGGGTTAAATTAATCGGAAAGATGAGTGGCTGGACATCTGCAAAAGATGTTATTCTTAAGCTTTCCGGAATATTAACTGTGAAAGGTGGAACCGATGCAATAGTAGAATATTTTGGCGATGGTGTTTCTTCAATTTCCTGTACTGGTAAAGGTACCATTTGTAATATGGGTGCTGAGATTGGTGCAACCACTTCAGTATTTCCATTTGATGATAGGATGGCAGCCTATTTAAGAATAACAGACAGAGCAGATGTGGCGGCACTTGCTGAAAGTAATGCTGATGAACTTGCTGCCGATGTTGAAGTTCTGAAAAATCCTGGAAAATATTATGATCAGATTATTGAAATAAATTTATCTGAACTTGAACCACATCTTAATGGTCCTTTTACCCCTGATAAGGCCTGGCCAATCTCTAAAATGAAAGAAGCTGTGAAAGAATATGGTTATCCGGATAACATAAGTGTAGCTTTAATTGGAAGTTGTACAAACTCCAGTTATGAAGATATTGATCGGGCTACAAGCATAGCCAGGCAGGCATTGAAAAAAGGTCTTAAAGCAAAATCACAGTTTACAATTACTCCTGGTTCTGAACAGGTAAGAGCAACAATTGAACGTGACGGACATCTTTCAATTCTTTCTGATTTTGGCGGATTAATTCTTGCAAACGCATGCGGACCTTGCATTGGGAACTGGAAGAGAATGGATATTAAAACTGGTGAGAGGAATACAATTGTTACTTCATTCAACAGGAATTTTGCAAAAAGAAATGATGGAAATCCTGAAACGCTTGCATTTCTCGCAAGTCCTGAATTAACAACTGCTTTGGCAATTGCCGGCAGACTCTCATTCAATCCTTTAACAGATGAACTGGAAAATGATAAGGGAGAGAAGATAAAACTTGATCCTCCAACCGGAGAAGAATTACCACCGAAAGGATTTAAAAAAGGTGAGAGTGGTTTTATTCCTTCTGCAAAAGATGGAGTCAATGTTGAAGTTGTTGTTAAACCTGATAGTGACAGGTTACAATTGCTAAAACCATTTGTACCTTGGGATGGAAAAGATTTTACTGATCTTCCGGTTCTTTTGAAGGCTCAGGGGAAATGCACCACCGATCATATTTCTATGGCTGGTCCCTGGCTAAGGTACCGCGGTCATCTTGATAATATTTCAAACAATATGTTTATAGGTGCAATAAATGCTTTTACAGGTGATACAGGAAAAACCAAGAATCTTTTTTCAGGAGAATATAAATCTGTTCCTGATGTTGCCCGTGAATATAAAGCTAAAGGAGTTGGCTGGATTGTGGTTGGTGATGAAAATTATGGTGAAGGTTCAAGCCGTGAACATGCTGCTATGGAGCCAAGATTTCTTGGTGGAAAGGCAATTATTGTAAAAAGCTTTGCAAGAATTCATGAAACGAATCTTAAAAAACAGGGAATGCTTCCTTTAACTTTTACTTATCCAAATGATTATGATAAAATTCAGGAAGAGGATAAGGTTACATTAAAAGTTTCTGAACTCGCACCTGATAAACCAGTGAAAATGATAATTAAACATAAAGATGGTTCAACTGATGAAATTCTGCTTAACCATACAATGAACGAAGCACAGATAAAATGGTTTAAAGCAGGTAGTGCGTTGAACTTGATTGCAGCACAAATTAAATAACTAAATGTAATTTTTATTTATAGGGCGCTTTCTTTGCGCCTTTTTTATTTTGTACTCTTTATAGTTCATAATTTGTTACATAGAATTCAGCCAATTAAAGCTGTATTTTTACGATAAAAAGGATATAATCTATTTAATGACTTTTCTCAACCCCGCTGTATTATTTGGTTTGCTTGCGGCTTCAATTCCTGTTCTGATTCACCTTTTAAACCTGAGGAAGTTAAAGAAGATTGAGTTCAGTACTCTGGCTTTCTTAAAAGAGTTGCAAAAGAACAGGATAAGAAAGATAAAGTTGAAGCAGTGGCTTCTTCTTGCATTAAGAGTTTTAATTATTCTCCTTTTAGTTTTTGCTTTTGCCAGACCAACACTTGAAGGAATTGCAATCGGCGGAACAACTTCTGCTGCAAAGACTACTGCTGTTTTTATTCTTGACGATACCTTCAGTATGTCTGTTGTTGATGCAAACGGCTCATATCTTAATCAGGCAAAAGAATCAATCCAGGAATTAATAAGAAATC